>ERZ773194.35-NODE-35-length-159639-cov-11.691304_pt1 | contig 159639 bp, 213 predicted proteins | sample MGYA00511240_ERZ773194 | MGnify/ENA primary metagenome ERZ773194 (study PRJEB29015, sample SAMEA2737774) | human gut metagenome | biome: human gut; feature: human-associated habitat; material: faeces | place: China | collected 2012 ... | reverse complement strand
AAGTTCTCCATGCAGTACCTGAGGTTGCCCAGGGCGTATTTGAAGTTCTTGATGTCGTCGTCGCCCACGTCGTTGGCGCCGCAGTCGGGGCAGTCCTTGGCGTTCTCGTAGCGGTAGACGGGATTGCCGACCGTGGCGTCCACCCATTTTTCGATCACCTTGAGCTCCTCCTCGGAGGTCTTGGCTTCGGGAACGGGCTTGTAGAGGCATTTCACGACGTGGTAGTCGTATTCGCCCACGCCCGTCGGGGTGATGCGGAAGCCCTTCTCCACGGCGTCGATCGGCGCGATGAAGTTGTACTTGGCGATGTCGAGCATCGAGGGCGTCGTGCCGTATTTCCGCGTGAAGGCGGCGTTGTGGCGCAGCGAATCCGAGGGGAAGGCCGCCGACGAGGTCAGGTTGTACGACATGCCGAAGCAGTCAACGCCGGTGAGCCACGTGAAGTGGTTCTTGACGTGCTCGAAAAGCGTGCTGTCGGGCATGTAGCGCTGGCGCACCGACGGATCGGCGTGCGCCGTGAAGACGAAGATCTCGAACGGCATCTCCCACGTCATGTTGTGGCAGACCATGACCGTCGTGCGGAGAATCTCGCCGCTGCGGGGATCGACGTAGGTGCGCACGCGGGTGTCGCCCGTGAGCGAAGGCACGTAGTTGATGCAGTTGTAGCGGAAGTTCTGGGGGCTGAACTGCGGGTCCTCTTCGGGCGTGGGGAACGGCCTGACGCGGATGGCGTTCTTGAAGCCGATGGCCTCGAAACACTTGTTCCATTCGAGGATGCCCTTCGTGATGGCGGCGCTCATCTGCGCCGTGAAGGTCGTGTCGATGTAGAAAACCACGGGGGCCTTGGGCTCCACGGCTTCGCCCCGGTCGTAGGCCGCCTGGTCCGACGGCTCCATGCGCCAGCGGGTGGCGAAATAGACGGGGTTCATCAGCTTGTAGTCCGAGTGGTAGTTGTACTTGCCCAGCACGTTCAGCGGCAGACGGAAGTCGGCCAGGCGCGGACGCATCGGCGTCTCGGGCAGCAGGGCCAGCGAACGCACCAGCTTGGCGGTGGTCACCTTGTTGTAGGTCTTGCCGATTTTGCTGTCGTAGGTGATGTAGCTGGTGACGGTGGCGTTGTCGTCGAAGGCCGCCACGTCGGTCAGCAGCGAGCGGTGGCGGCCGTGGCGGGAGCCATCCGGCGCAGCCGCACCGGTCTGGGAGAGCCGGGACGTCCCATCGGTGCTATGCTGTTTTTGGGGCCTACCGGCGTGGGCAAGACCGCACTGGCACGAGCGCTTGCGGTCAGCTGGTTCGGCAGCGAGAAGGCGCTGCTCAAGTTCGATATGTCGGAGTATCAGGAGCAGCACACCGCCGCCCGGCTGCTGGGTGCGCCGCCGGGCTACCTCGGCCATGACGAGGGCGGGCAGCTGACCGAGGCTGTGCGCCGCCGCCCGTACAGCGTGGTGCTGTTTGACGAGATCGAAAAGGCGCACCCGGATATCCAGAATATCCTGTTGCAAATTTTGGAGGACGGTCAGCTGACCGATGCCATGGGCCGCAAGGCAGATTTCCGCAACACCATCGTGCTGCTTACTTCAAATTTGGGTGCACGGTTTCTGGCGGGGCAGAACGCGCCGCTGGGCTTTGCTGCCGGGGCAGAAGCCGTGTTTGAAAAGCAGTCCGCGCAGGCTGTGGAGGAAGCTAAAAAGTGGTTCCGCCCGGAGCTGCTGGGGCGGCTGGACGAGGTGATCGTGTTCCGCCCGCTGGCAGAGGAAAACCTTTGCGCCATTGCAGAAAAAATGCTCTGTCAGCTGGAGCAGCGCGCCGCCCGCAGCGGCTACCGGCTGCGCCACACCCCGCAGGTGGGGGCGGCACTGGCTGCCCGGGCGCAATCGGCCTATGGTGCGCGGGAACTGCGCCGTCAGGTGGACAGGGCGGTGGAGCAGGCACTTGCAAACCGCATTGCTGCCGGAACTGCCTGCGTAGGGCAGCACTGGACAGCAGACTGCGCCGCCGATGGCAGCATCGTTTTGCGGGAGGATGAGACCATAACCCTATAAGAAAATAGCGTTTTTGCTTGCAACCGGCACGGTTTTCGACTATTATAGAGGAAATAGAGTTACAACAGGGAGGACCCCGATGCACACGCTGTTTCTTCTGAACCCCGCAGCCGGAAAGGCCGACTGTACCCGCACCCTGCCGCAGCAGATCGCGGCAGCGGCTGCCGGTGCCGGGCTCGCCCCGGAGGACTACACCATCCGCGTCACCACCCACGCTGGCCACGCCCGGGAACTGTCCCGCGCTGCCGCCGCTGCTGCCCAAAAGGCCGGGGTGGAACTTCACATTTTTACCGCCGGTGGTGACGGCACCTTCAACGAGGCGCTCACCGGTGCCCACGGCTTTGATAAGACCGCCGTGGGCTGCCTGCCCTATGGCAGCGGCAACGACTTTCTGCGCACCTACGGTACAAAGGAGGAGTTTCTGGATCTGGACGCCCAGTTGGCCGGCGGGACAGTGCCCATCGACCTGATGCGCACCAGTCTGGGGCTTTCTGCCACCATCTGCGCCGCCGGTCTGGACGCACAGGTGGCCTACGGCATCCCCAAGTTCCGGCGCATCCCGCTGTGCGGCGGCGAGGCAGCCTATGCGCTGTCCATTGTTCAGCAGCTGTGCGGGCATATCGGCCGCAGGGTGGAGTACGTCATTGACGGCGAGGTGCTGACCGTGGACTGTCTGATGTGCGCAGTGTGCAATGGCCGCGCCTACGGCGGCGGTTTTATGGCCGGGCCGGAGGCACAGCCGGATGACGGCTGGCTGGATGTGTTCATCGTGCGCAAGGTCAGCCGCCGGGTCATTGCAAAACTGCTGATGTTGTACAAAAACGGCCAGCACTTTAAAAATGGCCAGCTCACCGAGGCCGCAAAGCCCTACTTTATCTACCGCCGCGCAAAATCGGTCAGTCTGCGGGCAGCAGATGGCCGTGGGCCCATCATTGCCACCGTGGATGGCGAGTGCGCCCCTTGCAAGCAGGTGTCGGTACAGGTGCAGCCGCTGGCAGGCCGCGTGCTGCTGCCGCTGCCCGCCTACCAGCGCTTTACCGCCAAAAAAGCGGCTGTGAAGTAAAGAAATAAACCATCAGACCCAAACAAGGCCGCTGCACATTGTTCCGTGCAGCGGCCTTGTGTTTTACTGTTGTGCGCCGGTTTGGGTATGGCGCTGCCGCACCCGGCGTTCCAGCGCCTTGTAAAAGCTGCTCAGGCAGAGCGTGAGCAGATATACGGTCAGGGTCCAGACCACAGGATGTACCGTAAAGCTGAACTTGTCCGCAGTCCACTCCATATACCGGATCAGCACCTGATGAATCAGAAAACCGTAAGGGGACAGCCCGGCCAGCCACAAAAACGGCTTTGCGGAAAGCAGCCGGGAAATGATTCCCTTACCCACGGCAAGCAGCCAGACCAGCAGCACCGCAGAGGGAGTGAACAGCACATTGTACCGGAAGGCCACCGCGCCCAGAACCCCCACCTGCTTGGCGGCGATAAACAGGCAGCCGCCCGCAAGCAGCACAGCAGCAAGCTCCAGCAGGGAGAAAGCACCGCCCGGCAGGCCGCTCTCCTGTTTGCGGCTGTGGTAAAGGCAGCCCATGCAGCAGCTGATGGTAAAATCTCCCGCCCGGAACACAGGGCACAGATAGGTCAGGTAAAAGGCGGCCTTTCCGCTGAGCCCGGCTTTCCAGAAAACAAAGGACGCAAGACACTGCACGCAGAAGATCACGGCGGCAATGCAGCGCAGCCTGCGGACATCCGCCTTTTTCAGTACGACGAGAAGCGGGGGGAAGATGGCATACAGAAAAGCCTGTACCGAAAGATACCACGCCACTCCGTTCAGGCAGAACCAGAAACGGCTGGAGGGAATCCATGTTTGCAGCAGAAAAATGCTTACAACAAGCTGCGCTGCACAGGAGAGCACCCCGCGGGCAGAGGGCTGCGCCAGAAGCCCCTTCAGCACAAATAACAACGCGGCAGCCATCATTATAAGGTGCAGCGGATACAGCTTGCGTATTTTTTGCAGAGAAAAGGCTATGGCGGACCGCAGTCCCGGTGCTGTGCGGGGACGGTCGTAATAGTTGCAGGTCATCAAAAAACCGGACAGCGCCACGAATACCGTGATCGCCCACGGCCCCAGCCACGGTGCCCCGCAATGGGAGAGGACTACGCTCAGAAATGCGACTGCCCGCAGCCCCTGCAAAGATGAGATCAGCTTTTTGTCTGTCAAAGTATCCTCCGTTCTGCCGCAAAGCGCGTCAGCTGTGTTTTTGTAATGCGCTATAAGTATAAAAAAGGCGGCGCGTCCTGTCAAGAACACACCGCTTTTTTGCGTAGTAGGGTGCGATTTTTGGACGTCATAAATTCTTAACAAAGAAAAATTGCAAAACCCCTTGATTTTTAAAATGATAACGTTAATTCGTAAATAAAAATGCTGAAATCGCACTTACTACACCACTACTACACCAATTCTGAAACCGAGCTATAAAGTATAATCGTCAAATCCGATTTTGAGTCTTAAACCAAAGAGCTTTGATGTGACAATCGTTGCTCCCACAAACGATGTATAAAATTGAAAATCGCATTTGAAACAGTATGAACCAAGGCGTCTGGACACTCTCCAGCGCCTTTTTGTTATAAAAGTAAAACGCTAAAAAATGGGGTACTGGTCCAATTAAGGATCAATACCCCATCTGTTTTTATTCTGCTATTGAGTCTAACACGGCGTTGACAACATCCAGTCCAATCTGTCCGGGAGCACTTGAGTCTCCAGCGCTGGCAAAAGTCATAGCAGAGCCAAAGACCTCCCCACATAACCTGCTGGCAACACCAAGCTTACTCATGCTGATTGCGATAATGGGAGTAGCAAAATATTTATTTTTCATTTCAACCGTAGCGGCCAGTAAAGTCAACACGTCCGTACTATCGTGCGGCATAACTGCTACTTTCGGTAAATCAGCTCCGACCTGTTGCATTTTAACCATACGAGAAACGAGCTCATTTTTATCAGGCGTCTTTTGGAAATCGTGACTTGAACATACAACCACAACTCCAGAAGAATGTGCATTGTCTATCAGTTCACGAATATCATCTCCGGCTGTAAAGAACTCAATGTCAATAAGGTCAGCACAGTCCGCATCTATTATCATGTTGATGAAATCTAAATATTCTTTGTGGGTCAAAGACACTTCTCCGCCCTCTGCCTTGGTACGAAATGTCACAAGCAAGAGCTTGTCTTTCAATGCCACACGAAGTTTTTGCATGCAAGATACCACAGAATGTGCATCCATGCATTGTTCAAACCAATCAACACGCCACTCCACGCAGTCAATACGAAGCCTTGAAAACTCAAATGCGCGTTCTAAAATTTTTGCTTCAGTTGTTTCAACGATTGGGATTATGACTTTAGGTCTACCTTCCCCAATATGACAGCCACAAACAACAATAGACATGATATCTCCTCCTTGGAATAATAATATCAACGTCCATTCCTGTTGTCAACCAGTTCAATATCGCTCGGTTCAACATAACCTGATACATTTACTGAAATTGGATACTTGCCAATGCGGCTTTCAAGATTCGTTACACGATAACGACCATTGACTAGTTTTCCATCATAGATAAACCATTCTCCCCGGCGGCGCATACCGCAGTGAGTTTGGCTGTTTGAAAATAATACTCCGTCTAATTTAATTTTGTCTCCTGCACGAAATGTATTCTGGTTGTCTGCAATCAAAACGAACTCCATGTTGCCATTCCGCAGATGCCGTCAGCCGCCAATCCATGTGCTTTCTGCCATTCTACCAGCTTAGCTTTTGTACCAGCACCAAAGATGCCATCTACCTTCAAGCCTAAATGCCGCTGCAATACGGTCACAGCATAAGACGCGCCACCGGTGCAATCTTTAGAGCCCTGACGAATCGTGGGCATGATTTTACTCACGACCTGATATGCAGTACCACTTTTACTGACCCAACGGCTATGAGTCTCACGCACATCAACATGAACAAAGCCGCCCGTCACTTGTGCACGATTATAATAGCCAATACCGCCATGCTTCTGGAAGTAGGGGAGGGAGGCTACGTACAGTGCAATACGAATTGGGTCAACACCATTGATGTGAATATCTACTGCTGTGCCCAGACAATGCTGACTACGAGAACTGCCACCGATTGAAATGTTATATGCAGGAGTACGGTAGGCAGAGCTGATTAGAACCGGCTTGCCGAAGTGGTCACGAATCTGTTGCAGAGTCTCTACCAGCTCAGTTGCCACCTTGAACTCATCGCTCCGGTCATTGCAAGCAAATTCATAGGCGCAGAAGTTCTTGGACAACTTCTTGTTCCAGTCCTTCTTCATAGAATATGTAATAATGCTCATAGAGCCACACCTTCAATCCTTCTTGAGTTCTGCATTGATCTTCTCGTTCTGGATATCCATCTCCTTGACTGCGGCCTCAATCATCATCTCGATAGTGGGAGTAATCTTGATATTCATCTTCTCCAGTGCGGCAATAACATACTTCTTCTTGTCAGCTTTCTTGATTGCGCCGGTAACGCCCAACTTCTCAGCGGCACGCACAGCCATCTGAACAATCTTGTACATACCGATCTGCTTCAGGTAGGGGATGCCATAGGTCATAAATGCAGTGCCAGCAACAGTGATAACCAGCTTCACAATAACAGAGACGATCTCATTAACAATACTTGCCATAGTAATACCTCCTGTTTTGAATAAAAAATAAAGCCCGGCACACACGTACCGAACTATGTATTAAATGTCTTTTAAATTTTGTCCGTCGATCAGGTAGCTTTCAAGAGCAGCCTTGGCTTCCTTCATAGGGTCGATAGCATTACCATCAATGCCGTGACTAAGCAGAGCCAGCAGAGCTTTCATCATAACATTGATACCATGTTCACTCTTATTTACACGCTGCTCTACGCCAGCGATTTTTCGTCCGTGGTCTTCAACTACGATGTCCTGTTCCTTCTGATGCTCTTCAATTGACAAAAGCTTGGAGCGATATAAATCCAAAACCTCTTTATCATTCTTGAGCTTGCGGTCGATATCTTCCAAATGCTTGTCATGTTCAATCAACTTCAGGTTCTGTTTCGTGTCGGGCTCTTTTGCCTTCTTGATTGCTTTTACAATAACGACAACAGCAGCTGAAATAGCCGTAATGCCACCAGCAATACTTAGAATCATTTGCCAAAGCTGTTCTATTGTAAAGCTGATAACACCCGGAGCATGAGTTGGTGCAGCAGTCAACAAACCAATCATTTCATCACCTCGATTCTGTATTGACAAAAATTTCACACTATGATAAAATAGGTATGTCAAAAATTCATCGAGCGAATTTGTGACGTCCTATCTTTGTATAGGTGTGTGGCGGGAAGAGCTCTGGGTGTAATAGCCCGGGGCTCTTTCTGTTTTTACATATACTTTTAGTTTGTTTACTGCTTCGGTTTACATACCTTACGCCAGTGATAGTGCGGCTTGTCCTCGTGGAACATAATATAGCGCATCCAGTCATCTACATAAATGCACAGCAAGGCAAGGAAAAACCATAGCACAGTAAACGGCAGACAGATTTGACCCAGCAGATTGAATGGTAGGGAAGAGTAGTCCCAAATATGTAATCCCATCATCAGATTCAATGGAATACCAACAACAAGCTCCATACCAGTCACAAATAACGCACCGACAAGACCCTGTTCCCACATTGGCATTTCCCACGGAATATAATTATTCAACCCGCCTATGATAACGTAACAGATGCCGCCCACTACAGCCATAGTCCAGTGTGAGTGACCTCGCCATAAAATCTCGATGCAATAATAAAGCGCCCCTCCTATCAAAAAGAGAAGCGCGCATTTCAATAATTCTTTATACTTCTTTACGATTTTACTCATTCAGCGACCTCCTTCTGCCCGGCGGTCTCAAGATATTGTTTCAGAACAGGGTCGTAGTTGATTTCAATTGCATCCAGTTCTTCCATTGTAGTACAAGCCTTGATAGCCAGCTCCAATTCCTGCTGATGCGATACAAAGGGCTTTACATATGTACCGATTGCCAGTGCAAGGGCGGCTAGTTCTTCATAAGCCCACTCTACGCATTCGTCGCCTGTTGAATTCCATGTCAGTTTGAATGGTTGTCCGGCTGAGGTAGAGATTTGATACAGCGCCAAATTTGATGTCAGCAGAGCCTGTTTTTCACTAGTAACACTATAATACTTACCGTCCGTCCATTGAAGCGGGTGAGTAGCAAGGTATTCAGCAAGAGCGGTTTTAGATTCGGTGATTTTAACTTTTGCGGTCTTAGCTAGTTTAGCCTTCATTTCTTCTTTATCGACAATGATCTCATGTCCAGACATCTCTGTAACAGTTTGAACACCATCAATTTCTTCAACTTTAATATCAACGAACGGGAAGCTTTTTGGAATTGTTATGTTTTTTGGGATAATTGCCCAGCCATCTGGTATAGTGGTCTCCCACGGGCTGTTACGGTTTTCGTGTGCCCCACTTAAAAGAGCGACAATTTTAATTAAATTCATAGCTACACCTCCTTAAACGTCGTAATGGAAGAGGCTATGGTTCAGGTTAAAGCCGAAGATATAGTACGATGTATACTTATCATTGAAGAAATAATCGGCATTATTGCTACTGTAGGTGCTATAAAATTCAATCGAATTTCCATTACGACGAATATAGTTCCTATTCGCCCACTGCCCACTTGTACTAGTATTACTACCACCATTATACATTGTAATTATATTCGGACTTAAATCTATAATTAATGTAAAAGTAGTCGGCAACATGTTCATAGCAACATATTGTTTCCCGTAATTGCCTTGTGAAAATAGATTAATTAAACCCGGTGTATACCTGCCTTTAAGATTTTTGATAAAATATACCAAATCATACGATTTTGAAAGCGTATGCCTGATAGGTAAACTCGCGGAACCAGTGTACTCTCCTGTACCTGTATAAGTGCCTTCGTAAGTGATAGTGTACGGTGCATCCAATGTAGTCCCCGCACTATTAGCATAATTCACACTGAAGTTGCTCGGATTATACACATACATATTGCTGGCGTCACTGCCACCCCATAGCCATGAAGGTTGACCAGATTGACCGTTCCAATGAAAACGCATGTATTGACTATCATTATTCAAACACTGGGCATTTGTAGCCGATCCAGCACTCGTAGCAAACTTCACATTCTTATTCTTGTCCGCAGTATTATCAACGTTACTCAGTCCAACTTCAGCCTTAGTGTAGCTTGGTTTTGTAGCTGCTTTAGCCCATGCTGATACATCGCTTGCGGGCATAGAAGTTGGGAAATCCGTTATTTGAGACTTTGTGTGCTTATGTGAAGCAGGTGCTTTACCATCAACTAATGTTTTCAAAGCTTTGCCCTGTGCAGCACTAAGGCTCTGATCTGTACTATCGCTTGTCAAATTATTCTGGATTCCGCGCCATGTGTTTGTATCAGTAAACTTAGCATCCGCTGGAACACTCTTAGCGATAGTATATCCAATTGCAACGGGCTTACCACCAGAGAAGTAGACAGGCCGAGTCGCACTTCCCGCGCTAGAATCAAGCTTGATTGCACTATTGGCAGAGCCACCAGCAGTTCCAGAACCTGCATAATTGTGAGTATGAGAAGCAGCTGCATAATTTCCTTTTGGCTGATAATTAGCAAGTTTTGTATTTACTTCACTTTCGGTATAATAGCGGTCATCATGAGTGTGTGACGCCGGTGCATAAGAACTCGGTTTATTCTGAACTTTGCTCCAATCGACTGCATTTGCTACGTCGGCAGTGGTTGCGTTACCATTTAAATTTGCCGTGATGGTGGAGCGGTTCACGTTCACACCCGGATAAGTAGTTCTTGGTTCAACACTTTGCCCGTTTTTTTCAAATTTTGATTTTCGAATTGTCCATGTACAATCGTAATCAGCCGCAAGGAAATATGTTCCACCACCTCGAAGCCACCAAACAGGAATAGACGAATTTCCCAATTGACCATATCCAACTGGTGGTTTGCTTTCATCTGCAATAAAACGTCGATCATTGATCAACACTTCTCCTAACATTCCAGTCGTTCCCCAACCTGATGATTCTTCGAGGATATCAACAACCGCTGTAAATCCAGCACTGTGTGTACTCCAACTAGGCTTAGAACCACTGTTGAGCTGAACATTACATTTGAAATGCCTCAGACCATTATAAGAAACACCTGTGCCAGTCACAGGATACCATGTGTTTTGGTCAAGGTCGGTTAGGTTGACCGTTTTGTATCGATTGATATAGGTTTCTTTTGCAAAATTGGCAACAGCAACACTCTTTACACTATCAGCTGTATTATCAACATTTCCGAGTCCTACTTGATCCTTTGTATGGCTATGACTACTAGCAGCATAACTGCCCTTTGGTTGATATACGCCATCCGTCTTACCTTTGATATAGTTCCACAAGGTAGAAAACTTCACACGACCAAAAGAATCTCCGCCACCTGTATCCTGTCGGATAAAATAAGTGTTGTCGGTAGGGGTGGCAGTCCAAGATGTAGTCAGTTTAGAAAGCAAACTATCTGCTCCAGCTTCGTTATTGTTCACCTTGCTGTTCAGCTTGCCGTCCATCTCAGCCTCGGTATAATACCTGTCATCGTGGGTGTGGCTCTTTGGAGCGAACTTTTCTTTCAGCTTACCCCAAAGATATTGTAAACCAGCATAATCTAAATATCCCATAATCGACCTCCTGTCTCAGTAAAAACTGAAATCAGCTTGCCAAAACAGTGTCGATTTCAGTATTTGTAATCTTTGTAATAGTAAAAATTTCGCCCAGTGCGTCCCATGCAGAACCGTTCCATGCATAGTTCATTCCATTGCCAACGTCATACACATCACCAATGGTCTGACCGCTGGTGGGTAGCTTGTCTGTAGAAGTAACAGAACCCTTGTAGCGGTACATCGCTGTAATGTCACTCTTCAAAGCATAGGTGCTTGCCGCGCCAAATCCATCCAGCTTTTTCTTATCAGCAGTACTCATCAAACCATGAGCACTCTGCGTTGCATCACTGTATGTAGTATTGGTCGGAGTAGCCCAAGTACCATCTCCACGCAGATATTGACCCTGTTTACCGGCAGCCGGGGCAGGGACTAAGCCAGAGCCGCCAGCAACAGAAGCAGTAGCCGCCTTAAAATCAGAATAGGTGGTATTATAATCAGGTCCCCAAGTAGCAGAACCATCACCACTCCACCTTAGAATTTGACCAGACTGACCGCCAGCCGGAATATGTTTATTACCAGCAGAAGTCGGATGTGTATAGTTGTTTGCGTTTGCAGCAATACCATCCAACTTTGCTTTATCTCCGGCGCTCATCAAGCCAGCAGAGCCAGAGGTTGCATTATTATAGGTCGTATTTAATGGGGTTGCCCATGTACCATCGCCTTTCAAAAACTGACCAGCATTATTAGCAGCAGGGGCGGGGACAAGACCTGAGCCACCGGCTGCGGCACTTGTTGCACCCTTAAATGCGCTATAAGTTGTGTTATTATCAGCGCCCCACTGTGCTTCACCATCCTTACTCCAACGCAGAATCTGACCAGCAGAACCACCAGACGGAATGTGTTTGTTACCAGAACTTGTCGGATGAGAATAATTGTTTGCGCCAGCCGCGATACCAGCCAGCTTATTCTTTTCAGCGGTGGTAAAATCGTTGGAGGACAGCCCTTTGCCTTCGACTTTATCGACCTTATCTGCCAGCTTTGCCTTTATCTTTTGCCAAAAGTAAAGTAGGCCATCATAATCTAACCAAGCCATAAAATTCCTCCTCACATTGAAAGTATCTTGTCTATATCTGAATTGGTCAGCGCCTCCATGTACATAGATGGATCGCCGGTATTCACAACCAACTCGCCATTCTCATCTGTCATAACGGTAGTGATGCCAGTGCCCTTGATAGATACAGAGCTTTGCTTTGCGCCATCCAGCGTGATTTTTGCCTTGCCGTTAAGTGCACTCTTATTTGCGCCCAGCGAGAAATTGTTGTCGTTTAATAACGTCCAATTGCCGCCCAAGTACGCATATAGCTTATCAGGCTTCAGATAATAGATTTTTTCGGCTAGAGGAGCCAATGGTAAGTCGCTCACAACCTCTAAATCGCTTCCGATTTTTACGTGAGCCATAGCAGTATCTCGATAGGCGTTTCCGGTGTCAAGGCAGACAATAAGCTGTCCGTCGATCACTGGAGTCTTGTCGAGTTGAGATTGTGCAATCTCTAAAAGTGATAATTTTGACATCATGAAACTCCTTTTCGATAAAAATAACCCCACACTCCATTACAGAGTGCAGGGATTTATGTTAGATTATTATGTCTCAGCGTTTGCGCCGGAATCATCAATAGCCTTCCAAGTCAGAGCCCCCTCGACGCTCTTGACGCGATTGTCCATAGCAGTATTCAAACCATCTGCATAGGTTTTAGCAGCATCGCGAGCGGCATCCGCCTTTTTAGTTGCATCAGCAGCAGCGGCAGAAATTACTTCAGATTTCGCGGCAGTCAGTTCATCCTGAGACACCTTTGCATTCCAAGCCTTGCGCTCTTCTGCGGTAATGTGGACCACAGTATCCTTAGAGTGTCCATCTAGCTGATCCTGCACCTTCTTGATTTTTGCGTCTGTTTCTACCTTAGTGTAAGCATCCGGCACAGCCACATACAGACCATCCTCTTCAATTGTGATAGAGTTGTTAGCTTTTGCAGACACACGCACAGCAACACTGATTTTATTGTCGTCAGAAACAGTCACAGTTGCAGTAGAAGTTGCCACGCCGATATAAATATCAATCAGGGAGCCAACCGGAATCTTAATGACCTCGCCAGTTGTGATAGTCAATTCAATATTCTTGTCTTTCGTGTTATAAACACCGCTCTTTACAACAAGATCCTTGCCAAGTGCAATCGTCAAAGTGTCTCCGCCAAATACGGGCATCTTAATGGTGCGGGTCTCCGCATCGTAAGTAGGCTCATGAACAACACCAGTCAGGGTAGTGGTAACAGGTTCGTCACCCTTTGCCACACTCAACACACCAGCATTATAGGTAACATCTGTAACGAACTTACCTTTAATACCTTCCACCGCTGCAACCTTGGCATTAACATAGTCAGCAACAGCCTTTGTGGTCGGAATATCATCATTGGTGGCATCTGCCGGGATCTGAGTAACGGTTGTTTTGTTCAGCTGCACAAACTCCACGCCATTCCAAATATGCATGGTGTAGTCTGTCATGCGGAAATAAATAATGCCCTGCACCTGACCCGCTGCGGGCAGGGAAGACACCATCTTAGTGCTCTTAGTGTACTCAGTTGTACCCTTAAACAGTTGCAACGTATCGGTCGTAAAGTACAGTGTGTCCATGTCTTTTGGAGCAAGGGCATCGTACCGTGCTTTCGTACCATACGCAAATTTTACTTGTGCCATATTTTTTCTCCTTATTAGAATTCAGTCCATTGGAAATTTGTAGATTGAGTTTGAAAAGGCTCGACGAAGAACCGCCCTGACTCCGCGCTTTGCTGCACGACCCACGGTTCATATTTATCGTCTTTGCCTCGTATCATTACGGTCTGACCTGCATAAGTCGCGTCATTCTGGTTGATTGTCTCATTTGCCGCCGGAATACTATCAAAACAAAGCGTCCGAGGCGCTACCTTTTGAATAGATAAGTCGTCCCGGACGTATATGAATTCTGATGTATCTTTTGTGATAATAATGTCTTTGCCATCAATCAACCCAAGCGCAATCGCGGCTTCTACGTCTTCTGCGTTACCGTAACCAAGCTTCGAGTATTTGTATGCCATTCTTTTCACCTCGCTTTAAACGATGGTTAGAATGGGACAACACGCATACTACCATCTTCAGTTTCCACAGTTTCAGTTGTGATTTTAATAGCGTTACCAATGGGTTTACCCTCGGAGGTAAGCTGAATACGATGCTCTTCATCGTAAGTGATGTTATCAGCCTTATTAGCCAGACTGGTATTGAACCGGTCAGTCATTGCCTTATTCAGAGCCTCCAGTGCGATAATACGCTGGTCGAGCGTGCTCAGTGCTTCATCGGGGATCAAATCAGACCACTTGCTGATGGGAATAATATGTACAACGCCGGGGCCAGCCTTACGCACGCGCTGAATCGTCTGTCCTTCAGAATCCATCTCGACATGAACAAAGGTCAGCTGGAACTCAATGTCGCCAGCCTCACTAGTCAGACCTGTATCAAAAGGCAGAAGATATTCCAACCGATTCTTGTACAAGTCTTTTGACTTTTGTAGAATCTCAGTTTTATAGCGTTTACTCACAGGTAAAACGTACTCCAGCATAACGGTATAGTCACTAATATCTACGCCCTTGTAAGTCTGATCGGCAAGAAAGTGCAAATTATCCACCAGCTTGCTTCGCTGCATGATACGCTCAGTCAGACTCGCTGTGATAGTGTTATCCTCGTTAATTAAAAATGTATACATATCACACCTCCTTTCCGTTCACGATGTACAGGTAATCATCCAATGAGATCTTCTTGCCCTCAAGCAAGTTCTCCACAAATTTGTCCTGTACCATTCCATTCTTATAGAGTCTGTGCATACTCTCGACGAACTCAGTGAAAATCTTCTCCATTACAGTAGACCTCCTTGAATTAACGTCAATGTATAGGCATCAATAATGGCCTCAGGAGTTGTACCTCCCAAGGCCTTGATTTGGTCATATTCGTATTTGTCAATCGGCTCAAGCGTTACAGTGTCATATTCCGGGGATGGAATCAGGTAATAACCTTCAACGTGCCAGATATACTTGCCGTTGCTGCTGATAATACCCTGTGCGTCATCTTCGGTGCAATTCACCATAATATCGTGCTTAGGCTGATACTTTACAAACTGAAGGCGGTCAAGAGCATCGATCACTCGACCGTCTTTAAGTACCTTATAATACACTCTCAACACCTCCTTAAATGCTGAACATAATGGTTACACCCAGCTGTTCGGATGGATAGTGGAAGCCATACAGCTCACCAGTCTCCTCGATTGCATAGAAGTATCCATCGTAAGTTGCAAACGGGGTACGCAGCCAATACTTAGTCGGCTTGCCTTCTGCATTGTGCTTAATGCGGGACTCATTGCCAGTCATGTAGCTGATGGTCTGACCTTCGTAGATATAAGGCTCATCGATCATTGCAGAGTTCACTTCAATCGCAGAAGGAATGAAGAAATAACAATCCGAAGTCACGATTTCCTTACTCTTATTACCGGCAGAGCTCGGCACTTTAACATTCTTGATAAGCTGTTTCCAGCCAATGGGCAAAGCATCAACCAACCGAGAATCAAGATACTCGCGCAAGGAAGTGTTGCCCCAACCGCCAGCATTGTTGGAAGAAGAACTCAGCATCATATCCTGACCCAGAGTGTCTTTTTGCAAGAACGTCATGGAACAACGCTTATTGGAATTGTCACTCAGGTAGTAGTTCTTAAAGCTTGCTACTTCAACAATCAGATTATCGTGTGTCCATGCAGCCAGCTCACGACAAGCAGCATCACCAAGGTCTGCATACCAAAGCTTAGCCCAATAAACCGTACCTTTAGCGTGGCGCTCGTAAGCACCATCGTCTGCTTTTGCACATCCAAATACCAGAGTGGCATTCGTCTTTGTGGAACGGGTGCGAGTAATCTTTGTATAATTCAGTGCAGTACCATAGATATTAGAGGAATAGACATACAGTCCATTATCGCCCTTAATATGCCGGATAACAGTCATATCACGAGAACCGGCAGCAACGCCATTTGCAGAGTCAATACCCCAAGTCATCTTGACGCCAGTTGAGTTCCATAGACGGATACCATTCATGCCGTTCTGCTCAAAGCACTGCATCAAAACAGTGTTATTTGCATTTGTGACATCCATCTTGTAGTCAACAGCCAGCACAAAATCTCTGTCCTCTTCAAACAGCTTGAGGTCGGTATCAATGTAGTTCTTGCCATCAAACACCTGCGGTTTACTAATAAGAACCTTTTCAGTGATGTCCTCATAAGAGAAATCGTTGCCAAGCTTGATGGAAACTTCATCCTTTGGCGTGGCAACATTCTGCTCAACGCCAACCTTGTTCATCGCATAAATTTCAACAGGGCGAAGCTGACCGATTTCCTTACCGTCAAAGTAGGTAGAAGAATACTCGCAGCTATCATAAACAGCATTGATATCCTTATCGCCGGTGACGTAACCGCCCTTATCCCAGCCACTGAACAGGTAATACTTAAAAGCAGTTTCCTCAGAGGTATAAGTCGGAGTATCGCCGTCATACAGCACCATAGAGCCATACGGAGCAACAGTTTCCTTCAACACAGCGCCACGATTCATATAGCGGACAGTATACTTACGCACAGATTCGGTATAAATTGCAGTGACGGTCTGATTACTGAAAACAGTCGTAAACTCGGTATCCCAGCCGCTGAAAGTAAAGTCCGTAGAGATGGTGCTCTCAGCAGTAGGTGTCGGAATCGGATTCTCTTCACGGGTAACAGGGTCAACGGCTTTGCCACCTTTATCAATGTACTGGATGTCCAGAATGGTGCCGTCCTTATTCACGAATGTCCACTTGAACTGCTGAACCAGAGTGTTATAAGTGATATTCAAATCAGGCCACTGTGCCGTAAACTCTGCCAGCTGACGCTCGCGCATGATAGGAACATGGACATTGCCTTCAATAACAGAATGGTCAGTATTGTAGCCGTTTTCATCCAAACCGGTCATCTTCAGCAGACGATCCAGCAGGGAAGTATCATCCAACTGCCAATCAATACCAGTCAGACGTACACGGTTCAAATTCGTGCACTTCGCCAGCATATCGGTCAAGTCAATAGTCGGGCACTTCTCAACCGTCAGAGTGGTGATATTCTTATAATCTGTAATCTTCAGGTCGGTCAGATAGTTCAGGTTCTTAGCGCTCAGGCTTGCAATCGCAGGCAGCTCAGCCTTCTTGATTTTGCCGCCCTTAGCGAATGCGACACCAGTAATACCAGAGCCGCCAGCATAGAACTCTTCCAGATTCGTACAGCCAGTCAAACTGATGGACTTCTTCAGGTTTGGCACGTTTTGCAGGTTCAAATGCTCAAGCAGTGTGTTGTTACCAACCGCGAAGTCAGTCATATTCGTATTCTTGTAACCCTCGACGGCGGAGCCAATCTTCAGGTCAGTCAGTTTTACACCATGGCTGAAATCAACATAGCCTGGATAGAAGCCAGAGATATCACCAATACTCTGGATAATAGAAGCATTGTAAACGTAAACTTCGGTATCGTTCATTGCCGCAATCGGGCACTGAATCTCGTAAGTTTGACCACGCTTACCACGCACCTTCACAGGGTTAGAACCATACCGTACAGAGACATAAGTATCAGCGTAGGGGACAATATGGAAAGTACCATCGGGCTTCACGCCTGTCCAGTTTGTCGGAGTGTAACCACGAATGGTCATATCATCAGAGGTGCAAGCAGCGCCTGTATACTTTGATGCCATGTATTTTTCCTGATAACGCTGGAACTGACGCCGCTGGTGGCGTTTATTGCCGTGCATCATAGGCAGATAGCTAGTTGTGCCATTGTCCTCATAAGTACGGAAATATTTGCGCCGCATATCCATAATCCACAGCTTTTCAGGCTTTACATCCTGATAGTCTTCGAACTTCTTCAGGATACGGGTAGAGCTCCATGCCAGAGCACTCTCACGGCTCAGGAACATCTTTGCGAGATCGTCTGCAAACAGGTCACGAATCTTACACCACAGCTTAGAATCATGTGCGTTAAACACACTCTTTGTGCCGATAGTGTCCATGTCCTCGTAGCCGTAACTCAGGGTCAGACCACCTTCATTGTCGTTACCCATAGCGGTATCGTTGTCGTAGTCAAAACAAAAATCCCAGTGTACGAGGTCAGTAGTGTGTGGGAATACGTTCTTTGCACGGTTATCAACCATGGTATGGCGCTCAGTAAACAGATAGTGGAACAGGGCAGAATCCTTGATAAAGTAATTCTCAAAGTTCTTCTTGAATTCAGCATCATCTGCATTCACAACCCAGTTTTGCACGCGAATCCATGCATCTTTAGCTGCCTGAATCTCTTCCTCGGTACAATTCTTATTGATGTAACGGAACTCAAAGCTGTGGTCGCCATCCCAAGTTTCCTCAGAGAAGTCGCCGCTCAGGAAGCGGGTCTGTGCATCGGTGTTGTTATCGATCTCAATAATAACTTCCTTGTGATTGTTCGGGTCCATACCCATTGTGTCACTATTCTTCTTTGAGTTGCCAAAATCGCCGCAAGCATAGAAATGCCACTGACCATCCTTGAAGACAGTTGCGTTTGTGGTGTCGGTCTCCTGAATAAAAACGACACAGGGGTAGAATGCCATGGTGTCGCGTACCTTCGGGTTGTCCTTGCGAGCTTGACGAATGTACGGGTTGAACTCGTTAAACTCGTCTGCCAGTAGAGCATTATTTGCATTCTCAGAAGAAGCAACATTGACTTTGATATTAAAATACTTCTCACCAACGCTGTTTTCTGTAAATGCATACTTGCTGCCAGTGCTCTCATCACCAAAGGTGAAACCACCAGAGCAGTTGATATCAATATTACGACCAGATTCACCGTATGCATTAGAACTAGTGCCCTGTCCCTTATGTGAGCCAATGGCAATCCAGTTATCTTCCACGGCGCGGCCATTCTTATAAATGTGCTGAATGGTCGTGTTTGACACTTCGTTCTTCTTGCCGGTCGTAAATGTCGGAGCAGAGATCTTGATAATGCGCAGGTCTGGGCACTTCTCAGCCAGTAGGTCAGGATTCAGTTCGCCGCTCACATCCGTAATATCATTGCGGGTGTAGCGCTCAATCATTTCCTCTGCATTCTTTGCGTCTGCAATAAAGTTGTCGAGGATCTCGTCGTCCGTCAGGTTCATCATGTAGGACTTCATGCGGTAAACAAGCACGTCACAATCAGGAGAACCAATCGTAATGCCTACCGGAGAAGCCTGTGTAAAGTTGTCGCTTGCGTCATACAGCTCAACACGACAGGGAATACCATCCAACCATAGAACCATTTCCTTGTACTGACTGTCTGGCAGAATATTAAATTCAAATTCCATAAAGTCGTCTTCACAAGTTGGTAGGTCGATGCTATTCTGCTCACTGGTCAATGTGACCTTCTGCGCCTGAATATTCAAACCGATACCACCGTTCAAGCAGGTCAGTGCCGTAGCATCGTAGTTCTTGACATTCGTAGTCTTAAACACAAGCTTAAAGTTCTTACCCAACTTCTTTGCGTCATCACCAAACAACTTATAACTGATATTTGCAGTTGTACCAGCCTTCACACAGAAGTAGGTATCACCATCTTCGTCCAGCTGATAGCCACCGTTAGACCAGTCAAAATTATCGCTTACAGTCAGCCTTGTATTGCCATCAGACCACAAGCGGGTCTCGTCAGCGTTAGTCTTGCCAGCAGGGTTAAAATCAAAAGCCAGATTTGTCTTAACTGGCTCAATCGTAATACCAAGCTCTTTGATCTCGACACTAATCTCCTTGCTCACGGAGCCACATACGATTTTCAACGTATGAGTGCCAATATCAGCGGACTTCCAAGTCCATGTCTGCATGGTGCGTCCAACAGTCAAAGTAGCAGTTTTAGCGCCGTCAACCTCCAACGTTACAGTGGTTGTAGAGCTGGAAGGGTCATAAACGGTATAGTTGATTGCAACGTTGCTGTACTGTTTTGCACTTGCTGTCTTTGTGGCGCAGCTGATAATAGGAGTTGTATTGCCTTCAGTTACCCACATGATATCTTTGACAACCTTATTGCTGGTGACCTGTTTCCCATTGATTTCAGCAGTCATAGAAACTTCTACCAAATGTGCGCCGTGGGTCTGTGCAGGAATAGCATAAGTCAGCTGTCTGCCGGTAACGCTGCTTGTGGTAGAGCCAAGAATCTTTCCATCAATCGTAAAGTTGATAGTTTTTGCAATATTGCCATACGGAGTGTAGCGGAAGGTTACCTCTCCACTATAAACCAGCGTATCATCAAAAGAACTCTCCAGATAGAACTCAACAACATTGACAGTCCAAGTCTTTGTACCAACACTGCCCACGCTATCAGTCACCTGTAGCTTAACAGTATTGTCACCGCTGTGCAGATACTGGGTTGCGTCAAAGCTGTTCTTTCCCTGGATAACGGTCTGCGTGCCAACTTTTGTATTGCCGACATACCAGACGCCAGTAGCAGAACCAGTGTCATCGCCAGAATTGTCCACAGAAGAGAACTTGAAATTGATAATAGCTGAGTCACCAGCAATCACAGTTAGCGCAGAGCCATCCAGACGCTCGATCTTGATAACACTTGTACTGCCGCCAGTGCCACCGCCTCCACCACCTTGGATGACAACTTGTGTTTTCACAGTGCCATTTTCCAACAGGCTCAGCTTTGAATCCTCGTAAGTAATATCATACTCACGCCCAGAATTCGGGTCAGGCTTCACATTTTTCAACTGCTCCTGAATTTCAGAAATATCGCCATTGATAGTGTCAATACTATTCTGCAAACCAGAAGCAGTATTTTTTACCACAGTCAAATCATTTGCCACGGTCTCAACGCTGGTCTTTTCAGCCTTTGCTTCTAACAGCTTGTTGGTTGCCTGTTTGTTGTAATAATCACTTTGCAAGGTCTCAGGCAAGTTACCAACGCTATCCTGCAGATTCTTTACGGCAGCATCGTTGCTGGTCTTATACTCGGTCAGTTCGGTTTTAACTGGTGCAATCTTTTCGTCTATTTTTGCTTCAACGGTTTTATTAAAAGCGGTTACCCAATCAGCACTCGGATCAGTGTTTAGGGTAATGGTTTTAATAACCTTTTCGCCATTCAGGAACTTGATCGTCTGTGTTTCAGCATCATACTGCACATCAAACTTTGCTAGACCGTCAACCTTGGCGATATCATCCCGAAGTAGAGTAACAAAACCGTCAACCTCTTCTTTAGTGTAGTAGCTTGCCAGTGTGTCGGCCAGACCGTCTACGACAGCCTGTGCTTCTTGTGCGCTCTGTGCAGCCTGAGTTGCGGCAGTCTGTGCCTCACCAACCTTCTGGCTCATCGTAGCTAAGAACTGAGTATACCAGTCATCGCCAGTCGGATCGGTCATTGCGGTGCCGGTAAGCGATTTCAAAACATTCAGTTTTTCGTTCGGCTTTGTACGCCATAGATAATTCTTCGATTCACCGCTGTTCGGTACAGTAATTGCACCAGTCGCCATAATTTCAAACTTTAGCACACCCTCTTTGATAGTGGCATAGTTACTGACCATCCAGTAAAACCGAATCTTATCAGTACTATAGCTCACGTTGATGGGTGCGGTATAGTTCTCAGCATTATTAGCGTTAACATAGTGGATCTGAATCGTCATGCTCATCAGGTCAACACCATCATAATAACGCGGCATCTCAAACGGAATGACCTGACTGTTGTTTTCCTGTGTGATATTTACCTGAGTCGGACTCAGTGTGATTTCTTTATTGGTATCAACCGTAGAAAAATCATTGTCCGAGAAGGTATCAAACCACGTATAGTTGCCACTTCTGGTGAAATTCTGGTCTTCCACAGAGAAGATTGCCACATCCTCATCACAATCAACCACTGGACGAGCATCTTCTATGGAAGCCTCCATCGTCATTGCGGGGCTTGCAGCGACCATACGTTTGGATTCTTCAAATGATAATGCCATCTACTCACTCCTCTCATTAAGTATCTTTCTTATTATCAATATATTTTTCTTTGAGGACATTCTCATAAGTGATATAGGGATAATACGGGTAATAGCGGCTCAATGTAACATTCATTGTGCCTTCTCCAATGTTTTTATCTATCTTTTTAATAATCCACTCAACTGCAATATCAGACTTCAGGTACTTCGCTGCGTATTTTACCTTTTCATTCACATCAAGCCACGGGATCATGTGCATACTCAACGTGATGGAATCCGTCAGCCGGCAATTTTTCCATAGCGTGTATTTGCATACAGTCATGGCTGATTCGTCCGATGTATATCCGTCAAACTCACTACCCGAGCACACAAGGTTTCTTCGCCCGATTTTATCAATCGTCAACCGACTATTGTACAAGTCATCAATGCGGTTTGGGTCATTTACGACAACGTACTCAAGGTTGTCACATGCCTCCGCAATCTTGTCTGCCTCAATTTGTTTTGCGGTCGGCATTGCATCCACAAACTTCGTCATAGCATGAGACTGAGACTGACCAATAAAATAGACCCGGCTCTCAATAAGAAGAGCAGGGTCTGATATCTGGATCTCTGTATTCGTTGCTGGATTATACTTCACATACACGGTGTCATAATTTTTCGTGGATGGATTATAGATTTGTTTCGGGTAATAGCGTACCTGTGGATCACGCTGTTCTTTTTCGTATTTGCCTGTAAGTGCGTTGAACTTATATGTGAATGCACCATCAGTTGCCTGATTTAACCAATGCTCACCATATTTTATGACGTAATAACGCCCTTTCCTTAGTAGAGAGGTATCTTCTGGTTCGTCCTCTCCTTTTTCGTTGGTAACAGCCTTAAACAACATCATGGGTCCATACACTGCGCGCGTTGTTTCCCGATACTGTCCTGCCCCAGTCGGATTCGTTTTGATTGTCGTAACAAGGTTCTCAACACAGATTCTTGCATTTATCGCAATATCTTCTGGGCAAATAAACGAAAATCTTGTACCGTCCTGAATACTTGCTTGTTTTAATTTTAACAATAAAATAGACGCGCCGGTATCATTTGGGTTCATGTTGTAGCTCATATTCAATTTATTATCTTTAAGCAGCGTAACAACATCATTCCATTCTTTTGTTCCTTTTTTACAATACACGACCTCGCCAGTACCGTCTGGGTCATTTTTTTCAAGTTTATCCTTACAGAAATAGTCGCTGGAGTTTGATGCACCCCATACCTCTACACAGTTATGGATCTGACCGTAATCGACGCTGGCATCTTCGCTGATAACCATACTCTTAAATGTATCCTCGTCCAGAACAACGGGGTCGTCGTAGCCAGATGGAATTTCTTTGCACACAAAAGTATCGTCGTCAAAATACATCTCGAAAGGAAAGTAGAGGTCTCTCAACTCCGTCAAAATGTTCCAGATGGTCGTGCCAGTATTATATTCTAGGTCGTGCGGAATTCGCCGCACCCAGTAATCTACCATACTCTTTGTCAGTCCTGAAAGTTCAAATGTCTCCTTAATGGAATCGCGAACATAGTGCGGCTTCTTTTTGTCATCTTCGTAATAGTTGACCCCATCCTTAACCACGAGCTTGCGGTCATACATCGGAATGCGCGTTGCGTATCCGGTCAGTGTTCCACCAAGCGTGCCGTCAAGCAAACAGGTCATATCAAGGCAAGAAAGGCTTAGTTTGTTCGTTGTGGCATCATAACTGTATCCATTTTGCTGTATTGCATATACGCCAGCGCCATACCAGTGTACACCATCTGTATCCACAAAGTTCGTGCCAGTTCGTATTTCAGCCTCACCAGAGTATAAAGCGTGATAGAAGTTATATATCTGAGTTAAACCATCTTTCAATTCCCATATCGTTCCTTGAATATCGTGCATTGAATAGCCAACAAATACACTTGTGTCATGGAAATATTTATCAAGCTCTTCTTTGGTACAGCCAGCAATCGCTGCAACATCGGCTGCAGATAATATCCTTCCTGCTGCGATACCACCCTCTACAGCAGCAATCATATTCTTTACACGTATTGTTTTCCCATAAATCGTACAGTCAACACCAAAACTATCAAGTTCAAGTATTTTACTTTGTAAAGTTGAACCATCTCTTTGAACTGCATCACAAGCTGCATTGAAAATCACTTCAATATAAGACCTGATATCTGCATTCAGCAGCGGAATAACAACATCTCCTCCGCCTATCAGTAGTGGAGTGTATGCAATCTCATACGTCTTGCCATTTGTTGTATAACCATCTGAAGATGCAACAACGGTCGAATATGTTCCAACATCTCCTTGCTCTTTCACAAAAGATGCATATTTCTCTTTATTTTCATCTGTCCAAATAATACGCTTACGGTTTATATTTTCGATATTGCCATACTGTTCATAACCGCCAACCTTATATCTCCACTTTGCTTGCCTTAACTCTGTGTCCTTTTCTTTGTATATCGCACTATTTTTGATTTTTGCATCGATCTCTTCTTCTGGTATTCTTACCGCGTCCGCCCCAACAAGCGGCATACTTGTTGGAGCTTTCATACCAATCTGTAAGCGCAGCATCTTGCTCGTCCACTCCTCTGTGGAGAACTGAGAAATAGAGAATCCACTCTTCGGGAAGATATCAAGATTAAAAGTGCGCCGTGTATCTGAGTCTGCGTCAATCGAGTTAGAACCACTTAACGCAAGTCCTTCGATCGTATCAATAATCTGGTAGTCTTTATTCAGCAGTTCAATACGACAATATAATCTTTTTGACCGGCTTTTCAGTAAGGCCAGATCTTCTTCTGTAGGTAAGTAAGTCATGGCCCACCTCCTTAAATCAAACCAGCGTTCTTCATGTCATCGCTGCTATTCAAATCGCCAGTCTCTACAAAATCAAATGAGATTTCTACCTTATCCGGATGCTCATCATCTGAGTAAGAAACATTTCCATTCACATTCATCAGCCATGCGCGGCCATCGTACATCTTCAATGCTTTTGGCTTTTTGTTCGTTAGCCAATTGATAAAAGTCTCCCGATAGTCAATAGACCCATCAAAATCAAACTCATCATTGTTGCGATCCCACTTGATAATAACACCAGAGAAGTTGCCGCTATAATAATTTGCCTCACTACCATAGAATACGATGGGATACTTGCTTCCCAATGTCGTCTCCACAGACGCTTCTTGATTGCGCGTAATATTCGTGACAGCTGGCTCAAGACCAACATAATATGATATGTCTTTATCCATTAGCCATGCTCCGTCAAAATCGCTTACGGCACTTGTAGATGTGTACACTTGTTCAATTTCATCCACAACAGGAACTGCCATATACTGATACTTCGTTTTTCTGCCACGTGCGAATTTGTCATAGCATACAATCAAAATAGGTTCAACGGAACTTATGATCTTCTTTTCATAAATCGTAATCCAGTCGTATTTGCCAAACTCTCTACGTTTTACGCGAATAGAATCAAAATTATTAGGCTCGTCCGCGCTTTTCGTAACGGTAAGCTTGATTCTACCTTCTCTTTTTTCATTCTCTGCCACAATTTTAAGTTTCTGCAGTTGTCCGTCATACTCAATTCTGAATGCGCAAAAATCCGTGTCCAGAACATATCCATTCACAGTTTCTCCAACCGCTCGCACATAATACACCTTATTATTATCAAGGCTTTCTACGTTGAACGCATGTGAAATAGATCCGTGGTATATCTCCTCATGTAGCAAAGTCTTGTCTGAATCATAAAGCTGATATTTATAAAGATTCAGTGTCTCGCCCTCTTCTTCGATGTTTTTATACTCGACATTAAAAGAAAAAGCAGGGAAGGGAATTGTCTTTTCAGCGCGCGCTTCCACATCAACAAACTTTAACACCGGTTTTTCATGGCAATAAAAAAGAACGGCATCGCTTAAATCACTTGTCTTGCCGTTCTGATTTGTTACTGCAATTTTAAGATAGTAGGGGAGTAGTCTGTTGCGTACAAGGTTCGCTGGCAGCATAAACATACGTACAGAAGATGAACCACTGGTTTTCACTGTCTGGTCAACAATACTATTGCCGGAGGCGTTGTCGTAGATAATATACTCCACTTCATTGATCGTGTCATCGTAACATGTGTACCGCACGATATTTTCCTGCGTAGCGTCTATTACGGAAAATTTTGAAATTATCGGTTTCGCCAATTTAACACCTCCTTATTTTACGCCATATATCTCACATGGAATAATCAAATCGTTGTTTGTTGTAATGGCCGTCTCACCAGAGCTTTGTGCGTCAAAGAATGTAATTTCAGTGCAATATTTATTATTCTTTTCATATGCTTTTACATAGAACGGACGGAAAGCGCTTTTTATATTTGTGTCAGAATTGTATGATACACTTGGAGTAGAATTGTCGCCAGCGCTCAAATCATAAATCATACACAGCTTCGGCGTATTCATAGTGACGCAGTGATATTCTGCACCACTCCATTCACCTGCGACTGGTTTCGACACAATAACAGAAACTTTGCTCAAATATTCGAGCACCCGTTTTGTTGCGGCACTCTCTGGATCAATCTCAACAACTTCTCTCTCTTTGTAGCCACGGAAGATAAAAATATATCCTGAATAATCGCTGTCCGCTTCAAAAGTCAACTTGTTCTCTTCGCCAACGGCAGAGTATGCATCTTTTGAATCGTTCTTCCATAGTAGCTGGAAAATCTGTCCAGCCTTCAACTTGTCCACAGTAATAGTATCAGTGGTGATTTTATCCCCAGAAACTTGCGTAAGGCTGTTGTTTACAGAAGTGGAATCAAGCGCCACTTTACCGTTTTTGTCAATGGATATAGCACCAGTCAAGTTAAGCTTTGTCGCCTTGATTTTTACAGTATTTGTACTCTGGTTTATCAAAGTAGCAATGTTTTTTCCGGTATAATCCGTCTTAGCCACCTTTGAATCAATACTTTCAGTTGCTGTTTTAATGTGCTCTTCAAGTTTTTTATTTGCATTTAATTCTGCAGCATCCGCATACTTTTGAGCTTCAGTTTTTGTGGCACACAGTATGATGGCATTCTCATTTTTTGAAATTCTAGATTCTGCAAGCGAAATTTTTGTATTTAGTCCGCTCATGTCCTCATTGTATTTTTTAGTGGTTACGCGGGCTTCAATCTGCTGCTTTGTACTCTCCAAATCAGAATTATATTCCGTTTTAAAGCTTACAAGGTCACCATCTATTTTGCCAGCGGCATCCAGTGCCTCGTTTGCTTTTGTATCATCCGTGTATTTTAGCGCCACAGCCCAGTCAGTCCGACTAAAGCTTTCAGTTATAGGACGCGCTGTCTGACATACAAGAACTTTATTATCACCAGAACTACTTGCCCAGACATCACCACGGTTATATGGGGTTGAAGGCTTTGTGAAAAAAACACGTCTTGATCCATTTGCTGTATCGGTTTCAAGGCTTGCAGCTCTCAAAACTTTCAATAAATTCTTATCACTAAGAGTCTCCCATATAAAAGTGTCCGTCCACCTATACGCATCATCAGCCTTCATGTCATAATAAAGGTCGCCAATGTGCACTCTCTTTGCATCCTCCGTTACCCAATTTACTGTCGGAGCCGTATCAGTAGATGGTACACCACTGTAGAACCATAAGCTGAGTTGTCCGTCTGCCTGATCTTTTAGCGTTAAAAATTCACTGACATCCGTGTATTTGACAATAGTGTCAGCAAAATCTGTATCAATAATGGACAGCTGACTGCCAACCACGTTGACTTTGCTGTCCACTGTTTTCATTGTACCAATATTATCGGGGGAACATACTAGTCGCTTCATATCACCCTGCAATGCAGTCACAACCACACTCTGTCCAACCGTATAAATCTGGTCAGAGGTAATGTTATACTGGCTTCCAAACACGGATATTGTGTATGTATTCCCACTCACCGCAGTTACCACGCCAGTCTGCGATTTGTCAAATTTTGCGTCATTGAGTTTCTTTTCAATCGTGTCTACGATGACTTTACTCAACACGTCGATTGCATCTTGACTATTTTGTGACATCTCGTCCCTCCTTTATAAATGTATACTCGATCTCAACCTACCCAACCCACCCTGAGCCAAGTATACTTCGTATTTATTTTTGCTTATTGTACTGTTTAACGTCTATTCAGTTCCTGTACAACCTTGTTCGGCAGACGATTTACCAACTCACGAGCCAGTGCATCGCTATCACCAACGGGATTGTTCACATTCACATCACCAATAGACAGGGAAATACCACCAGCGTCGCGGCTTTGCACCATAGAAGCAGAACTATGTTTTGCCAATTGATCGCTGAACCACTTGTCTGGATTGCCGCCCATCTCAAACAGGCGAGAGGTAATATCAGCAGGAACAACACCATCGCCAGTCTCAAGATATGTATAACGTCCAGAAGCTGGCTTACGAACAATAAGTTCTGAACCTCTTTCGTCAACGTTTGCAAAATGATTCGTTTTAGAAGATTTAAGACCATTCGCGTGACCACCCAAAAAGAAACCAGCAAAACCTCCCAAAAGAGTACCAATCAATGCTCCTACAGGTCCACCTATTGCCATACCCGCAGCTGCGCCCAGACCAGCACCAGTAAGAGTTGTAGCAGCCGTTTTGACTGTTTTATCTTCATTGGCGGTTGCGTCATTCTTTTTGTCTGTTTCGTCAGTTGCTTTATTCTCTTCTTTAGATACGATCTGTGTAGCGTTAATTGTGAGATTTGTTGCGCTCTTTTGTGTGTTTTCGGCAGTTTCAGAACTACTATTCGCAGTGTCTTTTGTATTCTCGGCAGTTTCTTTACTCTTGCCGAAAATATCCTTACACAGATTTACGATTCCACCAATAGGACTTATGTCCCAGAAGAACGAAGCAACGGACTTTATTGCCTTCTTACCAAAGCCATCTTCTTTATTGGACCAGATTTTCTTCTGATTCTTCATGGCCTTTGTGCCGCCATAAATACCAAGCCCGCCAGCTGCAAGAATCGGAATCGCAGCGGGCCCAGCAGCAGCCAAGGCGCTTCCAGCTGTACCAATAAGTTTTCCAGCACCAGCAAGCAACTTACCTCCGCCACTAAGTAATGTAGTTCCAACCTTACCAATCCCGCCAAGAATCGTGGAACCAATCTTGCTCTTACTAACAGCATTACCGACAGCCTTAAATCCGTTTACAACTGTGGAAACAATGCCGCCGCCTTCGCCGGAACCGCCGAATAGGCTTTGAGCGCCACCTTTGATCGTGTTCCAAATATTTGTAAACGCATTGATAATTCCATTGCCAGAACTTACAACCTGTTTTGTAATATTGTTATTCGCGGTTGTTAATATGTTCTTTAATGCGGTTCCCGTTTCTGTTGCAGTATCAACGAGCGTGGTTTTGACAGCGTTGACTGCCTGCTTGGCTGCATTAACATAAGATGTGCCAGAACTTGCAGCCTTTTCGCCACCATTATTTAAGAATCCTTTTATCGTATTCCACAGACCTTTTGTGCCGAGATCTTTGTACTCACCAGTCTTAAACATGGAATACAGATTATTTAGTTTTGTTAGCGTATTTATCAGTGATTCAAGGTTTGTAATCAAATTCTGGATGCCGGTGATCGCGCTGCCAGTATTTAGACTTGCAATGATCTTATTGTGATATCCGTCCAGTGAGCCTTCCATCTGAGATAGACTCATCTTCTGGATCTGCGCAGTGTACTCAAGCTCCTTCTGGTAATCCTTCCAGCTCTTGCCGATATCATCCATGACCTCAGACAACTTGTCCTTGAACTCATTGTACTTCTTGATCTGGTCGTCAATAGCCTTTTCAGCGTCTTTATTATTCCATTCACGCTGCTTGTCGGCAAGGTCTTCGCGTGCAGTACGCACATCTTCGGCGTTTGCCTGCCACTCGTAACCATTCTCAGTGTACACACGGGTCGTGCGCTGTTGCTGGGCACGGGCGAGAGCATCTTGTGCCTTGGAAAGTTCAATGGCGCGTTCAGTAGCCTTATTATTTTCTTCCAGAGCTTCCTTCTGCTTATTCAGGGCTTCAATCCGCTTGTCGATGACTTTGCCCATAGCATCGCCCCAAATCTTGAGGTCGTTATTAGATTTGTCATTTGCGGACGAAAGGAGAGAGAGGAAAGAAGAAAGGATGTCTTTTGCATCAGATAGAGCAGACTTGAAACTTTCGACCGCATTTTTCGCGTCCTCCCAGTGAGCAATCAGTTTCGCCATCACTTGGGCATCGGTTTCTTGAACATCTTGATATTTCTGATTATAAACAGCAGTCAGTTCATCTAAAGCTGCTTTCTTGGCAGCTTCTTTATCCTCATCAGATGCGTCAGAAGAATCAATACGACCAACTGCACGGTCATATTTTTCTTTTGCAACCTTATATTCTAAAGTCGCCTTAACCAATACGTCGTACTCTTCTTCGGTAGGAGCACGTACAGCATCGTACATCTTCTTGAGATAATCACCGTATACAGTTCCATCAAATTCCTTCATTAGTGGTTCAAGCTGCTTCACATACATATCACGCAAACCAGTTGCGTTGATTTTATATGTTCCATCATCTTGTATGAACTGATCGAGGAAAGACTGGTCAATTTGACCGAGCTCTTGAAGAGTATCTTGACTTTTAAGACTTCCGGTTTCCTGAATCTCTTCCAAAGCGCTACGGAAAGCACTAAATGTACTCTGGAATTTATCAATTTTAGTGTTTGCATCTTCGATGTCCGTGCCAAAACCGTTCCAGAAATCAGTCATGGAGATATCGCCTTTATTCAGTTGTTCAAGGCGATTTGACCACAGCTTAGCCAGACCGGTTTGCCCACTATCATTGGCAGCATTGATAATTTTCCCAACAAGAATTTCAGCGGCCTTCTTGATCTTGTCATCATCGACATTGAGATTTCCGTTCTCATCAAGGAAAATGCCATCGAGTTCTGGGTGCTTGGTAACTAGTTCGGTGACTTTCTTTAGTGTATCGTAATCCGCAATCTGTTCTCCATTTGCATTATCAATTTTAGACAGATCATGAAGGATCTCCATGCCAGACTGGAATTCGTCTGTTTTACCAGTTGCTTCATCCAGCGCGGTATTTACACCTTCAATTGCATCCTTCAGTTGATTGAGCGAAATAGTCCCGTTCTTAGCGTGAGTGTCAAGATATTCAAGGACTTGATTGTACTGTCCGATCTTACCCGTGCCATCATTTGTAGCGGCAGCATGTTTTAGTTCTGCCTGAATCAGATCTCGACATGCAGTGGCATCTACAACCAATTCATTTCCTTGCTTTTTTAAACAAGAAGTATATTTGGAGTCAAGCCCCATGAGGGATTTCATCGTGTTAAGACTTATGCTACCCCACTTGTTGTACTCCTCCATAGCAGAAGTCAGAGTGGACCATGCGTCAAGAAGTGTTTTAGAAGAATCCGCTGCCTTGTTCGAAGAATCAGCGGCCTTTTTCGAAGAATTGCTAAACCCATCGAGCTGATTGCGTAAACCGGCAGCACCATTCATTGCGGCAGACATATTATTTCCAATAAGCGTTAATCTGGTGTTCAATGCGTTCATAACACCGTCAATTTTAGCTTGAACAGCGTCAGCATCTTCTCCATTGGCTGCTCCCTGTGCAGCGGCTAATGCGGCAGCAAGTTCGCCTGTTCCGACAGTGGCATCTTTCAAAGCTGGGCATAAAGCAGTAAGCTTATTCTTTTCATCTTCAGTTGCTTCAGTAAATGTCTCGGCTTTTTCTGCAGCGTCTCCCTTTGCAATCGCATTTAGTTCTGATATTGCCTGAGAAATAGCTTCCATTTGAGCTTCTGCGTATTGAGTTGCCAACAAATCTGCATACGCACTTTGATTGACTTGGAGCTTTCCATTAACAAGTTCAAGAGTATTAAGATACTGGTCATCCATTTGTAAAAGAGCCTGCAATGAATCAACGCTCATGTACCCATACTGGTTGTATTCTTCAACAGCGCTAGAACAGGCTTTGTATGCTGATTGAATATTGTCGATGACGCCCATTGTTTTTTCGAGTTTATCGGCGTAATCGTCAGCAGCTGCAGAGTTACTAATTTGCACAAGACCGAAACTTTCAAACACACCAATTAGAGACTCAAATGATATTTTATTCTCGTCTGCAGTTTTATGGAGTTTTTCAAGCGCAGCTGTTTCGGTCTCTGTTTGATGAGAAGAGTCCTTATCAATGTTGATTATTGCCTCGCCACTCATTCCACTAAATGCATCAAGCCCATTGAATGTTTTCCAATCGCTTTGCTGAGAATCACCATTGTCGATATCATTCTTGATTTGTTTTATTTTTTCTGAGAATATATCAAGATTGGTAGTGTCAATGCCTGTATTATCCTGTGCATTCGCCAGAGCTTTAGTGGCTTCTGTCATTGCATTTGTACCGGCGACATACTCGTTTTTATACTTAGCGAAACTGTCAGCGTCGGTCTCATACCCGTTCATGTTTTCAGACACGGCGGTAGATAGAGTTTTGACTTTCTCGGTTTCTGATGTGATTGCAGCCTCGTTGTCTTTGTACTCCTGAGTGTCTTCTTTGCCAGCAGTTGCCAGTTCGCGACGTTTGTCGATCAGTTCGTTAAGTGCAGCAGTGTGTTCTTCAAGAGATTCAGTCTTGGTAATATCTTCGCCTATGTTATCAAATGTGGTTACAGCTTTGGCGGAGTCATCTGTTGGTTCACCATTAACGTCAAGATATACCGTCTTCTTTTTGACAATACTTTTTTCGGTTTTGTCATTTACAACAGCACTTGTGTCGGCATTTGCTTTATCGTTTGCGTCCTTCTCTAACTGTTTCTTGAGTTCGAGTTGAGCCTGCAACATATCGTTAATGGCTTGTAACCGCTCGCGCTCGGCAGGATCGACAATATCTTCAATCTTATCAACGCCCGCGTCCTTTAGAGATTTGTTCAGCTCGTCGATCTTAGACTGAATCTCTTCAACATCCTTAGTTGCTTGTTGTGCGGCATCGTGAGAATCGTTCATTGCGGCAACAAGAGCTTCGGAATGAGTTTTGAGGTTCTTCAGATAATCAACTGCTTTAGAGGCTGCCCATGTTAATAATCCAATGCCAAAAGAAATAGCGGCTTGTTTAGCGATGGAAAGTGTAATTGTGAGAGCATCAAGTGCAAATTTTTGTACCCAAGTGGTTGCTGTTTGAGCTTGTTGACTAAATACTGTTGTGAGTATTGTCCGTGCCAATTTCTTTTCTGTTAACTCTGTTCCTTGCACGGCTATTTCACAATCTTTATATGCCAGCCGTTTTGCCAGAACAGTTTCAATGTCTTCTCCGTTGGCATTTGCTACCTTAGCAGAAACCATTAAATAATTACCTTCTGTATCCATCAAACCGGTTTCTGTAAGAATCTGCTCTCTTAAAGCATCATTGAATCCATGTGCTTTAAGTTCTGCATCGACAAGAGCACCGCTAACTTCTTTTCCGGCAGCAGCGAGTTGCAAATGGTTTTCAATAGCTTCTTTGATTTTAGTATTATCCCCAAAGTCGGTCATTTTAAAGACGGCTTCTTGTTGGCTTTTATTCAATTTGGCAAGACGAGCAGAATAGTCCTGAGTTTTATTCCAGCCCGGAAGAGTATCGGTCATGTTAACTTTCTCTTTTTTACCAACACTAAAATCTCCTGCCAACATATAAGATTGCATGAATTTTGGGATATCTTTCAACTTTTCAGAAGCAGAAATAGCTTTATCTAAGGTGCCGTCAAGAGTTTTATTGATGTCAACCATTGACTTATTGATTGTCAAATCGTATACTTGTATCAGTGGTCGAATGATACAAACTGTCGAGGTTGAATGTTATGAAATTTGGAGAAATGAAGATCGATGTCAACCATTCATGGGGATACAAAAAGAAATATTTTGAAAAGAAGGCAGAAGCAAAAGAAGGCAAACGGCTTTTAAAAACACATCAAGAGTATCAAAAAGTCAGAAATGACAAATCTATAAAAACAGAAGATGAATTTTACAGATTGGTTTTATACTCATATATGGTTGATTGTATTTTGATTGAGAATCCGGATTTAAGAGACAAGTATCAAGAAATCTACGATCGATGCAAAAAAGCCAACGACTTTCAACCGGCTTACTATTGGACTGCTGATGAATTTCTCGTAATGTATGACAACCCTGAATTGTACGAAAAAAATTTCCACAAAGAAAACAAAGAAAACATCAATAAAATAGTTTCTGAAAGATTAGAACAAATTCAAAATCAGCAAGACCTCGCCAGCGGCAAGCGTATCATCTGCCCCTACTGTAAGTCCACCAACACTGAAAAGATCAGTACCGTGAGCCGCGCCGTATCTGTGTCCCTCGTGGGCGCTGCCAGCGGGAAGATCGGCAAACAGTGGCACTGCAAAAACTGCGGCAGCAATTTTTAAAGGAGAATTAAAATGAAAGTCAATCAGGACATTATGAACCTCATTTGCAAACTTGAATACAGAATTGGCGACACATGTGCAAATAGCGACTCGTACAACGGATGGACTGATGAATGGGGCGCTGATTTTCGGTACCCTGTAACCGTTGACGGCCATGGGAAATTTAGAGGTCGAATTGACGACCTTGGACTTGAACCGGAAGCACTTGGCGATATCTATTATAAATTTGGCGCAAACGAGATGCATATTGGGTACGGTATCAAGCATGTCCTCGAAGAGCTTGAAGATTTATATGGGCTTGATTTTGTAAAGCTAGAAGCAGAGCGGAAAGCAAAAGTGCAGAAGTGATTGTACCGCCAGCAAACAATGACATCGTAAGAATTGTGTGTATGAGTGGTAAGTTGTAACTGACTAAAATGGCATAAATAAAGCGCCCGGCCTCCCAGTAGTAGGGAAGTCGGGCTTGTTCATTATGATGACTGCACGGCAGTTATTTCAGAAGTTCAGCGATTTCTTCAGCAGTCACACCATTTGCCAGTGCATTGGCAACAATATCTTCTGCCTTTTTACGATTCAGCTCTGCCGCAATCTTTTCGTCAGCATCAGCCTTTTTCTTTTCGAGCTTGGTGATCTCTTTGTTGAGTTTTTTCAACTCCGCCTCTTTTGCTTTACGCTGGACGTTCAATGCAGCGATATTATCACCAATAGTTGCAATCTCCTGAGCAATAGATTCTGCAGCAGTATTCTTTTCAGCGATCTGTGCTGCGTAATCGATACCATCGAGAACCTTTGCTTTATTCTTGCTTCCTTTGGGACGTGCCATAATAAAATACCTCCACTATATACGTTTTGATTTGTGGGCTGTTTTCGATATTTTTATTATAACTTGTGGTGCGCGTTATGTCAATATAGATTATGTCGAAAGAAAAGAGTCTTCAATTTTGTCCAGCAAAAAATCAATACTATCATCCGTCACTAAATCAGCCGAATATTTAACTTCTTCTTGTGACGGCATACGAAATGTAAAAGTAGTGTGTCCGTCAAAATTACTTATCGCAATATCGCCTTTAGATAAGATGTCCATCCCAACAATCATGCCATAACTACAGTCGTCATTGTCTATAACAATTAAGTCTTTGCTTGTGAAATACACCCTATTAGAGAATATCAAGTTTGCGCTAACGACCGGCAATGTGTCATGACCTTTTGCGAATACAGCGTCGACAATTCCGACTTGCTGCAATTTAAGAAATCTAGCCTCCCATAAAGGAATTGTACTATGCATTGCTCCGGTATCTATAAGCGCTAACAATTTAGAGGAACATCCGTTGTGTTCTAATATGACCGGAATTGTGATTTGCTCAACAATTTTATCAAATACAACGGTGAATCCATCCATAATATTACTCCTTGAAATACAGTATAGGGCTACACTCTAGCGTTCCGATTGTGATTTTTTTGATGGGCGCTGTTTTTATCTTATTGTGATAATTATTACATCGCTCAATAAAATATAAATCGACAATATTTTTCTCTTGATCTGACAAAGCATCACGTACTTTATAATATTGTACTGCGAAAATCAAAAAATCTGGATTATTAGACATGTAAGCGTCTATAAATTGATCACATAATCGTTTGACGTCTTTGTTCATATCATTCCTCCTGATACTATCACATAATAATTCTTCTGTCAAATTTTATTCTCCGCTTTTGACGGCAGGGGAGAGGCCGCCTGTAATTTTTGCCTACGGCGTTAAACGCACGTAGGTGATTTGGAGCACCCAATAACGAAGCTATGCGTATAGTTCCGTTCCGACATTATGCTCTCTGAAGCTTCTATCGCTAATTTTCGCGTCAGCGATAGCTTGCCTGCGGATTCCTTTCGGTTCCCGGACGAGAATTACCCAAACTCGCCGTGGCTAAGCCACCATATTCGTCGGTTTTACTAAATACTCCCTCATGCTTCGCAATGATATAATGAAATACCTGCGGAGCACTTGTTCCGTGTTACCACCCGGAGTATTGCTGGGCACAATCATGAAACCCGTCATTTTGGGTTCACCCAGCTGAGTTGCAAATGCTGCGATGCCCAGTCCAGCAGGAAGGGCACCAGTGAAATTAATGATTTTATCAAGAAGTTTAACAATCGATGTGAGGAAAGATACGCCAGTCTTCACGAGACCAGAAGAGAGGACGTCTTGAGAAAGAACTTGGAAGCTTGCGTCGAGCTGTGCAAGGCGACCTTGGATACTATCGAGATACTTCTCATTCTCTTCCCATGCTACGTTGGCGCTGTTAGCAGCGGATTCCATAGCAGATTCAGCAACGTCAAAATTGTTTAGAATAGCACTAACGGCATTTGCGTTTCTCTTCAAAAATTTTCAGTAGGGTCATAACTCCTACTCGGTTTGTATTACGTTTATTAACAAGTTGTTTTATATGTGGCAGCAAATTCTTCGAATTGTTCTGGCGTATTATTACCGTATCCATACTTATTATGAAATGCCATATGGACTTCTTTAGACAGGCAAACACCAAGCGGATATTTTGCTTGAATTTTATAAAAAGTTTCTAAAATTAGATCCTTATAATCATCCGTGGCAGAATTTATATCAAATGTTAAATCAATCCCAAGCTCTTTGCATGTTTCATTCATTATAAGATTTAGCCCATATAAATGATGAATATCGTCGAACCTTTTTCCAGTGAGAACACATTTGTATCCGCAAGCTCGCATTGAATCCTGCTTCCAAAAATAATTATGCGCACGAATATAATCCGGAAAACTACAATTAACACGTGGCCGATGAAGACCTAACATATTCCGCTTTGTTTTTATTGCTTGTTTGGTTCTGTCAAGTGCTTCTCCAAATTCAACATCGGACATCTGTAGATAATTATTCTTAATGAATTCATAGTCACTATTTGTAAATGGATTTAAAGAGTAACTTTGAATATTGAATAATTTTGCACGATCTATAATTGCTTCCCTTGTTCGATTCGGAAGCAAAGGTAAAATCATGTTAACTGGCATTTTGTCGTAGTTTTCTATAAGGATTTTATCTTCTCTTTCAGACCAAAAAGGTTTTGAAGTAGCTCCAATACGTTTGGCTCTTGTATTTACTGACTTTTCTGTTCGACATTTCAAAATATTTTCTGAGATGTATTTTGCGCCATGTGAAATATAATACTGTCGAATAATGTTGTCTTCATATTCTGAATAAAGTGCAAATTCCACACCTATTCTAGAAAGACCTAGGTTTGACGCTTTGGTAAAAATATTACTCCTGTCTCTTCCGGGAAGATTTTTCTCAATCTCTTCCCAAGTAGCACAGGAGTAATTGTTTTTTAAATATTCAAGCTCCGACTTAGTCCATCTGTTCGTGGATGGATTGAAACATCCTTCATTTTTTAAAAGACGAATTATCCGTGGAGTTAAAATATCATATTTTTCTGAAATGTCTTTTAGTCTAATGCCAGAAAGGTGATCTGAAATAATGCATTGCTTCATTTCATTAGTTATGTTTTTTACTTCCATATACTCCTTCTTTCTAATTTATAATACAAACCTGCTCGTACTTTCATACGATGTTAAGACTATTTCTCCACCCAGTACAACTATAATACTGGGGCACACCTTTTCCATTTAAGGGATTTTCACCCACGCCTTTATGAATTGCGCCGTACTCCTATTGCTGCTTTTGGCAGCCCCTCACGGGGGATAGTCGTTGAACCTTGTCCTGCTTTGCATAATGCATCGCGTTACGGACCTTGGCTGCATGAACACCCATTGTTACGATATTTAGGCTTTTGACCATGTATCATCCTTACGTTGTTTCTACTTTCGTACCGTCATAGCGTCATGTCTGCGCTATTGTGGTGTAAGGCTTTAGGGATTACCTGCAATTAAATGTGTTAATTACGCACATTGCTGTACGTAGGGGTAAGAGATTTTACCGCCAATCATTTCAGTGACGTTTGCCTGCGTTACATCGGATAGACCACTCCATACTTGAGACAGCTCTTTCATGATTTGATATGTACTCTTGAAATTTTTGCTATCCAGCATGATGTCAACGCCAGTCAGAGATTTCAGTTCACTGCGGAGTTCAGACACAGAATTGGCCATGCCGTCAACTTCAATGCCTGCATTCTCTGCGTCACTTTTAGCAGCACGGAGATACATTGATAAACTTTTTAAAGTTGTACCGACCGTATCGGCATCTTGGATAACTGAGTTTGCAGCAGTACCAAGTGCAATAGTTTCTTCCAGCGTATTATTAGCGGCCGACATAGCAGCAGAACTGCGAGTCAAGATTTCGCCAAGGTCTTTTGCAGTAACAGGCTGCGTATTTGCGACAGCATCAATTTTATTAACGACATCTTCTGCTTGATCGGCTAACAGCCCAAAGCCTTGCAGAGTAGAAATCAAATACGAAGACGAGGTGTTAACATCATCAATATTATCGCCAACGTTTTTGAGTAGGGTAGAGTAGGTTGCTAAATTCTCGGCATCTTCATCAGAATAACCAAGCCGCTTCCAATCTGCAGTTGAATTAACATAATCACTTATAGATACGCCTAGCTTTTGAGCCTGTTCTGCGGCACGTCCCATATACTCTTCAAGGGACTTTCCTGTATACTCACTGACTTTTCTTAATTCAGTTACTGCCGTATCAATTTCAACCACATTCTGATACACGATCCGCAGCGCGTCTTGCATCTTGTGCAAAGCTGCCATAGTAATCATAGTGCTCAAGTGCTGGCCAAACAGTTTTTCGAACACATCAAGCAGATTCTTTGATTCGAGACCCAACTTTTTAGATTCAGCGCGAAGCTCTGCATATTTCTTTTTCAGTTCACCAATTTTCTCTGGTGCGTCACTTTGATTCAAAGCTTCAAGTAACTCATAGAGAGACTTTCCAACGTCTGTTCCTTCAAGCTTTTTATGTTCAGCAATATAATCATGAATAGTTGCCTTCAGATTGGCGACTTCCATTGATGCCTTATTTATAGATCTTTCGCGAGAAGCTTCTTTGTTAAAATCTTTTGCCTCTTGTGTTGCCTCTCTATATGCGATGTTTAATTGTTTTATTGCATCCGTTACAGAATTGATTTTGTCTGGGGATATATCAAGATTATTCTTTGCCCATTCTTTAGCACCAGATACTGGATCTGAAGATTCATTTACTGTATCAAGTAAAGTTTTGAGCTTTGAATCTTTTTCTTGCAGCTTACTATAAAAAGAATAGTCAGTACCATAATTCTTCTGGACGTCCTTCATTGTAGCCCTATTTTGAGATATGGCATTTCCAACAGAGTCTAAATTTGCTGCCTTCGTACTTTCTCGTTTTGCAGCTTGCTTTTCTGCCTCTTCGACAGCTTTAACTTTTCTTTCGATTTCTTCCCAAATCTTTTTGACTTCTACAAGTTTTTCTTTATAAGCGTCAGTCTGAGGCTCAAGCTCATTTAACTGCTTAAGAAGATTATCGATACCATCAAATTTGACATTCTGAAGACTTCCATCGGCCTGCATCTGTCGAGCAACTTCAACGCCCTCTGCAATTTTGATGCCTTCGCGCTCAAGTTTCTTATAATTGCTCTTCCAAATGGTGTATTGCGCGTTGGCTTTGTAAGATTCACGCTTTAGCTCATTATAATCAACTGCATAATTCTCGTATGTGTTTGGATTTTGAGCGCTAAGTGCAGCCGCTTTGGTGATAACTCCATTGATAGAGTTCTTTAATTTCTCGTTAGAACTGCCAGAAACTTCTTCTGCAAGCTGATAGAACTTCTTTTCAATACTGTCGACGGCTTTTGCAAGGTCTTTTTGCTTCTTTTCTGCGGTGTCTATAACTGCCACAACAGATTTCCAGTTTTCTTCTGCGGCTTGAATTGCGTTGTTGTACTCTTCTGTACCAACTTTTGCTTTGGCAATCTGTGATACAAGTTCTTGCTGCTTTTGAAGCGCAACTTGAATATCCGTCGCTGCTTTACCATCCGCTGCGGCTTCTTCTACGGTTCCATAAGTTTTTTGCTTATTTGATAAATTATCAATAAGATTCTGGTAGCGATTGTCTTGAAGTTTGTTGTTGTTATCAATGCGCTTCGAAGCTCGACGCTCTACAATTATATTTGCAGAATCAAGTTCCTTCTTTGTTTTTAATGTAAGCTGATCAATTTCGTCTCCAGAAAGAACATCAAGTAAATCTAAAAATTTATCATTGGCGGAATCAAAAGCGTCCTGCATTTGTTGACGAGCAGTTTTTGCGGATTCAGAGGTGTCGTCATCATTGTACTTCGCAGATTCCTTTAGTCCATTAGCATAAGCTCTTACCTGTTCAATAAATGCGTCTGATAGAATTTTTTTGGCTTGCTGAGCCTGTTTGTCATCAGCGCTTTTAGAATCTTTTGCTTTTTGTAACAATAATTCTGAACGCCTTTTTTGAACTTGTTTATGAATGTCAGCCAATGTGCTTTGGACAGCAGGGGAGTTTGAATAGCCACCACCAACAATCCCTCTCGGGGCACCGGATTTTTGCCTATCAGCTTTAATAGCACGTAGAGATTCTTCATTCTCCTTTTTGGCCTTTACAGCATCCTTATAGGCATCACTGTCTTCGCCGTATTGCTTTTTGGCTTCCGCAACAGCTTTAATTAATGCCGGTTTTTGTTTTATTAACTCAACATATTCTTTTTCATAGCTATTTCTCTTTTTAGCTTTATCGGTTTCAGAAACATTATAAAATCCTGCCATATTGGCAGCTTTTAATGTACCGTTTAAATAAGAGCCGCTTTCTTCCCATGGCCACAAGATTGTTTTATCTGCCATAAGTTCATCGATTTGTTTTGGATCATTGAGGTCTAAATCTTTTATACCTTTTAAAGATTTGATCCAATCCTGCTCTTCTTCTGTGAGATTTTCGATAAGTTCTCTTGTTGTTTCTTCAAAATCCTTTTCATAGTCTGCAATTTTTCCTGCATACCAAGATCTCTTGTTTGAATCTTTATTTGAAATTGCGCTCTGTAAATATGTTCTATTTTCTCCAATATTGGAAATAAGCCATCCAAGATGAGCCTCTTTCGCTTTACGATCAAAATCAGACGATTTTTCTTCTGATTCTCCGCCGCTATTCTCGACAGGCTTGTTTTTCTTTTTGACTTTTGCTGCTTCACCAACCGCTTCTTTAACCGCATTGACGATCTCCGCATTCTTCAGAATCAAATTGCCCTTAATGTCAAATTCTTTTTTTGAAATCTCAACATCGTCAATCTTAACATCGGCTGCTTTGATTTTTACTGCGCCATTGAGGTTCAGAGGATTAGGTCTCTTAATATCTTCGTCTTTGAGTTCGACCTTGCCCTTCAAATCAATGACATCAGGCTTTTTAACATCATCTTTGACGTTCTTCTTTTTGCCCTTGGCAGAATCGTCAACCGTAACGTTAGACACTTTGCCTTCCAGTTCGACTGCCGTTTTCGGAGGAGTGATGTCAGAAACCTTAAGTTCAACCTTGCCGGGGATTTTCACAGATCCCTTCGGAGGTGTCACGTCTTCTACTTTAAGAGTTACCTTGCCGGGAATATCAACCGGTGCAGTCGGAGCAACTACATCTTTTGTGTTCAAAGTGACGGAATTAGCTGTTGTCCCATAGGCATCTGTCTTTTTAGCAATAAGATCCAAGTCTGTGATTTGATTCTCAAGAGACTTGCTGAGATTATCAACTTCCTGTGCGACATACTGAACAGATGGACCAATCGCTGCTATTTTTGTGCCATAACCTTCAGCACTTGTAGAAATTTTACTTAGACTTTGTTTTACAGATGACAAGGCACTAGCATTTTTCTGAAGGTCATCAGAATTGCCAAATTGAACAGAAGTCGGATCAACCGTGACAGTACCTGGGATTGTCACTGGATTTTTGACATCGACAATAACATCTGCATCTGTGATAGTGACCTTACCGGGGATTGGCACAACATCATTAGCATTACTTTGATTGGCATTCTTAGGTATATCAGGTTTATCGGATTCGTTTAACGATTTATTCAATTCGTCTTTAACATGTTTTGCTGCATCTTTTTTTAGATGGAGATCAATAGGAGCGGAAATATCTTTGAATGCCTCATCAACTTTAAGCTGAAGAACGGCCGGATCAATATCAAATTTAATTTTTTTTACATTATAGACACCATCTTCAATTTGATCCTTTTCTCCACTATTTTGAGCAGCTTGCATTTTAATTTCTTGATTCTTGATAAAATCTGCAAGGTTCGTTGTTTCTGCAAATTTTGCAATTTTATCTGTATCGAACTTCTTAAAAAGAACTTCATATTGCGTGAGCTCATTCGAAAGTCCTTCACGTGTTAGTACTGTTGCGGCTAAAATATTTTTTTCTAAATCCACAGCAGTTTTACGCGCATTATTAATTGCATTCTGTTTATCTGCAATATTGCTCAATACCTTATCAAGTTTTTGTCCATACGTTTCAATAGTTGAAGCATCTAAATGTCCGGAAGTGTCTGTTTTTTGTGCAGCGTTCGCTTCTTTTTGGACGTCTTTTATTTCTGTCTTAACAGCATTTGCACTAGAGTTAATTTCTGATATTTTAGCATGGACATTCCCAAGCTCACCTGATACATTGTCCAGGACAGAATTGAACGATATTTTATTATCACCAGTTAATCCGTTTATTAACTTGGAAAAATCCATAGCTTGGTCAGTTGTTTTAAATGCGTCTTTTGATTTATCAATAATCTCATCTAAAAAATCATCGATGGACATGAATTCTTTTAGCTTTTTGTTTAAATCAAAACCCTGTGCATTAAAGACATCCAATTTATCTTTGAATTTGTCTGAATCAAATGCAGAATATACAGAATCTAAAATTGATTTTAATTCTTTTGCCTTGCTTCCAAGCTGAGTAAATTGATCATTAAATGCATTTATATTAATTTTATCGTCATCTAACCAATTGTCTGCATATAATCCAGCCCAAATATCTTTTATTTCATTTACAAGATTTTCAACTTGAGATAAATTTCTTTTCTTTGTTGTATCTGAAATTTTATAATTCAATAAATCGTTGATATTAAAAGTCCCAGATAAACCACCAACAAATTCATCACTTACCTCATTCGCAACTTGTTTAGCGGTTGCTTTAAATTCTTTCGTAGGGAATATATCATTTACAAAAGAACCCAATCGATCTGTATTACTTGTTAAATTTTTTAGATAATAACTTAATTGTTGATTGACTTCTTTTAGTTGATCTTTTAACTGCTTAGTCAACTCACTCGAAAAATCATCAACGTTAACACCAACAGTAACTTTCGGGATATCGCCAATACCGTTAATTTGCTGTTGAATATCAGTTTTTAGTTTTTCAGTATCAACAACAGGCGTTATACTTGCAGTTGCTTTGATATTCTTTAATTTATCTTCGACCTTCTTTTTTATGCCATCAACATTAGGGTCAATATCAATCTGTGGCTTTTCACCGCTTTGTTTTACTTTTCGCTCAATGCTTGTCTTTAACTCTGTTGGTTTGATTTGTGGATCTACCTTGACTTTAATACTCAGTTCTGGTTCACGCGCCATATTATATTCCTCCTTTGGAGCCGAATCTAAAAAAAGCAGGCTTTAATAAGTCTGCTCATCTTTTTAATTATTTGTCGTGCTCGATTCGATTTTTTAGTAGCTTTACAATATCAGCGTATCGATAATCGATGTCGTCTTGTGTGTTTTCCATGAATGAACGTGGTTTTGTCCACTTATATTTTCTATAATTCCACGGATTGTAAGCGCCCTCTTCGATTATACGTGCTAAACTGTCTGGTTTGTTTTTGAAATTTGGAGCGTCTAAGCGCGGTCCATCAATAGGTGCCTCTTCATACACATACAGCGTGCGATCTCGAACTTTGTGTTTTAGATTTTTATCGTCTACTAAGCCACCAGATCCCTCGCGCCGTTCATATTCGACGGGGGAGTAGGTTGAATACACATCTTTCTGCACATGAGTTTTAAGCCGCTCTTTTACAGTGCTTGCAATTTCGTTTTTTAGTGCCAGATTTGCACGTCTCATGATTTCAGTCTGAAGAGCATCCACCGTGGTAGCTGTAAACTTTGCCATAGTTTTACTCCTTGTCTTCGGTGACTACTGTAGCATGAATTCTATCAAGTACGCCTTCTGGAGTTTTAACACTATAGCTGTTATCAGTCACATGCTTCTTCATATTCTCTTCAGAAATAGTTTTGATCATTTCCTTCATATTAAACTGCTCGCCAATACCATTCAGCACCTCAGCCGCCAGCTTCATCAAATCCTCAAACGGCTGATTTTTTGCAGTCGCCTCGAACAGTGCCATATACTGCTGGCGCTCGATTTCAATCTTCTCACGGCAAGCCTTGTTCAGCGTGCCAAGAATATACTTGCGAGGAGCCTCGTTCATCATCTTTGTGGTTTCATCAGAAAACGCCAACTCGCTCAGCGCGTTCTGATCCATGCCAGTTGTATCAGTGTCTGTAAAGTAGACAACAGCAGCAATACGGAAAGCATAATCATATAGTGCGGGATCATACTTGCCATTACGCTTTGACAGGTCTACAACACCATCAACAAACTGGATGCGCTCTTCTAGGTTCAGATTGTTTTTCATAATTATTAGTCCTCCTGTGTAATTTTATTTTGTTCAAGTCTCATCAGTGCGGCAGTTGCAATACACATCGCGTCCGCTTCATCAGAAGAGACATTCTCACCATAATGTTCGGCTACATAATCAATAGCCTGCTGTTTTAGTTCTGGGCGTTTTACTTGCCGCCCCTGTTTGAAATCGAGCATTTTGCGCCATTCGGTCGGCTTTATGATTTCATATGGGATATTGAATAGTTCACACGCTCCAATAATCGCCCCCTGCAACTGCGCAAGCTGAATTACTGTCTTGGCTGATGCTTGCAGCGCCACATCTTCAATTACGACAAGATCGGGATTATTAGTTTTGATACGACTCTGTATCATCTGGCGCATAATGGCGCGTCGTTCAGCTGGGTCTTTTGTTTTACTTAAATCAATCAGCGAGTGATATACAGTGCCGTCGTCTAATGTACAAACTCCGGTCTTTATTAGCGCTTGGTCAAAAGCTAAGATTTTTATAATAAACACTTCCTTTTTGTTTTGGAATATGGTAGAATTCAAACTTGAAGAACACCTGCACACCCCTCTTGGGGCTTATTTAATCATGTGGACGTTATCGTAGGGGCTTCCCGGAAATCCAGTAGTTCGGCTGCTGGTAGAAAGGAGGACCCTATGGAGTTTGACTTTGCGACTCTGCGAGAAATCGTTGGTTTTGTAGCTGATTTGACAGTCATTGTCTTGTTCGCTATGAAAGTAAGCCAGCACCGGGCGTAAGCGGTGCCATCTGTCCGAGTTTTTACTGAAGCCTCTATGCAAATTAGAGAGCTGGTCCGCTGTGTGGGTGTTCTTCTTATTCGTGAGTTTCCTCATATCAACGCATGACTGCTCAAGCGGTCGTGCGCTCATAAAAGGGGTAGAGCCCCGAAAGACTCTACCTCTGATTTACTATTCGACAATTACTCGCCATCAAAGACCAGGTCGAACATGTTGCCATCAGCATCAGCCAGAACGTCGAAGGTCATGGTCAAGGAAACGGGATCGCCGGTATTCTGCCAGGACAGCTCGAAGCCGGCCTGCGGAACAGCCTTATACCAAATCGGATGGGCCTCGATAATGACATCGTCTTCGGTCTTGTAGGGAATAGAACCCTCGACACGATATGCCTTGGGGAAATGCTTGGAATCGAGATGCACCACCTGAGGCTTAGCAGACTTCTTGTAGTAATACACAATGTAGTCGACGCCGCTCTCGACAGTGACGGTGACTTCCTTCTCAGACACGGTAGCTGTCAGCTCGGTACCCAGATCGTCGTCGGCCTTGAAGACCTGCACGTAATCACCAGCAGCAGCCTCGCTCAGAGTCAGCTTGGCAGTGTCGGCAGCGGTAACCTTTTCGCGCTTCAGGAAGTTTGCCTCAGTGCCCAGATCATTACCAGACAGCATCTGGAAGACCTTGACGGGATACACCTGAGCCTCGATTGTCAGAGTGCCTTTACGAGAGCCGTCGAACTGCACGCGGTTGGGAGCGCCCTGACCGCCAGTAGCAAACACACGGTCACCTTCGAAAGAAGTAGAAGTGACATTAGCCCAATCGACGTTCAGGAACATCTTCTTGGTGGAATAGTTCTTCAGCATCAGGTCAGCAACTTCGCGGTTGGCAAAATTAGCATTCTTGTTAGCCATAATTGTTATCCTCCTATGTTTTCATCTTTTTTATCGATGCGTTCTATCCACTGTGACGGGTCATACTTTCCGCCCCAAACTGAATAGTTCATCTCTGCGATATTTAATTGTTTTGCCTTCATTAGTTGGGAGAACGTGTCTCGTATCTGACCAATGGTGAGGGCACAAATATTTGAATAATTCAGACTCTGATGAAATGTACACAATAACGAGATCATGTTAGGCAACTCCAAATTGGGGTCGCCTTTTTTTGTTTTTGCGAACTCTTTCTTCTTTTTCTGAAATTTCTCCCAAAACAGCCGGTCTTTCTCGGTTTTAAACTTAGGATTCTCTTCTGGCATATCGTCATCCGCAATATCAAGTAGCTGCAAAATTACTTGAACAACTGTCTTGTAATTTGATTTATTAACAAAGCCGCCAATTGACGCATTACCTTTTGAATCGACTTGTTTATCAATCAAAATTGCGCGATATTTTTCATCCCACTCCAAATTACCGAAAATAAAAAGAGCCAAACCCGAAATCAATTCGGATCTGGCTTCTTCGTTGGCTGTTAGGATATCAAACATTGTCATTTCATTTTTTTGTTCGTTTGTGAACTGATTCCACGGATTTTCTATCTTGGCATCTGTCGAGAAGTCCGTGAAATATTTTTCTGGTGTATACAAAAATAAAGTCAATACTCGCTGATACTGGTTGTAGCCGAGCTTCAAAATATCTCCAAGAATAGGGGAGTGAATTCGACCTACTTCGCGCAGCATGACCCCATAAGGGCTGATATGGTCTATATAATTTAATCGAATCATCGCCTTGCCCTCCGAAAAGTTCCAACGCGATAAACGAGCATACGACCATAATAGGGCTGTGCTGGTTTATAAATACTGCTGCCCACCCATTCAAGTGGACCAATTCCAAATTCAGCGTTGCCATTTAAAATCTTATCAACGTCACTTACGAGAACATCAATCCGAGTACCGGCTTGTCCTTTGCGGCGATAGGTCTGCATGAGATTTTTGCTGCAATATGCGAACACATAGATCGTCATGTCTGTAATCGTGTCGCCATTAGTTTCTTCCGGCACCACCTCAACGCACAAAAATGTCTTGGAATTCTCTTGGGTGTCTGGAACAAACTCATATTTGAACACACAGCCGCCCTTTCCTGACCCGTCCTTACCAAGCAGGGCAGTTTCAGGATCTTCAATATCATCAATGTCCCCTAGAAGGACATCAAGAATATTGTCATCGTTTATCAGCTTTGATATTACTTTGTTTTTGAAAGAACCAATCTCTTCCAAATTCATATCAGATCACCTCCAAATCAACATCGGCGGTTAATTTACCTGACTGAACTGTCAAAGATACAATGGTTCCAATCAGCTTAGGATTATCAGCGCAAACTACTTTACATTTTGCGCTAGACACAGAATCCTCCGCGTTCTTAAAATGGATTTCATCAGGAACATGATCGCCCTGTAAAGTCCAATTTGCCGTCTCGCACGTTTCGCCATCGATTTTCGCCGTAAACAGCTTACCGAAACCGCCGGCTTGAACTGTCGGACCTCCAGTAAAATCAATACTGAGAACATATTCTGGCTCAGCCTCCTGCGGTGGATAGACGACCTCTGGCGGAATTTCTTCTGTATCTTCAATAGGGACATAGTCACATATCATCTTCTCAGCGTTGTCAGTCTCTAGATTATATAAATCCTGTTCGACGTTAAAAGAGAGAAATCCGACCTGTTCGTTATTGTAGTCAATGCGGCTTGTCATCTGGTCGACCGAAGTAATACGATATGTTTTAGGCACATCGTTAATAATTTCCAGCATTAGCCGCTTACCAATATTAAGATTGGCAGAGTATTCATCGAAAGGCATCTGGATACGGAATTCGCGAGTAGAATAACTTATCTGCTTATTCTCTTCCAGATTGGAATAATACGGTTTTTCAACTGTAGCCCATAAAGAATGGATCTTGTGAGAATTATCGTCTTGCCATTTGATTTCCTTTCGACAAATCTGAATACGTCCGCGTACTGTAATCTCATCTTCCGGGTCTCTTTCTGTAATTAACCAGTGGCTCTTGCTCCAATAGACGATGCTTCCAATAGAAAAGTCTTCGCCCGGCAGAGTATGAATGATTTTTTGATCCATAACAGTTGAAGAAATAATATTTAGTTTACGCGGAATATCATCAATCGTCACATCTTTAAAAGAAGGACTGACTGGAGCCAACTTATTTTGGTCGTGAATTGACTTGTTAATTATTCTGTCACGCTGGGTTGATCCATTAAGTTTAAGCATTTTTCTATATTCTGATCGAGTCATAAGCCACCGCCTTACTCAGTCAGCTCAGAAACCTTGTTTACTCTGAACGAGTAGCCATTCATTTCGGCTTTCAATTTCCGTTCTGAATACTGTAACAAGTCTTTCATCTGCTCCAATAGCTTAGCGGGGGAGAACATAGAGAAATCTTTTGTACTCATGGCATTTTTTAGTGCGTCAGAATTAAAGACGTAAGGCTCTAACCAGTGAACAATCATACTCAGAGCGAGAATACTCTGCTCCTTACGAGACAGCGTAATGTTAAACATCTCGAGCTCCTCGTCGTAATCGGTCAGGTCGTTAACACAGATGTCTGCAAAATCGTCAATCGCTGCCTGAAGCAGGTCTTTTTCGACAGCAGCAAACATTTCGTCTGTGTAGCCTTCTTTGTCATAATCTTTGATTCGCCCACGACAGCGGGCATAGATACTTTCAAAAGTGGTTGCCATAGCCCGCCTCCTTTATTTAGATGGTATCTTCCAACTCAACATCTAGAGAGTCCTCCAGCGCCTTGATAGCACTGCGACTGTCCAGCTCACCAGAATCAATCTTCTTCTTAGCCTCAGATGCGATGGCGTCCTTAGTGCCGCCCGGCAAAGTGGGCACGATCTCCTTGATTTCGTCGGCGGACATATTAAATACATCCTCGAAGTCATCAGTAGACAGACTGTTCTGATAGTAACGACCAACACCCAGCTTCTTAATAACTGCGGGGTCATCAATCAGAATCCAATTCTCCTCAAAGAAGCGGCGCTGATTACCACGCATAGAAACGAGCTCGCGATACTCCATCTCCTGAATTTCACCTAGACCGCTCCACTCGACCACATAGCCGGGGTTCAGTGAGGACTTATAGATCAGGTTGCCAGAGACACCACTTCGGCACTCAACCATAGTTTCATTTGTAATCTCTGCGGTAGAAACAACGGGCTGCTCAACGGGGGTTTTTGCAGTAGTTGCTTTGGGAGCCGCAGCTTTTGTAGTTGCACGTCTTGCCATTATTTCCTCCTATATAATAAGAAGCGGCAGGGAAGCCCCTACCGCCCATGTAACATTTTAATTTGATGATCAGGACAGCTTGTACACGCCAAAGTCACGATCAAAGATAACGGCAATACCGGTGCGCTTCATCATCAGGAATTCCTGAGTCATATCAGCGTTGTCCATGGGGTTGCCCATCAGCATAGTGACGTCGCCCTCGGTAACGCGCTTAATGGGCTTGGTATCGCCAGCAAACACGTAGATGACATCGTCGCTCAGCAGGAAGTCGTCGGTGCCGTCCTTGTGACGCTGCTTCACAGCCACCAGAGGAGTGCCGGCCAGATGACCAATATAGCCCATTGCGTAAACATCTTCCTTAGCGGAATCAGACATGGTAGCAGTCTTGATCTTGCGCAGAGCCTTCTTAGTGCCGATAATAACAGCAGACTCACCAGTAGAAGTCTCAACGTGCTCGATCAGATCCAGCAGCTTCTCCTCGTCATAAGTACCGGTCACAGTATAGGGAGCCTGCAGCTTGGAGAACATGCCGGTGAAAGCAGCATATGCAGCATCCAGCTCCTGCTTGGTGAAAGACTTGCCGACCAGATCAACGAACTTGTTAAAGTCGATACGGCCAGCCAGCACGCGGTTTAGTTCCTCATAGATCTTCACGGCACGCAGCTGAGTATTGACAGTGATGTCCTGACCACCCTCGATGCGCTGACGACGAATGCCCTGAGTACCTTCAGCGATATCAGCAACAGCAAACAGGCACTCCTTCTCGATATGGAACTTGTTGGTGTCGCCCAGAGACATATTGCGATCCTCGACCATGTTCATGAAGAACTCGTCGCCCTTCAGACCTTCCTCGTGGATAACATTCACCAGTTCCTCAACAATTGCGAAAACCTGAGCGCACTTGCCGTCGCGAACAGCCTTCAGATCCAGCTTTGTGGAGCCACCGTTTGCCTCAATCAAAGCCTTGCGCAGAGCCTCCTGAGTATCATTAACAGAGTAATCACCGGCGACGTGACCCTTGTAGCCATCAACAGCCAGCTTGATCAGATTAGAATCAATAGCCATGGTATAAACCTCCTATAATAAAAATGGCCGCCCGCTATTGCACGGACGGCGTTATGTTAATTTCTTGAACTTTGGGATCACTTCAGGCTAATGTAGAAGTATGTATACTTGCCATCGCCAAAGCCGACAGTCTCCTTCTCCAGAATGGTGCCGAAAGTGGTGTCATCAGCGGCATCGGTCTGAACGGTAATCTTGGTAGAACCAGCGGTATAACCAACAGTCTTGCCAATCTCGGGAGTGCCCTCGAAAGCCTCAGCGGTCACAGAGAAGCCACCCTTAGAGTCCAGAGAATATGCGCGAATGGTCTTACCGGCTTCATTAACCCACTCGGTCAGATAGTGAGCGACAGTCTGATCATAGAACAGCTCTTCCTCTGCAATCACATACAGATCCTCCTTCACGGCACCAGCTGCGGGAGCAGTTGCCTTATAAGCCTCACGACCCAGCTTCTCGCCCAGAACAACGATATTACCGTTATCAATTGCTGCGGGAGCATCGCTAGAATAGAAAATCACACTTGCCAGCTGCTCACCATTCTTGGTGCCACCCAGATTATCAGTGCGCACAACAGCATGCTTAATATTTGCCATAATTATGTACCTCCTAAAATTTTGAATTATTTACTTGCCGAGATAGTGTTCCATCAGGCCACCATACACGGCGTTATCTGAACCGTTCTGGGTGCCACCCACGCCAAAGCGGACAGTTCCTCTGTTGTTAGTAGTGGGAACATAAGAGAACTCAGCGGACTGACGGCCAACCAGTGCATAGCACTTAGTCTCCAGCTCGGCATAAGTAATCTCCGTGTTCTCCTTCAGTGCGGTATATTCCGCATTTGCGCCCAGCTTTTCATCCATAATAGAGAACAGCTCGTCACGCTTAGCCTTTTCTGCTGCGGCGACTGCCTCAGCTTCGGCCTGCTGATATGCTTCCAGCTTAGGTTTGATTTCACTAACTTCATTGGCTGCTTTAGTAAAGCTGTCAGACAGCTCAGCGATTTTGTCAGTCAGAGTAGTAAAGGCGGCAATAGTGCCAGGCATCACTTCACCCTCATCCCAATCATCATATGTAACCTTCATGCGCTTGATATTCTCATAATCCAGAACAACATTGTCGCCATTCATAGAGTAGGGAATGCCCATCAGCTGCCATGTCTTGGAGCAACGAACCACCACTGTCTCAGGCATCAGATCTTCAAAATAGAAATCTGGAATCATATACTCAGAATCCCAACTAGAAGGATGAGTGTGCTCGGCAAGCTTAGTACCGATCTCGTCCATCAGCTGAACTGTAGTTAGAGTAAACTCATTGTTTTCAGTAGCGGTGGGCTCATCTTCAGATGCCGGTGCTGTATTTTCAGTCGGAGCAGATTCACCCTCGCCCTCATTTTCTGCAGCATTTTCAGCCGCAGGAGTCTCACCTTCGCCATCTGCCGAAGTAGTATTTTCGGCAGTCTGGACGTCGGGCTCCTGTACTGTATTTTCTGCCGGAGGAGTCACGGTTTCAGGATTTTCGACCACGGTCGTATTCTTCTCGTTTTCATTCATTGGTGTTTTATCTCCTTTCTCCTCATCGGATGGATTTTCATTTTGTGCAGCATAATTCTGCGTGAGAGCCTGATACTCATAGAGACGCTCTCGAATTTGAGATGTGATATCGTCAACAGAAAAATTGGCGGTTACACAGCTCCCAGTCATTGCGGGCTGAATCTTCGGATCGGTGGTCGACAGAATGCAGCAACCATCAAACTTAAAAGACGAAACGGGAGTGATTCCGTCATCGCGTTTCGCCTCGCAAACCATATCGGTCAGCTCGACGCTGTGGTTTTTTGTCACATCGCGAGTGAAGATATCTACTGGGTCGCCAAATTTTGTCCAAATCAGGCCGTCAACACGCAAATATTCACGTTCTGTGCCAGTTCCGTCATCTTTAATAACCCAACGCGGGTTACAAGATTCAGGAATCACACCATAAGCCTGCCCCGCATACAGATATTTGACATCAGTATCAGTAATTCGCAGCTCGTGCTCATGACCTTTGAAGTCTTTATCTTCATCGTCCAATTCGTTCACTACATAACCAAGAATCGGCATATTGGCGATAGTCGGGACAGCTTTGTTGATAACATCTTTCGTGAAGCTGGTCTTATTAAGATTTGCTCCTGTGTGCATCACATCAATACAGACATCAATGAAGCGAAAATCAGAAGTTTCATATTCATTCTTCTTTGAAAAAGAGATTGGATATCGTTGATTCATTCTGCTTTCACCTCCTCATCCGTAAAATAAAAGCCCTGACGAATTGCAATCTGCAACTCAGCCAGAGCATTTTCAAATACATTATCATTGATAAATACATAGTTGTTCGGTGGATCTTTTCGTAGCAGGAGAGCGCCGTGTTCTATCAAAAACTTCGACATCCCGGCGGCGTGAGAACCATGCACAACCATTTCACATAGATATTGTGCCATGTTACTCCTCCTGTCTATCTGCTGTTACTTCACCAGCGTCACTTAATTGTTTGCCCTCGCTTGCATTAGATGGGCGTCCGCCCTCATTTACAGCGCCAGACTGTGTATTAGAACTTTTAAGCGGAACTTCAACAGTATTCAAGCCAAGCACATCATTCTCAAGATAAGCCATATTTTCATAATCCGTGCCAGCAAACCCGGCGGTTGCAAGGATAGCGCTACGTGTTGGAATGCCATATTGGGCGTCCTTTAGATATCGCTCATGCATTTCGGCACGGTTGTAATGTGTAACTGGCAAGAAATTGATACGGAATTTATAAGAACTTGATACGCTCTTGAGTTTACGATTGACCCAACGTTCCAACTGACGAATCACCGCAAATACAATCATTTGGTCATTTACAGTACACAGATTCAGCGTTGAAGCAGCCGGATCATCACCGCCACCAAACAAGATTTTATTTACACCAGCCTGCGCAAATAGTGTTGCTTCGGCCTTTGCGACCTCGTTCGTATCACTATTTACACCGCTCTTGTCAAAGTTCCAGTCAGTTAATTTCATGGGCGTCAGAATTGCACCAATATTTGGCGGCAACACATTGCTCATCATGTCGTAGAACTCTTTGGCAGTTTCATAGTCAATCAAAAATGAACCATCTTCGTCGTTGATAGGAATCTCCATTGCAATAGCTTTGTAGTTATTGGCTTCACTGGCGTTCTTGCTGATGGCGCGGTAATCCTCAATATCTGCCAGAGCACTAAACAGACTCACAAACGGCGGAATGGGGATATAGTCATGTTCATTTACCTTAATACAGATTGATTTGGAACTGTCCAATTCTTGCCATTTATATAACTGAGTATTGGTTTTATAAGTGTTATACATAGTCTGGAACTCGGGCGGATAATTCAGTAACTTGTCTTGGTTTGAATCAAAATATGAAAAGTTAAATGCAAAGTTGTATACACCATCTTCAATGCTACTGATTTTACAATAGTCTGCATCTAGGTTCTGGAAAGCAAAACTATCATTCGTCTCCCATGCGTATCCGTAATAAACGTCGTCACGAAATGCAATCGTTAAAATCTTGGTTGCTTCGTGTGGAATGTTCATCAGTTCAACAGCTGTTGAGCTTGCGTAGTATGCTTTCTTAAACTTATTCAGGTTGATACTTTTAGATCGATCAAGACCGTATGGAACAAGTTCATAAGAGAATGTAGACATATTCGCAAAATACTGAATCAACCGACGATAGTAATTTGAAATATTGAACAGATATTTGCTCATATTCCGCAGTTGCTTTTCGTAACTAGCTGGATTAGCAAGATACTTTACAATTTGATCCTTTGTATATTTGGTATATGTCGGATTTGTCTCTGATGTAGATTCAAGGTTGCGAATGCCAATCTTTGATAAGTTAGCATAAACGCCACTTACTAAATCAGAATATGTAACATAGGAGGTCTTTCCACTTTTGGAATTCGTGACCATGACCTTTTTATTCATTATATTTTCAGCCATTACAGCCCTCCCTTCTTCAATACTGGCGCACGGAAGTTAAAATCAAGCAGCTTCGGTTTGTTATGCCGTTTCTCCATGCTGCGCTCAACTTGCTGCGCAATATAATAATTATAGGACAGGGAAGAGTAACGGTCTTTGCGACATCCAGATTTCTCCTTGACCTTGATTCCGTTGTTTATTGTTTCGTAGCCCAAATTGACAAGCTCGTTCACTGCAAGACCAGTGTTGATATATGGCATTTGCAGAGCGGCTCGTTCGCTGGGCGACATTTTATCGTATCCTTTATACAACTTACGTAGCTGATCTTCGCAGCTATACTCGCTTTGTAAAAGGTGGATTCGCCCCTGTTGGAAACCACTACGTAGACCAATAGCAACATCACTATTAAATTGTGCGCTACCCATAATAGCCCAAATGACCTTCTTAGCAGCTTTATCAGAACAACGATCAGCAATTTCTGAATTGTTGCAGCAGCTGATTGCTGGATAAGTTTCGCCAGTTTCAGGATCGTAAATATCACGCATAAGCAGGTCAATCAGCGGAATACCAACTGAGCGAGCGTCGATGCCGAGATAATCACAATTGAAATAATCAAAATAGCGACGCAATTTTAACGCTTGATCTTGCACGCTCATACCTTCAACATTCTCAGAGTAAACGAAATTACTGGTATAACGACCTGATTTATTTGGTATCATACAATTAAGGAAGATACTGGTCGCGTCATTATCATTTTTCTTGGAACTCATCAGTGCAATATCAGCAGTTAAAATGCGAATCTCTCCGTTTCTCTTTTTCGGAATCTCTGCCGCAGCGGAGGAGAGTACGATATTTGGAGCATAAAATGCCTTTTCAATGACACGAGTTTTGTTGATGTCATCGAATTGGAATAATCCACCCTCGGTAGCGCCCAGCCACTTACATTCGTTTTCCATAGCGAACGTTAAATCGGAAAAACTGGATTCAGACATCTCGTCTTCGATAGCTTCTTTGAGAAGTAACCCACTTTTGATTGACATCTGATAAGGGAAAGAAACACAATAGTATTTTTTATTTTGATCAATCATGTTGACAAAATAATCCTTGCACTTCTCATAACTCCAGTGGTTTTGGAACCATGCAGAACTAAGATAAAATTCTTTGTTTCGTTCAGCCATGTGCTCATATTCCGGTTTATTAAGATAGCCAGGATGACGAACAATATTTAGGAACTTTTTCAGAATCAGATCGATAACATCTTTAGAAAGTAAGCGATACTCATCACAGACAAGAACAGTGGCACGAGAACCGCGCGAACTATCATTTGCAGTGACAACTTTGATATAGCTACCATTCTTAAACAAGATTTCTGCCTTCTGATTATTGATTTCCCATTTTTTTATTTCTGATCGCAGCAATGGACTGTTTGGATATATTTCCTTCATGATTTTCTCATCAAGGATATTTATAGACTGCGTTCGAACTTTACACGCGATACATACTTTGCTTTCGGGCCAAAGAATACAGGTAATCACACAAAATACGGCAGTTAAAAAAGACTTTCCAATGCCACGGGCAGCGATGAATGTAAAACCTGTGCATCGGACCATCAAAAATAAAAGCAACTGCTGAAATGGTTTTAAGTTTAAATTCAAACAGTCTTTTGCGAATCGCTGCGGATTGGCCCTATAGAACGAACACCGAACGGCAACAGTATTCATTATCTTTTCTGATTTCGAATTGGCTACTTCTTTATCTGTCAATTTTCCCTTACTCAAGACGAACCACCGCCTTCGCCAGGACCGAAAATCGTCTCTCGTAAACTGCCGTCAGCCGAGTCATCTTCAGTAGTCGATGGTTTATAAGCTGTGTATCTTTCCATTTCTTTATCAAACTCTTCTTGATAAGGATTAGGCAAATTAAACATCTTCAATAGAGTACCTAATACCCACACCCTAAAATACTTGCCGATACCGTCTACATCTTGCCATTCGGGTGCTGGTTCTGGGATTGGTTCTTCTTCTTCCCATTTTTGAATCAGTGTTCCAAATGTGTTTGTTTCGGCAAGAGTATTGTCGTTTGTTTGATTCGGCTTCACATTGGCGGAAGTCATTAGATTCTGCAAATTGTCATTTGCTTCCTTGATTTTTTTTGTATCTCCGGTAGCGTCTGCTTTTTCACAGATAAGTTCGCCCTTTGCAATGCGCTTAAACAAAGTTTCTTGTGGCACAGTTTTACATTCTTGACGTGTGATCCAATTCTGATAGTGATCCTCAAGAAATAAATAATCCTGTTCCTCCAGACCAGCACCCCAGAATTTAATCATCTTCTGAGTGACTTTTGTGTTGCCAGTACGACCAGCAGCCAGCGCGTCCTTCTTCTCCTGATCTAACGTATCGTCATAAGACTTCCCCGCGTGCTGTCGCATATTAAGACGTCCCATATATGTGTTGATTTTTGGAGAACCGGGAGTAGAGTGATCTGCAGCTTCAAGAAGTCCGTCACAGTAAAACATATCAAACAACATGGCTAATCGCTTTATTGCTTCGTTCTCATCTCCGTATTTCTTTGCATAGAAGTTGAACATTTCTTCTTTGCATTCGTTGCACCACGGCAAATATCCATCGTTACCCATAAACCACTGACTCTGCGTCTTTGAGAAATTTCCCTTGCGCACATCATAGATCTTTCCGCAGCACATACATTTACCACCACTCCATGAGGCAGGGACCTTAATGCGTGGCGGTTTCTTTTCAACGGCAGTTCTGGCCATAGTCCTTCACCACCGTTCCGTCATCTGACATATTGTCAAAGCGATACTTGATATCATCCCACAGCTTTAAGATTGCATTGAGCTTTTTTGTTTTGTGGAACTTTGTATATACAGAGCCCGTAGTTGGATGCTCGCCAATCTCTTCATAAAAAATTCCCATTGCACGAATAAAGAATGCACAACGGCGGGAATAGCAGTAGAAGTAATCGCCTCCTAAATCTTTATGAAATTTTTCTTCCATCTTTGAATTCTGGAACCTCCTTTACAATTTAATTTCATTGGTACAGGTATGCGAGTCGAACGCATCTGGAATTTTTCCTTGTCTCAGCTTATGAGGCTGGCCAGCACACCGGCGCTGTCACCTGCGACATATAGGGCTCGCCTTTTCGGACGAGCCGTTTATTTAACTATTGTTGAATTTATCTGACAATTCTTTTAGGATCTGATAAGTCGTTTTCAATTCGCCATCATCGTTTTTAATATCGATCCCTAGTTCTTTAAGACTGGTTTCAATGTCCTTATCGGGACCAGCATAAACAGAATCGTGTTTGGAACCTGCCAAAACAGAACAAATATCGTCCATAATAATTCTCCTCTACAATATAAAAACGCCCTGAGCGATTAAGCGCAGAGCGTCTAAATCTGTTAAATTACTATCTTTGCTGGTTTTTCAAGCTTCACATCATACAGACAGGTCAAACCATCATCAGCAATAACAGCTACGGCCTGCTGTGGGATATCATTCTTGCGAATACCAACGGCATAACTATCAGTGCCGCATACGCAGCCGCTTTCAATAACCTTTGTCCCGTGTACAGTTGTCATTCCGTTTGTGTGGCGATGTCCGAGGAAGACCAAATCAATCGGCTGTTTCACCATCATGGTCAAATGTTCAACGACGTTAGCAGGGGAGTCTTTATCTCCATGTGCATACATCACCAGACTATTACGAGCCTTAAATCCACCAAACGTAGGATCGAGCTTCTCTGTTTTTACTTCAATGCCAGCCAGATTCTGTAGCCGTGCCTTCATATAAAACGGAATCAGCGCTTCGAGTTCATCACCAGCGACTTGTTCGTCCTTGTTTGGGAAAACCCGTGAATGATTGCCGCTGACCGAATACACATCAATGTGTTGGCATACTTCGTACAGTTCTGCTACAAAGTTGCTTACCAACTCTGCGGCTGTCATAACCTGTTCGATACTATTTTCATTGTTCTGAACTCGAGTGTTAATATGAATATGACCATTGATAAGATCACCAAGCAACAGCACATGAATCTTTTCGGCAGCATGTCGCTCAACAATGTTAAATACTTGAGTGACATAGCTTTCTAGCCTTGCCTTTAAAATTTCCTTATCAAACTTGTTCCATGCAGAGTCAATGCCAGCACCTGTATGTAAGTCAGATAGGCACACAATTAAGTCATGTCCGCTGCCTTCGTACTGTACAATATTCAGGAAATCATTCTTGTCATAGGGCACAACAGCACTTGCAATCATTTCCTTGATGGATTCAGCACGCGCAATATCACGATAAACCTTATTTGTTGCCGCCCGCTCGTCTCGCATCTTGACCTGTTCTATCTTCAGCCGCTGCAACTCGTCTGCCACAGTGCTACCGCACATATGTTCAAGCGCATAGTCGTAGCCGGCCTTCCACGACTTATATTTCTTTCGATAAGCACATTCCCCAAAATTGGAATTTGTAGCTTCGTTCAAAACTACGGCTGCTTGATCCCATGTTAATTTTCGCTCAGAGCACGCATTGCCAATACGCATCATGTACTCGTCAAAGGATTCGTCATCCGTCTTTCTGAATTCATTCTTTTTAATTTCGTCCATTCTATACCTCAGATCTCAAAATTAGAGTTAGTGCGATGAGTGCGATTTAGTTCGCGCAACGCCTCCTCGGCTTCAACATTGCCGGGCAGCTGGGTTAAAACAGACTTGATTTCTTCCGCATACCACTTATGAGTAGTGCGAGTAATGTGCACATTGGGGATAATCTTCCGCAGGTAAGTTGCTTCATTCTTAGTAATTTCAATCATATGTATTAAATCTCCTTTTAAATTTAAAGTAGAAAGAGTTATACCCTTTCATATATTAAGAAAATAAAGTTAATTTCGTGTATCTTCGTCAATTCCGTTTGATTTTCGCTAACCGTGCCTTCTCTTTGTCTGTAGCACACTCTTTGCAATACAGACTGGCATTCGGTCTCTTTGCGATATACTTTTCACCACAAACAGTACAATAGCATTCTTTAGGATCAAACAATTCTCGCGCCACTTTACTGAGGTTAAGTCGGTTGTTCTCAAGTGTTACATTGAACGTGTACGCAATTACGTCATCTTTATCAAGTGCAAAATTCGGATATGTATATAAGCAGCCAATATCGTCTGTTCCAGTTCGATAGAGTAGATGATGCACGTCAGACAGTTCGTACATGCCGCGTACCGTGTTGTATCCATCGTCCCAGTTGGACCCACCGCGATACATGATTTCGGTCTGTTCATCAAAACATTTCCCAAACCGCTTCATTTTAAAATCAGTGTCTAATGCCACCGTGTCACTGCCATACAATCGGCAGAAGAAGATAATTCCAAGCAAGACTCTAAGTTGTGCCCAGTTGATGTGATAGCGGCGACGAGCGTCGGTGATATAATCTAAATCTTTCTGATATAAAACAACTTGATGTACGTCAAGTATTGGTGCGTTATTTTTGCGCCCTCGGCTGAATGTTTGAATCAGATGGCTGCGATCATAACTGACAGACTCGGGGTTTCGCATTCGTTCATAATAAATCGTGGCACATTCAATAGGGGAGAGGCTTGTCCGCTTTAATAAATTACGCAGCATCAGGTTTGACTCGTGATAGTATTTCCAATTGTCAAGAAGCATATTTTCGTTGCAATAAAATGTCGTATAAGCCATTTAACCTCCTTACTCGATTGGTACAATATTGCCATCAATATAACGACAAAGCTGTCCATGTTCGTTATAGTATGGAGCCATATAGCTCGCTCCTGCACCACCACTAATGTAATAATACATAACTTTTGTATCCTTGGCGTACACGATAGAAGTATTCAAAATATGATAAAAATTGTCACTATAATTGTCGGCCCAATTACCATATTGGTCTTCTTTTGTACCGCAGCCAGTCAGCAAACATCCTATCAAACAGATGGAAATCAATATAACAAAAACCCTCTTCATTCTGTTTTGTCCTCCCAGCCCACAGATTCATGAGCGAATTTTTGGATACGTTGAGCTTCGTCCCAGCTAAACATCATCTCGCCGCAATTCGCACATTTCATGGCGGTAACATTTGAGGCTTCGAGTTCCTGTCCACGGCAGTGGAATTTATATGTCAGCCCATTTGTCAGTGTCATAGTTCCGCCGCACTTGGGGCATTCCATCTGCTGCGGGGTTTCTGCGTGCTGTGGTTTCTTTTTTTTGAACAGATTAAACATCGATATTCACCTCTGCTGATTCTGGATAAAATTCTGGATCACCTGAAACATTTTTGCATTGTTGGATTATCTCATTAACCTTTGTTGTATACGCAGTTTTACAATCGGCGCAATAGAATATATTAACGTTCTGAATTTTGATTTCTTGATGAGGTGTATTTTTGTTTTTGACTTTTATATCCTTTATAACAGCAGGATATACTCTTGTTGAATAACAAAATGGACAATAAAACATATTCTTTTCAAGTTCAGCTATATTTATAAAATATTTAAAATCATTCATATCATTTCACCCTCGCCTCATAAATTTTTGGTTCAGCTAAACTATATCGTTGACCAAGGTATTCATACTTGCCATTCGGGTCGTGAACTGGTAACTGCACTGGAACGGGTTTGATATTTTCAACTACGCCAGCACCAGCCATGTGCCACAAGAACTTTTTAAACTTGTTAGGATATTTTTCATAGCACAGCACCACTAGAATGTTAGCCAACTCACGAACATCGGGGCAGACCAGCTTGCACTTGTTACGATACACGTTATAGATTGCTTGCCAGTTGGTTTCATAGGTCTTTGCTTCTTCTTTCGTCATGATGCCTTCAAGCTCTTTACGATAGAGTTTCCAGTTTTTAGCTTTCTTTTCGAGCTCTAACTGGTTCTTGCGGTATTTATTAAAGTCCAGAAAGATGGCTTCGATCTCATTAAATACATCCTGATCATAGCCGATTTCAGAATCGTACATTATGTGCCAATTAAAACTGCCAGCGGGCTCTTTATGCCAACGGACACCACGCTCCCAACGCTCGAGACTCATACAAAGTAAATTCATATTGCTGTGTGCCTTGCTAAGATTATGTAAACGTGCATAGTAGGGGCCTGCATATTTCATGAAATAGGGCGTGCTCTTAGGACCAGTACCATATTTTTGTATATTTCTGGGAATCTTATATCCACAGCCAGTTTTAGCTCTATCGATTTCCTTTCCATTTGCGACTGACAAAAGAGAAACATATTTCAAATATTCTTGTTTTGTCTTTTCAGTCTTAGGAACTTTGTTTTGATAGACAGTGCTTAAATTTGAAATCTCGCCAATTTGACTTTTAAGACCACGAAGAGTACAAGCAAATTTATTGTCAAGGGTATCAGTTTCAGCAAGAGCAGTCTTTTTGTCCTCAAGATCCAACGTAATAGGGATATCTGTATGTACTCCGGGAATCATGGAAGGTTCATCAATAACAAGGACGAGGTCGCCGTCAAAATCGGAACCATTGAGTCGAGGTGCATTAATGTCATAAATCGAAGTGAAACAACAATTTACAAGTCCATGAAAATATTTTTGAGTCAATTCATTATCGACGGCGCTAACAAGCAGGTGCTCTGATCTTGATATATGGGGGTTTCGTTCACAAATGCGGTCTCCAAGTGCAACGCCACGACGATCAAAAGTATAAATCTCACCAGCCTTTAACGCTCCAACAACAGGGAGCCCGCCAGCCCATTCCATTAGAGCAACAAGATCTGGTACCCAAAATTTAAATGTTGCATTCATCCAGAGTTTTCCACATTTAAATCCATCACGAGTTTTATCAAGTAAGGAATGGACATACTCTTTAACGCATGGCTCGTGAATCATTTCTTGATTACGTGCTAATGCAGCAATATAATGATTCAATGGATTAACATCGTCAGCCATTAATCCAAGAAAACAATCAGTGTAAAAAATATCATCACTTGTGACTTTTTCATAAAAATCTACAGACATGTCAGCGAAGTGTTTGAAATCATCGAATTCTAGGTCTATATTTTGCAAAATTTGATAATTGCATTTTGTGGTTAAATTTTCTCGTTCAGCGCTATAATTCCATTTCGCAATAGCAAAGCAGCTTTTTGTTTTACGAAACCATTCCAAATATCTCTCCCAGTCTTTATATGTGCCGTCTTTCTTGAAATATTTATATCCTTTATAAAGGCTGACGGTAAGAATCATAAGTGGTTCACTGCCGGGAGTTACATCATATTCTTGTCCCCAAATATCTTTGATTTTTGTAACGCCACGCTCCGCATAAAATGATTCATAATCAATCTCGTGCATGCATCCTTTGATATATGGTGCGCGAATAATACAACTGTTAATATGTTCGTCAGTATTTATTTTGCGTTCAATCTGGCGCATGATTTCTGGATGACAAATACCTGCACCATCGAAGCAGTTAATAGTGATATCGGCTTTCTTTACAGCGACATCTTTTTGTGTCCAACTTCTTTTGTTGCCAGCTTTATCAATGAATTCTGTTGTTTTATCGTATAGATATTCAACCATTTGGTCTTTAATTGTATTCTCGTAATCATCAACGATACAAATTTTAGGTTCCCATTCCGGTAAGCAAAAAGCAGACGAAAGATTCAAACCACGATAAGCATAATATTTGCTAAGAACAGTTGGCGTTTCAGAAAAATCAAGTCCCATACTAATTCGCCTATCAAGTTCTGGTGCAATATGACGTTCAACAAAGCTGAGCATGCTTTGACGAACCATACTTGCACTGCGTTCACTAAACAAATACGTTTCTCCATTGATTTTAAATCCGTGTTTCACAAGGCGTTCAAGAGCTTTTGGTTTGTTGTATCCACCTGTAGCGTCAACAAAAACAACAAATTTCTGAAACTTATCGTCATTCATAGATATCATACGAATTTGGCGGAACATCATGTTATCTCCCTGTAACACAGTGAAATGAATAAGTTCTTCGTTAGTTAGTTTGAAATTATAATCATGAGTAATAATATAGTTAAGAGGAAATTTTAAAACGCTATATAATGGAGGAGAAAACATCTATATCAATTCTCCTTTACTTTAATTTGTTTTGGAAATCGTCGTCATCGCCAGAGTCATCATCGCTGTCATCCAACTCGCTATTGCACACAACGTAGTAACAATCAATTGCACTGCTAATATAAAATACAAGAAGGGGAGTAATAACCAGCGCCACGAATAACACTTTTCCAATAATCTGATAGGCCAAGTAGAAGATTACCAGTGTCTCAGCAGCGTACAGTATCCAATTAAACCAGTCTTTGCTATTGATAAAAGCAGATACCGCAATAGTCAAAGGAATATTTGTACTCATCATGCCCTGCTGGCCGTCTTCGTCTTGCAGATCGTCAGACTTCTTAGGATCTTTATCCACTGTTGCATTCATCCTTACTCTTCATCATCCCACTCGCGGCGTTGCTTGTGGGATTTTTTACTATATTTAGACGCCGGAGCTTCCTGCGCTTTTTCGATCTCCTGCATAAACTGGTTTTCAATCATGCGCTGTTTGCGGGCTGCTCTCATATATGTACTCTTAGAATTCTTATCTCGTTTGCGGTCACTCATCGCCGTAATCCTCCTCACTGTCGTTATCGTATTCTTCCAACCCATATAGCTTATGATATAAATATCGGGTCAAAGAAGGGGACATAGGCGTATAGTCTTCCATCCAGAGCGTATCATACAGTGAAGCATCACCAATAACTTCCTGCCAGTCCGCGTATACTTGAATCGCGTCAATGATATTTTCTACTGTGACACTATAATTACGCACCGCATCAACTACGGCGAATCCAATATTAAAAATATCCTGTTTTGAAAATTCTTCTTCTTTCATAATAGTCCTCCTTATAGAAGCGATTTGCACCGAAGTGGCTTCTTTAGTTTATCTAATTGGTTGTAAATATCTGCGATTTGCTCTTCTATAGTTTTTATTCTATCCCATGCGGATTCTTCTACAGGTTGTTCTTTGGGTATGACAATAGCTGAATTTTTTGCTAAATCGCTCGATATCCAATAACCATAAGGGTTCTCCGGATTTCCAATAAAATCTAAGTCAATAACATCCATTTGGCGTCTCCTTTACAGTAAACTGTGACATACAAATGATTTCTTTTTCTTTATTTCAATACTTACTTCAGGACACCGCTCACGAAAAAAATCATATATTGCTTTATCTGAAATGCAATCAAGTCCAACTAACTGTCCATCCGAAATTAACAATTCATCATCATAAGACCTGATACTGTCTCCGCGAGCGACCGCATCTATCAGAAGTCTTGCTCCTTCTTCTGTCCATTCAATAATCATAAAAGGCTCCTGCAAATAAACGATTTCGAATTTCTAATCATATACACAATTTGATCGTATATTTCTTTATCGGTTCTTCCCCAAAATCCATAGTATTCAAAATCTGGTTTAATTTTGCTTTCATCTATATCAGGTGCAAATGGATAAAGCTTTTTATATTCTCTGACGAAACCTTTAATCATATTGAGTTCATCAATCTCATCTCTCATAATAGGCTCCTACATCTGAGTGGCCGTCTACTGGTTCGAATAATATCTTCCAAGCATTCTGGCACGACAGAAAACCCTTTAAACAAATCAAACGTATTGCGGTATATTAAATCATCTATATTTATCTGTCGCATTTTATTTTCACAGATGTATCGAACATCAGCTTCTCCATACAGCTTAGTGAATAATTTGCAATATTCAAACGACTTGGCCAATCCAAGATCTTCATCAAAGTAGAACATAGTACACTGTGCATTCATTTTACTATAGTCAAACTTTTCACGAAATTCATCCGGCGATTTGCATATTACGATTACTTTGCGGTGTTTTTGTACAGTGTCTAAATTATCATACCAGTTACATACTGCTTGGTAGTTCTCTGGCTTTACGAATAATACTCTCATTGCGGTTTCCTCTGTGGCGCTGCGGCGCTCTTATAACAAGCTGTGGCATACTAGATTCTTTTTATTTCGTTCATGCCATGATGCTTTGATTTTTACGACATGATCTGGGGTCCACATATAGTCAAGCTCGATAGGATGTGCTAAATCCAGATTGCTATCCTTATTAACAAGTCGGTAATAATTCATATCATTAAGCTGATCGAATTCTTTTGCAAGCCGTGTCGCTACATCACTCATGGAATTATAGGTATATCCGGGTCCAAACCATATCTGATGAAATATTTTTGAACTATCGTCTGCTCTTAAATACCATGCTCTAAAATCACGGTACGATTTGAATGGCATGACCCATACCATGTTATTATCGTTTAATGGGACGTATATCCCATTTTTGGCGTTATAATTTACAGAAGTCAGCATTGCGACTCTGGCGGTTACAGTGTAATTCATAGTAAACTCCTACACGTGAGAGGTTTTAAATACCATGGCGTTGGTTTTGGCTCCCACTGGTTAAACAAACGTTCAAAGTAGAACCTTTCGTTTTTCTCGTCCAAGCACAATCTCACGTCGTGATAATTCACATATTTAGCGTCGGTATCGGCGAAACATTTTAAAATAGCGGACATCTCATTGTAAGTTTCTTTGAAGTAACTGGAACGTCCCGTTTGTACGTAATCAATCGCTTCTTTTATAATTTCTTCTCGTGTCATACTATTGGGTTCCTCTAACTGTTGAATTTATAATAGGCTATGGCAAACAAATGATTTTTTAGATTGCATTGTATACTTGCCGACTAATTGAAGATATTTTTTGTAGATTGCCTCTGCGGCGTCTCCATCAATTGTTTCTATATGTTGTTCAGACATTATATCGACTTTGAAACGTTCTATTGATGAATCAAGTATGGAAGCTAATTCTGAATCATAATGTATGTATCTGCGGTCTACATCGACATGAATTACAATAGAATCTATTTTTTTATTAAGTTCTTCGCTAAGCTGTTCACAGATATCCTTACTTGCGAGTTCTAGTATTTCTTTCTCATTCTTCTTGTAATTAGTCATTCCAAAAACATCTGTTATCATAGCAAACTCCTACAGGTCAGTTGCACCGTTGGTCTTCCTATGGTTGGATCGTCCGCGTCCTCGATTTCTGGGTGAAACGCAACTTCGGATGGATCATATGTAGCTATAGAGCAGGCGGCAATATTACGACCTCCTATGATATGTTGCATACATAAATCAACATCGTCGATTACAACTTGTTTTGCGTTATATCCAAAGCTGGCGAGTTGGAAATCTAAGGCGTTAAAAACTCGAATAGTCAGTCGTTTTCCCTCAGTATCAACATAGACTTCTCGCGAATCAACTCTGTATCCTCTATATGTCCATTTCCCGCAAGATGATTCGCATAAAAATATTATTGTTTTTGTCACTAGCTCCACATTAAGAGATGTTGGTACAATAATATCACAGTCATTTTCAATTGCGTATTTACATATTTGATAGGTGCGACCACCGCCGCGTGGGGCGAATATTTTATACATGCTATGCAACCTCCTCATTACGCGGCTTCTGGTTTGCGTTCAATCAATGGGAAGATCCCGTCTTTCTTTAATAAATCATAGATGAACAGACGACCTTTTTGAGTCCAATATGTGTGTACGTGGCTATGTGAGATTCCATTAGTATCTTCAGTAATAGACGTCTTAGTTACCGTGTAGCCTTGCTCGGCGTATTCTTGATAAAGCAGCCAGATACGTCCCTGCTGATATTGTATACGACGAGATCGCAGTTCCTGATTCATCTTCTGAGCGCTCCATCCATAGTCTTTAGCAATAACACTGATAGGAAGAGCATCAGGAGTCTGAAGAACCACATCATAGTAAGATGCCTTTGGCTGCATCTCTGCAAGCTGTTGTGTTTGGATAGCTACAGTTTCCTGAAGTGCTTTTACGCGAGCATTTGCGATAAGAAGAGCACGCTGCATAATCGCATCAGGAGAGTTCCACTGTTCTTCAATTTTGATAAAATACTGGCGTGCAATCTTGCCACGTTCATTGCGCTGAATCATTGCAATTTCTTTTGCCATCGGAATAGTAAGCTGATGATCGGTTCGAGGCTTTCCTGCGAGGCCATCAGACCTATTTTCCAAAAATGGAACATAGTCTTCATTTTCTGTAAAACCGTAATCACACATTCTCTTGAACCATGTGGTGTAATTACTGTCAACATGGAGGAAATCGTAAAGTTCTCGACCGCTTACGGTTGGGCGTTCAGGATTTTCATAATTGATAGGGATTAAGTCAGTCATATTCATTCTCCTACTGCATGCGCAGCACTATGTAATTTGCCAAATGGTGTAATCAAATATCGATGTAGGGCTGTGTCTTCCATCTCTTTTTGTAACTGATGGAACTTAGCCATATTATCAAGATAAGAGGGAAGCACTTTTTCTACGATCTCATAGGTCAAGGCGTATATCTGCAACCATTCTTTCATCGTCATTCCACGATGCACCATAGGACGAATCATCTGCTCAATCTGGTCGCGGATATAATCAATAGAGAAAAAATCAATTTCGTGTAGTATACTCATTCTTTCTATGTAGTTCTTGAATAACTCCACTGTCTGTTCGGCTTCTGCTTCTCGGTAGCGGTCGTACAATTCTTTTGCAAGACTATCAATGGCGTCATAGTTCCATCCGTCGGTGGGAGACCAGTAGTCCGCTACTTTCAGGCCGCTTATTTTTATTTCTATCATCTTGCGCGACTCCTCAATCGAGTAGATCGGCCAGTTTAGCGGTTTCGCTTCGTTCGCTGATTGGCATATACACAACACCAAACCGGTGCTGACCTGTGAGACGTTCGATTGCCTTCCGAAGACCGTTATTTGACTCAAATACAACATCATCAATCTGTCGCAGATCGCCATTGAGCCACAGGGCGCTATCTTCACCAACACGTCCGATTAGTAACTGAATATGCTCCTTAGTAAGATTCTCTGCTTCGCTGCAATAAATAATAGACCGTTTATAGCTTCGACCTCGAATTGGTCCCAGATGTTCCAGCTTAACCCAACCGTCAATAATGGCACGCTCAAGAGCTACATCGCCGCCAAGAGTATCGGATAGTGGTCCTGCATATGGCATCAATTTTTCATTCGCGGTACCGGGTAAAAAACCAATCGATCTAGAATTCTTAACTTCGACAGTGTTCCGGACCCATACGATTCTGTCGTATTTGCCTTTTTCAATCAAGTCGATAGCGTGATTAACCATCAGGAAGTCCTTGCCGCTACCATACACACCAAGAAGCAGTTTGATTGTAATGTCGTCGTTCTGAAGTAGGTCAAAGGCAAGCTTTTGCTGATTGTTGAGCGGTTTGATCTTACCTGAGTATGCGGTGTTCAGGTTCTTGTATTTAATAGGTACATAGCGCGAGCCATCCCAGCGGAGTCCAGCCGTGTTACCATCAGCGTCGGCGTTTGGAATCAATACATAACCGTTTGTTGGTGTATCAACCAAGTTCTTTTGCTCGATATCTTTGGAGTAGGCCATTGCTAATGCTTCCTCGCCACCCTGATCAATGGGCACCTCTGTCCAGCCGGTGTAGTCATTGTGAGCACCGCCGTGATTAAGAGATAGTTCACAGGGTAGTTTCATAACCCGCTGCGCAAGATTGAAGCAGCTTAGGTCACTGGTAACAAAACAGAAGGAGTCAACATCAGCGGTCGTCTTGGCTACAAGTTCATCTGCGGCCGACTTTTCAAACACTCCTGTCCTGGCATGAATCTTCTCTGCATCTTCTTTCTTTTCAATCAGCTCATTCAGATACCATCGGGCAGCAGCCATAATCGTTCCGTCGTTGTTGTCTTTGACTGGGACATCATTCAGGATCGAGAATAGCTGATGGTAATCAATAGATACTACTGTGTACGCTGCTGGATGTTCGGCGAGCAGGCGAGTGACGGTGCGAGCCTTAGCTTTGGTGGTTTCATCCTTCTTGCCATTAGTTTTAATATCTTCCAGCTCATAGAGAGTGATGTCAGCAATTAGAAACTGCTGTGCAAGCAGTGTGTCGGGCGGAAGATCTAGCAGAGCAGAGGTGTCATAGAATTTCATAGTGGATCATTGTCCTCCTTGATAAGGATGTATTGGATATCGTTTTACGGTTAATATGTTTAAGTACTGTTTGTAAGGGCGAAATTTTGAGCTGCCAGAACATAGCGGGCGAGAAATGCTCTCAGCAGCACAAACGGGACTTAAATATATCATGCCTATATTATACACCAAATTTTTGTTATTTGCAAGCGAAATTGCATATATTTTCCGGGGCGATACGTTGTTTTTTAGCGATGCTGCGCAGGACAGCTGCTTAATGGAGTGTTTAACGGCGTTTATGCGTGAAATGTGCGTTTTTAGTGGCATTTTTAGCGTTTTTAGGGCAAAATTTAACGTTTTTGATCAAAAAATGAGCGAAATTTGAGCGATCAGGGAAGTGAATTTTGGTCTTTATGGGATACTAGCGGGATGAAATTACGATGATAGGCGCAATTTATAACAATATAATATGATGTAAATTTGAACGATAATACGTTGTTTACCGGGTGATGCTTCGGGACGTTTTTTGGCTACGCAGCAATGTACTGTGGTATGGCGGCGTGTGGTGTTGTAGGCGACAGCTGTGCGATCTTGATGGGTGGAAATAGGGGCTGCAGAGCGGTGGTTGACATGGCTGTTGAGATTAAAATTGGGAAGTGAGGTGCTGCACAGATGGATGTAGAAATGTTGTGAGCTACGCAAGAGCTCGGGAGATTTAGGGCGTGATGGGGAGATAGAACAACTAAGCCCTTCGGGCTTCGCGCGGGCTGACCCCGGATTTTCAACCTGCCCCCCTCTTGCCCTGTCTATCATCCATTTTTTCTAGGATTCATGCGGTTTTTCGGCTAATATGACCTTTTGTTAAAAGGTGGGATTAGGTAGTCCCTGAACACGGAATTTATACCTATTTATATATAGGCGACTTTCCATTCCGTTTTTGTGGGCGGTGGATTTTGGTGTTTGTGCGCTTGTTGCAAAAATAAATGGATGGTCTATACTGTAGACACTCCAAGGGGAGCGGGAAACACCGGGAACGGCACCCACACCCCGGGGAGTAGTCGCACCTTGAAAATTGCAAAGTTTGGATTTTCCCATGTGGGCGGTTTATACCGCGCCGGGTATCCGGTCAAGGTTTATGCCTTGCCATTTTCAAAACATGGGTTTCCTATCTGAACAATTAGTGCGCCCAAACCCCGATGGCCAAACATTACCGGCATAATTCCCAAGAACATGGGAGAAGTGCGGGGGGCGGTGTACCTTGAAAACTGAACAAAAGGCAGAACCTAAGATAACACCACGGGGACTGTTATGCGCAAGCATAGTTTTGTAGAAAACGCCAAGGCCAGAGCTGGCGATAATAGATACAATACCAAAGATAGTACGGTTGTTTGATGGCGTAGAACCGCCTAGAGGAGAAAAAAGCTCTTGTACCACCCCTACTATAAGCTAGAATAGCGGGCAAGGGTGCAAGCAAAAGAACACCATTAGTTCCAGATGGGCAAAGTGCGCCAAGACTAACTAACGCACGATGGACAGCACACGGGCTGTATAAGTCCGTGCCATAATGGAACACGGGCAACAGTGCAATGGCCTAGAGAAAAGCACAACCCCAAAAGCATATAAGCTGCAAGTGTAGCTTTACATAAAAGAGACGGTCATCGGTATGCACTCTCCAAAAGCGTACCGTACCAGAGCGCTAAACAATCCGGTTTAGTGCAAGTTTTTATAAGATGAGAGGTAACTATTATGCTGAAAGTTTATGCTGATTATGACGCCATTGCTAAGGCGGGCAAGCTGAACGAACTGACCATCCCTGAACTGGTAAAGTTCTTGAATGACCAGAAAACCGTTCTGACCGCTGAGCAGTCTCAGAATGTCACCGCCACGCTCAACAAGGCAGTCGAAAATTCCAACAAGGCCGCCTGTGATGCAAAGTGTGGTGAGTTCTGCGCTATGGAACGTGCTGAAATGTGGCGTTCCTACGCTCCTAACCCATACTATCATGGCACCAAGATTACCACCGACCCCAAGACTATGGTTCTGTCCACCCAGGATGCAAAGATGCTTATCAAGTTCAAGACCCTCGAAAAGTATTACCAGACCCTGAACGCTGTTGAAACCAACGACAAGGGAGAGCCTATGCCCAACAAGGCGGTTTCTCTCTGCTCCAATGGCCGTTACGAAAAGCTGATTATGCTGTTCAACGGTATGCTCTCTGAGGAGACTGCAACCGAACTCAACGCGGCCAAGATGGTTCGTAGCACTAAGGTCGAGGAGACTCTCAAAGATATGGGTTTGGATTGCTTTGTCGGTCCTGTCAACAAGGGCAAGCGTCTTGCTCAGCTCCAGGCCATTTGGAACACCATGCTCCCCGAGGAACTGTCTGCAACTTGCACCGCACTGTCTTGTGACGTCAAGTATCTCAAGATTGCAGCAAACCGCGCAAAACAGGGCTCTGTCAATGGCATTGGCGACAAGGCCATGATTGACGAGATTGTTGTCACCATCTCTAAGGGGCTGTCTTTTGATGGCAAGGCGCGTTCCTCTAAGTACGACTTTGCAAGCAAGAGCAAGTTCTTTGCCAAGGCTGAGCAGTAACACACAGTAGTCGGATACCCTTTCGAGGTCGCACCGTTCAAAGCGGCCTCTTTCCAACGCAGTATGCGTAGCGTCTTAGAGTGTGGCGCATTTTGTACACTCAGAAAAGAGGTTATCACTATGTCTTGTCCTTATGTCATAAGAGAAACCATTGACGCCGACCACGTCCGTGAGCATGGGTATTACCAGCTTGACGAGATGGTTTATGACCTGACCCACGACTTTGCAAACGCAGATGTTAAGATCATCACTCGCCCTGTGTACAATGTCGTCATGGAAAGTGGCGAAAGCCTTTCCGATGTGGACGACGAGACGGTGTTTAAGATGCTGTCTGCTGCTCTGCCTATTCGACACATCGAAAATGCAAGGGATGGGTATATCATGTACTCTCGTCCTGAGAGCAAGCCCGCTGTCAAGGTTAAGACAGCCGATAGTATCACTCGTGCAAGCGTCACCGTTCGTGGCGTTAAACAGTATGATGAGCCTGTAATTTTGCCCATGGCGAGAGAGTGGTTTGTCGTCACTCATGCCGACATTCCTACCTGCCATTACGGAACTGACGATGAACAGTATGCAACGAAGCGTTTCGAAAGAAGTGTTTCTAGAAAGTGGTACTATGACCCGTTCTATGACGAAGTTCGTTTGTATCACAACGGACGTGTCATTCGTGCGGCTGTTTTTGGACACGAAATCGTTCTGTGAAAAAGGAGACCCGCCGGGTATGAAATCCTAAATAACATCTGCTGTCCCGGGTATGACGTTAAACTACTCACTCCCGCAAATTCAGAACGCCTTGACGTGGCGCGGGGGCTTTAAACTAAGATTCTGATAGAAAAGAGAGGTAATGCGTTAAATGTTTAAAGACAGAAATGGCATAGTTATCCAGTGCGTCAATCGTAAAGGCATGACGTACAATGGGTGCAAAGTCCCGTATATGGGACTGTACGGCACGCTCAACGGCAAGGAATTTGTTGCGGAGCCTCGTCTGAACGTGAAAACCGGAGAGATGCGACTCAAGCATCGTGACATGAAAACAAAATCCAGATGGGACGATATCCCTGATAGGGCTATTGTTTTCCATGTTATCGAAGCGGCAAAGGTTGGATGCATCAAGCTTTACAAGTGGGAAACCAAAATGGTAAATCCCAATCAGGACGAAATGAAAAAAGAGGCTTCTATTTGGCATAAAGAAGCTTCTAATCCTGACTGTATTAGACGTAAAAAGTATAAACTAAAATATCGTCAATCGTCTATGAGTGGCTACGGATACTCTGAACTTAGCTGCGCTCTTTACGGCGAATCCATTGAGATGAACGGAAAACAGAAAAAGCTGAACCGCTCTATGCAGACATATATGGATGGAACTGGCATGAGTTCTTCTTTTGATAATAGAGACAGAAGACCATTAAATCCAGCTATTTAATCAAAAGCGGAAAGCGTTAATGAGTTATTTATTGTTGCCGTGATTCCATTGACCATCTGCACCTAATTTTGGACTTGAATCATTTCCCAAATTTGAGTTTAAGCAAGTGATTTTATCGGATTGAAGCTGTTTGAGTTCTTTCGGCGTAAATCGAACTTTGATAAATGTTCCATTCTTTTTCGCAATTCCTTGCCGTTTGTTACATAAATGCTTATAACATAATCCATCTTGAAAAACTGGGTTGTTACATTTAGGTCTATAACAAGTCAATTTCGGTTTCATAGTATCACCTCTTAGCTAGATTATAGTTTAAACTTTTAATAAAATCAATTGGTCAACCCCAACGTCATTCGATTAAATTCGGCTGGCGTTTTCTTTTTTACCTCTTTTCTCTGCTCCACAAGGAGCGATACTGGGCGATTCACGGTACCAGGGCAGACGAAACCGTGACCAACGCGATAGCGTACACACAAGAAAGGAAGCACAGCAGTATGAACGCAATCGAATCCGCCCTCGATGTCGCAATTATGTTTGGCGACAAAGAACTGGCGGTAATCTACGCCGAAGCCCTTGAAGAGGCTGGCGTCCACTATGAAAGCCCTGCCAAGTGCTGGGAATGACGAAAGAAGCGAAAATATTATTATAGCCTTAACTATGATTGTAGTGTGGGCTGTGGTATAATAAGGGAAGAAAACCCTTAAAGAAAGGAGAAGAAACATCATGGATGCAAGAATGATTAGTTTTTGGGGTTGCGAAACTAACCCATGCGCAAACCCTGATACGGCAAATAACGGAGGGGGATACTCTCAACCGTCCGGTGGAATCCTTGTTGCTCTCGAAAACGGTGAATATCTTATCGTCACCGTGGATGATATGTCTTGCGGCGATTTTGGCAGCAGAATCGGTTGGACTATCGACAGTTCAGACAGTCGCAGATGGGGCGGCTGTTATGGCACCATGAACGATGCTATGGTGGATAACGAATGGACGGAAGAGTCTCTGGATTCCGTGTCTGGTGTGTACGGGATTGATGCCCGTGCAATGTTGTCGGATGCAATTTTGGCTGTGCATATTGCCGCATAACGATAACGGAATGTTTCCGTCAAGAAGAGTCTTGTAAGTTAATTCTTGCAAGGCTCTTTTTTATTTGAAAGGAGCATTATTATGGATTACTTTAGCAGTCAGACCATTTTCTTTTGTGGTATCGTTGTTGGTATTGGATTTGCCGTATCGATTCAGCTCGCAATCAAAGAGCTGTTCCACCAGCGGCGTCCCCACTAACAGCGTCTCACCAGTGCACACAGAAAGGAAGCGTATCATCATGAAAGCAATTCGGAAATCCCTCCAAGGCGTAGCAGTCGTTATCGCAAGTATTTTTGCAGCGGCTACCGTATTTGCAATCCCTGTTAATGCAGCAGAACCCTCAACCTACATCCAGTCTGGCACGATCTGGAGTGAAAGCGCCGGCGAGTATCAGGTACTCGATGATGCTGGCGAGTTGTGGGGCTTTACCGCCGGAGTTTATGACTATGTCGTTGGACAGTATGTCGAGATGACTATGTCAGACATGGGCACCCCGGACAACATCTACGACGACACTCTCATTGCCGTGTCTCCTGTATGGCGCGACTATGAAAGCGACATCGTTGGCCCCTTTGGCTACTACGTCGTTGATGGATGGATTGCAACCGATAACACAAGCTGCCTCAGCTACTGGGTGAGGGATTCTTACGGATCTTTATGGTTCTGGAACGGATTTTGCCCCAAACAGAAGGGTGAGCACGTTGTTCTCATTATGAACAGCAACGGCACACCCGACAAATTCTCAGATGATTCTATCGAGGACATCTTGTGGAGCGAAGACGAGGTAGACTGAAATGGATTCTATGAAATTTGATATGCTGTCTATTGCGGCCGCTCTGTATGAAGGCGGCTGGCGTTCCACTATTGATGACTACGAACGGCTTGTAAGAGACTATCGCATGTCTCAGAAAGAAGAGAGGTAATCTATATTATGAATCAGTTGAAAGTACTTCAGTATGCACAGGCAGCCGCTATGGATAAGTGGTGGCTTTATGATGGGCTTGCCGACAAGTTCACTGGCGAAAAGGCTGGCGAGATGGCACGTGAAATGGCGAACAAAGTCATGAATGACGTTAAAGAAATTGGCGTCATGATTGATGCAGAAGAAAAGAGTCTCCGTGCCGAGGCTGAAAAGCAGCGCAAGCAGGAGCAGGCCGCAAAAGCACAGCAGGCGCAGCAGGCACAGCAGGAGAAAGCGCCGCAGCAACAGGAGCGCCCCACTGCCGGGCGTATCGTGGATGATGGCACGAAATGGACTGTTGCTATCCGATATAAAGATGGCAGCGAAACCGTTTCCCGATTCTCCAATGAAGATATCGCCCGTAAGGCATATGAAACAATTCGGATGCTGGATAAAGGGGTTGCCAAATCGAATCTTTCCCGTATGACCTTGACCCACAAGAACAGCGTCGTGAAAGCATACGAAAGAGATTGAGAGGTGCAGCGATGTATTCCAACTTCTTTTGCGAGGACAACGCGGGGGATATCTTTGTGTTTGTCTATTATCGCGACGACCTCATCAACGTTGTGCATCTGCGTGGCGATGAAAGTATCGAATCTGTGATGGATTCTTGTGATAGCGGCTGGCCGTTTGCTGATGAGTACAACCCGGAAGACTACGGCGGGTTGAGTATGACAGCGTTTCTTGCCGAGCTTGACATTATGGGCGCAGAAGTCATCGCCGAAATCAATGGTCGTGAGCCGATTCTATATCCTGAAGATATGGGAGCTGCAGGACGCAAGCTGTTTCAGAGTTTGATTGCGGAAAGGAGCGCAGCCGTATGATCGTCAGCGAGATTTACGAAACCATGGCGGGCGACCTCTATGGTGTGGTCCTGAATGAGGATATCAAAATCATTCGGGTCGTCAAAATCAACGACCGCGAGCTTACCCCTGATTTTTTTCGGCGAGCAAGAATGGGATTCCTTACCGAGCATTCGTATGACCAGTTGCCAAAGGAAGAGATGTGGCGGTGTATTGAATCGAACTGCCGTCTGGTAGCAACCATTACAAACTGCCACGGATTTATCGTTCACGCAGACCATGATATGACTCGCAGCAGTCGTAAGATGTTCGGGAAGAGAGCCCGAATGAATTATGATCGCAGATACAACGGAGGTGCAAATTATGGTGGAACAATTCACAGTCAAGCCAACTACTGCCGCAAAGCAAACCAGTTCGCCTAAAGCAATCGCAGTGTGTCCCATCTCGAATTTCGGCGGTTATGAAATCTATGAATGTGACGATGAGCGCGTTCATGTAGGTATCAACAACGGCGATACAATCGAGGACTGTGGAACACGCCAAGTCAAATATACGTCAAGCGGGCGTACGTACTTCAATCTGGGCGGGCAGCGTCACTATCTTGATGATTTCATCAGAGTTTAAGGAGAGCAAAAAATGTCAGAATGGCAAGAGCTTTGTAGCCGCGCCATCTGGGTCACAGTTGGAATCTTTGTTGTTCCATATGCTGGGCTTCAGATTGGCCGCGGGTTTTATTACCTAGATGAGTTCCCGCGATTCAATCGAGTCTGTCGGGGCTTGTATCGTGCGGTGAAAAATCTAGTGAGCGGCATCGTAGCTGTCTATCAGGATTGTCCGTGTGAATTCGTTCTATATACCACAGCGGTGATTGTAATCATTGCTGTTGCGATAAATAAAGTGGCGACACTCATGTAAGAGTACGCCACCACTACACACATCAAAAGAGAGAGGTAAGAAAAATGTTGTTTTATCGTACTAAGCGTGAGGCCAACAACAAACCCATGTATCGCGGCAAGGGCAAGCGCAAGGATGAGGAAATTTGGAGTATCTACATCGCAGACGAGCTGTTCACCGAGGCCGAAGTCAAGCGGTTGAATCTGAATCTGGCTTACCTCGAACAGGTTGAAATCTCCCGGCGGCAGACACACCATCAGGGCTGTTATCGTGTGGCGAATTTTGACGCCAACATTACGGCTGTGAAACCGGTAAAGCAGGCTCCGGTCAAGATTCTTCCTAAGCAGGCCGAGATTGAAGTTGTCAAGCGTCTGAATGACCGGCGCGTATATAAGAAGCATAAGTGCCTTTGCCCCGACAATCGGCCGACGACCAAATTCGTTCGATACCGTGTTGCAAATGATGCGGCGGTGGCAAACAAGTAAGAATTTCCAGCAATTTCCTACATACATAATGCGAGTTCAGATGATATTATAAACGAAGTTTTCGCAGAGGGAACTCCGGTAGTGTGAAAACGCACCGCCGGGGTTTAATGCGGCTATTAGTTCTGCAGAACTGGTACTGGTCCCAAGCCCAGAACGCAATCGCAAGTGGGGCACATAGCGTCACGATCGAAGCGGTTGCACAAACAGAAGGGCGCTCCACTGATCCTAATGAAATTGACACTGATTTGATGTGATGGCCACACAAATATAATCAGAAGACTAAAGTAGATTAGGCAGTTCCACATTAAGTGAGCGAAACTAAACGAAAGGAGGGTTTATAGCTTGAATTGTAAAATCAGTTACCGCTCGCTAGGAGTGGTCTTTGGTGCAAGGGTCGCGTCTTACTCCAATGAGAAAATTTTCATGGGATGGCGATACAAACTGTTTTGACGTTTAACTGAAATTTCCAAATTAAATAGAATTGACGTTGCAAGTGCTCGTTGCATCCGAGCATAAGTTCGCATCATACATACGAGTTTAGCGGTAGTCGCAAATAGGCGTAATCGACCCATAAGGTTCGCTATAATGCGGGTCTGGGTGATTCCCGAACGGACAAGTTAAACGTATGTTAAGGATAAGAAACCGGGCGACTGGTGGTACCGGGGAAGACGTAACCACATCCAATACAATAGTACACACACAGAAAAGAGGAAATCAACATGAACACTGTGAAACTGATTGAATCCCTTCCGCCAAGGATCAAAAGCCATGTGATCGAGTATCAGGATGTTATCTTGAAGGGTGGTAAGTCGGCAATGCGAGTGCTGCTTGACTGTATCTTGTCGCCGGGTCAGAAGGCGCTCCTACAAGGCAACAAGCATATCATTGGGCTGGAGTGTGTTGCTCAGGACAAATATGCCCCCGAAATCAAGCATTCTTACTTCTATATGGTATGAGTGCCGCTATGTATAATCCGCAGAGAATGCAGCTGGTAAAAAGGAGGAAGGCGAAACAATGATGGTGTTTATCTTAGATAATTCCTATTCCAAGCGAACCAAAGGTCAACCGTGGGTGATGTTCAATCATTACAATGGGGATGTTTATGGCAGTCGTGAGCGTGCTATGAAAACGTTGGCCGAAATGGCAAAATCGGTGAGTGCAGACCCAGAGTGTTATGACGTTGAATTTGATGGCAATCTTCGTTATCGTTGGAAAAACTGGAGCGGTGATGAGTTCGAACGCTATATTCAGATCGAATCAAGAGAAGTGAAGTGAGGGCCTGCAGCATGGATGATTATGCAGACGCTAGCTATCAGCTCCAGCATTACAAGATTACATTTCATGGGGAACTTGAAGGTAATTGGCTGAACTTTAAAACATATCACCGTGCATTCGCCAGCTACGATTGTGCACGAAAGTGGGCGGCTAATGTGTTATATCGAAATCGCAAATATCGCGGCGTTAAGATTGAAATGGAATGAAAGTGGCGTAACAACTATGAATACCTCTGTATATATCGTTGAGAGTTCTTATTACAAGCATGACGATAAATTCTCTTGTAACGAATACACTCACAGCATTATGTCCGTACACAAGAATTTTGAGGACGCGCTTGATGTTCTTCGCGCTATTCATAAGAAAGCAACTCAGACTCCCGACGTTTTTGATATTAGGCTTGATGAAAAAGTATATAGACCATATGTGATTTATCGTTGGTTGAACGAAGAAAACAAACAATACGATCGTCTTGTACAAATCATCACTCGTGACCTGACTTGAAAGGAGGCGCACGCCGTGATTATCAATATGACGGAACTTCCCATTATGAGCTGGTCGCCGGAACAGCTCGAAGCAGCTCGTAAGCTCTGTACGGATGGTATTATTCGTGGCTATGAGATGCCCACAATTCTTCCGAGTGATTCGTCTCTTCGGGTTCGTTTTATCGCATGGAATACCGCCGATGAAGTCAAAGCGTTAGATCCCGAAGCAATTATCATTCAGGGCGAACCTGTTTTCGTAGCCGCATTCATTGAGCGGTACGGTAGAAGAACAAAATGTTACTCGCCCTGCTATAAGGACGATAAGTTCGTGCAGTTCAGGAGGTTTTAACGCTGTAGCGTGTAAGGAGTCCCTAATGAAACCATTAAGAGATAATCCTATCGAAGAAGGAATAGATGCTTTCTTTGAAGAAAAACAAAGACTCGAAGAAGAAAAGCAAGAACTTGAAAATGAAATTCGAGAATACGAAGAGAAATATTTGGACCAATATTATGATCGGTTAGAGGAGGAAGAACGGGAATTCAACTTGGAGTTTGATCGGGAATTATGGGAGGATGAAGTATTATGAGCACAGTAGATACATCGTCGCGTTGGAAGCTCGGTAAGGATATGATTTCCAGCGATACGATTCTTGATTCTGTTACGTTCGATGACTTGATTCTGGCTCTGAAATGCAACTGTGAGCACATCACGCCGGACGCAGTCATTGTTCAGGCAACAGAAATCATCAATCAGCGGCTGGAAGATGTCAAATATCTGATCGAAAACAACATTGACGAGATCATTGCGCTGGCATCGGATGAACCGCTTGAAGATGCTGGCCACGATGATATCACACTCGAAGAGTAGGAGTAAGATATGTTTGTCTTGACTGAAATTGTGGCCAATAATGTTTCTGCATACGTTGGCAATATCCATGTATCAAACAATGTGGAAGAGCTTCAGAAAATTATGAATGCCGATTTTGACCACGATTTGAAAGAAGCAAATGATCTTTGGATGGATTGCGGATCTAATCTCAATGATAAGCCGCTGTCTATTTGTCACACATATTCTGCAAGAATCAAAACGTTAAAAGAATTCAAAAGCTGGTCGATTATGAAAGTGCCAGGGGAGGCGGCGCAGCCGTGAGAAACTTATCTAAACAGAACCGCAAAAAGATCTTTGATCTGATCAAACGTGATTGTACATTTGTTGGTTCTTACGATTTGGAACATTCTGAAGAAACTGTTTTGACCTATCTCCCGAAACCCGGCACACAGATTCACAAAGATGTTGAGGAAGTTCGTGTCGTAAAAAATCGTAAGACCGGGAACTGGGTTGAATCCGTTGTTGACATTCGGTGGAAGCACGGCATGACTTTGGTGGAAGCCGAAATGATCGAGCGAAAATATCAATGCAAGTCTAACAAGTAAGGAGGGACGCAGTTGTGACACTCGAACAGGCATGCGGCATCGTTTGCAATACTGTTGATAAGCGAACGGGCAGAGAACTCGATCATCGTGAAATTTATGCTCGTTATATCGACTATCTGGGTGGTCTGGATAAGGTCAAACAGTACATTCCTATTTCACTGAAAGAGCTGCGGCGAGCCTACAAGAAGGACAAGCTGTTCAATAATACTGGTCTGGGTTTGTGGCAGAATGCAGCTGGTTATACTGCTGGCGACCCGGTATGTTTCTTTGGCGGGATTTGGATGCTGTATAAACAAAACGATATCGATGTGGCGAGTTGTGCACAGGGCGTCTGCATCCTGAAAGAAGCGGCGAGAATGTTGATTGAAAGGGGTGAAGTATAATGAAATCAATCGAAGTTACATATGACGTCGCTAAGTGGAATAGCGAAACAGGTCGCTGGGAAGACGGCGAGGCGGGTGCTCGACTGGACTTCCTCGATGACTATATCGTTGGTGAACTTCAAGCAACCCTGAGTGCAAAAGCAAAACAGAGGTACAAGCCAACTAGCTGGCATACGCTTCTCGATTTCCTGTCAAAGTTGGAAGAGCTTCGTGGGCGGAGTTTTTCGCCGGGCTCAATCAAGACGATCGAAGTGATTCCTGAAGGAGGTGACAACTAATGAGAGTATCAATCGAAGAGAAGCGCGCCGAAGCCATCAAGCGGATGAAAGCGTTTGGATTCTTTCATGAAGCAATCGAACTGTTCGAGGCAGATGGTACGCCGCTTTCCAGTGAGCCGCCTTGGGGTGCATTTTACGCTCTGGACGATAAACAGAAAGCAGCTGTCCACGAATTTGAAGAAGAGTACGGCGGACTTGTTTACAGTGTGATCCGGTCATTCCATCAAGAGCTTGGCATCATTGACAATCTGCTTTATGTCAGCGACGAGAAAGATGAATGGCCGATGGATTGGGACGACATTGAAAATATGTGTCCTTGTGTCTATGCTGTTAATTACAATACGCCAGAATTTTCCGAGTTTGGTTCAATCGGCGTGAAAATGGGTGCTGGAGCAGGGCTGATTCGCATTAGTTAAACTTCTTTAAGTGTTACTTAATTCACCCCATACAGTTGTAAAATCTTCAAAAACATGCGCTAACTCACTTGACTATAACATCATACCGTTGTATAATAGAAGCTGAAGAGCTATATATTTTGATCAGTTTGGGCGAATTGGTCAATATGCAACGAAATGTATATTTATTCAAATGTTCAATCATTCAATTCACAATTCAAAAAAATCAGAAACGAAATAGCGAATGGGTTTGGGCGAAGTCCAATCGCGAAGCGCCTCTGATTTGAAGCCGTGGCGAGCGATGAGCGAGTGGCGGCGAAAAAAATTTAGAAAAAGAATAGGATGTTTGATGTAGTGATGATGATGTGATAGTGATGGTTGTGTAGTAAGAGGATTATAGGAGTTAAAAGGATTGTTAAGGGAAAAAGAACCATCAGGGAGAACGGAGAGAAGGAAGCGAAAGCGAAGAAGCAGCGGAGAAGAAAGCAGGGAAGGAGAAAACCTTTATGACCGATATGACCAATTTTGAGCCCGGTCGATATGAATTCACCCTCAATAAGTTCGTCGGGCTTGTCCAACAGTACGATCAGTTCTCGATTCGGAGCGGTGACGATTCGTCGTTCGTTCTGATTCGGGTTCCGACCAAGTGGGTCAAGCTTGAGCAGGGCGCGGCTGGTGAGGACTTTATCACTTGTCGTAACAAGCGTAAGCGAGATGGCCATCTGTTCGAGATCAACGGCGACAAGGTGACTTTCGAGATCAAAAGCACCATTGGCGGCTTGGAGGGGTATCTTAAGTCGGATCTCGGCGAAGCTGTGTTTTATGTTTCGATGTGGTCGGATAGCGGCGATACAGACAAATAATAACGAAAGAAGGATCGATAACGTGGAAGAACTTGTAATGAAGGCGATTCCTGAGCATGGCGGAGTGTCGATGACTCGAGCCGAGCAGGAAACCATTATCACAATCGGGGCGCTGGACAAGATTGCCGATGTGTGTTCTAACGATCCAATCTATTGGCGCAAGCTTGATGCCATGTGCGAAAAGTCTCCCGATGACTATAAGCTGACGAAGATTCATCGCACCAAGGACGGTTTGATTCTGTGCAAGTGGTACACAGTGCCGCGCAAACTGCTTGGGTTCAGATCTTCACGTGTCTATACGGAAGAGCAGCGGGCACAGATCGCAGAACGATTCAAACAGTATCGAGAAGCGAAGGCCGAGCTTTGACAGCTGCCAGAATCAATTCTTAGCCTGAAACTTCCTTATACGATAAGGATTTCTCAGACATATAGTGGTTCGGTAATGAAACTACCATACTAGCACCAAATATGTGTCTACAACCCTTATTGTATAAGGGGAAATGGCATAATATGAAACGAGGTGATATCGTGAAGGCATTCGATAACACATCTTAGGCGAATACACTCGTGATAAGTACGGCAAGACAGTTATCGTAAAACATCGAGATGAATACGTATTTCAGTTACGGCTGCCGGTTGACCGACAGTTACGCAAAGGTAGGATGAGGTATCCCGGGGCGGAGGGGCCTGCCTTCAGCCCCCGAACGAGTCGACGGACGTCAGACCCAGAACCACTGAACGCCGAGCAAGGTGATTTGGTTGCAAAACGCCCGAAACTCAACGAAGTAGCTCATCAAAGTTCGACAGAAGCTCATCAATTGAACTCAATCAACGCGAGTTGAACGGGTACTGATCAACTTCGGGACCTTTTTAAGATCAACCCTGAGGGCTTAAAAGAGCAACAACATCATTTAGATCTCGATGAATAATAATGCATAAATATGCAGAAAGGATGAATAATATACAATGATTTATGCATAGCCAATTAAGGCGCTGCCTAACGCTTATTATAAATAAGGTAGTCGACAAAAATGGCACAAAAAATATATTTAAGTTCTGTTTATAATGACAATTGACGACGCAGAGAAAATGTGTTATCATCATTTCACAAACAGGACTTAAATATACATAAGGGAGGAAAAACAAGTGAATGAGAACGAAAACGTAGCGATGCAGCTGGCGACCACAAGGAAGTTCGGCGAGCTTGAGATTCAGGTCTACGAGAATCCGGCGGTCGGTCACAGCAGGGCGCAGGATGATTTCTGGATGACTCGGGAGCAGATTGGTACGGCGCTGGAATATAAAGACCCCGTAGTTTCAATTACCATGATTCACAAGCGTAACAAGGCTCGTCTTGATCAACTGAGCTCGGCTAACAAAATGTTAGTCGAGGTCGGGAATCATACGCAGATGCGTGAAGTTGTGTGTTACAATCTGCGTGGTGTCATGGAGATCTGCCGCTACAGCACCCAGCCCAAAGCGAACGCTTTCATTGATTTCTGCTGGGATGTGATGGTCGCTCTGATGCAGGGCGAAACCGTATCTCTGAACAGAGGGCAGGTAAGTGACGCGGAATCACGGCGACAGGCACGCTTTGAAATCATGACGCAAGGCATCGAGGAACTTCGCCAGTCTCAGAACCAGCTTTGTTCTCAGATGGCCGAGATGGAAGAAAAGCGCCGGCAGGACAGGGAAGCTCTTGAGAATTTGATCCATTTCACAAAAGCAGACCTTGAGAAGGCAGAACGCATTGTGAGCAAGAACGACATCATTATCTCCACAATTGAACAGATCAAGAAGCAGCTGGCAACGACTATCCAGCAGCCAACTTATCAGAATGGTTCTTATACTCCGCGTAAGACTTACATTCAGCCAGCAGAAACTTCGTGGAAACATGACGTTAAGGAGATGGTGAGAAAAATCTCCCACATTGAGGGTGTGCCCCAAAAAGACATCTTTAACGGCATGTACAAAACCTTCGAGAAAGAGTTCGGATGGTCGGTATACGAAGAACGAAAGCTCTACGCGAAGAAAAAGGATATTTCGGATATTTATTCGATCCCGCTCATTGATATTGTGGAGATGGCCAACGATAACATTCGGTCAAGTTTCTATTGCCGACTCAAGGATCGCTATGAGAACGATCTTTTTGATCCCGAGGAAGCAAAGAGGCAGCCGCATGTGAGCAAGCGAAATCCGCCGATGATCCCTGCCAGCATGATTCCTACACGGCATAAGTTTGAAGATTTTCCGAGTGTGTTGTCTCCTGAAAATCCGGGCGGCAATGATATCAAGGTTGTAGCAGAGGTTCAGGCAGTTGAAGTTGAAGCTCCAACGGTTGAAACGCCGGTGGCTGAAGCTCTGGTGGTCAAAGAACCGAAAAAGAAATATTACTACAAGCCGAGCATTACACTTCCGATCGTTGAACCCATTGCAAAAAAGCTGGGTGATAAGACGATTGGGTATTGGGTTACCTATGCAAAGATCTATGACACGATCGGCGTTGTCAAGATGGATCGTATGCGCAAGGCGTATGTACGTTCTCATAATAAGCCGCCCAAGGCTACTCCTGATATTTTCCAACATTCTGATAAGAATATGAAAGTGTTTAAGGAAGCCGCAAAGATTGTGGCGGCAGCTATCTAAGCTATCTACTTTCCTCCATTGTCCTTGGGACTGACAGCCGGGAAAGACCGGCATATATCCGGGTGTAGCGAAGCTGGTATCGCGCCAAATTTGGGATTTGGAGATTTCGCCCGTTCAAGTCGGGTCACTCGGACCATGGTGCAGGGTCTTTCCTTTCTACCTGTGCCTATTGTGTGTATAAAACGGTTTCCATTAGACGAAACCGCGTGGCTGAAAATGCCGAGCAGGTACGATAATCCTGCCTTATATGGGCCCGAAAGGTTTTCGACAGGGCTATGAAAATTCACAATTCGCAGGTCGGCCATCACCTTACGAGGCAAAAAACAATAAACGCTAACTACAATAGTTATCGCTGCGCGGCTTGATGCCGTGCCCAAAACAGCATCCTGATAGGCAGGTAAATGTTTGATGGTTCAAAGAATAAATCCCGGAACCCGATGTAAACGGTAATAAACACCGGCGTTCTCGGACGCTAAAACCGAGTGGTGGAGTGATGTAACAAACCGTTACGTCCCTGGGTTTGCTGTGTTGGCGGCATGAATTCCTTTCAAAAATTCTAAATGCTAACTATTGCGTAAGAAGATTGTGTACGAGTAATAGTTCTGGACGTGGGTTCGAATCCCACCGGGTCCACCAGTGGCGCAAGCCGCAAAGCTAGGTTCGATGCGACAGCGTAGTGTAGTGCGAGGTCGCTGGGGTGGCGCAATTCCACCGTGGATGCAATGCATTCATAACGCTTTGACCGAAATTGTGCGAACAGACTGCGACGGGGTAGCTCCTCGTGGAGTGAGGGTCTGGTGACAACATGAGTAGGCGATAGGATGACCTGCGAAAGTGGTCTAGTCAGTTTGGTGCCCGGACTGGCGGAGAGTGGATTTAAAAGGGCAGCCTTTGAGGATGGACTCTGGGGAAGACAAAATGTACCTAGTTGTATCTGCTGACGCGGTTAAGTCGCATTGCACATCGCCGATGCTGTTACATGGTTAAATCCTCCTCTCTGTGGCGTTAGTTCAGTTGGCAGAACACTTGGCTCATAACCGAGTAGTCGTGGGTTCAAAGCCCTCACGCCGCACCATTTCGTGTACGAATATCAACAAATCAAAAAGAGGTAAATCAAAATGGCTGAGAATGCAGCTAAAAATACCGAAAGATATCAATCCTATAAACTTCAATGGATGTTGGATCATGGACACACATTAGAGGAAATTTTTAGAGAACTCTACATGATTCAAAAGGAATACTTGGAAGACGGAGAGTCATGCCCAAGCATTTGGACGTTGTTGGATCGATGGGAAAAGGATATTGGGTTTGGTGGAGAATGTTGGGCTTGCTTTGATGAATGGCTGGAGAATGAAGGTAGAGAGGTAAATCAAAATGGCTGACAAGTATCTCAGTATCATTACAAACTTCGGCTGCCACTATAGCTGCCCTGAGTGTATTGTCCGCAATAACAAGCTCAAGATGACACCGACAGACGAGTATTCTTCTTATATGCAGTTAGAGCATGTTCTGAAGAACGAATGTAATGACTGTAATTGGGTATCTGTGTCTGGCGGCGGTGATCCACTTTATCACTGGTGGGAACATCAGGCGTGGTGGACAGGATTCTTTTCGGTGTGTAAAGAACTTGGTCGCAAGATTGAGTTGCATACGAGCTATTATGATTTTGATCATGATGATGGAATTTTAATGTTTCTATTCGAACAGTTTGATAGAGTTGTGTATCATTTGCATTGTGCAGAGGAGCTTTATAAGATTTGTCGCCGGGGTAAAGAAATCGTTCGAGTGGTATTCGTTGTGGACGATTCTATGGACGAATACGAAGTTAGCAGGATTTCAGCTATTGTTCAAGAAAGCGACGATATCGACGAGCTTACATTCCGGCAACGCGTGGATGCAAACTATAAGCCGACCTATCATTTGCGCGGTCTCCTGCTGGCGGGGCATAAAAAGGCTTGGTGGTATGTGACACAGTGCGATTACAATACTTACTTCCACAACGGTAAACTGTACACGAAGTACACGGATATCTTTGAGAAGGAGTAATTCAGATGTACATTGTCGTAAGCGATTATACCAACGAAAAAGTTGACATCTACAAATCAGTAAGTTTCGATAAAGCATTTCAGGCGAGAAGCGATGCGATTGATTTTGCTGCCCGTAGCTATCAGAGCTTCTTTGACAATATGCCCAGCGATGAAGCTGCACGGTATGAAAACGCAACGCGAATTAACACTGACTCTTATGCGGATTTCTGTGGGTGTGCTTTGTGTCCGTATCCCGAGTATGCTATCGGAGCTGCGGTTGATAATGGTGAAGATAATCACATGTACTACATGGTATTTAAGGTGGAGGAGTGATTTCATGAAGCGATACCTTGTAAGCGTTTGGATACGACAGTCTTATTCCATTTGTGGCAAAAAGCTGAGACCGGATTCTGAGGTAGTAAGTTATGAAAAAACATAAAGATTTATTGCTGGCAGCCTGCGCATCGGCTGTTTCGTTTTTGAGTCTCGATGATGTTTTTGAGAAACTTCTACGGCACATCTCGCTTGTTCAAATGGCAACAGGAAACATAAGTTCTCTTTACGGACGTGTCAGCGAGTTGGCTCTTTCGGTATCTGTGGCTCTGTCGCTTGCGATTGGAGCTGTGGTATATATTTTATTCAAAAATTAAAAGGAGGAACGAATGAAGAAGTTCAAAAAGATTTTCGTGGTTTCGTGTGCAATCGTGATGGCGTTGACCTTTACGGGGGTGTACCAAGAAAGAGGTGTATACAATCGAACCTCATGAAACTGCATTTCTGATTTCACTCTCTGAGGGCGGTGGGAAACAGGCGTCCTTTGAGAGTGAGGCAATGCTCGCTGAAGCAAAGGTGGCAGCCAAACAGGTGTACATTACTTACTCGAAGCGACATCTGTCGCCGACTGACATCATTGGTACTTGGGTACCGGATAACATGTTGGTTGTCGTCAATAGAACTCCTGTTACTCGTGAATGGTCCGAGGGCAAGGACAGTGGCACCAGCACTGTCAACCAGTCCATCTCTGCCGAAAGCAAGGAGTCTATTGGCTTCTCTGTCGGTATGAACTGCTCTGCTCAGATCTACACTGAAAACGATGCAGTCAAGTTCCTGTATTCCTACAACAACAAACAGCTCTCCGAGATTATGGATACTGAAATCCGTGCTCGTGTTGAAGCTGACTTTGTTGAAATGTGCGCCAAGTACACCATGAATGAGATCCTTGAGAAGAAGGCCGAGATCATGGAGTATGTCCGCAAGGATGTGACTGAGTATTTTGCAGAACGCGGTATCACGATTACTGTCCTTGGTATGAAGGATGGCATTGAGTACGACGATGCGTCTGTTCAGGCTGCTATTAACAAGTCCTTTGTGGCTGAGCGCAATGATGAGGCGCAGGAGATTGAGAATCAGACTAAGATTTCCAAGGCGAACGCAGAAGCCGAGGCGAATAAAATCATCTCTGAGTCTCTGACTGACCGGCTGATTCAGCAGCAGATGTATGAAAAGTGGGATGGTAAGCTTCCTACTTATGTCGGCGGCGATGCCAGCATTCCTGTACTGAACGATATGAAGTAACCTCGTAGGAACGGAGACATTAAACCCGTGTCCTGAGATCAACACAAGATCTAAAAACTGTGTGGCAGCTCGGAAAGACGAGCAAGTATGTTTCGGTGCTGGAATCGGCAGACAGGGGAGTCTCAAAAACTTCTGCGAAAGCATGTGGGTTCAAGTCCCATCCGAAACACCATGGGTGAGTTGCGTCGCCCAAAAATCTCCTTTTCCTCACAAATGCTTAGTGGCTCATGAGTTCCAGACATGAATCACCGTGACTGAACAAGTCGTAGCAGGTACGCAATCCTGTTTTTGATAAGTCGGTATGGTGGAATAGGCGAGACACGTCTGCTTTAGGGACAGATGCTTAAGTGCATGTGAGTTCAAATCTCACTACCGACACCAATCTCGCATGGGTAGGATCTTTAGCGGTCAGATCCGGCCGCGCCTGTGCGAGATACCACCCCCCTGTGGGGAATGTTAAATTTTTCCATGTACGTTATTCTCGGCTCGCTCGAAAGAGTGCAGCGTGCCTTTGTAAGCCGAGTATTTTATGTGGCTGTAGCTCAGATGGTAGAGCAGCAAGCTAACTGCGCGCCGTTGGTTCAAGTCCAACCAGTCACTCCGATGCCCGCTTATAGGGTCTCATTCCTCCTATTCGGGCTTTACCTCTTTTCTTCCTTGTTATTCCCGGCTCCATGGCGAATGCTGTGGCAATAAGGCGTAGTAAGCTGGGTTTATATGCAGCGGTCGTACATCGGCTAGTATATCAGCCTTCCAAGCTGAGGAGGTGGGTTCGACTCCCATTCGCTGCTCCATCGTGTGCGACGGTTTGAGACTCCTACATGCAAATCCAGCCGGGTAAGTCCGTCCACAACCGGTGTAGGTAGACATCTTTACTCATTAGGTCTCTAACTAAATGAGGAATAGAAAATCAGTTGTTCCAGCTAGATCGGGGATTGGCCGTTCATTGGCAAACGACAGGCATCACACCGGTAAATGATGCTGAGCCAAATAGGAAGGGGAATAAGGTGCAAGTCGAGTAGCTGTCGGACGAATACTCTTCAGGTAGCCAGTAAACTGGAACGTAAAACGAATGTTGGCTGTTTCTGATTTTCTTTTATATGCTACCATGATGTAACTGGCAGGCATGAGGGACTTAAAATCCCTTGCTGGAAACAGCGTGCGGGTTCAAGTCCCGCTGGTAGCACCATTGTTCGAATATCAACACATAAAAAATAGGAGCAAAACAACATGAATATCGTTATTGAAACTAAGGACGACAAATATGTAGCCGGTGTTTATGCTGACGAGGGAGAGAATACCGAAAACGATACGATCATTGATTGTGCTGTAAACGGGCTTCTTGCTATTATTCGTTTTTATATTCTTAAAGACGAAACCCTTACGATGGAAAACAAGAAGAATGTTGTGTCTGACCTATGCGATGAAATTAAGAAAAAGCTTTTGGAAGCAATTGAAGAGGAGAGCGCAGTCGTATGAATTCTATTATCAGTCCGTGGGTGTTTTATCTGATTGGCATGGCTGACACCATTCAGATTTTGGCGCTTTTCGCTTCTATTTGTTTTGTTGCCATCTCTGGTTATTTGTGGTTTGATTGGATGAATGATTTCGCTCGTTATGGAGAAAAGGATGAAGATGTTTTAAGAGAGCGCAAGATTGTTGTAAAGGTGTCAATTGCGGCAATTGTGAGCCTAGCGATTCTTGTCTTTACCCCTTCTTCCAAGACCTGTTATAAAATGCTCGCCGCCAATATGTTTACAGAAAAGAATGTAACTGCTGCAACTGAATATGTCACTGACGTAATCGACTATGCAGTCGACAAAGTAAAAGAACTTGACCCTGCAACTGAAAATGAAAGGAGCTAAACATTATGATCACCATGTCACATGAGGAAGTTCTTGAGACGATTCCGTTTATGTTTGTTTGCGAAACTCGGGAAGGTGCTCGTTGGAACAGTGGTACTCGCCGTAGGCTCTGGAACGAACAGTTTACCAAACAGGAACAAGCAGCGTGTGCAAGTTTGTTTAAGATGGCGCATGAGTGGGCGCTCATTCGCGGTGTCCCTGATGTTGTTCGGATGGATCAGTCTACATATTGGCTGTGGATCAAGCTTGGCGAGTTTTGTGAAATGCTTTGATCGCGAGGTGATGACGTGAAGGTTTATGTTCTTTATGACTGTGTCGAAAATCCAGACGAGTGGGCGTTTGCTGGTGTTGAACACATTTATGCGAATCATGCAGACGCGGTAGATCGGATGCAGGATTTGTTCTTAGAGTGTTTGAACGAACACGACATAAATAATGCAGAAAGTATGCGAGATAGCTATATTGACGATTGGGGAGCGCGTGTCGCGGACGTTCCGGCTGGTTATCGTCACACATGGACAATTACAGAGGAGACAGTTGTATGAAATACGATTTACATGTTGGGCAATTAGTTAGAATCGGCAATGAAGTGTCTGAAAACGATGTGAATCGCAACAAAAGAGGGCGCATCGTAAGATTTGATAAAGATTACCCAGTTGTAGAGATGTTAGACCCATTTACAAGTGGAGAAACAACGATTACTTGGTACCCGCAGAGACTTTGGGAGCCGTGTCCAACAAAACTTACTTGCAAATCACTTCTGTGATTTTATTTTTTGGTCACACAAACATAACTTAAATATATAAAGGAGCGAAGAAATGGTTATCAAGTATGTTGACGGCCACTATGAAATCGTATCGGCGGATAGTGGTCAGTTTATTCAGTCGGCCGATACATGGGACGAAGCTCTGGATAATATGAAGGAGCTACTACAAACCGCATAAGGTACAACGGGTGATTGCCCGTTTACATATCAATCTTTAATTACAAAGGAGAAAACATTATGAAAGCAATCGTTAAGTTCAACAATCTGTTCGTCACTTCCGCATACGATGTCGCTACCCTGAAGAAGGTCGAGAAGTTCCGTCCCGAGGCTTTGAAGCTGTATGAGGGCGAGGGCAAGGAGAAGAAGCTTGTGAGCGCCATTGCTGTTGCTTCTAAGGATGATATTAGCAAGTTCGGCGTGGCTTTTGCTCAGGATGCAGTCACTGGCGATAAGGTTGCCGTTTTGAGCCGTCCTGTTCCTGCTGGTATGAAGTCTGAGGCAGAGATCAAGGAGTGGGTTCGCGACATGATTGGTCTGACCATTGTTCGCGGCACCAAGATCGAGGAGCAGATCGCAGCCGCTATGGAGTCCATCAATGCTGATGAGGCTGCCATGAATGCTGCAATCACTATCGATGGTGAGGACGCAGACGCCGAGTAAGAGCGCTGCTGAGGTTCCACGCCGGATGTTCCTGCGCAATACGTCCGGCATTTTAACGAGTAAACGATATTTTTCAAATTAAAAAGGAGTACATACTATGATTAAGATTTGGGTTACCACTAATGACGACAAGATCGAGGACGTTGTTGCTACCAGCATGACCCCGAAGGACGTGTTCGCAAAGCATGGCGTGAACTACGCCAATGGCCAGAGCACTCTGGATGGCTGCATTCTGACGGTGGCACAGCTGAACACTCCGCTGTCTGAGCTGGGCGTCGGCGATGAGGTGTATCTGGCCTCCATCTCCAAGCACGACAATGCGACTGGTATGAACTGATCGCGCTGATCCGAAAATAAACAACTGAATTCGTTATTGGTTACAACGATATTCTAAACACTGCAGCCGCTGGCAGGCCGGTTAAAGTCTGCCTTATATGTGTCCAGTATCTGGGCTTTTAAATTAAACAGGAGGAAATACATATGGCTTTCACAGCTTATTCCAGCAAGATCGGTTCGAGAGATTGCGACGAAGCATATCCGTTGATTCTGAATTGCGACAATAGCAATCTCAACGATAATGTGATGTTGTCTGTACTGCGCGTACTGATCAATGATGACCGTATCAAGCATTCTATTTCGGGAGGGCATCGCATTCAGTCAATTATTGATTGCCAACAGTTCTATATGGGCGACGACGAAAAGTTCACTAAGGACATGTTCGTTCATGAAGATAACGCTTTCAATCAGATGAAATTTGGCATCATGTTTCAGACGATCGACGATAAGAAAGCAGACGCCATTATTTCTGAGTTCAAGAAGTACAATGCGGATTACGAAGCTGCCGGTTGGAAGATCATGGATGTCGCAGCTAAGTACATCGATAAGAATGGCAACGTCTATGTATATCAGAATGAAAAGAAGCAGGGTGTTGTCGTTGTTTGTGCTAAGAAGAATCTGATTCAGGCCATGCACATGGCGGCGAGTTGTTTGCCAAACCTGATGCCGTGGTTTTTCGCTGATCAGCCGCTGACTGATGATGAGAAGGCGATGCTGCGTACTCTTTATGATCAGGACAACGAAGCTTTCGGCAAATACATGGAGAAGGCATACGAGACCGGCGATTTCTATGGTAAGAAGTTGCGTGGCGCTCTGAAGGGATTTTGCAAGAAGGATTATGCAAACGAAATTACCCGGCAGGAGCGATATATTCGTGAAATCCAAGATGAAATCGAAAGAAAATATAACGATATCCGTGAGAGAAATAAAAATCTTGAAGAAGCTCAATTTAAACTCACTATGATCATGGACCGTGCTTGCTGCACTGAGGATGACGAAGCTGCAATTGTTAATTTCCTGAAGCGCTGCAAGACGCTGGTTTATCTTGACTCCAATAGTGATCGAATCTCTATTGGTTATGTTGGCACGCTAAACGATTGTGATGAGGGCGAGTTCCGCACTTGTGTTGAGAAAAAGGCAAATAGTCGAAGCTACATTTTTCAGCGTTCGCCGTATGACACGGAACTTACGAAAGATTTCTTTGTGTCAATTTGGAAGACCCATCGGTTCGCTATTCGCACCTACTGTGAATGGCGACTGTATTCCAGCTGCAAGGTTGAAGCAATTCGTGGTTCTGATATGCAAGGTCGCTCTGATTTGATGAAGGATCGTATTCGTCAGCCCCATATCGATCGGTATGCGTGCTATAGCGGTTATCGAGAGATGCTCAATGCGCTTAGTGTAAAACACGATTACATTGGCGTCCTGACTACGATTATTGGTTCAAGCGCATCTATCAACTGGAAGGATGGCACCGTTGTAAGCGACCTCATGTACGATTTGTTTGACGAATCCTATATCAAAACTCGTAAGTGTATCGAGGATAACGCGGGTAATCTGTACACGGTGGCAGAAGTATTTGATATTCTCAAGAACGAAAAGGACGCAGCAGCAACAGCAGAAGCAGTAAAGAAGGAGGTCGCTAAAGATGAAGCCCATTAATATCACGGAGCAGGTTGTAGCAGATATGGCACGTGAATTTGTTCAGGAGCTGTATAAGACCGGTAGGGTTAAGACGGATTCTTTCTCATACAAGAAGAATTTTGCGTCTGTTAAAAAGGATGCTGTCGAGGTGAATTTCACCTATGAAGCGTATTCTCAGATGTTTGCGTTGATTGATCACTTCGATTGTGAGGTTGCATGGCGCGGCATTGTGAATCGTATCGATAAGACGCATTTTCAGATTACCAAGATTCTGCTGTATCCTCAGACTGTGACTGGTACCACAGTGGACACCGATCAGGAAGAATTTTCAAAGTGGTTTCAGGCGCTGCCTGTTGAAACGATTCGCAACCTGAGATTTCAGGGACACAGCCATGTCGATTTCGGTGTAACGCCGAGCAGTCGCGATATGGAGGATCAGTGGCGATTCATTGACGGACTCAAGCCGACGAGTTATCAGATTTTTATGATTTGGAACAAGAAGCGTCAGTATAACGTTCGCGTCATTGATCTGGCCGACAATGTCATCTATGAGGGAGCCGATGTCAAGGTTACTGTTGGAGATTTTGACTCGACTCGATTTCTCGAGGATGCAGACAAAACGGTTCGAAAGCGCCCTGTATATGTCGCAAGCACAGTCGCAAATTACGGAGCTTATGGAGCAGGCACCTATTATGGTAAAGCAGTTACGCCGCAAAAAACGTACCCGCAAACAGTTACCACGCAAACGCCAGTGCCGCAAATCAAGACGGTAACTGGCGCAGCGGCTCCGAAAGTCAAGGAAGTGTCTGAGACTCGATATCCATTGGTCAATCATTACAAGGAGAATCCAGAAGATCTTGATACGTGCTGGAATTCCAGCTGTTTTCCGTATGACAATTAAAGAAAGGACTACAAAATGAATCTGAGTAAGCTTGAAATGGTATTCAACCCCGATGATATCAGCGGCCAGATCCACATTATTGGTTGTGGTTCGGTTGGCTCTACTGTGGCGGAACTTCTTGCACGGTATGGTCTGAAGAATTTCACGCTGTGGGATATGGACGAGGTTGAAAGCAAGAATATCGTCAACCAGATGTTCTTCGCCAACAATATTGAAGCTCCAAAGGTCGAGGCGGTTCGCGATATTATCTGTGCCATCAATCCTGATGCCAAAGATGAAATTGTTCTGAAGCCGAATGGTTGGCAGGGTGAGATGATTCGCGGTTATGTATTCCTCGCGGTCGACAATATCGAAATTCGCAAGCAATTCATGGAGGCGAACAAGTACAATCCGAATATCAAGGGTGTGTTTGATGTCCGCACCGGGTTCCATGATGCACAGTGCTGGGCAGCAGATTGGAGTAAGGAAAAAGACCGAGAGAATTTATGGAACTCTATGAATTTCTCTCATGAAGATGCACAGGCTGGCACTCCGGTTTCTGCATGTGGCATCGTTCAAGGTCTCGCCCCGACTGTTCGTTTCGTGTGTTGTTTGGCGGTTACGAACTTTATCAATTTCGCGACTAATATCGCACCTTTGAAGAAAATGATCGTTGCAAATCCGTACACTTTTAACGTTACGGCTGCATAAAGAATAAATAAAAAAAATCGTGATGAATTACTGTTGAAATATACAGTCCTGCCGGATGACCGACAGGTTCGTAAAGGTAAGATCATATACATCCCACCGGGAAACCGAGGCGTGTGATCGCATGCGATGTACGTCGGCTCCGCAGGTATGCTGATTCGCTGATCGAAATAATCAACGTAGACACGTGCCGGCAATGAGCTCAAAACGCAAACCCGCAGGAAGACGTCCCGTCGAAGGCACCTCCCTGAGCATACAAACCACCATTTAGATCACGATTTAGAAGAGGTAAACATATGTACGTTACTTATTGGAATCCGCCGAGAACAAGGCAGATTACGTTTGATGAAATCCTTAGTGGAGTCGTTGACGTGAACCAGTTGAAATATGCTGGCGATGAAACTTCTACTCGAACTGTACAGCGTAATGGGTTGAATGATCGTCTCGTAGCAATTACAAACGTTACCAATATGATTGCACGGCTCGCGGAATTCAATCAGAAATACGCTCGTCTTGAAGCAGTACGTGACCTGTCGACGTATTACTATCACTTTGAAATTCCCAAGAAGACTGGTGGCGTTCGTCCAATTGATGCACCGAACAATGAACTGAGCGATGCGTTGGTTGAGTTGCGGACGCTGTTAAAAAGTTTCATAATTGCTGATTATCACACGGCAGCACACGCATATATCAATGGGCGCGGCACTCTGAGTGCAATTAAAAAGCATCAGGCGGGACACAGATATACAGTAAAAGATCGTGAGACTGGGAAAGAAAAGATCGTCACCTATGAAAATAACTGGGCTGTCAAGTTTGACTTTCATGGATTCTTCCCGAGCTCCACTCCTGAGTTTATCTACGGTATGTTCAGAAAGATTTATCCGTTTTCTCTCATTATGAAGGATCGAAATGGATACAACCAGCTGACTAAAGCGATGCGTCTGTGCTTCTTGAACGGCGGTCTTCCGCAGGGAACACCAATCAGTCCGTGGATCACGAACGTTATGATGATCCCGTTTGATTATATGTTAAACAAGAAGCTTTCTTACAAATATACCATGAAAGACGGCATTTCTCGCACTTTTACATACACCAGATATGCAGACGATATCACCATCAGCTGCTATTTGAGTTTTGACCCGATGGAAATGCAGGATATTATCAAAGAGACGTTGGATGCAATCAATGCTCCGTTTACTTTGAATGAAGAAAAAACGCATTATGGTAATCGGCATTCGAGCGAAAACTGGATGCTCGGTCTGATGTGGAACGCCAATAACGATATCACAGTCGGATGGCGCAATTTTAAGGACTTCAAGAAGATGGCATCTAATTACATCGTCTGCAAGAAAGAAGGAAAAACGTGGGATCTTGAAGACCTGCAGCAGTTTAATGGCAGGTTGAATTACTACCGTATGGTAGAAAAAGAAGCGGTCGACACAGTGATCTCTCGGTACAACGAAAAATATCGTGTTGATATGATGGCAATGCTCAAAGCTGACTTAAAACCAAAAGAAGGAGTTGTTTTCTAATGATTGAAATGATGTGTAGAGATGGCGGCACTCCAGTTGAATTGCTCGATCAAGCGGCAAGTGTCGTAGAGGAATCCATCGGGTGTCCAGTTGACCTGTTGGATATCGACGACCACAGAGCAATGGTCTATTGGGGGCCGTCTGATGTTGCAAGCGCAATCAAGGAGCTTGGCATCAAAGAAATCGATGCAGAGGATATGAGCTTATGTGCAGATCTCTTGTGCGATTTTGAAGTGAATATTCATCAGGCAATGCTTGAGGCCGGACACGACGCTCTACAGAGCTGTTTGGAATGTCTTGTTGATGAACTGCGAAAACAGGACAAAGAATCCAAGTAATTATATATTGTAATCTCTTTTGAATATCGGGCGTTTTACGTCGCGAGCTGCCGGATGACCGACAGTTATGAAGAATACCATAGCACGCTCATACGGGCTCCATGGGCTGCCTGGGGTTGGCAGCCACGCCCTCCTGAGCTATTGATCAAATTAGTTCGCAAGGGCGGAGTCTCCGTTCTGCAGCCTAATCCCAGCAGAGCTGGAGATCGCGGCTGCAATCACTGCGACTCATTGGCCATCAGAACATTTACTCGACAATGCTTCCGGGATCAAAGATCCCTCCAAATTATCTCGCAAATGTTCTTCTAGCCAAACTGTTACTCACAATTTAGAAAAGAGATTGATTATGGATTACAAATATAAAATTGGACAAAAAGTACGAATTCGGAAAGACTTGACAGCCGGCGCAGAATATCCAATGCAAAGCGGAAGTCGTTGCGGTTGGGACCCGGGAGTAGCTGAGGATATGGAAAAATACCGAGGGCAGATTATGACAATTGATTATATTAAAGGCTATTATACCCTCTGCGAAGATAATAGATCGTGGTCGTGGAGCGACACAATGTTCGAAACACAAAAGCGGCTTACATGTAAAAGTCTTTTGTAAAGGAGTGAATTTTAATGGCAGAAACCGCAAAGAAAGTGGCACAAAAAACCATTCTTTTCCCAGTTGAAGATCGGCCTGCAAAACTCGTCGTTACAGAGGACGATATTGAACGAATTATTCAGCAGGCCGTTAAAAGTGCCACTGCAACGAAAAAAGCACGGAAACCTCGTCGGACGGATAGTCTTTATCTCAAGGATGGGCGCAGAAAGCCAACCCCGGCAGATCCCATCAAGTCAAAGGAAGATTTCAAGAAGATTGTTGATTACCTTGGGTCTAACGGACCTGAAGAAATCGCGCTTAGAAATAAAACGATGTTCATTCTCGGTTGTTCAATTGGTGTTCGATGCGGCGATTTGTTGAAGCTTAAAACGGCTGATGTTTATTATGAGAACGCTCATGTAAAAGATCATGTTGAACTGATCGAGCAGAAGACCGGCAAGCGAAACGTGTGTAAGATTTCTCATATGGCAAAAGAAGCTTTAAGAGAATATTATCAGGCAATTGGTTTTCGAATTGACCGTGACACGCTTCTTTTTCAGAGCAAGAAAGGTGGACAGCTTAACGTTAGATCGGTGAGCAACCTTTTGAAGAAAGCTGGTAAGGCGTGTGGTTTAAATATTGAGTTATCTACTCATAGTATGCGTAAAACTTATGCCATGGCAGCATTACAAAGCGCTGAGGGTACAGTTGATGGAGCGAACATCTTGAATATTCTCCAAACAAAATTTAATCACAGCGACCAGCGTATTACGATGAGATATATCAAAATGGATCAAGAAAAACTTGATGAAGTCTCTGAAAATGTTTCTGACTGGTTTGAAGGAGAATGAACTATGAACTATAAGTTTAAACCCGGAGATAAAGTAACAGTTAGAAAAGATTTATCAGATCGTAAAATATACAAGATGTTGTCAGGAGAAACTCCATATGATGACATTATTGCTATTCATTCTATGGAAAATCTTCGAGGGAAACAAGTAACAATCGAGAGTTATGATTGTTGTGGGAATGTAATGTGTTACAGGGTAAAAGAAAGCTCCAGATATTGGACAGATGAAATGTTCGAAGAATCTAAAAAACCGTTTACATGTAAAAGTTTATTATGAAAAGAGGTAAGAGAACGTGTCGAAAAGCAAGTACAAATATAAGAATGAAGAAGCAGTTCGCGTCAGGGAAGATCTTCAATCTGGAACAGTTTATTACATGAGATCCGGTCCAGAACCGGATACCAATGGTGTGGAGACATCATGGAGTGGACGTGGGCAAGTAGGTTATCGTGGACAAATTGTACATATTTCTCACAAGGCAAACGGTCGATACAAAATTCTTGAAGACGGAAAAACATATTATTACACAGATGAAATGTTTGATCGTCCAAAGAACTTAATTTGCAAAAGTTTGTTGTGAGGGTTTGAAATGGAATACAAGTATAAACCCGTCGACAAAGTTAGAGTCCGCCCAGATCTTCATGAGTCCGGAAGTTACAAAATGGTAAGTGGAACAAGACGAGGATTTAGCCCCGGAGTTAATAGTGCTATGTGTAGTTACGCTGGTAAGATTGCAACGGTTTCACATTGCTACATTACATATGTTTTAGAAGGATTCGGTAATTGGTCGTGGAGTGATGAAATGCTTGAGCCGGCTAAACCGCTTTGTTGCAAATCATTGTTGTGAGGTGATTGTATGAATGAAATCTGGTGCGTGATTGAATGCAGTTCAGATGGCGAAATCTTTCAGCCTGATTTTTTTACTTCAAAGGAAGAAGCGGCTGCATTTATTGAGGAAGAGACAAAAGAATGTCTTTTCAATATGGCAGATTTACCCGGGGCTGATAGAATGACCGATATCGTTGACGGGGAACCGACTGGCGAGGTATGGACGGATAAATACAGTTGGGTTTGGCATAGTTTTGAAGTTACAAATAAAATTGAAAAATTAAAGGAGAATAATAACAATGTCTGATTTCAAGAAATTTCGTGCGCTGCTGCAGGACCACTTCAATGAGATGGTGAAGAGTGAGAATCCACTGTTTGTCACTGACGCTGATGAGGATGAACTGTACAATCTGTATCTTGACAGCTTCCCGGCTGGCACGAATGAGCTGTTCCGTAAGCGTCGTGAGTATGACTGTTCCTGCTGCCGCCGTTTTGTAAAGAATATCGGCAAGCTGGTGGCGTTTGACAAGAATTATAATTTGATTTCCATCTGGGATTTCGATGCAAAGTCTGCCAAATATCAGCCTGTTGTTGATGCACTGGCCGCCTATGTAAAGAGCCGCGCCATTGTGAATCCGTACTTTGTCAGTCGCAATATGATCGGTTCTGGGGACATGTTCGGCACCGAGATGAACTACGAGTACGATGAAAACCACAAGGATGTGCATACTTGGGATCATTTCGCAGTCAAGATTCCGCAGCGTTTTATTACCAGTGGAGATGACGTGGCTACCAAGATGGCACAGTGGCGTGACTCCGCAAACGTGTTCAAGCGTTCTCTGGAAGAGCTAACCATGGAGGCTGTTGATACTGTGCTGGAGCTGATTGCGCAGAATAGCCTGTATCGCGGCAAGGAGTTTGAGCGGTCTGTAAAGGAGTTTAAGCACGATAAGATTGATTATGACAAACTGTCTGTTAATGAAAAGGTTGCCTTTGTATGGCTTGCTCCTACATATGCTACGGCAGCGCAGCTTCGCATTCGTAACACCGCTATCGGCACCCTTCTTATCAATTTGAGCGAAGGTATGGATGTGGATTCTGCCGTTACTGCCTTTGAGAAGGTAGTTGCTCCTGCAAACTATAAGCGTCCAAAGGCGATTTTCACCAAGAAGATGCTGGAAGATGCACAGAAGACTGTCACCGAGCTGGGTTATATGAGCAGTCTGGGCCGTCGGTTTGCTACTCTGGACGATATCACCGCCAATAATATCTTGTTCTGCAACCGTGATGCTGCTCCTCGTGTGCTTGGCGCTATGAATCCGTTTGAAGCAATGGCTAAGACTGTTGCGATTGACCCCAAGAAGTTCGGCCGCGCAGAGGAAATCAGCATTGATAAATTCATTAAAAATGTGCTGCCGACTGCGACTGGGCTGGAACTGTTCATGGAGAATCGTTTCGAGAAGAATATGATGTCTCTGATTGCTCCGCAGGATAAAAATGCGCCGTCTATGTTCAAGTGGGCAAATGGCTTCAGTTGGGCGTATGCCGGCAATATGGCAGACAGCGATATTCGCGAAAATGTTAAGGCTGCTGGCGGCAAGGTCGATGGTGTGCTGCGTTTTTCTATTCAGTGGAACGATAAGCCGGGCGAGTGGGATGAAAACGATGAGGATGCTCATTGCATTGAACCCGATAAGAATCATATCTATTTCAGCAACAAGTGGCACCCTCGTACTGATGGCCGCCTGGATGTTGATATCATTCATCCTAATCATGGTAAAGCTGCGGTCGAGAATATTACATGGCCTGACATCGAAAGGATGAAGGAAGGTGAGTACAGCTTCTATGTGAACTGTTTTACTAGTCGTGGAGGTAAAACTGGTTTCCGTGCTGAGATCGAATTCGATGGCAACATCTACTCGTTTAACTATGATAAGCCGCTGCATCAGGGTCAGAATGTCTCCGTGGCAAAAGTCACGCTGAAGGATGGCAAGTTCTCTATCAAGGAGCTGCTGCCCAGTTCTACCAGTACCCGCGAGATCTGGGGTGTGAACTCCAATCAGTTTGTGCCTGTTTCTGTGGCAATGTATTCTCCGAACTACTGGGATGAGCAGACTGGTAATGGCAACCGCCACTACTTCTTTATGCTCAAGGATTGCGTCAACCCTGAAAAACCCAATGGCTTCTACAATGAATTTCTGAAGGCGGAACTGTTACAGCATAAGCGAGTATTTGAGGCTCTCGGTTCTCAGATGGCAGTCCAGTCAGTAGATGACCAGTTGTCTGGCGTTGGATTCTCTGAGACGAAGCATGATTCCTTCATTGTTAAGGTGCAGGGAGCTACTGAGCGAGTTCTGAAAGTGGTGATTTAATGGCTCGTTACAAAGTTGGGGACAAAGTGCGCTTAATCGATAATTTTGTGCAATATAAAGAGTATTTTATGCGAGATTGGAATAACAATCCCGGATATACTATAACAGTCAAGTGGTCATTAGAAGAAAGAATGGAACTTGCTGGAAAAATTGTGACGATTTCTGAAGTCGGAGAATACTACCGAATCGAAGAAGACGACTATCGTAAACATTGGACTGATGATATGTTTGTTGGCACGGCAAAATGTTTTGTTTGTCGGTCATTACTGTAATTTGTAAAGGAGAAATATTATGGAAAAGAATCTGTTCGAAATCGCAACTCGTAATCGCTACCGCTTCACCTACAAGGGTGTCATGACTGTTGAGGATCTGTGGGACCTGAATGTTGAGGCTCTGGATGCAATCTTTAAGACTCTGAATCGCCAGAAGAAGACTGCCGACGAGGATTCTTTGCTGGCTGTCAAGAGCGCCGAAGATACCGAACTGGCAAATAAGATCGAGCTGGTGAAGTATATCGTATCTGTTAAGCTGGCTGAGTCCGAGGCACGTGTGAATGCTGCCGAGAAGAAGGCGCAGCGTGATAAGATTATGAAGATCGTGGCAAAGAAGAAGGACAAGGAGCTGGAAGACATGGATGTTGAGCAGCTGATGAAGAAGCTGGAAGAGCTGAACTGAGAAGGGAAGTATCAAAAATGAAAGTTGTTGAAAGCGCAAGCAATCTGTTCCTGTATGGCGACGATATGAAGGCGTATGACAAGATCCCGGCGGGTACCTATGATATCCACTGTTCTGAGATGACCGGTTTCTATCTGTCCCGCCGCCCTGATATGGTCATCAACGAAAAGGTGTATGGTGTCCAGAGTGGCAAGGTTGCTAAAGTGCTGAATTCGTTCAAAGCGTTCAACCGCAACTTGGGTGTCATCCTCAGCGGCAATAAAGGCATCGGTAAATCTCTGACCGCTAAGATGATTGCAATCGAGGCCATCAAACAGGGCTATCCTGTCATTCTGGCTAACCGCTATATCGGCGGTATCGCCAATTTCATTGAATCCATCAATCAGGAAGTTATGATCCTGTTTGACGAGTTTGATAAGACCTTCAAGTCCCGGGACAATGAAAATCCGCAGGATACGATGCTGAGTCTGTTTGATGGCACCAGCGCGGGCAAAAAGCTCTTCGTTGTCACCTGTAACCAGCTCAATGGCCTGAACGATTATCTGGTCAACCGTCCCGGTCGCTTCCACTATCACTTCCGCTTCGATTACCCGGGCGCCGACGAGGTCGAAACCTATCTCAAAGATAAGCTCGAAGAGAAGTATTACGATCAGATCCCAGCTGTGGTCGATTTTTCTGGCAAGATCGATCTGAACTACGACTGCTTGCGGTCTATTGCCTTTGAATTGAATCTGGGCACTCCATTCGCAGAGGCCATCAAGGATCTGAATATCATCAATATGAACGAGACCAGTTACAAGATCACTGTTCTATTCAAGGATGGTTACCGTACATCCTGCACCAAGCGTTTTGATATGTTCAATGGTGCACAGCGTATCTATTTTGAGATCAAGCTGAAGGATGGCTTCTGGCCTGATTGCTACATCAACACCGAGGATATCCAGTATAACCCCGCCAACGGCGAGCAGTTCATTGATGGCAAGAAGGTTGATGTGGTCAATCCGTATTCCAAGAACGTAGAGGATGAAAAAGATCGCTATGAAGCCTTTGAAAAGGATAATGGCGTGGCAAAGGTCATCATTTCTCGTGCTCGTGAAAGAGACATTCACTACATGGTCTAAGGAGGCTCAATATGGTCAAAGCAAATTATTATGAAATCAGTTCTTTCCCTGATGGCACTCCGCTGATTAAGAAGGATAAAGCTATCAATTATCTCAATGCGATCAATATCGTCTGGACGTTTGAATCCATGGCAGAGCTCCCCACAGTCATTATGATCGCAAAGGACGCAAAGGATAACGGGGCAGAAGTCGAGCTGTTTATGCCGTATATTCCGAACGCTCGTATGGATCGCGCTTATCACGATGAGGATGTGTTTACTCTCAAGTGGTTTGCCGATGAGATCAATCGGTGCGGATTTAACCGCGTTGTTGTATTTGATCCTCACAGCGATGTGGCTCCGGCTCTGATCGATCGTTGTGAAGTACACACTCCGATTCGTGAGATTTGTCAGGCAATCGAAAAAAGTAAGCCTGATGTGGTCTATTTCCCAGATGCCGGCGCAATGAAACGGTATGAGGAAACTGTTCACTGGGCACTCGATCGTGTCGGTTGTAAGGCTTATATCATTCACGGAGACAAGAAGCGTGACTGGAAGACCGGAAAGATTCTCGGCTTGGATGTCACCGGTTATCCTCCCAAGGGCGGCAAGGTTCTGATGATTGACGATATTTGTTCTTACGGTGGTACCATGTACTACTCAGCCAAAAAGCTGAAGGAACTAGGTGCTGGTGATATCGATATGTACGTCAGTCATTGCGAGAACAGCATTCTGGATAAGGAACGCGGTCATTTGTTTGACGACCCGGAGCTGATCCATACGATTTTCACGACTAACAGTATTTTTACTGGTCATCACGAAAAGATTCATGTGTTGGAACCCCGTTGGGACGAGGACTGATATGGATATTTGGGAACTAGATATCTCGTTTTATACCGATGGAGATTTTGGTTGGAATTTTGCCCCAATCGATATGAAGTGTGATCATTATCGAGAATCATATTCGCTGCATATTTATCGTGAAATCAATGAAAATCAAACTGAAGCATGTGTAAAAGATGAATTCTATTCAATCTTAGATTTCCTAATCGATAATGTCCATGGAAAGGACTATGCAGTTAAGTATGTAAAGGATTCTATCTATGATGCTTTCTGTGATGTTGGTGAGCGCAATTATCATAAAGAATTATCCGGGAATTATGATGGATCACATATTGATTTTAAAATTCATTCACCAAAGGATAAGCGCACTTTTAAAATCGAATGTACGGCTGATGAACTTGAAAAGATTCAAGACAGGTATCTTGGAGATTGTCATGAGATGGTAAAGAAACTTCTGGAGGACTGATATGCGGACATTTAAGGAAGTTGAAGTAGGAAGCCGATTCTTTGATTCATCGGACTACTATGCGACTTTGTATATCAAAATACCTCCTATTAAGGACAATTTTGGATTTGAATTCAATGCGCTATATGACGTGTATGTTGATGAAGCCCATCCGAATGTAAAACGTCCGGCATTTTTCAGACCAGACGATCCAGTAAAGTAAAGGAGAGAATTTAAAATGATCAATATTAACCCTATGCTGCTGTGCGATTTCTACAAGACGACTCATAGTAAGCAGTTCCCGGCTGGCACTACTAAGCTTGTTAGTTATTTCACTCCGCGCATGAGCCGTCTGGATGGCGTGGATGAAGTCGTTGTGTTTGGTGTTCAGGCGTTCTGCAAGAATTATCTGCAGAATTATTTTAAACGTTGGTTTTTTGATTTCCCAAAGGAGTGGGTTGTCTCAAATTATCAGCGTGTCCTGGACGCAACCATTGGCAAGGACGCTTATGATATCGATAAGATTGCTGCCCTGCATGACCTGGGCTATCTTCCTGTCGAGATCAAAGCACTGCCCGAGGGTACTCGCTGCCCCATTCATGTACCGTTCCTTGAGATGAGCAATACGCATCCTGATTTCTCATGGGTTCCGCAGTTCCTCGAATCCTTTATGAGTTCTGAGCTGTGGCATCCGATGATTTCTGCGACGGTTGGTACTCTGTATCGTGATATCGTGGACAAGTATTACGATGAAACCGTCGAGGATGGTGTGCCTCATGCTCGTGCTCTGGGCGATTTCAGTTTCCGTGGTCAGGAGTGTATGCAGTCTGCTGTCAAATCCAGCGCTGGGTGGTGTCTGAGCTTTTTGAATACGGCCACTGTTCCTGCAATCCCGTATCTGGAAGAGATGTATCACTGTGATTGCACTAAGGAGCCGGTCGCGTTTGGCGCTGTTAGTACTGAGCATAGCGTCATGTGTTCCAACTTCGCAGTCGATGGCGATGAGATCACTTTCATCCGCCGGGCACTGACTGAGTTGTATCCCAATATGAGCTTCAGCATGGTATCTGATTCCTACGACTATTGGAATCTGGTCGATAATATCCTGCCGCAGCTCAAGGATGAAATTATGGCGCACAATGGCACGCTGCTGATTCGTGGCGATTCTGGCGATCCGGTCGAAATTGTTACGCAGACGGTCTATCATCTGTGGGATATCTTCGGTGGCACGGTCAACAGCAAGGGTTATAAGGTGCTCGACCCTCATGTAAAGGCTCTGTATGGCGACTCTATCACTGTGCAGCGCTGTGAAAAGATTTATGCCGAACTCAAAGCACATGGTTTCGCCTGCAACAATGTCAGTCTCGGCGTTGGCTCCTTCTCCATGCAGTGTATCGAGCAGAATGGTCAGTTGAAGCCGTTCACCCGTGATACTTTTGGTATGGCAGTCAAGGCAACTTATGGCGTGGTCAATGGCAAGGAGATTCAGATCTTCAAGGACCCCAAGACCGACACTGATCACTTTAAGAAGAGTCTGAAGGGTATGTGTTATGTCACTAAGGATGATTCTGGAAAGCTGGTTTGTACTGATGGCCTGATGGATCACGCCGCTCATTCCGACGGCAATCTGTTGCAGCCTGTATTCCGTAACGGTGCCATGATCAAAGAGTACAGCTTGAAAGAAGTTCGCGACCGGTTGTGGGGAGGGAAGTTCTGATGGCTGTTGTAATCAAAGAAGGCAACGTGTTTGATTCTGACGCAGATATTATTTGCCATCAGGTGAATTGTCGAAGCGTTATGGGGTCAGGTGTTGCCAAAGAAGTTCGAGAGCGTTATCCAGAAGTGTATTACGCATATTTGGATAGATGCTATAACGCAATTACGAACCACAACCACACTCTCTTGGGTACGGCTCAATTCGTAAAAGTGTCTGATAATCGTTGTATCGTTAATTGTTTTGCACAAGACAATTACGGATATGATGGAAAACAATACACCGATCTTGCTGCACTACAACACGCTTTCGCTACTGTCGCAACAAAAGCAAGAAGCAAGGGCTTCAAAGTAGCAATGCCATATAAAATTGGTTGCTGTCGTGGTGGGGCTGATTGGGATACGGTTAAGAAAATTATCGATACTACATTTCAAGGTGTCGACGTAGAACTATGGAAACTGGAGGAGAAGTAATATGCGTAAATATGAATTTGATGCAGCAAAGACAAAGGATGAAATCATTACGTGGATTCAGAATTATTTCCGCAAGAATGGTCCTGACTGCAATGCTGTGGTTGGTATTTCTGGTGGTAAGGATTCGAGTATCGTGGCTGCTTTATGCTGTGAAGCGCTGGGTAATGGTCGCGTGATCGGCGTTCTGATGCCGCAGGGGGTGCAGGACGACATTGATGTAGCGCGGGATCTGGTTAAGCATCTTGGAATCAAGTCGTTTGAGATCAATATTGCCGAGACTGTGAACACGCTGCTGGCCAAGGGACGAATTGCAGGTCTGTGTGATTCAAAGCAGGCTCGTGTAAATCTGCCGGCGCGAATCCGTATGGCGACCTTGTTCATGGTGTCTCAGAGTATGAATGGGCGAGTGGCCAACACTTGTAACGCTTCAGAAAATTTCGTCGGGTGGCAAACTGTTGGAGGGGATGGATTTGGTCAGTTCAGTCCTCTCAGTAAGCTGACTGTTACTGAAGTAAAAGCTGTTGGTCGTGAGTTGGGTCTTCCTGAAAAGTTTATCGAGAAAGCGCCGGCAGATGGACTGACTGGCAAAACCGACGAAGATAATTTCGGGTTTACTTATGAATTCCTTGACAAATATATCCGCACTGGCGAGTTTGGCGGTGATACTGCAACTGCAGCTAAGATCGATCGGATGCATGAGGCGAATTTGTTTAAGGATTTGCCGATGCCGATGTATGACCCGTCCTTGTTTAATTGGTGGGGCTAATGATTTGGATTGTACTGTTTTTAAGTATGATATGGCTTCATATTTATGATGATTATCATACACAAGGAATTCTGGCACAATTCAAGCAGAAAAAATGGTGGAAAGAAAACTGTCCACAGGATTTATATAAAAAAGATTGGTTGATTGCTCTATATGAACATGCTTTTCAATGGTCGTTCACTACGATGCTCCCACTGCTTGCATATTCTGTTTGGATATGGATGGAGTCAGGTTTGTATCATGGTTTGATTTGGTGGGTTGGATTACTTGTTATAAATACAGAGTTTCACGCTGAAATAGACAATGAAAAAGCAAACGAACTAACAATCAGTTTATTTACAGATCAGATTCTTCACATTCTTCAGATTGAAATTACAATTATACTTTTTATGGATGGAGTGAATTAAATGGAAAAGGAAAAAGTTGATATTTTGATTGTTGTCGATATGCAGAACGATTTTGTCACCGGTTCGCTGGGTACTCCAGAAGCTCAAGCTATTGTGCCAAAGGTCGTGGAGAAGATCAAAGGCTGGAATGGTAAGGTTCTGTATACCAGAGATACTCACCATGAAAACTATCTCGAAACTCAGGAAGGTAAACATCTCCCTGTAAAGCACTGTTTAGAGGAGACGTGGGGGTGGCAGTTGATCGATGAGGTTGACGCGACAATCACTGACGAGATGTGGGAATCTGACAATCCCATCTACGATAAAGAAGCATTCGGCTCTTATTATATGATGCAGGACTTACGAGAGACTCTTCTTTGGTATTCTGACGTGAAAATTAACTCAATCACACTGGTCGGACTTTGCACGGACATCTGTGTTATCTCCAATGCAATTATGCTGAAGAATGTGCTCCATGAGGTCCCCATCATTGTCGATGCAGCCTGTTGTGCTGGTGTTACTCCTGAGTCTCACAAGAATGCGCTGGCCGCTATGAAGATGTGTCAGATTGAAATTGTAAACGAGGAATAAAATGCATTACGTTAATGAAGATATTATTTTGAGTGATGATGGAGCAAAACGACTCCGGTATCTTCTAAGCCATCCGGATGTAGAGAACACGCAAAAGAAGTTAAAGGAGTGTATGGATTCTCTCGCTAAAATGAACTACCGGGAGAATGAAGACGGAACTTCTTCTTTTGATATTGACATTGACATTGAGGTGTAATCAATGGAAGAGATTATTATTTTCGGCTAATATCCGAATGCTAGGTGATTGGCGGTACTAGGGTAGACATAACCGCTACCAGAATAAAATTGTAAAGGAGATTTGATTATGTGGACTCTTATTCAAACTGAATCCCACTGTGGATATAACAGAATTGGATATATTGACGGACACAATCCAGAATATGGAACTGTTATGGCAATGTATCGCATCGACAATTATGGCAAACTCGACTTCTATTACCAGTACGAAATGGATGATGATGTTGTGGCGAGTTTTGAATACTGGGCCAAAAGAGTTATTGGTGAACTCCGAACTAAAAAAGATACCGTCACGAAATGTGTGGATTGTGGTTATCTTGGAGATAAATACAGTTTTCCACTTCCCAATGACAAGATTGATGTCGATGATAAAAATCCGTTTCTAAAGCATTATTATTGCTGTTGCGGAGATTCTGAAAGATACGAGAAAGACGTTACGAACGAAATTGTATCTGACTGTGACTGTTTTGAGGAAATTTGATTATGTTTGTAATTGATGAAACGACTCCCAAGATTGCAATTCCTGACGGATATTTTGTGTGTCTACCAACTGGAGCTACGGACGATTATCCGGGTCTTGGCATCTTTTTCTCTAAAGACGGAAAAACAGTTGATTGGAATGACCTGATTTCAATCACTGAATACAATTCTACATTTAAAAATATCCAAACGGTTGGTTTTCAGCAGGGGCAGGAAAACTATGTCGCTGCTATTCGTTTTGAAGATGGAAACATTATTGAAGAATGAGGTGAAGCAAGGTGAACGCGGAAAACATCAAGAATGAAGCATATCAGCTGATTGATAAATATTTCATGCCAGCTAAAGCAATTATCGTAAAAGATTTTCTCAATACATACGGATTCTGGGACGCCCCGGCTTCTACCAAATATCACGGCAACCACCCCGGCGGCTTAGCTGAACACAGTCTGGCGGTTGCAAAAAATCTTTTGATGTTAACGGAGAAGCTTGGTTTGAAGTGGGATAATCCCGGGTCTCCGTTTATTGTTGGCCTGCTACACGATGTTTGTAAGATGGATCAATACAAGCTGATTGGTACAGAAAATGGATACCAGTACGTTTATGCGAACGATTCGATTTATAGTCATCACGGTGAAAAGTCTATCTGTATGTTGGCGAGTTGTGTTACCCTGACCAAAGAAGAGATTGCTTGTATTCGATGGCACATGGGAGCTTATGAAACCGATACAAACGAGTGGAAGTATTATGGCAATGCTATTGCGAAATATCCAAATGTGTTATGGACACATACGGCAGATATGATGGCAAGCCATATTGAAGGAGTATAAAAATGCTTGCATATGGAGAACTTAGCTGTCAAAGATGTGGAATTACGTGGTATGGGCCCAAATGTGGAATGAAATATTGCAAAGAGTGTCGACGAATTGTCAATAGAGAAAAGGTTGCTCGTTGTAATCAGAAAAAGCGGGCAGAAAAAGAATCCAAAGACAAAACTCGTGAAGCATTTCTGGATATTGTAAGAAAGGCCGACGCGGAAGGATTATCTTATGGACACTATTGTTTAAAGCATGGAATTTAAGGTGTAGTATGAAATATACGGTATATGCTTCTGCAATTAGATACTATGAGACTGTCATTGAGGCAGACTCAAAAGAAGAAGCGGAAAGAATCGCAAAATCATGTATAACGAGAATGAAATGAACGATTATGAAGACGAATTGATGTCGATCGAAGTTGATGGAGAAAATGATGAATGACATTAATGATTTATATGATGTGATTCAGTCTGGACTAGCTCTTGCTGGACTGTCAATTATAGATTTCGATAAAGATGGAATGATTGTCCGCGACAAAATCAAAGACAATGATTATCGAATCAAAATTATAGAGGAGGCTAACTGATGAAGGTAAAAAGTACGACGGCAGATATTACATACGAAATGACTGAAGATCAAATTGAGGCAGCATATCGATATCAGGAATTCAAATATCGAGTTGAGGACGCAAAGGGCCACATTTACGACATGTTCAATTCATGCGATTGCGACGAAAAGGCGTTCAAAGAAGAGTATGGCGTTACTTACAGTGAAATTCTGGATTGCGCAGAAGATGTTGCGGAGCAGTTTTTAGACGATTATGATTGCAACATTCCAGAAAACGATGAGTTCGATTTTATCATCTTGGATAAGATGCGACAGCTTTGTAAGGCAAAAGAGGCTGTTGATGCCAAATAAATGGAGAAACGTGCGGCTTTCAGAGATTCAAGATCGACGAGTAAAGCTTACGAGCGAAAAGAAAACTGAAATTCTGCGCAAATATCAAACTGGTGGATATTCGCTTAGAAGTTTGGCTAGAGAATACAATGTGAGTCATAAAACAATCGCGTTGATTGTGAATCCAGAATCAAAAGCAAAAAACGATCAATACATAAAGGACCACTGGATGTTTTACGCTCTCGACTCAGAATCTCAAAGATTGGCACATCAGCGTACAGAAGAATATAAAAAACGATTATATCAAAAAGGAGAATTAAAGTAATGGGACAGCGATTAGTTATCACAGTTCATGCTTTTGACGAAGATATCGCTAAGATCTATTATCATTGGTCTGCATATACCACAAGTGCCCTTCAGGAGGCAAAAGACATCATCGATAACGTTGATTAGTTTAATTCTACTAGCAAGGACGAACTTATTCTTCGCATTACAAGACAGCTTGAGAAATGCGGTGGTGGAGTGAATATTCGCGACCGAGAAGCGTTCAAGAAAAAATACCCGAATGAAACATTTAAAGATAACATCAACAGAAATTATGGTTTGATTGCAATCACGGACGACGGTATAGAAGAATTAGAGCACTGGTCGCAAGGTGATCTAACCATCGATTTCGATACGGAAAAAGTCTACAATGATGTGATGTTTACATATGAATCTGATGAAGAATTTAAGCAAGATAGATTGGATGCTGGATTTGAAGATGACGATATTGATGTGAAAAACATCAAGCAGCTTTTATTTGATCCGACCGAAGTGCATTTCTTTGCGCTCGATTCAGCAATTGAGACGTTGGATGGTTTACAGTTCTGCCGCTACTTTGGTCAGATTTATGAGTTGATTATTTGAGGTGAATTATGACACACGAATGGGTGGAACAGAAAAATAAAGAATATCATGAACAGTTTAAAGATTATCCACAGGCATTGGTAGATGAATGGAATCGAATTCCTGAATGGGCTAAGAGCGCCATTGATCGTCGTATTGCTGATGTCGAAATAAAACTGTTTGAGGCGCTTGCAAAGCTTAACGAGGAACCAGACAGTTTCGATGTACATAGATTGGTCACAGAAACGGATAGCGATTCCTTTTTTGTGAAATGGTATATTAACCATGATATCGAAAAGGGCGCAGATTCCGATGAAGCGCTGAAGAAAATCTCGAAGGAATTTGAAAAACTGCGAGATATGGCAGAAAAATATGAAGAATTCTTAGAATATAAAGATCGTTATCTTGAAGCAGAAGATCGTATTATGGAGTTTGATGGGGATATTATCATTACAGATCCATGTTATCTGTCTCATAATATGTCAAATGACGAGCGGAGAAAATTTGAATGTTGCGATATCGGCAGTCATGGCATTATTGGAATAGAGTCCAATACTTACTACGGTGATTGGCGTTGTACTACATTCGTGCCCGAAACGAATGTTAAACTGGGCGGATTCTGCGCAGATGCCGGTATGGTATGTGTGGCTGATTTAGTCTCCGTCTTAAAGTTTAATCCAAAATACAATGATCATCTTGAAAAGCCTTGGTGTGCAACTTGGATCAAAAATTTCAAAGGTGTTGTTCGTATCGCCATTGATGAAAACAAAGAGCGCTGGCCAGCTTATATCGTTCATGTGGTAGGGTATGGTGTCAATAAAGAAACAGGAGAGACGATCGAATTTGATACGGTGCAAACAGGGTTATGATGAACTATATTTTGTTATTTCAATTTATTGATTTTTGCCTTGATTGGGCATGGTTAATTGTTCCGATATGGGCATTTTGTTTTATTGCTGTGATGTTAATAATCTAAAGCGTAAAGAGGTGGTAAAATGACACGAGAAGAATTACAACGTATCATTGATAGCGAACCCTATGATTTTCTACGTACTGATCCTCACCTTGGCAAGCATTTGATGTTTCTGACTATTGGCGGCAGCCATGCTTATGGAACGAATGTAGCAGGATCAGATGTTGATATTCGCGGTGTCGCTTTAAACTCCAAAGAGGATCTACTCGGTTTGGGTGAGTTTGAACATCATGTAGATACTGTGACGGATACAACGGTATTTAGCTTCAATAAAGCTGCGAAGTTATTGTGTAGCGGGAATCCAAACATGTTAGAACAACTCGGTAACGCAGATGAACTAGTTATCGATTATCATCCTACTACTAGACTGTTGATGGAAAATAAGAATATATTCCTGTCGAAAAGGGCAATCTATTCATTTGGTGGATTTGCAGGAAAGCTGATCAAAGAAGCAGATGCTAAATGGTGTGCGTACCTGTATGAAGTTGAAGAATCTGGCGTGAATCCAAATGTTAAACCGTATATTCCATGTGGAGAAAAACGTTTCAATAAGACTGTAATGAATGCGATTCGTTTATATCATATGTTGTTTGACATCTTAGAAAAAGGTGAGATCAACACTTATCGTGAGGCTGAGCACGATATTTTGATGCAGATTAGAAACAGTGACTACGATTATGAAGAGTTGCGTAACCATGTGATTCCTGTGTATGAGGCCAGACTGCAAGTTGACAAAAAGGAAAGTGAATTGCCTGAGCGTGTTAATATGAGCCGTGTCAACGAGTTAGTTATGGCTATCAACGAAGAGGCGCTAAAAATATGAACGATCCTATTTTGGATAGATATAGTGCAGACGAGCTCTGCGAGATTTTCAAAGAGGAGTTAGACAAGCTTGAGATTCCATATTCTTATAATAAAAACGTAGAATCAGTGTTTGCTCCATTAAGAAAAGAAGAACCCATTTTGTAAGTTCTGTTTATTGGACTATTAAGATGATATAATTATAAGGAAGGAGTGCGCCCTCTTAAAGTGAGGGTGTAAAAATTGAATATGTTGAAGCTGTCAGTGTCGAACGCAAACAGCAAGATGGGTAATGTTAAATCCATCTCTATGCCACGAGTGGTTACTTGTGCGCCTGACGTGCCTTGTGCGAAGACGTGCTATGTTAGTCATTTCGATTGGCGACGAACGGTACAAAACGCATATGAAAACAACCTGAATCTTTGGTTGACAGACCCTGACAGCTTCGAACAGCAAGCAATTGCTGCAGCTTACGGGTCTTTTTATTTTAGGTGGCATGTCAGTGGAGACATTATCAGTCAGGATTATCTTGCGATGATGTGCCGCGTCGCTCGTAAGTTGCCGCATACTCACTTCCTGGCGTTCACAAAACAGTATAAAATCGTTAACCAGTATTTGGCAGCGAAAAAGAAAATTCCCAAAAATTTACATATTTTATTTTCAGAATGGCCGGGTTATAATATGGATAACACCTATAATTTACCAGTTGCTTATGTATCGTTCAAAAATGGAGTTTGCGATGCACCGGCAGACGCAAACGAATGTGGCGGTCATTGTGAAGATTGCGCATATGCCGGCAAGAACTGTTGGGTGTTGAAAAAGGGGCAGTCTGTAGTACTGCGGGAGCATTGATCTGCAGACCCCTATTATAATAAGGTAGGAGGATGCGCATGAACTGTGTTATTACAAACGGTGCGTGCTACATTAAAAGAAACAGCGAGAACTTATTGGTCGCAACGGACAGCCTTGGTGACGCATTGCTGTTCCCGGCTGAAAAAGCACAAGCGACAATCACGTGTCTACCAAAGGCATTACAGGACAAAGGATTCAAAGTAAAAAGTGTCTCGGAGATTCTTGGACGGATAGAAACGACCGTGATGGCCGAGGTTGGAAGAGCTGAACAGGAGCAGTATGATGCCGGCATTCCCATCAAAGAAGGGGAGACATTACATAATCTGAAGCAGGCACTGTTGATTGTAGACGAGACTCTTGGATCGATTCAGTCATTATATGTTGATGCTTGTAAAGAGCTAAACGATGTAAGCCTCGAAATTATTGATCTCCAGCATGCCATTGAATTCGCAAAGGCGAATGCGGTTAGAAAGTGCTATCTTGAAACAGAATTGCAAAAAGCGTTGCTTAAACGACGAGAATGCAAAGATGTAAAAGTGCTTGTCGAGTGTGTTATGGAGTTTGACAAAGGAGATTGGGGCACAGGAAAACTGCAAAAAGTTTTTGATCGATCTGAAAAGCGGTCTTATATGCCGCGTATTCGAAATGATTTGTTTGAATAAAAAACATAAAGGAGTACTATCATGAGTGGAGCTATTTCGTTATTTTTAGGTATGCTGGGTCTTGGTGCGGCTGGTGCAGTCAGCGCGGGACAGAACGCAAAAATCAAGAAGGCAGACTATCAGTATGGCGAGGAGCATGGCCTTCATGGCACCTCTGAGGTTCTACAAATGCGGGAGCGAGTGCGTAAAGAATGGTGGAGCATCTGCGGCAAAACCTACAACGCATGTGAGCGGCCTGCATCGAGTTACGGCGACCTCAGCAGAACCCCGTGGTGCTATCTGAAAAAGCGCTGGTTCATTGACCACCTGAACAAAAAGGGCATCCCTTATGATGATCTGGTCGTGGACGATGTTACCGGCGTTACCTTCTACGAGAGCCAGAAAAGAACGTCCCAAGCCTATATGAGAAAGCTGCGGTAATAGGAGAATAATTATATGAAAGCTTATGACGCATTAACTGCTGTACTTAGAACCGTTGAAGCGAATCATGCCAAATTACGCGAAGAACCTGATTCTGACGGCGATACCCATGATAAATGGGAAGCGGAAGAAGATGTTCTGTGCGAATTGGAGGAGGCGCTTGAAGAAGCTATTGATCGATACGAAGAAGCGATGGAAGTGCGAAAGAGTTTGCGAGTTGCAATATTGAAATAACAACCAAGAAGTTTAAATTAGGGGGTTGAATATTAAGACATAATATGGTAGAATAACAACTGAAAATAGTAATACCGCAGAATTCAATGTGAATTTCGGTTGTATTTGGAGGTCATGATGATAAAAACTTTTACTGCGGAGGAGTTTTTTAGCTACATCCGGTCTTTTGAAAAAATGTATGTGTGGTGCGGTTCGGATGGAAACAGCGGATTGTTTATTCGGGCAAATCCAAAACGCGCTGCTATCATGAAAAGAAAAAATGGGTATGAGATATCTTGCATGATCACTCAGAAAGGAGCAATGTTTTGCGAGGAAGGCGGGTTGATACTTTACGGCAATGAATTTCAATGTGATATTGAAACAGATTGCGCTAGATATGAGGTGGCTGTAAAATCCGATAAGATGGCTGGCCTGATGAAAATCATTTTACAAACATAACTTAAAAATAAAATAAATAAAAACGCTTGACAAGTAAGGTTTGAGGTGATATAATGATACCATAGAGAACAAGCCATAGACAAGGAGGTCGTAAATATGTTCGTGGCTGGAAAGAGCATCCCGAAGATCGGCGAAATCCGTTTTGGATACGCCAGTGACGATGAAAGTCGACTAAGTACTCATAAATACGTCGGCGTCCATCCGTATCTCGTCGTGTCAAACAATACTTACAATAAGACTTCTGGACAGTGCGAAGTTATTCCGTTTACCACAAAGCGGATCGGCAAGTACAATCCAGTTCACGTTGAGTATAAGGCGGGCGAGGTAAGTGGGTTAATCAAAGATTCCACTCTAATCATTGAGGGAAGAGACACGCTGCGAAATTGCCAGCTTAGTGAACCGGTGGGCGAGTTCACGGAAGGAAACTGGGAGCGTGTTGTGGAAGCAATGAAAGTTCAGTGCCCTTTCCTGAGAAAAGAATCAACAGATAGTCCTGTTTTGACAATTGCATAAATTATTGTCTATTGAAAAAACTCCTTACATAGTGTAAAATATTATAAAAACACCTTCACTATGTAAGGAGTGAATATGATGGATAGTACAATGTACAACCACGATCGCAAAGCTGCTTTCATGGAATTTTATATCAATGGTGGAAGAAATGAAAACACCATTAGGTATAGACAAAGGGATGCAGTAACTGCGTTGAATAAGGTTGCGATTGTTGAAACAAAATACAATAAAGATTTCTGTGAATTTAAAAGCGGCTCAACAGAGATGAATGATCTTTGTGTTTTGTGGCTTAACAATTTGGCGGATCAAAGAAGAGTAAGAATGACATCTATTTTAAGAGCCTATCTTAAATGGTGTTATCAAAACGATTATATCAACGCCGAACAGTATTATAGTCATGATATGACTGGCACAGTATCTAGAAGTTCAAACAAAACCGATGTCTGGTCTTCGATGTTGATTAAACAGATGGAGGTTGCAAGCGAAAACGAAACAAACTCTCTAGACTCTGACTTTATTTTTGAAGATAAGGAGTCCTTTATAGAATATGTTTCGACTGTGCTTGGTCATGAAAAATATACGATGCCGGCAGCTTTAATGATCTTACTTTACTATCAGTTTGAATCTACAGCTGTAACGAAAATATTAAAGGCAGAAGTAGATGCTGCTGGACATACAGTGCAAAACGTTTATATCGATGACGAAACAGCATTTAATATTATTTATCGTGCAAAAGTCATTGATAGTTATAGCACAACGTTTGAAAGAAATAATAAAAATTATGATCGAATAGAGTATTATGCTGATTCTCCATATTTGTTAAGAAATACTTCAAGAGGAAGGAAAAAAGAACAAGAAACTGATCAGCAAGTGCCATATTCGTTCGTAAAAAAAGTTATGGAAGTAGAACGAAAAGCGAATAAAGAACTTCCAGAAGATTCTCCGTATAAAAATGTTATTATAAAGGGCGCAACAATTTCAAAATTAAAACTGTTCCACGAGATGAGAGTGGACGAAAAAAAGTACGGATTAGAATTTGTAAAAGAAAACATAATAGATGGAAAGTATGGTAATTATACAGTTCCGCAAACTGTATATAGAGAGTATTGTTTGATGGCGTCCAAAGCACGAAAAATTTAAAAAGATATTGAGCCGAAAGGTTCTTTATCTTTCAACACACAAACATGACTTAAATATACTTTCTGCAAGGAGGTGAGAGAATGAAGAGGATGATTGCGGCGTGTATCTCAACGATTATGGTTGCGTGCGTGACTATTTCGGCTGCAGCTGATGATCCAATTGGGACATACGACAGTTGGAAGCCGGATTTAAAAGAATACACTTCACAAGTCTGCGATGAATATGGAGTCGATTATAGTTTGGCTCTTGGCGTGATATATAATGAAAGCCGATTTAAAAGCGGACTGACTCATATGAACTCAAACGGAACAACCGATTATGGGCTGATGCAAGTCAATGAGGTTAATTTCAAATATTTGAACAGGACGCTTGGCATTACATCAATGAATCAGTTGTTGGATGATAGGGTTGGAATTAGATGTGGAGTTCACTTACTCGCGTATCATAAACACGCAACAGGGAACGATTCCGCAGCTCTCCTACGATATCAGGTGGGAGAGGGTACATATAAAAAGTATATAAAACGTGGTAAGTACACAAATGATACTCATGGTCGGGTATGGCAGTACAGAAACATCTATTATGAATATCTGAATCAACACAATGAATCAAAATTAAATGGCTTCACGAGGAAAGATCCGATTGAATCCATTTTAAATACGTGGGCAGAAATGCTCACTTGACAAGCTGATGTAGCTCAGAGGCAGAGCACGGTACTTGTAATGCCGGGGTCGAGATTCCGAAATTCTCCATCAGCTCCATTTAAAAATTTCTCAGGAGGAATATAAATATGCTTACGGTCGTAATGAAGGATGGCAACATCAAAGAGTACGGATTAGGTGAATTTACTGAATACGAATGGCGGAGAGAGGTTTTTGTCGTCATAAAAGGTGCTCAGTGGATTGGAATGTTTAATTGGGATTCTGTTAAAGAAGTCCATTTTACAGAAGTTTAAATATTATAAAGGAGAAGGATTATGACTACTGAAACTATGACAATTCATCGCGGTCTGGCAGAGCTAAAGGTTATTGAAGATCGCATCAACAAGCTGCTTCGTGAGGCTAAGTTTTGTGCACCAGCTAAAAAGAGCATGAAGAAGCTGGACGGTGTGGATATCGATGAGTTTAAGACAAATGCTCAGTCCGTTTTCGATAAGATCACTGCACTGATTTCAAAGCAGGCAGCACTTAAGCGGGCGATTTCTGAATCCAACGCAAAGACCTATGTTACTGTGGCCGGTATTAATTTTACTGTTGCGATGGCAATCTGGATGAATCAGCATGGCATTGATTTCCAGAGTGCGCTGCTTAATGTGATCGATCGCCAGTACTCTAATGCCACTGCTGTGATTGAAAACGCAAACGCTCGTCTGAGTGACCGTGCTGACGCTTTTGTGAGCGCTACGAATTCCGCTTCAGATAAGAACAACATGGATGCTGAGACTCTGAAGGAAATCCGCCAGGATTACATGGATCGCGAGACTATGGCCCTGGTTGATGGTATCGATGTTAAGAAGGTAAAGAGCGAACTGGCTGATAAGATCGATAAGTTCAAGGCCGAAGTCGATGCGGCACTGTCTGCTTCTAATGCTGTGACTGAGATCACGATTGAATACTAAGTTGTAACACCGCAAGGTGTCTACATAGTCATTGTTTATCGAAAACGACAAACCGTAATTGTTCGCTTTTGTTTATAGGGACTTGCTTAAGCGAAATCAAAATATAAAAAGCTAACACCTATATAAAAGTGGCCTTATAAGCCTTCATGATGAAGAACAAGTTTATATTAGATTATAAATAATACTTGATTTTCTGATTTGCTAAATGGTTAAAGCGACAGACAGAAAATCTGTAATTGTAGGTTCGAATCCTGCATCAGAGAACAAAATCGATCAGTAAGCGGAATCAACCCAAGGGAAGATACGAGCTGATCAAATTCATCCGGAAAGGTTAAAGTTTACGATTAAAGGTTAAAGGTTGAAAGTTCAAAGCTTAAACTTCTAGCTAAAGATTAACGTATAACGAATACAGGTCAAAGAATATTAAAATCCATGAGTTTGTGTTTGTGGATCAATTACGTAAGTCCCGTCGTTTACCACATGGCTGATAAATGGTGAACGCCTTGGCAGGGGCGTAACAATACCTGCCGTTTATATTGCTGGATAGCTTAATGGTAAAGCGTTTGAGAAATCAAAAGATAACGGTTCGATTCCGTTGCTGGCATCGCGTCGATGAAATATTCGACGTTTTGCATGGTTCGGTAGCTCAGAAGGATAGAGTACTAGCCTGTCACGCTAGGGGTCGTGGGTTCAATCCCCATCCGAATCGCTTATGGTCCTATAGTTCAGTCGGTTAGAACGAGAGACTGTTAATCTCTATGTCACCTGTTCGAGTCAGGTTAGGACCTCTTCATGGTTCTGTAGCTCAGTCGGTAGAGCAGCGGATTGAAGCTCCGTGTGCGCCTGTTCAATTCAGGCCGGGACCACCAATGTGCAAGTTGATTTGATAATTGAATTTGGTCGAAATCCTCCATAAAAAGGTTGTAATCCAAGGGTGAAAAATCAACATGAATTCTCACCAAGATGATGTTATCAATGAAATTTGCAACAGGATTAGCGAGGCAGTCACACTCCTGATCAGGGGTCGATGTAGCAAGCTTGGTCAAACTGCGTGCCCTGACGATGTAAGATCCGCATTCCGAGCGCAACTGTGCGTGAGTCTCACCAGCTCGAAAACAGTGAGAGGTGAAGGAATAACACTGAAAAACCTTATGTAGCGCGGCTATAACCCGGGAGAGGCTTGACCCAAAAGGATGATCGAGTTTGAGAACCGCAGTGGATAAGCATATCGCCAATAGTTCCCCATTAAAGGAAACGGTAAATGCCGGACGCCTGACCCGTTAAAGCCAGGACGAGGACCACAGGTGACATCCCTCTGTGGTCGTTATATAGGTCAGTGTGCTGAATGGTTGAAGGCAGCAGGCTGTAAACCTGTGACACCAGAAACGTTGTAGGTTCGAATCCTACCTGACCTACCAAGTAAGTGATTCTTAAATTGCGCAGAACAAAGGATTAGCCTTTTAGGGGCAGCAACCTGTGGTAGCCCTGATTATCGGTGATGATGCCAACTCGCGAGGGTGCGTAAGCCGACTTTTATATGCAATCGTAGCTCAATCGGTAGAGCACTTGACTTTTAATCAAGGGGTAGTGGGATCGTAACCCGCCGGTTGCACCACGCGGTAAGTAGTTTTCGAGTTGCAACTATTGTAGCCAGCATTAGCGCGTACGGCTGATGTGATGGTATTGTTAGTAGTTCTGCGGAAGGAACAAAAACATAAACCGATGGCGGCTGGAAAGACAGCAATCATATAGGCCCATAGCTTAATTGGTTAAAGTTGCGGTCTCCAAAACCGTCGATTTCCGTTCGAGTCGGAATGGGCTTGCCACATACAAATGACAAGGGGATGATTTTATGAACGTCGTGAAATTCAAACCAGAGGACTATGTAAAAAGTTCCTGTTCGACTGAATTCTATAAAGCAGTCGGTTTGTTCAACATCATCAAGGTCGGCGCTGTAACAAACGTTCATCAGATGAAAATCAATCCGAAAACTTATAGCGAAGTCGATGAACGGCTGCGTTCAAATTGGAAACGGAACAAAATTACTAAGCGGCTCCGGCAAGACAAAGCGCAATCTATGATCTCATTTGACTGGATGAATTATTCACCTGTACAAGATGAAACCGTTCCTGAAAATGAAATCTGGTGGGAGACTGCAAATGAAACAGCAGCAGACGTATAAAGGGCTTTTTGATAGTTGGTACTATGAAGACTGGCCGCATTATCAATATAAGCCAGGCAAAAAATTTGATCGTAAATTAGCAAAAGCTCGTCTAAAACGTATTGAGCGGGAACAAATCAAAAAGGAGTTTGAAGATTATGGCAATGATTGATCCGCACAATGATGACTTCGGTGCCATTTGTAATTGTGCTGTTCGATACGCAGTTGGGCGCAAAACATATATGCCTGGTCTTGTGATCGATTTCATTACACCGTATCTGAGCGAGTTGACAGATAAAACGCTATGGTGCTTTCAGCGAGATCTACTCCAACGTCTGGATGAAGGCTTTGATTTTGGAGATGAATTTGATCTTCAAAACTGGATGAGCTTTCTGGAAGATGTTGATAAAGAGATCGAGAAAAGAAAAACAGAGGACGAATAATCCTCTTTTATATGCAAACGCAGCCGAATAGGACTAGGCATCTGAGCGCGCTTTAATAAACAGATGGATGAGAGAACATCTCGTCTTGTAGGTTCGAATCCTACCGTTTGCCCCAATTTCTTGACAACAAAAAAACAGCCCAGCGGTCATAACCACTGAGCTGTTGGCGTTAAATAGCGACGTGGAACATTTGCCACACCATCAAAACTAAGCCGATGATGCTACAAACAGAACCAGCGACACCAAGAGCGCCAAAGATTCGACTGTTCATAGAGAACGCACCTCCTTCCTGCGTCTATTGACACATTTTTGCAGTTACTGAAGACGTAAGAAGGAGATATTGAATCGGCTGACAGTGTACCACAGAGTCACGCAATTGTCAAGAATCATCCCGAGCATGATGTGAAAAGGCTTGTTATATGCGGCGGTAGCATAGTTGGTCTAATGCGGGAGTCTTGAAAACTTCTGAGGGTTAAACCTCCATCCGTTCGAATCGGATTCGCCGCGCCATATGGCCTGTTAGTCAAGAGGTGAAGACGCTGCCCTTTCACGGCGGAAACATCGGTTCAATTCCGGTACAGGTCATTTTTTTGAAAATTAAATATTATGAGGTATCAAAATGAAAACAAGTGATTGGATCTCCGTAAAAACCTCCTTACCACCTAAAGAAGATAAGAAGTGGGCTTGTAGTGATGTCGTTTGGGTTTATGACGAAGAATGCGGACAGCGCAAAGGTTATCTTGATGATGACAACCAGTGGTGTGATGCAAATGAATGTTGGTATTTAAACCATGTTACACATTGGATGCCTCTGCCAGAAGATCCGCCAAAGGAGAAAAACGAATTATGAAAACAACGAAGAAAGATTGGATCTATCGTATGATTCTTCTAATTCTGTTGGCGATTATCTGGGACATTGGCGCGGCTTTGACTTCGCCAATTTTTGTTCCCCAGAAAGGCGCTGTGTTTCGTGAATTCTTTCTGCTGATTCAGAACGGAACGATGTTGAAGGCGTTTCGATATTCATTGATTCGCATCACAGCAGCAGCTCTTCTGAGTGCCGGTGTCGCAGTTCCACTTGGTTGTCTGATGAAAATCTGTCATCCGATTCAAAACCTGTTGTATCCGGCGATTCGAGCGATGAGATTCCTACCGGTGACCGCTTTCTATCCACTGCTTACGATGTGGTTCGGAATTGGTGAGAAGATGAAAATCGCCTTCTTGTTTGTAGCCAGCTTCGTGTTTATGTTGCCAAGTGTACTGATTGCTTTGGATGATGTTTGCGATGACGTGATCGAGGCAGCTAGTATTGACGGGGCAGGGAAGTTTAACACGGTCACACGAATTATTCTTCCGATGGCAGCACCGTCCATCTGTCAATCCTTTGCTACAATGTACGCCATTGGTTGGACATATATCGCGGTAGCGGAAACGGTGAATGCAAAGTATGGTATCGGGTATCTGATCTATACTTCGTCTGCTCGTGGTCGCACAACGTTGGTATTTGTTGGAATTCTGGCGATTGTGATTTTCAGTATTCTATTTGACTGGATTACGAGCGTCTGTATCAAGAAGATTTTTAAGTGGAAATTTTCATAAGGAGGACATATGACACACGAAATCGAAATAGATGGCTGTCTGAACGTTCCAACCACTGTCAGTTTGAATGACGTTGTAGATGAATTCTTAGCATTTATAGAAAATCGCGGCTGGTATTTTGGTGGTGGCTTTAATGAATTTAAAGACGACCACTATGAATCAATAGATGTCAGAGAAGAAGATTAAAGAGGAGAAAATTATGGCAAAGAAAAGTTTTTTCGAGAAGCTCGGTCTTGTTGAGTCGGAAGTAACTTCTGAGTATGAAATGCCAGAAGTAGCAGACGTGAATGTTGGTGTCTCTTTTGGACCTAATATCGAACAGCCGACTCCTGTGCAGGCCGAGGTTCCGGAGGGTGACACGATTGACATCGGAGCTGTCTACGAAGCCAATAGTATGAATCCTGCCGACTCTGTTACTGTCTACAAAATCAAGGACGTGATTGATACATTCCCGTCTGAGATGCCAACCAAGACAAAGCGAGCAACAGTTAAGAACCTGATGATGACGCTGGGTTATGATGCGGTCGCAATTATGTCCGACGCAGAGCAGCGCAAAGAGCTTCTTCGGACGGTTGGTAATGACAAGATGAATGCGTTGTTTGACGAAATGAAGAGCAACGACCAGCAGATTGAATCCATGAAGGAACAGATTGAAGCACTGACTAATCGCAACGTTGAAGCTGGTGCGGCAATTGAAAAGATCACCAATATAGTTCAGGACGAACTCAAGATGATTTCTTCTATTGAGGAATTTATCGAAGAGGATAAGACAGAGCCCGCCGGGAAGGAAGGTGCTCAGTAATGTTTTCTTTTACAATCCCTGAGTTTACGCTTATCTGTGTTGGTGTTGTTGCGGTTGGCAGTTTGATTCTATTTCCGTCATTCCGCCAGCAGATTAAAGCATTAGCCGGTGGTTTCTTACAGGTTTTCGTGCAGGATACAGCCAAAACTCCAGATGGTGCCCGTGCTATCTATGCTCAGAAGATCGATGAGATGACAAAGAAATACACAGACGCCTGCAATACTCTGCGAGACCTGACTGGAAAGCTCAAGACGATTCAAGATAACTATGCTGTCTGTCAGAAGCAGGCAAAGACATATGATGAACAATCAAAGGCAGCCATGAGTCACGGCGATGTGGAATCTGCACGAACCTACGCTCGACTGTTACAGGAGGAAATCGATAAAGCTGAGAATCTGGCTGATCAGTTCCAGAAGATGAAGCCTGCTGCGGAAGAAGTCAAGGCAATCAAGGAAAAGCTTGAAAATCAGTTGGCAGCCCTGAAGCGTGAGAGCAAGGATGTTGTGGCTGAGTTAAAGGCGAACGAGCAGGTTGCTGATGTATATTCCAATCTGGACCGTCTGCGTGCATCTACCGGCACTGATAAAATGCTCAATGCTACTCGCGATGGACTTCAGGAGAGTCGTGAAAAGGCAGCGGGCGCAAAGGTTTTGTATCAGACCAGTCGAGATGGAAAGCTGGACAGGGCGGACGCAAACACTGCTGATTATAAAGTGAGTTCGTATTTAGAGAGTCTGAAAAAGAGCAATCCGAATGTGGTTACATATAATATTCCTGACCTGAATGCGTTTTCTAAGTCGTCTGGATTGAATACTCAGTCCAAGAAATAAAATCAAAAAATTAAATAGGAGAGAATAACATGTCTAAGTTCAAATTGACTAAGGCTGGCCGCGCTGTTGTTGGCGTGGTGCTTGCTGTGGCTGTTGCTGTTGGTGTTGTTGGCGGCATTAAGGGCGGCGTGATCAAGTTCGATAAAAAGAAACCGACCACCTCAAAGCCGAGCACTTCTATCAGTACAGATAAGCCGTCTAATTCCGCTGGGGACGACACGATCAATCTGTCTCTGGATGAGTGGGCAGGTTAAAGTTAGCCCCTTCATATGAGTAATCATGTGATGGAACTTCTTTGAATTGCTGGAACAACTCAACCTGATTTTGTTAGGAGATTAGGTTGCCCTAAAGCTGATTGAGCTACAGTGCAATGATGAAATATGCATAAGTACGAATGCGGCGAAAGCAGAAAAAATCAATCAGATGACATAAGCTGAAATAAAACCATATTGCAAAATATGTGCTAAGTGTTTTCAACAATGGGAAATCAGCAGCCAAGCCTCGAATAGAGGAAGGTTCAACGACTAAGATCCTTTGAATTCGTAAAGGACTGTGAAGAAGCACCCTGCAATATGGGTGGTGATATAGTCTATTCTACATTGAAAGATGTAGGGATAAAGGATTGGATAGGAGCGTTGAAGATGAATAAATGTATCTATAAAATCACGAACAATATCAATGGTAAAATCTATATCGGTCAAACAAATAATCTAAAAAGACGACTTCAAGAACATAAGCACGATAAGAGAATGAACCATCCCATACATAATGCTATTGTAAAATATGGTTGGGAAAATTTCTCTGTAGAAGTCTTATATTATGGAGATTGTTATAACGGGTTAGAAAAATATTTTATTCGTCAATATCGATCAAACGAAAAGGAGTTTGGATATAATATTCAAAACGGTGGACAAGATAGCGGTGGAGAAAACAATCCTGTCGCCATCTTGAAACAAACAGAGATCGATAATATGATTCAGGATCTAATAAATACTGATCTCTCTTATGATGAGATTGCTCAAAAATACGGAGTAAATCAAAAATATGTTACAAATGTAAATAAGGGCGCATCTTGGAGAGATACAGATTTATATGAATATCCGCTTCGTAGAATGATAAGAAGAATGGATGACGAATCAATAAATGAAGTTATTAAATTGCTTCAAAATCCAGATATACCATTTGACGATATTGAAAAACTGACTGGTGTAAAACGATATACAATTAGAGATATAAATAATGGCACCCATTGGCGCAGACCAAACGTTTCCTATCCGATAAGGGAATTCGGGTTGCCATCAAAAACTCGTGATAAAATTATAGACTTTTTAAAATCTTCAGAACTTACCGTACAAGAAATAGCAAACGAATGTGGTATTGATCGCGGAGAAGTATACAGAGTTAATTCTGGTCGATATCATAGGCGAATCGATTGTACATATCCAATTAGAAATCTATCCACCAAGCGTAACGAACTTGGTCAATATGAAAGTGGCTTTCAATCCTAACGGCAAATGGTGGTCTTACTACTCAGCCCGGTTCTGTGTTTGATCAGCTTGGCATCAAGGTGAATGTCAATGTCATCAACGATGCGACTGAGTCCAGTAACGCACTAATCTCTGGTGATCTGCAGGCCGCTGGTTATACTACGAATCGCGTAGCATTCCTGTCTCAGAAGTTTACTGACGCTGGTAAGAATGTCATCATGCCGATTTTTACCAACTACAGCTATGGCGGTGACGGTATCATCGCTTCTACTAAGTTCGCTGATGTGAATTCGTGGGTCAATGCCAAAATCGGTGTCCCTGAGTTCTCTGAGGCTGAGACTCTGGTTGCTTGGTTCGTTAATAATTCCAGTCTGTCTGATGCTGACAAGGCAACTATCATGAACAATCTGATTATGTTCGGCACCGCAGACGATACCGCTAAGGCATATTTCGCTGGTCAGATTGATGTTGCTGCAACATGGGAGCCCTATTTGACTCAGGCCAAGACTTACACCAATAGTACTGTCGTGTTTGATACGAAGTCTTCCTCCTCTCTGGTTATGGACGGCATCGTGTTTGACGCAGATTGGGCAGCGGCTCATGAAGATACCGTTAAGAAGTTCGTTCAGGGCATTCTGATGTCTTATGACCAGCCTATCAATCACAATGCAGCTCGTGAAGTGTTCCCGATGTACTCTACTTCTTCTGATGCCGATATTGATGCGACTTATGCAAATGCTAAGATGGCAAGCTGGAAGGACAATTACAATATTCTGAATGATACTGCTCCGATGATTTATAACCAGATGTGCGACATTTGGGAGGGTCTGGGTGAAACCGTTAATCGTGATCTCGTAAATACGCTGTTTGATACTACATATATCGATGCGCTCAAGAGTGATTTCAAGTCTACTTCTGCTGCAAATGCTACTACGAAAGTAACTGTGAGCGATGAGACTCGTGCAAACATCACTCAGCAGGTCACTGGAAATCTGGACTATGATTCGATGCTGAGCAAGACTGCGAATGTAACTTTTGTGCCGGATTCTTCCGTGTTTACCGATCAGGCCAGCGCTGCTTCTGTTCTGAACGATTTCGTGAATATCGCTAAGACTCTGGATGGCACTATGATTGTTATCAACGGTAATATTAATGCGAATAACCAGACCGAGTTTGGCGTGCAGCTTTCTGCTAACCGTGCTCAGACCGTTGCAAATTATCTGGCGTCTCAGGGTATTGATCAGAATCGACTGATTGTCACTGGTTCCGGCAATGCAAAGTATCAGGCTGATAAGGCGGCTGGCACTTTGAGTAGTGATGCAAGTGTGTATCAGTCCACGGATATCAGTTTCATGCGAATCGAGAACTGAGGTGATTCAGATTGATCTGGATTGAAATCAGTAAAGCAATTTGGATTGTGGGCGGATTGATGTTAGCTTCTTTTGCGGCTGGCTATCTCTTCCATGGTCCAACTCCTAAGATTTAAAACTCCCGGCGGTGCTCAGGTAGCACTGGGTGCCGCCTTATATAATGCGTTGTAGCCAAGCGGTAAAGGCCGGGAGCTTTGACCTCCCTATCGTGTGTTCAACTCACACCAGCGCAACCAGAAAATATATATTAAAATGGAAGGAGAAAGCCAAATGACATCTCCAAAAGATTTAGAAGTTGCATTATTGGATTTTATTAATGAATGCACAACGAACGAAGATAGTTGCGATGACTGTATGTATCGCGAATTTTGCATTAGATTCTATACTCCACACTGCGACTCCCCAAATGAGTGGGAGATTTTAGAAAAGTCAGGAGGTATTCCATGCTAACAGTAGAACAAATCAAGTCTATCTATAAAGAACTCGTAGCTGTTTGCGTTGAAAGAAGCGGAAACGGACTAGACTGTTCTGGATGCAAATACGAAAACAACTGTGATGATATATTGAAAGAGGTGTTTAAACTTGAGTGTTTACATGACAGGTGATATTCATGGTAATCCAAGTCGGTTTTATGATTTGAAATATTTCTGTCTCGACCATCCTGACATTGAATGGGTTGTATGTTTGGGTGATGTGGGTCTGAATTACTATGGCAAGGATTATCCAAGAGAAATGTTTATCAAAAATGTTGCCGATTCAATTCCTGCAAAACTGTTTTGTATCCACGGCAACCATGAACGTCGGCCGAGTGAGACAGAAGGGTATCAAGAAATCGAAGTTACAGATGGTGCAATTCGTGGTCCGATGCTGTGGAGTCACGAGCATCCTAACCAGTATTTTGCGATTGATGGTGCGATTTATGTAATTCAAACATCGGAACGAACATTGAATGCGCTTGTTTGCGGTGGCGCTTATTCGGTTGACAAATATTACCGATTGCAACGCGGTTGGAATTGGTGGCCAGATGAGCAGCCAAGCGAACTTACAAAAGGTCTCGTGCGTCTTATGGCAACCAGATATCCAATTGATATTATGTTGACCCATACTTGCCCGCTGCGGTTTGAACCTAAAGAACTGTTCTTGAACGGCATTGATCAGAGTACGGTCGATACATCAACAGAAGAGTTTTTTGATGACCTTTATGAGCAATTCCCGGCGGATCATAAGCCGATGTGGTATTTTGGCCACTTTCATGGAGATAAATACATTGACGATTATGTGATGTTGTATCGAGACATCATAGAACTGAAGTGAGTTTATAAATAAAAAAGGAAAGGGGAACAGAGATGCTGTATGGACGAGCTTCTCCCAATTTGATGCGATAATAAGCGAAAATCAAATTAGATAGGAGAAATAATATGCTTTGCAATTTTTGTGGTAAGACGCTGGACCCCTGCGATGAAGCAAATCTGGGTGATTTGACTGTACGGTTCTTTTATGGAAGCAAACGCGACGGAGACAGGATGAAGTTTTCCCTGTGTTCTGATTGTGTTGATAAGCTGACAGACGAATTTATTGCCCGTTGTAAGCATAAGCCGACAATTGAAGCAGGTGGCATTCCTAATAGTAGTATCCCTGTTTGGGAGTCTAAAACCACTGAAGAAATCGATTACTGATGTTGATATACATAGGAGGTACATATGGCAGAGAAGAACATTTACCCTCGTTTTAATTTTTGTGGTGATATCGTCATTCCGAAGCGGAACAATCCTTGGGTGAAGCGCGACACTTACAATAATTCCGAAAAGATTAGCCTGAACATGGGCATCAAGAACGGTATGAATTGTGTTTATGTGTCTGCTCAGGGTTTCAAGAATGACACTATTAAGACCAAGAATGTCGACAACGAGGATATCGAGATTGATTGGGACGATCGTTTCGATAAGGATACTGTCGATATGGTGTCCAGTATGCGAAAGTATGTTGTAAATCTCGGCGAGCGCAAGGAGTTCATTACTGCATGGGATATGATCGAGTATCTGGAATCTGCCCTGACTGGTTATGCTGAGCCGATCGTTGTGACTGGTATTTACAAGCTGCGTCCCGGTACAGGCGCATATAAGGATCGTATTTTTGAGGAGTTCCAGATTCAGAATGTGTATGCAGCAGTTGACGGCAAAGACACTCCGCATCTAACTATGAATATGGATCTGTATTATGACAAGAACAGTATCGATCGTTCCGAGGAGAAGTCTGAAGGTAAGATTTTCATGAATTGCTATACTCCGATGTGGTCGGCTGCAGATGCCGCTCAGAAGATGTTCCCTGTGAGCACCGTGTTTAACACTTCTGTTTTGGATATGAGCAAGGAGAAGCACAAGCGGATTTACGACCTGAAGATGCGCTACATCGAAACCAAGTCCAAGAATCCCGTTCATATGAACTGGGCAATCGGTGTTGTGAATGGCGCAGAAGAGAAGGAGTTCGATGAGAGCTGCCTGACTGATATCCAGCGTGAGTTCATCGAGGCTGGCCTGAATAAGTTAGAGGATTTCAAGCCGCGTGGGAATATCTATGGCGAGAAGGTTCATGAACTGCGCCTGATCAAGCCGTTGATTAAGGATGAATTCAAGGAGTGCATGACCGCCGCAGACTCTGGCATGACCGCTCGCGAGTTTGAGGACATGATTTATTCTCCGTCTGAAGATGAAACCGTTGACGACATGGTGAAGAAATCCTACAAGAAGCCCGAAATAAAGGCTGTTAAGCCTACTAAGGTGGAAGAGGAAGAGGACGACGGTATTGATACTCTGTTCTAATTTTTTTGTCCGCACAAACAGGACTTAAAAATACTTATATAAGGAGAATACATAATGGCGCGTAAATTTGGTAAGAAAACTGAAATTAGTTTGAATCCTCTTGATTATAGTATCTATTTGATGGGTGAAGGCGGCATTGGCAAAACTACGCTGGTTAAACAGGTTTGTGAAAAAATAGTTGGTGATGATGGCTATATCTTTTTGACCTGTGGTAAAGAAGCAGATCAGGCCACTATTGAAGGTATCGTTCAGGAAGCCGTGTGGGATTGGGAACATTTTGATGAAGTCACTATGGATATCATTGAAAATCGCTTCACTGATTATAGTGATTTGAAGGTTGTTGTCATTGACACCATTGATGAATTGATGCGAATGGCCGAAGATGAGACGATTCGAATTTGGAACCGTGAGAATCCTGATAAGCGTACAAAGTCTTTTAAGGCAACTTTCTCTGGATTTAATGGTCCCACTGATAAAGCAACCGAATTAGTTACGAATCGTTTGTGGGAACTGAAGCGTGTAGGTATCAGCCCTATCATTATTGGTCATACAAAGAAGACCGATATTACTGATCCTGTTACGCTGGCAAGTTACTCCATGTTGTCTACTAATATGGACAAGCGGTATTTCAATGCACTGAAAAACAAGGTCGATGTCGTTGGTGTCGCATATGTTGATCGCGATATCGATAAGGTAAAAACCGGCCGTAAGAATGTTGTCAATGGTAAAGAGGAAATTATTGGTAAGGTTAAGTCCGAGCGTCGTGTGATTTGCTTCCGCGATGACAACTTCTCTGTGGACTCCAAGAGTCGTTTCGCTGATATTGTTGACCGTATTCCTCTGGATGCAGATGAGTTCATCAAGGCTCTGACCGATGCAATCAAGGCAGAACATGATAAGGGCGGTCGTTCTTATGAAGCAGATCTGAAGAAGCAGGCAGCAGAGAAGAAGAAAGTTGAGTCGGTACAGGCCGAGCGTGTAAAGCAGTATGTCGGAGCAGCTCAGGATGAAGAGGATGAGCAGTATCGCGCCGAGTGGATTAGTGCAATTCAGAATAACTATAAGAGCGCATCTGATGATGTAAAAGCGAAGGTTGCTGAAGTGCGTAACAACATCGGCAAGAAGTTCTCAGATCCGGAGTTCCCGATTGCAGAACTGAAGAAAGTTTATTCTTTGGTCGTATAAACATAACTTAAATATATAAACAGCAGGGCGGGTTGGTGGGAATTTATTATAAGGAGTAAATATGGCTAAGCCGGTAATGGTTACATGTATGGCCACAGGCGTCAAAGGCCCAAGAGATCAGTATTATAAAGCGCCTAACAAACGGTATTTTCAGTCTGAAGCAGTTTATCAAGCGTGGCTGGCTGGTCGTAGAAAAGAAAAAGCTCTGAAGAATAAGCCGAAACATTATAACAAGCCGGGCAGAACTCCTGAATCGTACAAGAAACTCTGTGATACCATTGCAGATTTCCTTGGTTATGAGCGAGGTGGAGCACAGCCGATGCCGACGATTGTGTTTCGACGACTAAAAGAACTTGATTTTTACTCAGACGAAATTATTCAGCAAACATTGGATGAAAGTGCAGATGCAGTTCAGTGGGCGATGCAGAATAAAAACTTCGAAGATGATGCTGGCGCGGCGAGTTATTTGATGGCAATTGTTCGCAATAAGATCAAAGGCGTATATGATCGCGAGAAAAACAAAACAAGGAAGACCGCAAGAGAAGATTCCAGACCGGATCTCGATACAATGGTTGACCTGTCAAATATTGGAACAGTACATAAAGGAAATGATGTTAGCAGCTTGCTAGGAGGTGACGATTTATGGATTTGAACAAAGCTATTGCGAGAATCGAAGAAAATCGAGTGCGTGCCGAAGCAAGCTTTGTTTTTTGTTTGTGGAAAGATCCTCAGCGATACGATGATTATAAAAACGTCAATGAGGGAACGGATAAGACTCTGATTTGTGAAGATCAGGTGTTTTATTTCATGATTGGACGTGGCATCCGTCGGCAAGGGTTTGCGAACATTGACAACATCACACTTGACACATATCTGGCCGACAAGCCCTCTCTCCGTAAGCATTATGAGGAATTAAATGGCTGGCGTGCCTGTGTAGCTATGATGGATTTGATTGATCCTGAAAACACGGATAGCTATTACAACCAAATCTCTAAGATGAATACGCTTAAAATCTTGGCGACCAAGTATGACGAGCTGCTTAGTCATCCAGAGCGGTTTGATGATGCAACAAATGAAGATGTGTATAACACTTTTGAGTTGCTCAATAATCAGGCGGCACTTATTACAGGACAGGATTCCAAGGTTGAGGATTTGGTCGTCGATGAAAAGTATTTGCAGCAATGTAATGAAGGACAAGACCAAGGAATTAGTTATGCGGCTGGCGCTCCTATTTTGAATTATCTGACACTTGGTGCACCCGTGGGAGATATGTATATGCTTGCCGGGCATAGCGGCGCGGGCAAGTCGAGCCTGATATTTGAATTGATGGTACTTCCGTTCGCCGAACAGGGAAATCAGGTGGCTATAATTTCCAACGAAATGATGTCAAAAGCATATAAAAATATGTTGCTGGTTCATATTCTTACGAAAGATTTGAATTATTGGAAAATCACACGTAAGAAATTAAAAATAGGGCATTTTAATGAAGAAGAATGGAAGATGCTTCGTAAGGCAGCACAAATCACAAAAGAAAAATACTCCAATATTCGTTTCATAAAAATGTTCGAGAACGACACTGGAAAACTATTGAAACACATAAAACGATTGGCAAGGACAGGAACGAAAGTCGTTGTGTACGATACTCTCAAAAGTGACGACTCCGTAGACGATAATATGTGGCAAGCGCTGCTAATGAATAGTCGTCGTATTTTCAATGTTGTCAATAAAGAACAAATCGCATTTGTCAGCACTTTTCAGCTTGCATTGCATACGACAAACCAGCGATGGCTTGATGCTTCTTGTTTATCAAATTCAAAACAGATAAAAGAGGTTATTAGCGAGCTTGTGATGGTTCGCAGACTGTGGCAGGACGAATATACTGGCGAAAAGTTTGATTGCGACCCGTACTATCGTTCAAAAGAAAATCCAAAAATCAAGATTCCAATTACTCTTGATAAGGACAAAACATACGTTGTCGCATTTTTGAATAAAACGAGAAACGATGAAGACGGACAAACAATCCTTTTTCAGTTTGATGGCGCATGGAACTGCTGGCGAGAGCTGGGGTATTGCACCATTATAAACGATCATGGCCAGTATGATCGAAGATAAATAAAGAAGGGAGGACTCGGTATGAATGGATGTAAACGCTTTGCAGTCTAAGCTTGAAAATCAGCCAGACAGAATCATCCAAATTCTTGAAGCTCTTGGATTTGAAAATATCAAGTTCAATCCTCAAAAAAACAATCTGAGATTTGCTCGCGAAGAACAAAGAAACCCGACCAGCTGTCTGGTGGATTGTGCAACGTTACGATTCTTTGTCTTTTCTACGAATCAAAAAGGAAACATATTCAGCCTGATTATGGATGTCAAACGATGTTCATTTCCTGATGCGTTGAAGTTCGCCGCAATTAAAGCCGGTTTGTCTTTGGAAGAGTTAAATATTAAAACTCGCTGGCCATTTGGTGGTTTCTTTTTAAAACTGTTGCCGAATTACGAAGAAGAAATGGAAGAATTGGAAACATATCCAGAAGAGATTTTGGAACCGTATGCAAATAAGTTCTGTATTCAATTCGTCAAAGACGGCATCAGTTTGAGAACACAAGAAAAATTCGGCATTGGATATGATGTTGACTCAAATAGAATCACAATTCCAGAGCGTGCGATAGATGGTTCATTAGTCGGAATTATGGGACGTGCCAATTATGAATGCGATCACGACAAACGATGGTTCCCATTGATATCTTGTCCGCGAAGCAAGACGTTATTTGGGTATGACAAGAATTATCGGCGCATTCAAGAGACGCAAAATCTGGTTCTGTTTGAATCTGAAAAGGCGGTTCAGCAATGTGATTCATTCGGCAGTAATATCGCTCTTGCAACGTGTGGCTGTCATGTGTCAGAAACTCAAGCAAAATACATAAAACGACTTCTTCCAAAGAAAATTCTTTTGGCTTACGATGAAGGGCTTGAAGAAGAACATCTGGTTAATGAGTGCAAAAAGCTAATTGTGAATAATCCGATCCTGAAAACAAAGGTTGGATATATATGGCCTGATGGGCTAATTCCAGAGGGGTCTAAAAAGAACGTTGCCGACCTCGGACGCGAAGCTTATCAAGAAGGATTAACAAAATATGTGAAATGGGTAGAGGAGTGATGTAAATGGGTCAAAGAGTTGTTGCCCCAGAACTACAGGCGTTGTACGACAAAGGGGCGCAAGTGTACAGCTATTCAAAGCTCGGCACGATTCATGATTGTCCATATAATGCGTATCTTACATATATTGAAAAGCGCGAACAGTGCCAGAATGTGTATTCATATCTCGGTGGAACCTGTCATGACGTTCTCGAAGGAATCATTGAGGGCAAGAACACAGAAGCAGATATTAAACCAGCACTTCAAAATGCCTTAGATGAGCTCGATATGCTTGGTATTGATTTTCCAAAGACACGAGATGGCGGCAATGGTATCAGAGATCGCTGGGTTGGCAATATGATGTGCATGGCTCGAGATTATATCAGTCCAAAAGGTAAGTTCGAAGTTGAGAAGCTACTGATTCTTAAATTGAGAGAGGATAGGTACTTACAAGGTTACGCTGACTTGATTCGAGTTTTGCCAGATGGTCGGCTGCAGGTGTTAGATATCAAGACGTCGAGTCAGTTTCAGGATAAAGACCTTTTGCATTATGGGCGGCAGTTGGTTGCGTATACTTTGGCACTGGAACAGGCCGGATTTACAGTGGCTGGAGCGGCATGGATTATGGTCAAGTATTGCAAGGTCGTTTATGAGATCGGTACTGGTAAGCGTGCAAAGTTAACAGAGAAAATACTCGACCGGTGCAAAGTCGGTTACACGTTACGGTCTACGGTTCGTTCCAAGATGAAGGCTGCTGGGTATGACAGTGAACAAATTGAAAACGTCACACAGGCATTTATTGAATCAAACGACATAAATGATTTGCCAGAAGATATCCGTTGCCAGTTCAGATTGACTACATATGTTCGCTCGTATCATATCACAGACGAGCTGCGCAAGGAATGTATCGATTACATAAACGAAACGGCAGATGAATTCGAAGAGCGAAAGAAAACAGGTGAATGGCCTGCGCGTGAGATTGAAGAGAAGAATGGTAATCCAAACTTCTTCTGTACCAATCTGTGTGGGCATCGTAAAACCTGTGAACCGCTACGAGACTGTATCAATAAGAAGCCGTTTTATGCAGCAAAAGATCCGAGCGACGCAGCGATGAATGAATTGTTTTAAGGAGGAGTTATGGAGCAAAACTACTGCGTATATCATATCCACGACGATAAAGGTTCGCTCCTTGATTCTTGTACAAAATGGGAAGACTATGTTGATCTCGCTGCTTCTTATGGAATGAAAGCAATCGCCTCTACCAACCATGGTTACAACCTTAACTGGACTGCAAAGAAACAGTATGCAGAAAAGAAGGGATTGAAGTTTATCGTTGGTTGTGAGGTATATCTTACTTCTGAAATGTACCACTATCCAGAGATTCCAGACGAGGTTTATGAATCTTATCAAGGCTGGGACCCACAGGAAGCACAAGAGGAAATCGGTAAAATGATGGATGCCGGACGCTATAAAGTTCGCGACAACTTCCATACGATTCTTCTTTGCAAAAATGCTCGTGGCGTTTTGGAGTTAAATAAGGTAATGGGCGCATCTTATGATGCTGACCATAAGTATTATAAGCCGCGCATTACTTTTGAAGAGTTCTTTGGTCTGTCTGATAACATCATCAAAATCTCTGCTTGTCTGGCAAGTCCGCTTCGTAAATACACGCCAGAATGTGATGGATTTCGTCAGGAAGTCTATGACAAACTATGCGAGACCTATGATTATTATGAGATTCAATATCACGATTGTGACGATCAAAAGGAATATAACCAGTATCTCTGGGAGCTTTCCAAAAAATATCACAAGCCACTGATTGCTGCAACTGATACTCACAGTCTGAATGCGTATAAAGCAGAATGCCGCAAGATCCTTATGATGGGCAAGGGAATCGAGTTCACTGGCGAGGACGAATTCGACCTGACATTCAAATCTTATGATCAACTTGTTAGTGCATTTGAAGTTCAAAATTCACTCCCACGCGAAGTCTGGATGGAAGCAATCAGGAATACGAACCGGATGGCTGATAGTGTCAAGGATTTTACTTTAAACACAAAAGCAAGATATCCAATTTTGACAGGGTCTACAGAATCAGACGAAAAGGAATATATCAGTCGTACCCACAGGATGTTTAACGATAAGGTCAAACGCAAAATTATTCCAGAGAACGAAATTGAGCAGTTTAAAGCAGATATTGAAGAAGAGCTAAAGGTTTTTAAAAAGACCAATATGCTGGGTTTTATGTTATCTATGAGCGACCTGATGATTTGGGGCAAGAACGATGGAATTCCGTTCGGTCCAAGTCGCGGTTCTGTTGCTGGATCTCGATGTGCATTTATTACTGACATTATCGATGTGAACCCTGTTCGCTGGAATCTTGTATTTTCTCGCTTTTGTAACGAAAATCGAGTAGAGATTGGCGATATTGATATCGATGTTCCCGATGCTTATCGTTCCAAAATTTATAACCATATTTTTGAATCGTTCGGTCGTGAGAAGTGTGCGTATGTTCTGGCTATGGGTACTCTGGCAGGAAAGGCGACAATCGACGAGATTGGACGAGCTCTTGCTAAGGTCTGGAAGCGAGAGAATCAGAGCACAGATGAGTCTGAGAACCCTTATTCTCTTGATCGAATTGCAAAAGTGAAAAAGGAATACGACGCTGACGCTGAAAAGTGCCGTGCAGACCATCCTGATATCTTTTACTATTTCGATGGATTGCAGGGGACAATTGTATCGCTGTCTCACCATCCGGCTGGCGTTATCATCGCTCCAATCGACCTCTATAAAAGGTATGGTGTCTTCCAAGATAAAGACGGTCTGCCTATTCTGTGTCTTGATATGGAAGCGTCTCATGCAGTCGGTCTGGCAAAGTATGATATCCTCGGTCTTGATACAGTATCTGTTATTGATAAGACTTGTAAGCTGGCTGATATTCCGTACCCACACACATGGGAAATGAACTTCGATGACCAACAGGTTTGGGCAGACATGAAAAAATCTCCTGTTGGTATTTTCCAGTTTGTTGAGGATTTTGCATTTGATTCGCTCAAAAAATACGATGTCCACAGCATTGCAGATCTGAGCTTGGTCACAGCAGCCATTCGACCCGGTGGTGCTTCTTACAGAGATAAACTCTTCCGGCACGAAGCAAATCACAACCCATCGCCTGAAATTGACGAGCTGTTAAAAGATAGCTTGGGTTGGCTTGTTTTTCAGGAACAGACTATTGCATTCCTTCAACAGTTCTGTGATATGAGCGGCGGTGATGCAGATAGTGTTCGTCGTGCAATCGGTCATAAGAACAAGGCGGAGTTGGATGCGGCAATGCCTCGTATCCTGAATGGTTATTGTAATCACTCGACAAAATCAAGAGAAACTGCTGAGACAGAAGCAAAAGAATTCCTACGGGTTATTGAGAACTCCGCCTCGTATCAGTTTGGTTTGAACCATGCTACCGGCTACTCAATTCTTACATATTATTGTGCGTATTATCGTTACTACTACACACATGAGTTTATCACGGCGTTGCTTAATACAGCAGATACGCAAGATAAAATCATTAAAGCAACTCAATTGGCTGGCGAGCGTGGAATTCAAATTATGCCAATCAAGTTCAGGCATTCAAGAGATGAATATGTCTACGACAGAAGCGACAAAAGGATCTATCAAGGCATGGAATCTATCAAGTATCTAAACAAACGGCTAAGTCGTGAATTCTACAAGCTACGCAATACCAAGTTCGATTCCTTTGTTGATCTGCTTGTTATGAATCAGAAGAAAAAAATTGCCGACAGCCGCCAGATGGATATTCTTATCAAGCTTGACTTCTTCTCTGAGTTTGGCAATCCGAATCAGCTTCTGGAGCAGGTAAAAATCTTCAGTGAATTCTATGGCGCAAAGCAGCTTAACAAGCTTGATATGGATGAGCTACTGCCACATGACACAATGCTCAAACTGTGCGAAAAAGAAACTGAAAAGAAGTATGTCAATGTCGATTGGCTAAGAATTGTCCAACTACTTTGTATAAAAACGTCCGACATTAAAACTTCCATTACTGATCGAATCCAGTATGAAGCTGATTGCCTTGGATATATCCAACTCACTATTCCGAAATTGAATCCTTCTTATATCTACGTCCTAGATATCGATGGTAAATTCTCTAACAAAACAGTTCTGGGATATGTCTTACAAAATGGTCAGCAGCGCCGGCTTAAAGTCAAAGCTCGCACACTGGAAACTGATCCGATTGAAAAAGGAGACATCCTCCGTATCGATGAAGAACGAGAAGAGGGGCGTTGGTCAAAGGACGAGCGCGGTCAATGGGTTCAGTCGAAGACAGATAAGGAAACAATTCTTCGTAAATACGCTCATGTGCGGTAAGTCGCTAGAGCTATGGAAGGAGGTGAATTAGTGACATATAACGAAATCACTCAAGTTCTTAAATCTATGGTTATCGTTGTAGATGACCGAGAAAAAGATACTCCACTCCTACATCAACGGTTGACTTCATTTCCATGTGCGTTTATGCGTAAGCGGTTGGACTTTGGAGATTATACCGCAGAAGTGACACTTCCGAATGGCGAAAAGTTCTCGCTTGCAGACAAAGTAGTGGTCGAAAGAAAATACGACTTGACAGAAATCTGCGGTAACTTCACAACAAATCGAATCCGGTTTGCTAAGGAGTTCGACAGAGCTGCAGCCGCTGGGGCAAAGACATACATACTTATTGAAAATGGCTCATGGGAGAAGATTCATAAAGGTGCTTATCGTAGCAAAATGACTCCTGCTTCACTGCTTGGCAGTCTAACCACATGGCTTGCTCGATATAATTGTCAGATCATTTTCTGCGAATCAACTTCAACCTCGTGGCTAATCCATGCGTTTCTTCTCCACGAAATGCGCGAAGCGCTGACCCATTATGAAATGCCACAGAAACCCAAAAGAACAAGAAAGAGTGCAGAAGAAGACATTATTAAATAAGGAGAATTTGCCATATGTATTATCTTATCAATAATGAAATGGATCAATCCAGATCTATTTATAAACATCCGAGAATGGGACGTTTTTATCGTGGTGAATTTACAGGATTAAACGGCAGATATGATGGTATGAAAGTTTATACTTGCAAAACTTTAAAAAGAATTCTGAGTCTCCGTGAAGCTGTACATAATTATTCAGGCGAGTGGTTCGATGTTTATGATGAAAATGGACAGGTAAACATTGATGAATGATCTTCAAAAATTGGCTATTCCAAAAAAGGAACGACTCGAAGTTCAACTTATTGATGGAACCGAAGAACATAATGTCAAATACGTCATCACGTCGCTGGCAACTATCAAAGGTGACGATATCTTTAAGAATTTCCGATTGTACTCAGTTGGCGACGATGGGCGACTGACTCAGATAGAAAAACGGGATAGTGATCCATATTTTAGCACATTGAAAGGAACAGAGTTCGAATGAAACCATATGTACCAGCAGGCGAAACATTCCACAGCTACTATAAACCTGACGATTCTAAGTATGAATGGATGATAACTTATAAAGAAATCCCAATCAGTGGCGGTTTCTACACCAGATATTATCTATATAGAATCAAACACAACGGCAAAATGAAATGCGTGGAAGAAAAAGATGGATCGCCACTTTTCGAAACAACATGGTGAGGAGTGTATGAATAATGATGAACGAACCAAAAGTGGACTCAAAGGAGATCTCGAAGAACTTAAAGTTGCTTGGAATCACTTTGAGTTTTGTGAGCCTGAGTATATCGATCGTGCAATTGATGATCTCCGAAACGCTGAGGAAGCTCTCTCAGGAACGTTAAGGAGAGCACGTCATGAAAAGTTGGAAGCGTCGATATCTAAAACTTAATTATCAAGACGAAAATTTATGCTGGAGGCTCCGCTACGGAAATCGATATGAAATTGTAGCAGAGTTGGACGAAATCTATTTCTTATGGGCACACGGCACGATGGTCGCATTCCCCAAATATTGGAAATATGATTACGACGTAGAAGTCGAAATAGTAAATACAGAATAAGAAGGGAGGTGGGGCCTTGTGGTTTCAGGAATTGACCAAAGAGAGTTGGGTCGCAAAGAACGCGCCACAGCAGAATATTATCGTCAGTTACGGCGATACAGTTACGAATGTGGCGAGGTTATTACATATAAATTATCGCCAGAACAGATGAAACAGGTGCTGACGGGCGAAAAAACAGTAGATGATTTTATAAGGGAGGGTGTAAATGACTGATTTACTTGAAAAAGAAATCCATGTTGGTGATACGGTTCTTCGGGCAAGAACATACAAGAGTACGGGAGTTCTTTGGAGTATTCATAAAGTCGTAGGCATTATGAACGTAATGATCAAAGTTCAAGATGGGGAAAACACAACAAACGTGGCACCTCGTAATTGTATCGTAATTGACGAGAATGATATTCCAGAAAACTGGCGCGATGAATAAGGAGGATTTCGAAAGTGGAAGTTAAGTTGATTTCATATTCACAACCAGTCAATTCAGATGGAGATAAAAATCCGTTGTCGATTGCAGAGCTGGCAGCGAGTGTCTGTTATGATTCTGAACCGACAGATACATATCGAATCGTAAAGGGATGCAAAGCGACGGGTCATCGGAGTGTGCTTGAACACATTTCGTTTACGTTTGAAGTAAGCGGCGTCAGTCGAGCACTGTTGGCACAGTTAAGTCGTCATCGTCATATTAGCCTGAGTGTACAGTCACAGAGATACGTTTCCATGGACAATTTTGATTATGTCAATCCGTTCAATGGAGAAGACGCGGACGTGTTTAATAACATGATGGCAGATGCTGCAAACAACTACAGAATTCTCAAAGAGTATCACAACGCTGCCAATGAGGACGCCCGCGCTGTTCTGCCAAACGCTTGTTGTACCAAGTTGTACGTCACAATTAATGCGCGGTCACTAATTGAAATGAGCCATCTGCGTCTTTGCACTCGAGCCCAAAGTGAAATCCGGTCGATGTTTCAGATGATCAAGAGCCAAGTTGCCACTGTTTGTCCCGAACTCGCCGCATGGATGGTTCCGTCCTGTGAAGCAAATCCCAAGTATCCGTTCTGTCCTGAAGGTAACCGCTGCTGTGGCCGTCACCCAAAGCTGGCAGATGTATATAAAACCATAGAGAAGTAAGGAGAGTACATATGAACATTAACAATTGCGATATCCTGTTTGAGAGCGGTCGCCTGCGTCTGGTTTACGACATGCCGGGTTTTAATTTTCCGATGACTTTGGTTCATGCACGTTCCAATCACGAACTGAATGAAAAAGCTATGAAGATCTTCGAGCCGAAGGAATGGATTCATTATTTGGCTGAACAGGGCGCTGGCAAGACCATTTCTCCCGTACACCCTTTGCTCGCAGACGCTTACAAGAACCATAAGGAGGATTATATGGCTGTTTTGAATAATATCAAAGACGAAAAGATTGAACCTGAAACCTGTGACTGCCCCGACTGCGATGATGATGAACTGGTTGGAACTGTTATTGTGACTGCCACAGGCGAAGTTGACGAAGAGACTGGGCATCGCCTTGGACGACTGGAGATTGGCGGCCTGAAGGAAATGGATACAGATGCACTGCGGGCGTTGGCGAATGATCTTGACATCGATGGCTTCGATACCATGTCCCGTCTGTCTCTGATTTTTGCAATTCATGAGCAGGATATCGATATGGACGACTCCGAGTGTGACTACGATTGCGAAAATTGTGAATATGGAGAGATGATTGGCGACGGCGATTGCATCTGTCACTATGAAGAAGATGACTCCGTTGAAGACGAAAAAGAAAACGACGATGCTGACGATTGTGATGGCGATTGCGAGAACTGTGAGTACGCAGACCTAAACGATCACGAAGATGAGTCCGAGGACTCTGCCGATTACGAGTATGTAGATGGTCCCGCTCACTATCATGGCACTGAGTGCATCGAAAAAATGCGTAAGTTGTACGGCGACGATGCTGTTCGCTGGTTCTGTATCTGCAATGCCTACAAATATCGTTTCCGTAATGGCTCTAAGCCCGGTGTGACCGCAGAGCAGGATGAAGAAAAGGCTCGTTGGTATGAGAATTACGCCGCAAATATGATGGGTGAGCAGCGGTACTATTGATAAGGAGGTAATGGAGTATGGAGTATGTAATCAAACGCAATGGCGTAAAAGCTCCGTTCGACAAGTCTAAGATCGTAAATGCGATTGAAAAGGCGATGAACGATTCCTCTGATTCGGTTAATCACAAATTGAGCGAGCAAATTGCAAATGAAATCGCAGCTATCAACCAGCCGATGGATGTTGAAGCGATTCAGAATGCCGTAGAAAATCGATTGATGCAGAGCTGCCATTATGAAACCGCTCGCTGCTACATGAATTATCGCTATCTGCACGGTATTGCCCGTAATAAGTACAAAGAGCTGATGGATACGGTCGATGAAAAGCTAATGGGTAAGAAGATCGACAATCAAAATGCCAATGTTGATGAAGCATCTTTCGGTGGTCGTACTGGTGAGATGAGCCGTGTTGTTTCTAAGCGTTATGCGCTGGATTATTGTATGTCAGATCTCGCAAAGAAGGACCATGAGAACAACGAAATCTACACTCATGACCTCGATAATTATGCTGTCGGCGATCACAACTGTACGAGTTGCAATATAGATAAGCATTTGGCTAAGGGATTTAAGACTCGTCAGGTTGATATTCGTCCTGCTCAGTCTATCAATACGGCATATCAGCTTGTGGCAGTTTTGTTCCAGATCCAGTCACTTTCCCAATTTGGTGGGATTGCAGCAACACACTTCGATTTCAGTATGATGCCTTATGTTCGGAAGAGCTTCACAAAGCATCTTCAGGATGGTCTGGTTTACATCGAAAAGAAATCCACATATAAAGCCGATCGTTTCAGAAAGTGGCTTGAGCACGATGAAAATCATCCAGACGGTACTATCCATTTTGATGATGCAGAATTTCAGGCACAACATCCTGATGCTTGGGATTACGCAATGGAGATGACTCGTCGTGAATGTAAGCAGGCAACTGAGGGTCTGCTCCACAATTTGAACAGTCTACAATCTCGTAGTGGCAATCAGCTTCCATTCAGCTCAATCAACTTTGGCCTTTGTACCGAAGAAGAGGGACGGATGGTCACGAGGGAATTCCTAGAAGGTCTGATTCGCGGCACTGGAAAGTATCATCGGACGAGTATTTTCCCATGTGCTATCTTCCAGAAGAAGATTGGCGTAAACCAGAAACATGGCGACCCAAACTATGACCTGTATCGTCTGGCTTTGAAATCGACTGCACAGCGGCTGTATCCGAATTACTGCAACTGCGATTGGAGCAATCAGAAGGCGGCTGTTCAGTATGATCGCAAAGTTAAACAAGAAGTTCTGGATGCATTGAACCCTGCAGAAAAGAAACGTCTGTATGATGTACTGTCAAAAGATAACGACCTTGCCAATAAGCTATATATTGTCGCTTATAAGGGCGACTTGATGATTAACAAGGAGTACGAGGCTCCATTTGAAATCAGTAGTACAATGGGTTGTCGAACTTGGAATTCCTATGACATCAACTTCAAAGAGGTATATGAGGCTAATATTCAATCAGTTATTAAAACTGGTCGGTTACGATTTGACGATCTGCTGTCGGCTGCTCAGAAGGACGGTCGTGGTAACATCTGTCCTGTGACTATTATTCTTCCGACACTGGCAATGGAAGCCGAACATGCGGTTTCTGTGCGGGATTATCACGATTGCCGAGATACAGTCACAGAATTTATGAAAATCCTCGACCAGAAGTTGCATGAAGCAAAGCAGATTTTGATTGAACGGTTTGATTGGATTTGTTCTCAGTCTCCTGCATCTGCAAAATTCATGTGGGACAACGGTGTGCTTTCTGGATATGACGGTGTTGATATCCGGTCTGCTATGAAACATGGAACTCTGGCAATTGGTATGCTTGGTATGGCTGAAACACTTCAGATTCTGATTGGTAAAAACCAGCTTGACCCATATGGTATGGAAGTTGCAAAAGAGATTTGCCAGTTGTACAAGGATCGTTGTGAAGAATTTAAGAACGAGACATCGTTAAACTTCGGCGTATACTTTACCCCTGCAGAAAATCTGTGTTTCACAGCTATGACGAAGTTCAAAGAAAAGTATGGTGAGATTCCAAACGTGTCTGACAAGAAATTTTTTACAAATAGTGTTCACGTACCAGTGTGGGAAGAAGTGACACCGTTTGAAAAAATCGATGTCGAGTCTCAGTTGGATTCGTATTCTAGTGCAGGTTGCATCCTGTATACAGAATTTGATGCAACAGTAAAACACAATTTGGATGCGCTTGAGACAGTTGTAAATTATGCTATGGATCACGATGTACCGTATTTTGCGGTCAATGTACCAAACGATACTTGTGTGGACTGCGGATACTGTGATGAGATAAATGATACTTGTCCACAGTGTGGTAGTCATAATATTGAACGACTGCGTCGTGTGACAGGTTATATCACCGGGAACTATACAACAGCTTTCAACCTTGGAAAACAGCAAGAAGTCGAGTTACGTGTTAAGCACAACCGGGTAGTACATAAATAAATAGTTCGCGTAAAGCGAAGGGTGGGTGGGTAGGATTTTATATACAAGGAGAGTTTAAAATGAAGGTATGGCAAAAATTTCTAGGAGTGTTGTTATTCCTTATTGTCCAATACTTTGTTTCTTGGGCGTTTACTGCTGGTGTCCTGTGGTGTATTTTCAATCTGCTTGAAAAACCATTCTCGTTCAAGGTGGCAACTGGTATTTGGCTCGCAGCAGTTCTTATTCAAAGCGTTATCAGAGGAACCATTAATGGAAAGTAATAGGGTATCAATATGAAAAATGAAAAGTTAACGCTGCAACAGTCCTTTTGGGCTATCACACTTGCAACGATTACTGCATGGATATTGATTGCTGGTGTCGTATACATGATTCTGTAAAGCAGGGACGGTGATATACATAGACATTCAAAGACAGTGGGCGATGCCCAACAAGAATACATTTGATATCAAGCCTATTAAAGAATTGATTCAGTCAGAACTAACCAACGGGACATGGATTGACCCGTTTGCGAATCAGAATAAGTTGGCAGCTATTACGAATGACTTGAATCCGGATTTTGATACAGACTATCACATGGATGCACTCGATTTCTTGAAAACATTTCAAAATGAATCAGTTGATGGTGTGTTATATGATCCGCCATATTCTCCGCGTCAGGTGACAGAGTGCTATCAGGGTGTAGGAATGAATGTGACGAGTGAAACAACACGGGCGTCATTCTGGGGAAATCAGAAGAAGGAAATATCCAGAATTGTAAAACTCGGCGGAAAGGTCATTACATTCGGCTGGAACTCCGGTGGCATAGGGCGCAAGTATGGATTTGAAATCACTCGAATTCTTTTAGTTCCACATGGCGGATGGCACAATGATACGATTTGTACAGTTGAAGTAAAAGTAGCATGAAAGGAGCACGGTGGTATGACAATTGAACGCGCAATTGAAATCCTTGACCCAGAACATCGTGAGAACTATGAGCCCATTGAACTGGTTGAAGAAGCATGTTATATGGGAATAGAAGCATTGAAAATGCAGCTACCTATGAAACCCCGATGTGATATTGCTTGTCCTATTTGTGGAAGGGTCGTAACATATAAAAATTTCTGTCCGGATTGTGGACAGGCAATTGATTGGAGTGAAAGTTATCATGAAAGGGAGTGATATAAATGCTAACTAATATTGCTTGGTTTATGATCAAGGTTTATATTATTTTGATTTTCACCGCAGCAGGCATTCGTTCTGAACAGATTCTGTATGATACTTCTACATATATTTTCAAAGGTGACAAAAAGAATGGAATGTATGGCTGCGTCGCGCTGAATGTTTTTATTATCGTTTGTGCAAGTATGTGGATGAGGTTTATTTGAGATGAATTACGCTAAAATCGTTCCCTGTGATATAGCAAATGGCGAGGGGGTACGCGTCACATTGTTCGTGCAGGGTTGTACGCATCATTGCCCCGGCTGTCAGAATCCTCAGACATGGGATGCAGCTGCCGGCAATCCGTTTGTTGAAGATACAATGCAAGAACTGCTTGATCTGCTTCGGCCTGATTATATTCGCGGTTTGACGTTCAGCGGGGGAGATCCACTTTTCATTCAGAACCGATTGATTGCTGGCTACATCTGTGAGCGAGTTCGCAAAGAGTTTGGCTACACCAAAGACATCTGGATGTGGACTGGATACGAGTGGGATCAAATTAAAGACTGGGATCACTTGCATTATATAGATGTGCTTGTGGATGGCCCATATGTCGAAGCCGAGCGCGATATTTCATTGCCGTGGGCTGGAAGCCGAAATCAGAGAGTTATTGATGTAAAGAAAAGTCTTGAGAAAGGAAAAGTTGTGTTATGGCAAAAATGAAGTATGAAGCGAAAATAACAATCGAACTTGATATCAATGAACATTTGCTAGATGGTGAGACTCTGGACGAATTTATCAAACATTATGGGTTGACCGAATTCGTTCTGGCTAACGATTTGGAGTCTTATATCAAAGATGAAGCGGAATATTATCCAAATGTCGAGTACAATAATCCGCAAATCCGTGTTGAAACAATCAAATTGAATATTGAAAAGGAGAATTGATATGAATCCCATTGTAAAAATAAACAAAATTTATCCTGATGCACACATTCCTACATACGGATCTGAGAAAGCTGCGTGTGCTGATGTGTATGCTTATATTCCGTCAAATCAGGCTGATCTGTTTGATGAACACGGCAATCCCATCATCTATATGCGTCCGCACGAGACTCGTATGATTGGTACTGGTCTGCGATTTGCTCCGGCTGAAGGTTGGGCGATTCTTGGCTATGCTCGCAGCGGTCTGGCTACTAAGAGGGGGTTGGCACCGGCAAATTGCGTTGGCGTTATTGATCAAGACTACCGGGGAGAGGCTATGGTTCCACTTCATAACCACTCTGATATGCCGCAAGAGATTGTTCATGGTGACCGTATTGCCCAGTTCATGTTCGTTCCGTATTATCAGGCGCAGTTTAATGTGGTTGAGGAACTGGATGAGACGGAGCGTGGAGTCGGAGGGTTTGGAAGTACGGGAGTGAAGTAATGGAGGAAGTTATGGGAAAGACGATTGATACGTCCGAGCTTCTGTATCGGATGGGCAAGTACGCAGAAATCGATGTTGGAGAAGAAAAACATGATGCGTTCATGCATTTCATGCTTCTTTTGACACGCACAATTGAGAAAATGCCGAATGCTGCATTGACTCATAAGAATCCGATTGATGATGAGATTATGGAGAATCAGTACAAGCTGGTGAACGCAATCTCGCTGGTAACCGGTCGCACTCGAAACGATGGCTGGTATCCTACTTGGATTGGCATGACTATGAAAATTGTGCGTCTGAAGGTCGATGAGTCTGCTGGTTTCCGGTACATCAAAGACAATGAAGGGCATGACTGTCCGGGCGCAATGCATACGTCTCATGTTACCGATTATTACATCTCGGATGACAAGAAGAATGTTATTGTTCAGACCGAAAACACTATTTTTAAATTTGAAAAAGTTGAGGAGGAGTAAATTATGGCTAAGTATTTTTATGTTTACAATATCGCCGGTGTCGAGGATTCTATTGTAAAGATGTTCAACACTGATACTGGTGCAATGGGTGAGAAAAGTGTCAAGAAGGATCGCATGGACGGGTTTATCGATGGTATCAAGACGAGTGGCTTTGTTTTGAACAAGGAGCTGGCAGAGGCTGATGTTGCAGAGGCCGAAGCAAAGCGTGTTCTGGCAGAGAAAATGACTGCTTATCAGGCAGCTCGCGATGACTATCACAACAAGAGTGAAACGCTGAAGAAGGTCAAGGCTAAGTACGGTATTAAGTAAAAAGGTAAATTTTACGGAGGATAGTATGATTATTGTTGGATATCCGTGTATCGGGAAAAGCACATACGCAAACAGCCATGGGTATAACGTGATTGATCTTGAAAGTAGTAACTTTATCAAAGACGGTAGCTGGGTAGAATCGTATTGTAATGTTGCTATTGATTTATCGAAGCATGGCTATGATGTATTTGTATCTTCTCATGATACTGTACGTAAGCAGCTTTTGAAAAGCGGCTATGAATTTATTTTTGCAATCTATCCTTCTCTTGAGATCAAAGACGAATGGATTGAGCGACTCCACAACAGATATCTTAATACAGAACTTGAAAAAGATTATCGTGCATGGCAGAGGGCGGCAAGTTATTATGATGAAGACGTGATCGCATTTAAGGAAGATGCAAAACACTTCCACGGATTCTATGAGATCGGTCACGAACCAGAGGGTGAGTCGTATGACATTACATCCACTCTTGATGAATTTGAATATGGCTGTTAATTAAGATTTTACGGGTGGGTGGGAGGAATAAGTATATGAATGTTATAAAGCATGGAACGGTTAAGACAAAAGAATCTGAAAAGTTATATAAAGTGACTTGTGATTCTTGCGGATGTATATTCGAAGCTAAAAGATCTGAATTTCATATATGGCCTTTACCGGCACGACCTGTTAGTGAAACGGTAAAAAAATATGATAATACAGGGCGTCCGGCAGAAATACAATGTCCTGAGTGCAAATGCACTTGTGGAATTAGGATGAGACTGCTTGCAAGAGAATCTGCCTTTTTACACGCATATTGTAGGTGATAGTATGCATAAAACTGATAGTTTGAAAAATCCAGTAATCGTGTTTCCATGCAAGAACTGTGGTTGCACAACTAAGATTCGAGTAGCTTCTTTTGAAAGTCCTGATTTGGATATTCCTGAGAATAATGTGATTGCGTGCTATAGATGTAGAGCGGAAGTTGCTGGATCTGAGTTTGTTTCTTGGAAAGAAGCAACTAAAACTATTTTTACCGTGGAGGTGCCCGATGGCGATTAAGATTATTCAACACAAGCAGACTCCGAAAGAATTTGCATATCACTTTAAATGCAACTGTGGTTGTGAATTTTGGTCTGATTCAGAAGGCGTTTCTGTTGCAAAGGCACTGGATGTGAATTTGTTTTATTTAACAAAATGCCCAGAATGCGGTAATCGCGTAGAGAGTAATAATGAACCGGTTCTACGAGAAGAAATTTTTGACGATTAAAATGTATGTTTTAGAAAGAGGTGAGAAAAATGGCTATTTGCAGTAAATGTCTACATAAAGAAGTATGCGCTTTTAGGAAGCAAACAAGAGATAGTTGCGCCGAATCTTGCGAAAACTTCCTCGGTTGGGTCAAGGTCATGGATGAACGTCCGGTCCTTTTAAAAGATAACGTTGTAATAAGTGATTATGGTCTGTCATTTATTGGATATTATGATTACAACAGTAGAGATCGAGAACACTTTTGCGATGCAAACACACTTGAAAAAATTTATGAATGCCCATCTTACTGGTTGAAAGGACTTGAATTACATGAGCAAGAAAAAATCGCTAACAAAGAACATGAACAACGATTAGTGGCTCGCAAAGAAGCGGAGAGCGTACTTCAAACTGTTTCTAATGCAAACGAAGGTTGACTTCAGTGATGCGATTTGTAGAGTATGTGAGAAAATCGAAGGATGGTGCAAGAGATGAAAGTTGTAGAGCTTATCAAAAAGCTGAATGAAATAGGCTATGATGAAAATACCGAATTGACCTTTTGGGTTGTTAATAGAGAAAACGGTAACTGGTATGAGGCTCCGTTCGATGAAATCAACTATGGAATTGATTTGACTGGAGAGCCATACCATAATGATGTAATCAATATTGACGTTGATGTGGATTCTGTAGAAGAATATCAGAAAGAAAAAGTAGATTCTGCTGTTGAAAGTTTTGTTGATGAGATTCAGGAAGTTTTAAATAAATATCAGCGTAAGCTTATTTTTTAAGAACTAGACTTTTATGAGGTAGATTGAATGGACGATAGATTTTCAATCGAAAAGAATCACTGGGAAATACAAAATCCAGAATGGGAAAGCTATTCTCATTTCATCTGCACTAAAGACCATTATTGGACTGGTGTACACGGTATCAGCAACTATTTTCTTCAATATAAGAATTTTGACAGAAGTAAACCAGTCGAACGATTTTCTGTAGAATGGCCGAACTTCGTAGAGCACATGTGGTTTATCCATTGGCGTGGCCCATGGGATTATATTTTTGCTTCATATAAATTATCCGAAATCAAACGATTTTTAGAACTTGATATTGATGCTATTAAAAAGAACCATTGGCCGGATAACCGTTGCACTTGCTACAGTATTTATGACTACGTGACGAAAAAATGGTACTATTTTAAAATCGAAAATTTGGGAACGTTTTATGGATGCACGTGGCCGTTGGGTGATGATACGGGGGAGGTGATTAGTTGTGACTAAACAAATAGGCTATTATAGATCAGACTGGTACATTATGGGCATCGACGGAAAAAATAACAATGCCTGTATCTCGCATACAGAATCGCAGCTTCGGTATACAGTTCCAAGGTCGCCAGAATGGACCATCAATGGATTAGGGTTTGCTTATCTTAGAGAACATGGATTTGAAGATTATCCTGAACTCTATGGTATTGTATTCTATGACATGGAGTGGTGGCGAAGAAAACGCTATCCTGGTGACTTCTATGTAGAGATACCAATTTGCGATTTGTGTACGGATGCCTTTCATTTAAAATGGCATTGCAAAGAATTTCGTGTACATCAATGGTCTTGCTTGCGTAAAGAAACAAAGTGGGTAAAGGGCAGAAATAACTACACTATTTGTGAGCTTGCTCATAAATTACCACATGAAGAATTTATTGAGTATTTGAAAGACAACGGCATCTATATTGTAAACGAAAGTGGTGTTGAACTTGGATGGTAATAACGAAAAACTCACCCTTGGAGAAAAGATCTTGTTTTTGACAGTCGGTGTGCTCATTACTCTTATTGTTGGATATTTTGTATGGGCGATTGGCGATGGTATCTATCGTCATTATAATCCGATTGAGTGGACTGCTACTATTGAAGAACTGGAACCCGGCATCTACGGATATACATCCACTATGGTATCTAATGTCCCAGCAGAAAATTATGAGATGCTTACTGTTCTTTGTAATGGCACTTATATGAATATCAAAGGACATGTAAAAATTGTATATGATAGCAACGCTCCATATATCGAATATAAGTCAACCAATACTGTTAATGCTGACTCTGTAATAATTCATGTTCAAAAAGGACAGATTAAAAATAATGGAGTTAGTACAGTAACGAGGTGATTCTTATGGAAGAATTAGGGTTTTATAAAGACCAAACAGAATATTATAAAAGATCAATCGAAGATCTACTGCACCATTATACCGAGAGCTGTGGCATGTGCACGGTTAATTTAGATTGTAGTGAATGCGTTGTGGATGGTTTTATCAATCAGCTACGAAATATTCTGTATAGTAGTAGTGAATATAAAGGAGGTTCACAATGATTATTGATTGTAAATCTATTGCACAAGATATCAAAAATAAAATCAAGAATATTATCGCAGAGGCCGATTACACTCCTGTTTTACATATTTATCAAGTAGGGGATAATCCTGCGTCTAATGCTTATATTAGAGGTAAATTGCGTGACTGTGAAGAGGTGGGGATCGAAGTAGAACTTATTAAACTGCCAGAAAATATTACTGAAGATGAATTGAATAACAAGATCTTAGAAGATTATAATTGGGAATATGTGAACGGTATCATTGTTCAGCTTCCGTTGCCAAAACATATCAACCCCAAAAATATCTGCATTCCAGACGCAGTTGATGTTGATGGTTTTAATTCTACATCGCCATTTCAGCCTTGCACTCCGCTTGGCGTTATGAAGATTTTTGACTCCATCGGTTACGATCTGGATGGCAAGAATGTGCTTGTGTGTGGTCAATCTGACATCGTAGGTCGTCCGTTGGTCGATATGCTGATTAAGCGGCACTGTAATGTGATCTCTGTAAATAGCAGCGGAAGTTTTATGAAGTGCACGGCTCTTGCAATGGATATGGTAGATGTGATCATCTCTGCAGTCGGAAAACGTAATTTCATCACACCGCTTGGTCTTGATCGAGTAGAGGTTTGCATCGATGTTGGCATCAACTATGACGAAAATGGAAAGCAGCATGGTGATTGCGCTGCCGCCGTTTATGAGATGGAAGATATCAAGGTGACTCCTCGTATCGGTGGGGTTGGCCTCATGACCCGTGCCATGCTCTTATATAATGTATGCGTGGCTAAATATGGTGAACATAAGATGGAGGAGATGATCAAATGAAGGAAGTCCCAATCTGGGAAAAAATAGCGCTTACAGTAGAAGAGGCTGCCGCGTACTCTAATATCGGCACACATAAACTAAGAGAAATTACAGACAAGGACGACAAGCAGCTTGTGCTGTGGGTTGGATCAAAACGCTTGATTAAACGCAAGGCACTTGAAAAATACATAGACCAGTCTTATTCGATTTGAAATCAGAGCTTTGGTGTGGTATACTTATAGTGTCACATCAAGGCTCTTTATAGTAAATGTAAGGAGTCTATTTATGGAAAGACGTAAAGATAGTAAAGGCAGAGTTTTAAAAAATGGCGAAAGCCAAAGAAAGGATGGCATGTATCAATATCGATGGACTGATAAAACTGGAAAACGTCACACAATTTATGCGAAAGATTTAAAAGTTCTTCGAGAAAAAGAAAATAATACTAGTAAAATAATTTCTCAAGGGATAGATTTTGAAGGCGGTAAAATAACAACATATCAGTTTCTTATAAGATATTATGAATTTAAGAAAACATCAATAAAGAAATCGAGTTTGAAGACATATTATACAACGACAAACAAGTTGAAGGATACGTCTATCGGTAATACAAAAATTATTGACGTAAAAATTTCAGACGCAAAACAACTGATTATTGATTTGAGCCAGAATGGTTTGAAATACAGTACAATAAAAACTATAAAAACACTGATAAAAGCTGCATTTAAAATGGCTCAAGAAGATGATTTGATTTTAAAGAATCCGTTTGATTTTCAGCTGAATGAAGTTATAAAAAACGACACTAAAAAAAGAGTCGCATTAACTGAACAACAGTATTCTGATTTGCTTGAATTCGTTTTATGCGATCGAGTCTTTCGTAAGTATTATGATGACATCGTTTTTTTGTATGAAACTGGAATTCGCGTAAGTGAATTTTGTGGATTAACACTTTCGGACATTGATTTTGTGAAACATGAAGTTGTAATTGATAAACAACTCATCAAAACCTCAAAAGGAGAACTCTACATCACAGATCCAAAATCAAAAGCTGGTTTTCGGACGATTCCATTGAGCGCTGAGGCATATCACGCGATTAAAGCCATTATCAATCGTCGGCCACAAACAAACGAGATGATGGTCGATGGCTATTGTGGTTTCATCTCAATTCATTCAAATGGAACCCCGAAGACCGCTTGGAACATTGAATATGAGCTAAGAGAAATTGCAAAGGCGTATAACAGTCTTTACCCAGAGTGCCAATTACCAAATCTCACACCTCACGTTCTTCGACACACTTTTTGTACCAGAAAAGTTAGCAGCGGCATGAACATCAAGGCAGTTCAATATCTAATGGGGCATAGCTCAGTACAAATTACACTCGATGTATACACGTCAATCGACGCTGATATGATAAAAACTGAATTCGCAAAAGTGGCACAGATGTGAGAGTTACTACACCAATCACTACACCAATTTTGGTGAAAATACGCCAAGATATGCGAAGATATGCCATACCATGCGGCATATAATAGATTATTGAATACAAATAATTCACGAATTAACGTAATAAAATGTCAATATGTTAAAAAACTGAAAACTTTCTCATAAAAATTGCAAAACCCCTTGATTTTTCAGGGTAAGATGAGTACAATACAATTAGCACTCAGAGAAAAGGAGTGCTAAACCACTGCGGAGCACACACGAAGCCCCCGCAGGACACAACAAAGTTTCAAATAAATTCAATATAATTGGAGGGCAAGAATTATGAAGATCATTCCTCTTGCAGACCGTGTTGTCATTAAGACTGTTGAGGTTGAGGAGACCACCAAGGGCGGTCTGATCCTGACCGGCCCGACCGGCACCAACGTCAACGACCTGTCCGTCCTGCTGATCCGCAGATAATACAAAAACCGCTGCCCTCGGGCAGCGGTTTTTTGCAGCACCGGGCGCGGAAAAGCTTCCCGCGCCCGGTTTTTCGTTATTCCTCCGCAAACAGTGGGACGAAGCGGAATGTCCGGCAGTCGACCAGACCGCGGTTGGTCAGCCGCAGCTCCGGCAGGCAGGCCAGCGGGACCAGCGCCATCGTCATATACGGCGAGTTGATCACGCAGCCCATCTGCTTCCACGCCGCGTCGAGCTTCGCGACCAGCTCCGCCATCTCGCGCACGGGCAGATCGTTCATCAGGCCCGCGATGGGCAGCGGCACCACCGCCAGCACCTTGCCGTCCGCGACCGCGCACATGCCGCCGCCGCATTCGACCAGCGTGTTGGCCGCCAGCGCCATATCCGCGTCGTTCGTGCCCGCGACCAGCAGATTGTGCGCGTCGTGAGAGACGGTCTGCGCCATCGCGCCCTTCTTGAAGCCGAAGCCCTTGAGGAAACCGACGCCCTTCGTGCCCGTCTCGTGGTGGCGCTCAAAGACGACCATCTTCATGACGTCCTGCGCGGCGTCCGGCTCGACGAAGCCGTCCTTCACCGGCAGCTCGAGCAGCCGCTCGTAGTTGCCGACGCGGTTCGGGATGATCTCGATCACGCGGGTCCTGACCGTCTTGCCGGCTCCGGCCGGTGCGGCGATGCGGAAGCTCTCGGCCGTGATCGGGTGGCCGACGTGCATCGTGTGGAAGACGTGCTCCGGGAAGTTGGCGGGCCCGATCTCCACGCACATCTGCCCGTTTTCCGCCACGACGTCGCCGTCGATCATTGTCCGGGTGATGCGGATGTCCTGCAGATCGTCAAAGAACACGATGTCCGCGCACTTGCCCGGCGTGATGCTGCCCATCTCGTGGTCCATGCGGAAGCAGGTCGCAACGTTGATCGTCACATACTGGATCGCCTTGATGGGGTCGAGTCCCTCCTTGACGGCGCAGCGGACGATGTGGTCCAGATGGCCCTCGTTGATGAGCGTGTCCGGGTGCGTGTCGTCGGAGATCAGGCAGGCGAAGCGGTCGTCGATCCTGTTGTCCAGCACGGCCTTGATGATGACCGGCATATCGTGCCAGGCGCTGCCGTAGCGCATGAGCGCATACATGCCGTGGCGCATCTTCTCCAGCACGTCCTCGGCCCGGGTGGATTCATGACAGCAGCGGATGCCGGAGGCGATGTAGGCGTTCAGCGCCGCGCCGGTGTCGGGGATGGAGAAATGACCGGTGATGATGTTGTCGGACTTCAGCGTCTCGGCCAGCTCTGCGTGGATGTTTTCCTCCGCGCCGATCACGTTCGGGAAGCTCATCATCTCGCCAAGACCCATAATGCCGTCCCAGGTCATCATCTCGCGGATATCATCCGCACGGATCGCCGCGCCGGTATCCTCAAACCCGGCGACCGCCGGCACGCAGGAGGGCGCGTTCGACATGGCCTTGAGCGGGGAGCGCTTCGCGTCCTCGATCATGATCCGGACGCCGTCCTTGCCGCAGACGTTGCAGATCTCATGCGGGTCCATGAAAATGCCGGTCGTGCCGCAGGGGACGACCGCCTTCGCGTATTCGCCCACGGAGATCATGGACGATTCCACGTGGATATGCCCGTCCATAAAGCCGGGTGCGATGTACTGGCCGCTCGCGTCGATGACCTTCGTCTCCGGCCCGATGCAGTGCGACGCGTCGCCCACGAGCGCGATGCGGCCCTCGGCGATCGCGACGTCGATGCCCTCCTGGATCTCCGCCGTGCAGACGTTGACCAGACGGGCGTTTTTGATGACCGTCTCCGCCTTCTGTACGCCCATGGCGACCCGCGCCATCGTGCGCGTCACTTCATACAGTGGCTTCTTGCAGAATTTGTTCAGCATGCTGGTTCCTCCTTCATCTTTGCAGGTCCGTAAATCCGGCCGCTGCTCCTGTGCAGGGATCTGATACCCATACAGTACCACAGTCCATCCCCGATTGCAACGCCCCGCCGGAAAAGCCGCCGCAGAAACTTCAGATAGAATGAAGAAACATTTTACGTGACAGCCGCGGCTGGTATGCTATAATGTTCCTGATACAAAAACCGACAGTTAGGAGAATGACAGTGAAAGCATGGAAAGTGATCGGCAGATGCCTGTTGGTGCTGCTGTGTGTGGTTTTGGTGATCGCGATCGTCGGCATCGCGCAGTTTTTCCACCGGTCGGATCCGAAAAACGTGAAGCGGTACGACACGGACAACCCCTTCATCACCGGCGAAACGGCAATTTCGGCGCACCGCAGCGGCGCGGGCGAGTTCCCGGAGGAGACGCTGGCGGCGTTCCGCGGCTGTGCGGAAAACCCGGATGTGCAGGTGGATTATTTCGAGTTCGACCTGCATATGACGGCGGACGACATTCTGGTGCTCTCGCACGACGCCACGCTCGACCGCGTATCGGACGCTGCGGCTGTGTTTGGGGCGGAAAACGTGCTCGTGCGCGACAAAACGCTGGCGGAGCTCAAGGAGCTGAACATAGCGGCGCAGTTTGTCAGCGGTGCGGGCGAGGCGCCCTACGCCGACCTCTGCGGCGACGC
>ERZ773194.24-NODE-24-length-190384-cov-19.913271_pt1 | contig 190384 bp, 200 predicted proteins | sample MGYA00511240_ERZ773194 | MGnify/ENA primary metagenome ERZ773194 (study PRJEB29015, sample SAMEA2737774) | human gut metagenome | biome: human gut; feature: human-associated habitat; material: faeces | place: China | collected 2012 ... | reverse complement strand
CATCGTCAACCTTAACTGTAACTGTCTTACCGTCATCGGTTTTTACTTCTACCTTGCCGTCTTTTACTTCGACTTTCTTACCATTCTTATCTGTGATGTTGCCGTCTTTGTCGACTTTGATTTCACCCTTGTCTACCAAATCCTTAACTGCCTTTGGTACTGTAGTCTTAGGTACAGTTGTTGGAACAGTTGATGTAGTAGGTGATGTTGTCATTTCAGCTGAAGTAGCTACTGTAGTTGTTGCTTCATCTGGGGTTGAGGTTTCTTTATTACCACAACCTGCGAACATCATAACTGATGTTGCTGTAATAAGAGATGCAAAGATGATTGATAATACTGTCTTTTTCATAATTATGCCTCCTAAGCATTAAATAGATTTAAAAGGTTTTCATATTATTACCTTTTATTGTACCTTAATTTTAACAAATATAAGAAATTTTTTCAAGTCCTTCTTAAAAAAAGTTTATCTTTTTTAAGTTTTAGTTAATTTAGAAAATAAACTAAAAAACTGAAATAACTTTTTATTTTGTTAACTATATTTTACCATATTTCTTTATGTTTTGCAATCACTTCCTAAAAATATTTTAAAATTTCTTAAGTTTTAATTGCTTTTGAAAACAAAATAAAAACTTGAAGTAACTTTTTATTTTGTTGACTATATCTTACCATATTTCTTTACATTTTGCAAGCATTTCCTAAAAATATTTTAAATTTTCTTAAATTATTTTTCTGTCCTCTCACATATTACATAATATCTGTTAAAACCCCAATTACCATCAGAAATACAAGTTATAAGAGTAATCAAGTCCTTACCCTCCTCTATATAGCACCTGTAAGAATCTTTTGGACTATGTACCTCAGTAGTTACTACCTTGTAGTGTATAGTACCGAAATAGTTTTTAACATACACACTATCTCCTTTACTTAAACTACTCAGATTATCAAAAAAGGTTCTACCAATATACCCTGTGTGGGCTGTTAAAATACAATTAGTATTCTTACCTCCTATCGGTAGAGATGTACCTGTCATATGTCCAGCTCCACTACTCATATTATATTCACTCGCCCCTAAATAAATAGGCAAACTCATATCTATACTTGGAGCTGATATATATCCATAAATACCATCATATATTCCATAGTTCGTCAAATCTAAAGCTGACTTAACATAAGTAGCTTCAGTCAACAAAGTATATTGATTCTTTTCTACATTTTTATTATATGCTTGACTATCTTTGAGTAATCTATCTAAATCTACCTTATAATGAATTGGTGTATTAGATATTCTGTTACCCTCTTCGTCTACTTTATAACCTTCTTCGTCTATCTTACCTTCTTTTAAAGCTTCTTCATAAGAACCTTTATCTTGAACATCTTCCACTTGAGTGTCAAAATTTTCTATCTGAGTATTGATTTTCTTCTCTTCAACACCCTTAGATATACTTGGATATACAAATAAACCTACTGAAACCATCAGTAGTAATATTAAAACACCTAATACAACCTTCTTTTTCACAAAATCACCCTTTAAGATTAGTATTATCTGAGATACCCTTTGATATTAAACTATTTCCTAAATATTCTATATTTTCTGTAATATCATAAGGACTGTATATAATCTTCCTTACCTTGAAATTGTACAAACTGCCCACACTGTAATATTCTACAAGTATATCACCTTTTATACCTTTATCGTACAAACTCGATAATTTATTAGATATATTAGATTTATCCGCACTTGTAATTCCACCGCCTAATCTGTTTTCACAAAATACCTGTACACTGTATTTAACAGTAGGTTCACTGAACAAATCATTTATAGATGAATTAGGATTATCTAAAATATATGATCCACCATTATCATAAACATAAGCCTTCACTAACATATCATCCCTATCAGGAACAGCATTGCTAAAGAAATTACTCAACTCATCAGCAGTTTTAAGAGCATAATACCCTTGATATGTAACTTCTAAAGTTTTATCATCTAAGCGTACTTTAAAATCATCAATATCATCAGCAGATTTAATATTAACTGTATAATATTCTTTCATCCAGTTGTTTTCAAATCCTGTTACCTTGAACTTTTCATCTGGATAGCTTTTTTGTATATAATTCATTGCCTTATCAATAATCATACCCTTCTTGCCTGTTCTGAAAGAACAACTACACATACCAAGAGTCATTCCAACTAATATCAAACATACTAAAAACTTTTTCATAGCTTTCTCCATTCTTTAAACATTAAAGGGTTTCTATAAATTATAGAAACCCTTATCAATTATTTGAGTACCTTTTTACCTAAAGTCACATAAATCTTAACCAACTCAGGATATACCGATTTATTAACTTTCATACCCGTCGAGAATATTTCACCATTCTTAACAGCGAATAATTCACTATCACCCTCGTGCTTTTTAACAAAGTTAAATAAGTATTTGATAAGCACTGGATTATCTACATCATAACGGAAGTAAGTCTGATTTTCATCTCTCCTATAATAACAGCCGACAGAACCTATGTACATTCGCATGGTATCCTCCCAAGAATACCCTTCTTCGTCTCCATTGTCTTCTGTTTCTTCTTCAGTATCTGTAACTACCTCTGTACTACTGTGTTCAGGTTTCAAGACTTCAGCACTCTTAACTAAATCTTCACAACCAAAGGCTTTACCAAACTCTTCAAGATTCTCAAGTACATCACTTTTACTCTCTATATCAGTACAAACACAACCACCTATCTTTGCACCACCCATAATAGCATCAATAACATCGTGAGCCAAACTGTTTATAGCTGGGGGCAATACTTTACCCTTTTCACAAGTTTTTAAGTAATTTATTACCCTGTCTCTTCCGTAATCATTTATTTCATCTACTACAAAGTTACAAAGCCTATCAGTATCACCGTCCCACCAATCTAAGCCATTAGTACCGTAGCTATTGATTAAGGACTCCTGTACTTGAATAGGAATTTCAGTGTTCTTAGCCTCATACCAGTTTCTTCCAAAACCTGCACCTATAAACAAAGGACACCAACCATCTTTGTCAAGCATCATACTCTTTCTTAATACCCCTAACACTACTATTGGGTCAAGAGATTTACTTACTTCAAGAAAACATTCATCGTGAACAAAAGCAGAAATGAGTACCTTACCTAACCAATCTCTTTTTCTAATCTGATGTAATAACCTTACCATAGCGAGTTTATAAATATCAGCTGCAGTACCTTGAATTCTTGCATTACAAGACTGACGCTCAATAGTATCTTTTCTAACTCTTCTCGGGTCATAGTATCTTCTTCTACCGTAGTCAGTAGTTGAGTAAAATTGAGTAGTACCCTGAGATTTCGACTTGTTGATAAAATCTTTAAGCTCTTCCATACCTTGGAAGTAAAGTTCCTTTTGCTTCTTAGCTTTGCGTGTGTTTTCTGGAGTACGCTCCCCATATAATGTAGCCCCAAGATTGGGATCTCCCAAACCATATAAAATGCCAAAATTTACACCCTTAGACATCTTTCTTTGCTTATGCGATACTAATTCATAAGGAATACCAAACATCTGTGATGCCTTTATAGTATGATAGTCCGTATCAGGGTCTTTCATACGCTCAACCATATCCTTACATCCTGCCATACTAACCATTATTCGAGCCTCTACTGAAGAATAGTCAGCATCTAAAGCAAAGTACCCATATCTTGGAATTATGTACCTCTTTACCACATCACTGTATGACTGGTAGTTAGGATTCTTTACAGAAACTCTACCAGTCTCCAAGAACTGTTGCACTTCTGAGAACATAAGACCGTCCTCAGTTGCAAATTTGTCGATATTCTTTGCAAAATTTGACTCAAGGGTAGAGTTTTCCAGATATTCATGTAAATATGCTATAAATGGATACTTTCTACTACCGTCAGGATTCTTTTCTTCCATAAGTTTCTTACGGAACTTTTTACCACAAGAGGGATTACCTGTATCAGTATATTCTAAAATAGGATAATTTAACTCTTTAAAAATAACCTGAGGTAAATCTTTATTACTACGAGGATTAAAATCGTGACCAACAATTTCAACCATCTTAGCATAAGTATTAGCTTTAGAAGTTTTAATACCCTCTACAAGAGCATCAATCTTACTAATATCTACGCAATGACCGTAATACTCCTGATAAGCAATTACAATCGAAAAAGCTACCTCAATCTGATAAATCTTTTTAGCACCATACTTAGCAAGTAAGTTAGTATCAACACAATACTTATACAATTCTAAAAGGTTATCAGTATCTGGGCAGGCATAATATTTTACACTCTCTTCTTCCAAGTCCCAGAATTTAATATTGTTGCTACCGAATTTACCTTGTACAAAGTCACTCAACTCAAAACTATCTCTATTTAATACCCTATGTGTTAAGGGTTTCAAACCAATAGACATATCCCTATGGTCATTCCACATAGTTACCTTAAACAAAATCAGAGTATCTTGAACAAGATTCATAAAGATACCGTAATTGTACATAACCTTCCAGTCGAATGAACCATTATGACATAAAATATCTTTAGTTTCAAGTATAGGCTTAAAATAAGTATTAATAATGAACTCTTCATTACCACTATTACAGATATTTTGTATCTTTTTATGCCTTACGGGAAAATAATATGCTACACCTACATCTATACTGAATACCATACCTACAAGTCTATCGCCAATACCCTGACGGCTTGTTACATTTACATTAAGACCAGTGGTCTCGGTATCGAATGCTACTATACCCTTATGCTCCCAAATCTTCTTACAAATAGCAGTCATCTGTTCAAAGGACTTTACAATAGTATATTTTCTATCTTTAAGCCAAACATAACTCTTTGTAGGATTAGCCTCAATAATTTCAGATAACTTAAAGATTTTATCCTCAGAGTCAAAGTTCCAATCGTCAGATTGCTTATCCTCTGTAACAAACTCAGATAAATCTAAGGCAAACTTATGGTTTACATTAGTAAGCTGTTCTATTTTAGTCTTATAAGTATAATCTTCTGAAAGACTTAAAAATACATCTTCACTATGGTAATTTAATTCTTTAATTACCCTAATCTCCAAAGACACATACCCTTTGTCTTCAATATTATACTTTACAGTTTTAGAGGGATTAAAGGTTTCATACAAATCATCAGTTTCTTTGTTAGTATTATTACAAGCTAACTTCATACCTCTAATAATACTACCAAACTTCTTTAATAACTCAGCATTTAGTGAATTTTTATATTTGACAGGATTACCTTCATTGTCTGTATCTTCATAGGTAAAACAACTTGCATAAACTGCACCACTACCTACTTTTACGAACATTTCTTCCCAATCAGGCGGTAAATAAAAACCGTCTCCCTTAATACCGCTATCAAGAAATTTTCTGTCCTCTTTTAGTACTGGTGATAAGTATGCTGTCATACTATCACCATAATCATAAGCAGATACAACATAGTTATGACCTTTATAATTAAAAGTACCTACTAACATTTAAACAACCTCACCTTTACTCTAATTTTCCGATAAACAACCTCGTTAAAGGTATTAAAACCTTTGTTTTAAACATTGTTAAAGCTACACTGGGTTCATCATCTCTTGTAGAAGTAAAAATCATTTCTTTACCTCTGTCATAATGTAATACTTTCAAATTTGTTCTCATAGCCAGTACTGAACCAATTATTTCTCTCTCTAAGGAATCAAATAAATCATCCTTACTAAAGTACACATTACCCGATAAGGAACAAAAAACATTTATACCATATATCAACCTGCTACCTACTCCACCTATATCATAAAACATATTATATATTTTACTACATAAATCTGAAATATTCAAGTCATATAAATACTTTTTTCTCTTTACCCCTATTGATTTACATTTTACTATATCTCCTATTCTACCGCTATAAGAAATTGTTTTATCAAGGCTACTTTTATACCTATCAGCACTAAAATTACGCATATGGCATTCTTTAGATAAGTTGTTTATGTACTTGCCTTCTTCATAATACTCCTCTCCTAAGGTTTTAAATACTTGAGCAATCACTTCTACAGGAAATTTATCAAATAACCCTGTATAACTCATCTTTCGAGTAGAACAGTCTTTACTATGAAATAGTTCATAATCCTTAATAAAAAGAGGAAGAAGATATTGCACACACTGCTTCAACACGCTACCATATTCAATATCCTCTTCCTGTGCTATACTGTCAAAAGGACTGTCAAGTTCATCTGACTTAACAGCCTCCTTATTAGATTCAATATCAAATACAGTATCAGAACCTACCTCTTTAGAATATTTATTTAAAAAGATAGTACTTACTACACTCAAGGCATAGTGTTCTAAAGAACCTTGAGCCTCGTTATAATGTTCCATAATATGAAAATAGGCATCATCTAAAGCATCTTCCCACCTTGACTGATACTTTGAGATAGCTAAAGGCTTACATTTCATTACAGCTACATGAGCTTTATAAGCCAACAGAGAATCAGCATCTCTAACATATTTATAGTATTTCATATCAAATCCAACCTTTATTATGCTAACCTAAATTTTCCACTTTCCAATACCCTTAACAACTCTCCATCTTTGCTATCTTCACAAAGAGAAATAATCAAATCTTTGATATTTACATCCACTGTAAGCAACTTTTTAATTTCAAGAATTGCCTCGGGAATACCCTTTAATGAGCTAATAAGTACACTTATCAAATCAACACCGTATTCTACTATGTACTTTGTTCTAATATTGTATAACTGACGAATATTTTCTTCAAAAGCTCTTGAACTCATCAACTCTTCAAAAGCATCTTCCTTAGGTTTAAGTTTTCTATCTGAGATTTCACCATAACCGACTTTTAAGTCATCATCAGAATTATCGAACTCAACAATATTTACTACCTCTTTAGCTCTATTAAACCTACCATTTTTGTCATTTTCTTTACATCTATATTCATAAGCCTGTAAAGAAAACTCTCTGACAGCTTCATCTGTAAGTGGAATGGAACCATTTAAAGCTGCTTTAACAATATCAAGCGTATGAGAATAATCACTACCCTCATACATATTCTCAATTTGCTCTGGGGTCATTTTATCCAAACCCTGAAACAACTGCCATATTTTTGAAAAAGACCTATTCTGCTGATATTTGTAATATTTCATACATTTAGTCCTCCTTGATATTAACTTTTAAATATTATACCATAATATAGCAAAAAATTCCAGTTATTCTTAATTATTTTCTTTGTTAACAATGCCTAATTTCTCAAGAGTTTTTACTGTACTAACTACCCCTGAGTTTCCTACATATATCTCTTTATCATCATACTTTAATGTACAACTATTAACGATGTCACCTACCACCGATACTTTTGACACATCATACCAAGTATTGTCAATATTTATAAAAATCTTGCTTCCTTCAGTTTTAATGTAGCTATCACCTACAACAGAAACTACCTGTTGTACCTTATCTTTTGCCTCGTTAGCCAAGCAATTTAGGTTTATTATACTACCACCACCCATAAATACACAAATGGCAACAATTATAACTATAAACCTGCCTACCAACTTCTTAGCTACCTTAATACAAAAAATAACAGCTAATACAGCAATCAACACACCGAAAATAAATCAGTAACTCTATACGCATTAAAAATCCTCCTCTTCACTACCAAATAATGTAGTAAAAGATTTACTAATATTATTCTTTTTAGCTACTACCTTCTGTTTTTTAGAGCCTGTTGATTTCTTGCTACCCTCTGCTGAACTAATCTTTTTTCTTGCCTTTCTAACCTTTTCACTTATATTTCCTAAATCTTTTAAATCTACTTCTAAAAACTGGTCATAAATACCATTGTAAACAGGAGAACCTTTATCCTTACCTGAATCATATCTACCAATCTTTACCCCTTCTATATTTAAAAGATTACCGCCTATTACCCTTGTATTTTCTCCTCTACTGCAAAGGCTCTTGGCTTCTCTCATATCAGAATACCCATCAGGTAAACGGATAAGAGTAGTTACATTATCAATTCTTGGTACTAACATATGAGGTTCATACTCAACCTCATTAAATACCTTACCCTCAGGTATGTCTATACCCTTTAAATCTTCCTCACTAATGTTTTTAAAGGTAACACACTTTATATTTGAATTTAAATTCTTCAAAATGGAAGTATCACCATTATCAACTACAATGTTTAATGCTACCTTATCTACTTTACCGTCTTCACTTTCTATCTGAAGTTTACCTTTGTACTGTAAACTCTCTTCAACTGAGCAACTTGCCAATATTTCCATACTATATAGCCTCCTTATTGTTCTTCACTCTTCTTTAATAAATCTAAGTAATACCTGTATAAAAAGGATATTCCATCTTGAGGTGAAAACCATCTACCATCTGCATAAAGCATATTATACAAGTTTAATATTTTTCCATAACTTAAATCACAAGTTATAGTTTTTAAAAGATAATTATACTTAGATAGTTTCTTTTCATCAAAACACTCAGGTAAATCTCTTACCTTATCATATATACTACCCTCAAGATATAACATTTTGATATACAAAATATCCTTTACAGTAGCTCTTATATAGTTATAAGCTGTTCTTGAAGTAAAGGATTCACACAAGTCATATAACACTCCTACCCTTTTCTTATAACTACGCTTCATAAACATTTCAGTCTTAGGGCAATCCATTAACAACTGCATAACAAACTTCTGAATACTGCCCATACTTTCTCCACAAAGCTTAACAACATCCTTAGAAGTATTTATAACAGCACCATTTTTAAGTTCTTTGGCTAACTGAAATACCTTTTCAGGTTCTTTGAAGTAAGAGGATGCTATAAAGTCCAATACCTTTGTACTCAAAGGATACCCCTTTAGTAAACTAAGTATATCACTTCTCCTTATAATTTGCAAATACAAATCATTACACTGAGAGTACATCTCTTTAAACTCTTTATAGTCTTTATAATTATCAACTTTAATCAAAAATACCGAAGTCATAGACTCAAAAATACCCAAGACTTTCTTCAATTGGCTTTTTACCTTACTGTACTTAACTACAAATAACCAGTTATCTGCAAGATTAGGTTGTACATTTACCAGTTCACACATACTTTTAAAAGTACCTGCGTTATTTACTTCTAAGACACTTTCAAGGGTAGCTTGACATCGTTCTTTCAAAGCATCATATACATACATTTCAGCTAAATCAGAAGATGTTAAAAGTAAATGTACCCTCTTATTTACATCCTTCAAATCCTTTAAAGCACCCATATTACCACTGGTCCCCTATTGCTACTGACTCAAAAACAGGACAATCATCACAATCAACTAATGCTACATCAATGCCTTCGCACTTAGCCTTTTTGCAAGTACAACCCGAATATTCACAAATGTAATCTTTCTTTTTGGAAGTTTTCTTTTTATTTTCTTTCTTCTGATTGTATTTTTCAACCATTTAAATTCAACCCCTCAACCTAATTACATTTTCTTATATAAAGAACTTATAAATTCTTTACAACGAGATAAGGAATTAAAATAAGCCTTGTTTAAGTCTTCATTCTCACAAGCTACCCTCATATCGTTAAAGGATTTACCTATCTTACTTTCTTCACCGTGTTTTAAATTGTAGCAAGTTAAGATATTCTTACATACACTTACAAACTCTTTAGACTCAAAAGAGAAGTAAACTGAACCCCTATCAAGTAAGTTTTTAACAAAATTAGATTCAAACAAATCATAAGGATTTTTTCTTGAATCACTTACCTGACAAAACTTACTATTTACATCAAATAAAAACAAAGGAATGCAATTATTAACAAGAACTTTAAAATCAGGATGACCATCTATAATATCTGTAATATCACTTGAAATTCCTGAATTTACCATTGCCTGAGATACTCCAAAATATGATACTACCTTATTCAAATTCTTTTTGGTAATTTGTACACATTTAACACCCTCTACTGGTAATGTTGATAAGTAAGCTGTTCTATCTTTAATACCCTTGCAGAGATAACCTAAACTATGCTTGATATCCTCTTCCTCATCACTACCAAGTTTGTATGCTACAAGAGAGCCAAACATATCTTCACCCTGAGAATACCTTTTCTCTCTACCTACAAAAGTAAACTTACCGTCAACCTCTTCAGCTCTCCTGAGAAGAAAACCGTCCTGAACCTCATCATACATACCTCTTAAAGTACACTTTACAATAGCATACTCCTCTGAGGTATATGAACCTTCATACAGGTCTTTAGAGTTAACTACAAAACCCTCATAATTAAAGAAAGATAATAAATATTTAATAATATCAGCATTCTCGTTATCGTACAGAACCTTAGTATCAGCAATAAAAACAAACTTGAATTTAGTACCAAGTTCATCCAATGCACGCATTAAAGTACACATTCTATAAAACATCATAGACTCATAATTTTTTATAGAGATACCGTTTATTTTAGCATCAGTAACAATATCACTACTCTTCTTAAAGGTACTCTTACTATTTACCTTAAGAAAAATAGTTACTCCCTTATTTTCAAGTAAGCCATCTCTTAAGTCATCTGGTAAGCCTTCAATAAAATCATAATTGAAAGGTAAATCTACCTTGCTACCCCAGTCAATATCGTCACCCTTAACTCCGTAATCCTTCTCACTACTCATACCGACTGAATATACTATGTCATTACTGATATATTCTTCAATTTTATCCTCAAAGGATTTCTTGATAGAATCATCTGAATACTCTTCAATAATACTCTGAACAAGATTAAACCATTTTGCAAGTAACTGAGAGTAACCAATATCATCCTTCTCAGCTATCTTAATAATCTCGTTAGCAAGCCATCTTTTATAATCATCTCCGTCATACCCCTTAGATGACTCTATAAGATTGAACATCTCTTTTGTAGTAACATTTAAGGTCTCAAGACCATACTTAATAGCATCAATTGTATTTTTCACCCTACATTACCCTCCTGGACAATTGCTTTATCTATATTTATAACATCAACTACCTTTGAGATAGTTTTCGTAACTTTACCTCTACCCTTGCATTTAGTACAAGGTCTTACCCATATTTTCTTTCCCGATTTAAGAGTTCTCCAGTACCCCTTCACTTCATACTCGTGAGAATGTTTACCACCCTTATGAGTGTTTACAGGTTTTGTAACCTCATGGCTACCTAAATCTATAACAGAGAATATTTTGTTTTCCTGATGAACCCTACCCTCTCTCATATAATGTCTACCCTTAGCGTCTACATAAAATCTACTTCTAAGCATAGTGAGAATAGGACAGAATACAATAAATTTTATAGAATCATACATATTCGATACAAGTCTTTGCATACCGTCTTTGTTTCTCTTAACCATAAGAACACCCTTACCAGCTGGAGTAATACTTTTTAGGTCAAAAACTGCTCTTCCCATATTATCATCATAATTGACAGTAAATATAGCATTACAAGCCTTATCTTTACCGAAATAAGTTTCTATATGGAACTTACCCTCCTCGTCTATTTCCACATTCATAGTATCAACAGTTGTTCTATACATAAACTGTAAGGTGTACTTTTTAAAAGAAAAACTGTTAAATCTTACTATATCTTGAATAATATTATTGTACTTAGACTCCACATACCTGAAAGATTCAATTAAATCTCCCTGTAACCCATCTTCTATTCTGTAAACATACAAATCTTTAACTTCAACCAATTTAAACAACCCTTTCCATATTTACTCAAGAGATGACATAAAATCATCTAAGGAAGTGACCTGTACCTTAGTAAAACCTTTTCCTGACATATACCCCTTTACATATGGTTTAACTACAAATATAAATCTGTATCTACAGTCAATAGACTCTAACATAGCAAATACATTGTCTAAACCTTCATTATAGTCTTTATACTCTTGTAAACCATTCAACCAATTACAAAGATGTATATTCTGTACTTCTACTATAAGTACATCATCGTGTTTTAACTTTCCTCTGCAAGCACATAACCCTGCATAAATAGCTTCAAGAGCATTTTCTTTGATATTAGTACCCTTGAATCTAAAAATTTTCTCACTTATTACCTTGCCATCCAATTCAAGGGTAAAACCTACCTTTTTCTCTACCCTGTTAGCATAAGTACTCAATCTATAGTTCATACTTTAACCTCCTATAACACCTATATTATTAAAAGGATAATACCTAAACACAACCTTAGCTTCTACATCGTTCCCACTAAGAAAAGGATTATCCCAATACCTGCTGTCTTCTGAATTATTTCTGTTATCTCCAAGCATAAAGTAACTATCCTTAGGTACTTTTAAAGGATATTCTAATTTTCCTTTTACTGTCTCTTTTGAATTTGTATAAGTTTCATTAAAAATATTACCATTAACATACACTTTACCATTTCTGATATCTACTGTATCACCTTCAACAGCAATTACCCTTTTGACTAAGTGTTTTTCTCCCTTTTTAAATATAAGGATATCTCCCCTATCTATACTACCGAACCAAATAGACAACCTCGAACCAAGTACCCTATCTCCTGTCATTATAGTAGTTTCCATAGAGGAACTTGGTATTACAGCATTAAAAAAGCATATATTAAAACTTGCATAAATAGCTATTACAACTAAAATATAAATCACAAAGGTTTTATACGGTTTGAATACCTTTTTCTTACTTTTCAATATAACACCACCCGAAAAGAAACTATTCAAATATACCAATTCATGCTTAGTCTTCAAATTTTAATACTATTCTATAAACTAAAATATATACTCTATAAAAAAAGCACACATTATAGTGTGCTTTTAATTACATCCTTACTTGAAACTCTTCCAACTGCATAGCTATTGCCCTCTTTTCTTCAGGAGATATAAAACCATTGTAGCAAGAAATATCACAAATGCAATCACCATCAACAATTTCTACTTTGCCAGTCTTATATACCCTGATACCCTTATCATCTTTCTTTATATATTCGGTATAATCAGGACTAATGCAACAATATTCATACCCTGCCTTTTCGAACTGTTTTTCAACTTCCATAATTTCACCTCATTTAATTGAAAGATACTCCCCACTCTTCCCACTGCTTTAATACAGCTCTCATATGAGCTTTCTCAAGGAGTACACTCTGAGGGTAATCATCACATCCTGAAGAACTTGCTTCTAAACAGCCATCTCTGCCTATATAAATTTCTGTATCACAGTCATCTACATAGTAAATCCCCCATTCATCTCCCTTAGAAACAGTAAAACCGATCTCAGCAAACATTTCTCTGGCAGTTAAACAATTCTTCATTTGTAAAAACCTCCAACTTATTATTCTTTAAATCTATTGAAATGCATTTATAAATCATTAACAGAGGTTCATACCCTTTAATGAGTGTGGCTATCTGATTATACAAAGAAATAAACTTAATACCCTTCATAATTTCCGTATCTTCTGATACCTTCCTAACCTTATAGGCTTTACCACAATGAGATAACCTTAATAAGCTACCGTCATTATATGACAAGTCAAGAGTAGCATCAAAAGGTCTAAATGTAATTACCTTGATATCGCAACCCGACAAAATATTTTTAACACTTCTTGTAATATTGTATTCATTACTAACTAAAGCATATGGGTTAAAAGAACCTTTATAATCTATCAGTTTTTTACAATCAAAAGTAAAACCTACTGGATAAACAAAGTCATCATCAGTTACTGATAAAACAGACTCTACCCTGAAAATGCCTTCCATACAATAATTTATAATATTTAAAACATCTAAATACTTATCCCATAAACTACAAAACTTAATCTTATAGTTAAAATTATGATAATAATTACAGATACCCTTACCTGATATATCTATTAAACTAATAGGTATTGTACTACCCAATAGCTTTGCCTTACCACACTTAATCATTTTTAAAGGCATCATAATAGTATATTTAGTATCCTTATTAAGGTAAGCTGTACTACCCGAATACATATGACTACCAACAGCTCTTAACATTCTATTAAACCTTTTTAATAAACCAAACATATAGTCTTCATACATATAAATATTTAACACCATCCCTACCTTTTATATTCTGTAATACTATCTTACCATAATTTATAAAAAGTTACAATATTATCTTTTTGAAATTATTAAATTGTTCAAATAGTTATATACCCCTTCAGGGTTTTTAATGTCAGCCATTACATGGTCAATAGTTCCATTACAAAAATAGGATTCTAACTCAATGCTACCTGTATTAGTCATCTTATTAAACAACCCTTTTCTTAAATGCAAACTACTTAAATCTTTAATATACACAAAATTTATATCTAACCCTGCTATTTCTCCATTATGAAAGATTACCCTATCTGTCGTAATTACATACATAGTTTTCTCCCATTTAGAGGCTCTAATCGGCACAAATACAGCTGCCAATATCACACAAAAAAGCAATATACCCGTCCACAAGGTAAGTAAACCTATCATAAGATTTCCATTATCTGATAGGGGTTGATTTAATACCCCTACTACCCAAGACATTACCGTAAACAGTAAAGACACTCCAAATACAACAGATAACCCTATTAAACCACCACAACAGTAGTTAACCTTATTAGGCTTAATCTGAGCCAACACTTCTTCTTTTTCTCCTAAATTAACGAACATAATAAGCTCCTTAGTATTCTCTTAACATCATATTACCAATTAAATGGTTGTATTCCAACTTACTGTACATCAGAGGGATGATTAAATCCTCTGTAATAGCCTTACTTAGTTTTTTGTATATACATTCAAGGTTTTTTACCTTAGGTACATACCCTCCGCTCCATTCTACGCTATTACCTAAATCTATATAGAGCTTACTACCATCCATAAAACCAATCTCTACTTTACCTTCTCTTGGTTCTATTCTAATATTTTCAGGAAACTCAGTAGCATCTACATCAGGTAAAAATTCCTCTGAATTTATAAACCTACAAATATTTCCTATAGATGGGCATCTAAAATCACCTGCATTACAATACAAATCTAAAGATGTTGAAATTTTAATGTCAATAGGGTATGCAATATTCTCATCAGTAACTGCTAAAGTTACATTCATAGATGCTTTTGTATCTAAGAAATATATTACTGGTTTAAAACAAGAAATAAAGTCAAACCAAATATTACAATCAGGTACTATAAATTCTTTACTATTAAGAACTAAAACTTTACCCCTTAAATCTATAAATTTAAATGGCACTTCATAACAAACCTTACAATGAGTTTTTAAGGGCATATATAATTCACCCTCATCCACTTCAACATTTAATCTTACATCTGTACTCTTGTATATATCAGAATACTTATTCATCTTATTTTTGCATTCCATCAAATAATCGAGCATCCAGGACTTCTTACTCATTTTTCACTTCTCCTACCTATCTTTAAAATAATTGTTGTGATAACAGCTTTTATGTATAAATACTACCTTTTTAGGAATAGATTTATTACCTATTCTACTACCCTTGCATTTAGAATAATAGAAATCCCTCTTCTTTTTAGAAATAGGTTTACCACACTCAATGCAAAGAATACTTCCATCGGGAATAATATTCATATCATCACTCCCCTAACAATATATCTCGAGCTGCATCCTCTTTAAGCAATCTACCATCTGGGAAACAAGGAACTACCCCTGCCTCTCCACCGTATCTAAAGTAGAGTACCCCACCTGGATAAGCATCTAAAATAAAAATATTTTTTGGCTCATACAAAGGTACTCTTCTTACTTTATTACCCTGAGCAGTTAATACCCCTAAGTCTTCATAATTAGATACATTACCATCGACATCTTCTTCAATAATATCTTTGTCCTCTGCTACCAATGCTACTGGAGATAATTTAGATTTACCCCTTGTCCATAAAATCTTCTGAACATATCCACTGTAAGAAACCTGTTCCCAAACTCCTACCTTTAAAGCGATATTACCATTATTGTGATTACCTGATGTACCAAGTTCATTGAACAGCTCTCTACTGTTACATTCAAATACAACACCATCACAAAAGTAACCAAATTCTTCATAGTTCTCTTCAAAAGCTTCAACTACATTATGAACCATCTCAGGTAATTCTTCTTTGGTACAGCTTTCTATAAGCAGGTATTCAGGAGTTGAAAAACCACATCTTTCTATTTCCTGAAACTCCTCTTCCCTATTGTCAAAAGAAACTCCATCAACAATGAAACCATAACAAAGAAAATCTAATAACTGAATTTCTTCTTCTGTAGATGAGGGTCTTACTAATGATGCTACCGCTGAAAAAGCTGACTTAATAGCTGGATTGAATTCTCTTGCCTTAGCAAGTTTGTCTATAGGCAAACAAAGTTCACCTCTTAATTCTACTACCCCGTACTCTGCTAACTCTTCATTGTAATCACCGAGAACTATTTTTAAATGACGAGTGATATCTCTACCTGCTGAACTACGAGCTCTACTTGTAGCAGACACCAAATTACCATTATCGTACACTACCCTGATACCGTGACCATTTATTTTATAAGATGCAAAATACCCTGTCTCATCAGGCATTCTATCAATAAAGTCAGATAGAGCCTTACAATCATAAGACTTAGCTGTTTCAATAGACATCATAGGATTCTTAACAAGTAAATCTGTGTAATCTGTGATTTCACCGTCTTCTTCCCAAATCTCACTTAAAATATGAGATTCAGGCTTAACAGTTTTAAGCATATCATACAAAGTATCATAGATACTATCAGCAACTGCATTAGTAGCTGTTCCAGACATCTCAGAATTACAATCTAAAATAAGCTGTTCCAACTCCTCCACTTTAGAGTCATCAAAACCATTCTCTCCATAGGTATCAATAAAACTTAACATACCCTCTAATTTTACATTTAAATCAGACATAATGCCCTCCTAATAAAATTATACAATATAATACCGCCACGAAAACAATATACTATAACCTTTATTCTTAGTGATATATCCCTACAAACACCAAAAATTATCTTAAAAGTTATAACTATACTTCATTCAAAAATTACAAAATAACAAACCTTAAATAAAAGCTATCTAAAAGAAAATCGAACAAATAAAAATACCTATAATTATCAAAAAATCTTTTTGTAATCATAGGTATTTAAATAATATTGAAATTCTATCTTAAAACCCTATTCTTAACCGATTTTAATATCTTAAAATTTTAATAAAATATTAAGAAAACAGGGAATTATAATTTACCCGATATGCTTTTGTAACTTCATTACCAACTTTTTTATACAACAATTTCGAACTACTCTCATCAAAAATAAAATACCCGTCTGCTTTCTCTGAGATAATTCCTAAACCATTATCAGTTAAAACTATATCACCTGGTCTTAGTAAAGAAAGATTAACAACTTCATCAGGACTACTTACCCCCATAGAACATTCATCTGGACTACTTATTCCAGTAGAACCTTTATCAAGAACTACCATAGAGTTTGCGTCAAGGTAAGATACAACATCTGATGTAATATTTTTCTCATCATAGTAATCATATTTAAACATTAAACTATAAAATAAAGATGAGAAAGGACTATTATACACATTATAATTGAATACTTCTGACTTAGGATTCCAAGTAGCATTATTACCCTTGTGTATTCCATAAGGTGATTTATTATAATCAACACCCAGTGTAGTTAATCCAACGAAAGTTAAATTATCCATATAGCTTGTACCATTTTCATCCCTTATAACATTATCTGAGTTAAAAATGCTACCTTCTACATAACCATAATTTTCATTGCTACTATAATAAGTGTAAGCAACCTTAGCAATGTCACTACCATTATTAAAAGTATCAATATCATTAGAATGTCTTTCGCTTCTTACTACATCTTTTTGAATTGCTGTAGCATCTGTTACATCCAAAGTACCATCGTTATTCACATCATACAAATCAGACAGATAATCATTTGAATCAGATAGCCCTACAACAATTTTTTGAACTTCTGTTGCATCAGTCACATAGTACTGATAATAATTATACCCTTCATACGGTGCTGGTATAGAAGTTCCTAATGGAGATACCCCTGATGGAGATGCTCTCAAGGGAGATGCTCCTAATGAAGATATTACAGCTAATACACAAACAAAACTTTTAATCATATAGATACCCCCAAACCATTAAATAAATCTAAAATACTGTCAAATACATTTATTTTAGACATTGACTTTAAAGAGAAACACTCTTCATCTGTTAATGCTACTATGTAAGATGGGTGACCAAGAGGTTTATCGTGATGATATTCTTTGCAAACAAGCACTTTACCATCTGCAACACTGTCTTTCAGATACACAGCACAATCATACCCTCTATCTAAAACCCTCTCTATATCCCCTACAATACAAAAACCTGAAGAATTTTGCCAAGTGCTATTCTTCAGATATACAAGATAATAATTAGCTTCTCTTATGTAAGGTTTCATAGAAAAAGTATCACAAGCCATTACATCTACATCTTTTATAGATGCTACCGCTTTCTTGAAATCCTGGTGTTTCCTTGTCTTAACTTTCTCCATAATATTCATGCCTCCTCCTTATTAATCTGTTTCCTGCCATAATTTCAGAAGTATTTTTATCAAGCATAAACTTAATATCACTCTCAGTTAAAAAGCCAAGCTCAACACCTATAGAAATTACTTCAAAATTCTTGTTTCGCTTGGCTTCTTTATAGTTAAAGCCTGCACCCACTATAAGATGTCTTAAAGTATATAATGACTTCCTTTCTTTACTCCTTGACATATCTATTCCCCTTGAACCACTTCTGTTACGGTTTTTGAATTTTTATTGTACAGGACTTTGTTGCTATCTTCATCAATAAACAGCAATTCATTACCCTTATCCATAATATAGTATAAGTTATGTAAATCCTTCTTATAACCTGCCTTTATAAGAAGATTTCTCTGCGTTCTTGTAAGTTTTTTTGAATGCCTCAACTTTATAACTCCTTCTTAAAATTTAAATCAGATAGCAATCCTCTACTACCCAACCGTCTTTTCCGCCTTTCTCAGCTTTCATAAGCAAATCAAGACGAGCATCGGGGTCATTACCATCCAGACAGCACCCGAATATAGAGTATCCACACATATTGCTCATAAACGCTTTATTTCTGCTGGAAACAATATAGGTTCTTTCTATTTCAGTATATTCTCTTTGGAAAGAATCTTTTGTAAAGACTATATGAGCAAATATAGGTTTATCAGATACCATATTATGCTCGCAAAACTTATCTTTTAATTCTCTATAAGTCATATAAAAACTCCTATAAATTTTTATTGTACCTACATTTTAGCATATATCACCAGTAAATACAATATATTTATAAATAAAAATAAAGAGGTTAAACCTAAAATGTTTAACCTCTTTACCAAAAATACCCTTGCTTAACAAACCAAATCAATTCTCTCTATCTTATAATAAGAATTTCCTACAAGTCTTACCCAGTTATCTCTTATCCATTTCTTAGTTGGAGCAGTTATTGAAACTGCTCTGCGATACTGGGGGTAATATATGTTTGAACAATAAACTTTATAACAATGAGCATAACAACAAGCCACAATAATTGCCACCTTTCACTAAATTTGTATATAATATTCAAATCAAAGAACACTAAGCAACTATTCTTAAAATTGACTCATATTTAAAAATCTTAAAAATAATATATAGTATCAAACTACTACTCTTCAGAACCTTTATCCGTACTGTACTTTGAATATACCTTTACAAAAATAAGACAAGACCACATTGCTAACCCACAAGCAACAATAGCTGTAATAAAATCAATATTAGTCTTAATAGGAGTGATTGCTTCATCATCAGATGAACATACTGTTGATATACCCCATTTTAAATTGGTTGTACCTTCTTTAGCAGTATTATTACCTAAATTAGAAGATATTTTAACCATTACTTCTTTACTCTCATTTGCACCAAAGTCACCTAATGAAATATTATGTAAAACACTCAAATCTCCAGAATAAACACTTGAACCATTAACATAAACATCAACCCTTATATCTTTGTCTTTATCCTTTATATCATACGCACTCAGATATATATCCTTTTTAGTAGATGATAAGTTCTTTACAATAATAATTTGACTCTTACTATCCCCATATTTAATACTTTCAAAATTTTTAAATACATTCTTTGCATCTGCATTACAAGAAAAAGTATCGTTATTTAAACTTATTACTGCCGAACTTGTAAAAACATCTTTATCATCATACCCTATATCTTTAGCCTTTATGTTAAAATAATCTAAACCTACATCACTTGCTTGTACTACCTCTACTTTTACAGTAACACAATCTTTCTCAGCAGTTCCACTAAAACAAGATATACTTTTAATTAAAGGTTCTGATGTATCACCTACTGCTAATACTTTTGTGTAATAGTAATACCCTTGGTATGGCTTCCAGTCTTCTGAATTATAAACTACACTATCTACATTTTTATCATCCTTTACTACCCTTAATCTACAAAATACATCTACCGTTCCTGTATTCGTAACTTTTAAAGAACCATCACTAAAATCTGATGAACACTTTACAACACCAGTTGATACATTACCCTTTAGGTCCTTATTTTGTAATACCATTGCCAAACAACACACACTTGATGCCAAAAAACAACTAATTGATACTATCATTATTATAACTTCTAAATACTTTCTTCTACCTTTCAATAGTAGCTACCTCCTTTTAATATAAAAAATATGGGGAAGATTTTCACCTTCCCCAATATATTAAAAATTAACAAAAACCTTTAAAGAACGCTTCCTTATAGTTCTTATATCCTTCTGCATTAATTGCATCACAATATAATTCTAAATCCAAATTACAACCCTTTAAAGACTTAACTCTTATATCTTTAAACAAGGGTTCAGAAATCTCTCCTGGGTTTAATACCTTTTTATAGTAATAATACCCATTTGATTTTTCCCAACTTAAACTTATAACTACCGAGTCCTTATATAAAGTATTTAAAACATCTGAATATACTCTTATATATACTGGAGTATTTCCTACATTTTTAACACAAGGAGTCGTCTTAACTATACCCTCTTTTTCATCATAAATAGCTTTATCACCTAATAAATCTACTTTGATATTTTCTTCAATAATGCTTTTTCTTTTCTTTAACATAAGACCTAAGCATATTACAGAAAGTACAACTATTAAACTACATCTTTTTGCTAATTTTTTATTCATATAACACTTATTTATCTTTTACCCTTGCTACTATGACCTTTAAGTCATATTCGTCTATATCCTTACACTTGTCTTTGACAAGAAAATAACGATAATCTCTCTTACTACCTAAAAATCTCACGAAGCTATCTAAACTCACACATTCAAGTGTATCATCTTTAATCTGAGTATTTAAATAATCTTTCATACCCTTACTACAGATATCGATAGAATGAATTGCTGTTCCAAACCGTCCAAATGAATCATAAATATTATTACAAAGATCAACAATACACTCTTGTAAGTACCCTTCGTCGAAATCATCCTCTGATAAAAGCCTACTTGAACCATCACACAAAGTAATAGCAGACATAATATAATCCAAACCTACTGGTTCCCAGTAAGATTCTATTTCTACAGAAAGGTCATCCTTATTTACAAAAGCACCAAAAGAAGAAAGAATATCTGCCGTTTCCACTTTAGACTCAAACTTGTATGGATTGTCCGTTTCACACTCAAATGTACAAGGTCCGTACTGTACTTCAAACTCAATTAAAATTTCATTGCTTTCAGGGCAATCTGAAATCTTAAGAGATTTTAAGTCATAATCAGCAATATTAAAACCTTCAATTACCCATTCTAACACAGGGTCCACTATATTATCAAAAGCTCTTTTACCTAATTCAACAACATTGTACATACAATCACCTAAAATCTGCAATAAATTTGATTTTTGAGGATACCTCTACATTCTCAACATTTATACTTTCTTTGAGATGAGTGACATCTTTATTTATAAAAGCATCTTCAAAATTACTCGATTTAGATGCCCCTACTCTATCTATGCTGCCATAAACATTAGTATCATCAAAAGACATATCGTCGATTTTGTAACCATATGACCAATCCAATAAAGACTTTAAATAGTTACAAAAACTTATACCTTTATCATAGGCGTCTTTAACAGACTCATTTTTCAAAGATACCCTTTCGTCTTCTGTTATTCCAAAACTGTAATTATAAGAAACTAAATTCTTATTATCTACAACTCTTCCTAACAAAGATATCATAATATCAATGTTTATATCAGTAGTAAGAAGTACTGCCTGAGTAGATTCATAATGAGATAATTCCCTTCCCTTTGTAATTCTTCCATCTTTACCAATTTCCACCGTATTATATACAGCTGTTGTTTTTATACTACCCTTATTTATTTCTAAATTCTTAGAAAATATTGCACAACACTCTTCTTCAGCTATTTTAACAAAAGAAGAAACTACTTCCGATAACTTTAACAAGCTATCGGAAGAACTTTCCTTACCTACCCCTTTGAAAACAAAACACATATTCATTTTTGTAGGATACATCTCAGCATACCCTGTCTTTGCAAATCTTACAGTTGCCATACACAATTACCTTCCCATCAACTTTTTATATTCATCTTTTAAAGCACCCACATTCATGAAACCAGTATCTTCATTACCAACATCTTTATCTGATAATGACTTCATCTTTATAATTAAAGCCTTACAAGCATCTCTACCACAAGGTTTTATACTACCATCAGCATTAAATACATTGTTGTAAAGTTCTTCTAAATCTTTCATAATAACACCTTATTTACATTTCTTAAGCAGGTCCATCTTTCCAATAACAGGTAACATCTTGCAATCTCCTTTTACTGCATTTACAATACCCATTATAGCTAATACCACAAAGAATATTGAACCTAAACCCAATACAATCGAAACAATAGAAACAATTGGATTGGGAACATACCCTAATAGGAAATTATACGATGGTTTAAAGAACACACTTAATATCGCTGTAATTATCCAACTGCATGTACTATATACAAATGTACATACAGACAAAGATAACCCCTGACTCGCATGGTACTGTACAAATTTTGAATTCTTACAACCAAATATAGGTACTAAAACAAGAAAACCAATATATGACAGTACCGCCATAAATTTATTATCTTCTACCTGCGTATCTACATGAGTTTCTCCACCGTTAGGAGCTTTAGGAGTATCTTCTTCTTCGAACAAATCGTTAAAAACCTGTTCTGATTCTACATTCGTAGAAGAGTTTACAGGCATTGGGGTAACAGGATTCCCACATTTAGGACAGAATATAACCCCGTCGTAAATCTCTGTACCACATTTTGAACAAAACATATAAATAACCTCCTTAAAATTAATCAAAATCAAACTTAATACCGTACCACTTGAATACTTGCTTCAAGGTACTTATAGTATTTTCATTAGCTGCTGCATTGTTTACATCTATTTCAATTTGAAGAGGATGCCCATTGGCTTTATCCTCTTTAATAATTGTAAAGCAATCAACATCATTACCGTTTAAGTCCTCTCTTGAATAATTAATCTGTTGCATACACCAACCATCACCCTGCAATAACTCATCAGTTGTAACATTTTTGTACAAGGAATTATATGTAGATACAGTCCCTTCTACTAATGATTGTACATCTTTCTTTAAATCAACATTCTCTAAACCTGAGTATCTTACATTTACATATACCCCGTCCTTTGTGCCACTCACATAGGAATCACTTGAATGAACCAAATCTGAATCAAAAAATGGAATAGCAATCTCTGCACCCTGATAGTTCTTTAAGGTATAAGTTTTAGGATTTCCTGAAAAGTTAAATTCATTTGAACTACTGTCATCTGTATAAGAACTGCTATCATCAAAGTAGGAACTACTGTCAGATGAATCATCTGTAAAATAATTACCCCAAGTATCACTGCTCTCTGTATGATAACTGCTATCTGTATTCTTACCAATAACACCACCATTTAACAATGAGGATGCTGTTAAAGTTACTACAACACCACTAATTATCATACCAATCACATATAAACCGCCTACAATAGCAGATGCTATAATTACGCCTGTCTTACCATTTGCATTTGGTCCTGAATAAGAACTTGTGCTACTCATACCCAGAATCAGCATAAAGATAACTGGTAAAAATACCATTCCTACTGAGAAACCAGTACCTTTATTAAATACTTTAGCTAACTTAGCTAAAGTTGCTATCTGGAATATTGTCCCTCCGAGAGGAATTAAACATAAAAGGAATAACCAACCATTACCCCATATAATCTTACTTAAGGTATATGTATTGTAAAAAGGTACTAATGAAATCCATCCCTCATACCCTGCCTTCTTGAATACCTTCCACTCACCGATAATGAAAAGAGCCAAACAAGCCAATCCAATTACCGCAAATATTCCTATTATTACAAACATAGCTGTTGCCATAGTTGCTACCCCTGAGTAGCCATACATACTATTCATTATAATCTCCTCACTTTTTAAAGTTTTTTATTGAATATATTATTCCTACAATAGACACTATATTTATCAACAAAACCATCATCCACTCGATTTCATTGTAAATGAACATTGCTACCGTATTTATAACCACTACTGCTACAAGTAAAACTACCGTAGCTACCTTTAATACTTTCTTTAACATAACATTCATACACTATTTACCTGAAATAGTTTAAACACATATCAGAACGAGATATAATATCAAATGACTTGATATCACACAGGTTTAAAACAAACCTGCTACCACTCTTAGTAGATACAGCTACTTCATCATGAGTAATCTTATCTACTCTGCAAACAACACTCGAACCATTTAGTAAAAACAACTTAGCAATATCTCCTGTAAGTAACTTTGTAGGATAAACACGCTCATCCTCCTTATCCATAGATAAACAGGTTATCCTACGAACTACTACTGACATATCAACTCACTCCTTATATTTTTTATAGTATCTTCAGGTAAAACCCTGTCCATAAAATCCATTATGGGTGAGAGTTTATCAATACCTATACCACTTATATTAGAATCTTTGATATTTGGATATTTTTCAAAAAATGCCTGTTTAATCTCTTTTAACTTTGACTCCAACTTCCGTACATAAGAAAAATTCATAAAATCTGCCATTTCTTCATAGAAAATATCACTATCTAACTTAAATACTCTATATAGGTCTTCTAAAAGCTCATAGTTAATATGACCTACTAAAAGATACCTTTCTCCATTAGTATATTGTGTTTTTAAAAACACAATTTCTTTACCTAATGATAACAAAGTATCTATGTTTTCCTGCAGTACCTCGTCATTACAATACTCAGTATAAGAGAAAATGGGTTTTATATTAATACTTTTATTAAGTCTTAATATATCTTTATTTAACTCATCTTTAGTAATATTATGATAGATACCCGTAGGTAGGAAATCCATACTGTATAAATCTTTACCTATAAAATAAGCATCATCATATACATAGATATAATTACCACCTAAAGACTGAATAATTTCTTCTATATTAGGTACACCATCTTTAATAGAACCTATGTAATTCAAGTCTAACCTTTTCTTTCTACTGTAGTATCTACCCATTGAATATGAGTCATATATTCCATCTACAACAGCAATATCTATATCACTATTTACTTTTGCAGTTTCTCTTGCTAAATTGATTGCCTCTGATAAGGACTTTCCACTGCACCAATGTATATGAGTACCACTTACATACTCTCCATTACTATTATCAACATTTAAAAGCATATACATAATATAACCTCCTACAAATAAAACCACTTACTAAGCTTATAAACTTAATAAGTGGCTTTTACAGCACTTACTTAAGACCTATCCTTCATATTATTACTCTTCAAAGTAATAATATATTCACAATGTAATTTATCATCACCCCATTTATTTTGTAATGAAATATCTTTACTTTTATAATCATCAAACTTCTGAAAAATGTCAGAAGTAATATGACCTACACCACAAGTATTTTCATCGATACCCAAAGCTATTATAAGGTCTTCAATTACAATTTTTGTATGCCTGCTCTGTACTAAATCCAATAAAGGATATAATATTTTTAAGGTATCACATACAATATTATATAAACTGTATAATACATTTATAGAAGCTACCATCTTCTTTCCCGTATAAGATTCCTTAATATTTACTATCTTATTTTTATAGCTGATACTATCTAAAAAGACAGTTAATCTTTCAGTACCCATTGTATAAGTTAGGATATATACATCGCCATTATCTAACAATCTTACTAATAAATTACATTCTTTATCAACATTTAAAATAGTTTTTACGCTATTCTGTACCTTACTAAGATATCTTAATAAACTGTAATTTATATCCTTATCTTTATAATAGATGCAACCACAATCTTTATCTTTGACTAAGATCATAGGAGTTATACAATTTGTGTTAGACAAGATGTCATTAAAAATTGAAAAATCAAAAGTACCCTTTAAATACTCTCTTGCATCATACAAGCATAACTCACTCATACAACTTCATCCTTTCAACAGCATTTAAACTTTTACCAAGACGAACAACATTTGAAGTAACTGCAAGAGAGGTAGGAGTCCAAAAAATACTTACGGCATCATAATCACCTTCAATTATTCTTATTGAATTTGCCTTAGAATCATTAGTATAAAATATCTTTAGAAAAACGCTGTTTTCTGTTCTTTTTACAAATACATTACCCTCTTGGCATACACCCTGACCTATTTGCAAAGACTTAATAAGACAATTATATAGAGTGTAATACCCATTTGATTTTAGAACTACACCTGGCTTTAAATTACCCTTCTTCCAAGAACCCGAATAATCTAATTCACTTGTAATAAGATTAACAAAAGGAATTGGGTGCTCTTTGGTATCTACCTTTTGAATTAGTTTATACAAAAAATCTAACCCTTGAGTATATACTATTGGTTCTAACCTGCCTCTATACTTCATAAAAGCTACTGGTACTAATCCCTTATTATACCCATCAAATCCTACATAAAACACAAAAGGATTATCAAATAGTACACTAATCCCTAAAGAACTGTTTTTATCATCAAAACAAAGAACCTCATTTATACCCAGTAGATAATACAATGTATACTCCTTATTTGTTTCATCCTCTTTAAACCTACAGCTATGAATATACCCTAAGCTTATTCCTGATATCTTACCCTCATAAGGACACACCGAAATATTTTCTATGGTAGATATTTCATTTAATACTGAACCTTGCCTTCTTGACAATCTTCCCTCTTTTGTTATAAAGGACTTTACATTTGAATTGAAAAAATCATTTCTATCATAAATATAAACTGGTACACTGTACTTTCCACTTAATCGAGCCATTACAACTTCTTTAGAAAGCACCTTAAACCCTTCAGCAAATAGTGTTAAAAAATCTCCGTTCTTTAATCTTCCTATTATTCTCATTTTGTATCTACCCTCTTTGAAACAACTTCAGTAACTTTTGTATTTTCTACAAGATATCTGCCCATACCCTTTATCACATCATAATCGTACTCTTTAATAGATGCAACTACAACACTTTTATAACTACTTAAAGCCTTATACTTTTCCTCAGACATATATAAATCAGCATTCTCTAACAATAAAATATCACTGTTTTCAGCAGATTTAACTATATCTTTCCAAGAAGTATTTACACTGCAATAAGATACCTTGTGATTTACTTTATACTTTTCCTCTATTAAAGGAAGTACAAACATATTTAAAAGTACTGAATCACCTAACAACAGATTAACCTTATCAGATAACTCAATAGATACATCAATCTTCTCCTGTACCTTTTCGTGTATAGAAATCATATCAACACACCATATCGCTTTCATAAATTTTAAAGTCATTACCCTGCATCCCGACTACTAAATTCTTGTAGCCAAAAGGTTTACTACATTCAGAGAAGTTCAAACTGTAAATACAGAAATCAATTTTTTCCTGCATCCTAATGTTTTCATAAAATAACTCTTTAGGAATACTAAAATCTTCAAAAAACAAAAGAGAATCCGTACCAAGTTTACCCTCTAAAAAGCCTTTCAATATATTTACATTACCCATATGGTAATTAGCTACCTCTTCATCACCCATTTTAAATAAGCAATAAAGCCAATCATCTTTAGATTTACTATAATCCTGCAGGGACTTAGCTCTTTTATTATATTTTATTTCTTTTTCATTCCTGTTTGCATTTGATATACCTACAATACACCAATTGTAATTTTTCATCAGTGTCTCTAAAGCTTTAATAAACTTACTTGCTGTCTTAAAAGATATAAACAAGTAACCTGAATGAGAATCATAATAATCATTTTCATTTCCTGAGCTACATAAGGTATTTATACAATCTCTCTCTTTTTTCAAAAACATTTAAAAACCGCCCTTTATACTTTCTAAAATATATACTACCCTACTACAATGCTATCTATCTTATTAGCACCAACTTTGATATTAAGTTTCTTACCTTCATCAGCCAAAATAGTATAATCATTAGCCACCTTATCAACTTTAAAATAGGTATCCTCATTATCAGAGATGTTGGCTTTACTAAGCAAGCCCTTTAATTCATAAGCGTGAGATTTAAACATATGAGATTCTCTATCTATCAAACCATCTTTACTTATATATTTAATACCCAGATTAGCACCTTTACAAGATAAATCTCTTATAATCTCAAAAGATACCTTACTTAACCCTATCAACTTATATTTATCAACAGTAACATAAACATCACCATTATAAGGATTGTTAATACCTTGCCAACCTATAATGGCTACCTCATTACCCTTTAATAAGGTCTTTACCTCAAAATAATCTCCCCCACGAAGTAAATACCCTATATCGTAATCAGCAAAGTATAATACTTTAAAGTCACAACCATCTACACCTACAATATAAACCTTACCTGTTTCTACACCATTTATATAAGAAGTAAACTCTTCTTCATCGACATAATCACTTACTACTAAAGGAGATAAAAACTTTAATGCAAGACTACCGTCTTCTCTTACCAAAGTATTAGATTGTCTTAAACAAACCTCAGATTTTCCTAAATAATCCCCAACCAACTGAATGTTGTCATAGATATTACTCAGTATATTTCTTACCTGCTTAGATGGACTTATATGAAAACCACTACCATCAACATACAAAATGTATTCATTGCTCTTACAATTACCTATTATAAACATAAGCTACCCTCTTTTTTATACTGTTTCTACTCTCTTGATAATATTTTCGATTTCCATACCGTGAGCTGCTCTATAATAAGCATCTGCTGACTTTCGAGATTTGGAATTTAACATAATTTCCTCAGCTATCTTTAAACCCTTACAAGAAATATTCCAATTTGCATTTTTACCTAAAATCTCAAGTAATTCAATTGGAACAATAAACATCATATAATTATTATAACATCTTATATTCCGTGATATAACACCCTTAATAATATCAAGCATATTAGAGTTATTAAGCCACATCATCATCTCAGTATAAGCCATCTGAACCTGAGATGTAAAAATATACCCTTGCAATAAAGTCATATTCGACTGAACAGCAGAATTTAATACATACACATAAGGTGTTAACCCTGTAAATGCCTTACTTAAATAAGCATACTGTAAAGTCATATCGTGACTTAAATAATCCTTTAAATTAGAATAGCTATCCTCAATAATTTTAAGCTTCTTAAACATAGCAATCTCTTCATCAGAATATTTTATCTTTAACTGATTGTTTTCAATAACAAAACACTGTACCTTGTCATTTTTAACAAGTGATTTGAACTCTTCTTCAGTAACAAAAACTAAATCCGCAGGTTGAGCCTGAACAGGTCCTTCTTTCAATAACCAACCTACCCTCTTGTTTCCATCTTTTACTACTGCTACTTCATGATATGGTTTCATAATGCCTGCCTCCTAAATTTAAAAGCCTATATAATCATTCATAATATGCATTATCGCATCTCCGCCGTGAGCGTTACCCCAATAAGCACATAAATCTTTCAACCATCCCCTGAAAAACATTTCATTTTCAGTACCCTTGGTTTCTTTAATTGTATCTGCCATAATTACTACCCTCTTTAATTGATTGTAGTTCTTATTAAACCAATACTTTGTTGCCCTCTCACCATAGCAACCGTGAGAAAGAGTAACTAACTCTTCCCCATCTTTTGCTAAGATTATATCTCCACAATAGATTAAATCACCCTTCGTAGTACCGTTTTTCGTCGATATACTCGAATATAATACTACCCCTGGTATAATCTCCTTCTTCATAATAAAACCCCCTTACAATTATTCACCAAGCTTCATATCAAGATTTAAATCACAGTACAACAATTCTCTAACGGAATGAATATTGTAAATATCAAGAATTTTATGAGTAAAAGCTATCTCCTCTTTAGTACCCTCTGGGGGAATTGTAAAGACCTTACCAAAAGATTTGCGTAAGAGTCTATTATCTTCAATATACTTTTTAGCCTCATCAAAGGTAGATACTTCTCTTACATTCACCTCATCGTCTGTGGCAAGTACAACAGTACCGTCCTGCAAGGTTTTCTTTAATACAGGTAGAATACCCTTACCCTGTACTTCTTTCTCAGATAACACTTCAGAAATAACCCTTTGAGCTAAAACTGGTGGCATATCAAGAGAAATCTTAACAGTCTTATAATCTTTTACAGCATAGACATTCATCAATCTGTACCCAATACATTTTTCATTGTAGTTTAACTTGTACAATAACATAAATACAATCTCCTTAATATCAATATTTCTTATCAGTTAAATGCGATTACTGATTTACAAAAACAGCCTTATTTAACCATTTTAAACCTATCGAAAAATAACCATTAATGCTCTTTACAAGTAAAGTAACAGATTTGTACAAAGATATACTCTGACAAGCAACTAATATATCAAGAATATTATCCGCAAATAATTTAACTTTACCTGACTTTAACATCTTAACATATTCTGGAGTATTTCCACCAACAGATACATAGTATAGTAAGGTGTGAGTATCATCTTTAGAGCCATTAAATAGCTTATTAAAGTCTGAGGTTGATAATTCTCTTTCACAAGATGTATCCTTAGTAAAGGATATTTTATTTCCACTTACTAAAAATGAATACCCTGCTTTGAGATAATCTTTTAATAGTTTACACCCTTCGACAGTCATGAAATTATCTACCGTCAAGGAAAACGTCAATCCGTTAAAGTTTACATTATCACCATAAGAAGTATCATTATTAACATAATTTAATAAAGTATCTAAAGATAAGGATTTTACATAAAGTTTCTTGATATCTTCAATCTTACCTTTTTCCACATATGCATACTCAGTATTAAAAGCATTAACACTTTTTGTGAAAATCACATTAATTTTACTATTAACTACATTAAAACCTATCACAAAACTACTGCACCAATAAAGTATTTTGTCCTTATAACGCATACATCCTGCTCTTCTTATCAAGTAATTCCAATGAAGTATGAAAGAATCAATTGCTTTTGGATAAGTAACACCTGTACTTATAAAAGAACCACTAAGATAATCATTAATAGAACATCCGTTATCTAATAAATGTAAAAACATCTTATAGTAGAAGTCAGCATTATCTTTATAAACTCTATTTAAAACTCTTCTAAAACAGGAAGAACTTAAAGCCTTATTATAGGCATCCTGTAAGGAATTAACCCTAACTTTACACATACGATGCTTACAATCAGTTAAAGGATAATAAAAAGTACTTACATCATTCGATACCTTTTTTGACAGTACATAATGACTATTATAAGCATCTATAGTCAAAAAGTAGTTATCTCCACCTTTCATAAGACACTCAAATATTGTTAAAGATAAATCTGGACTAACAGCATCATAACTGACACCAAAATCATAAACACCCTCTGTATCTACGATTTTAAGTATTTCTAAAGAATCTGACATTTCCATAACAAAATCCTCCTTATATCAACAAGCATAAAAATAAATACCCATCTTGATTAATCATCCCACTTGGCGTCCTTAAGAACGGTTACCACTGTAGCTAAGATAACATTATTAGCATATCTTTCATCCCTCAGAATAGCTATAACATCTTCAAGAGTTCTGCCAGTATTGTGATATAGTTCTTTAAATCTTTCCATGCAAGATGTAAATATATCTTTAGTATCTGTAGCTGTCTTTGTAGCCTTAACTAATACCTCTGAATCTTTTTTTATTGCACTTTTTATCTTTTCTAAGTAGGCTTCAACCTTTTCAGAGTTTTTTAACAAGTCGAAAGCAACAGTTGCATCAACAAAATCAAAATCTCCTAAATATATACTATCTCTTTTGATACGAAAACTATATCTTGAAAACTTTTTCATAACTGTCAATGCTGAATCTGCAGATGACCAATCTAATTGAACATTATCACTTAGACTAAAAGCTTTTATAACAGAAAGAGATGCATCATTAGGAAACTTTGACATCAAAACCAACATAAAGTGACTGAAAGCAGACTTTAAAGTATTCTGATTAACTACTGGTACCTCAAAAGAACTTAATTTAAAATTTACTTCCTCTAAATCTTTTTTACTTATAGTATGATACCCCATAACTCATTTACTCCTTTTACACTAAATATAAAGAGGTTCTTCTTCCTTCGGTAAGCAATCTACAACAACCTTACCCTGACCTACTAAAGACAACTTATTCTTAGGTATGTTTAAACGGAAGTTACCATCATACCCCATTCTAAGTCTACTCATTACCCCATTTAACGATGTATCTTCTTCATTCCCACAATACATCCATAGGTGAGCCTTTCTTTTACCGCCTTTTGCTGTATACATGCTTTTTACTCTTAGATTTTTATAATAACCTAAGTACAAATACAACTCATAGTAGTTTTTATTTTGTACCTTGTAAACATACCCTCTTTGTAGCTCTAAAGGATTTGACTTTGTTACAAACTGACCACTCGACAAGCCTAAATTATTAGCTATCACAAGTATTGATTTGTTATCACTATGTCCTATACCGCCTATCAATGCTGGGAGATTTTCATACGAAAGAACTACATATTTTATAGGTACATTAGCCACTAAATAATCTATACTTTCATCCAATCTTTTCCATACTAATGGGGTATTATACCACTTTACATCGATGACGGTGTTGCTATTTTTCCATACTGGATTATTACCTATAACATTATCCACCCACAAGAAGTGAAACTGTTTTATTGAGTTATACCCTATAAAGATAACAACCCTACCATCTTTCATTATAAAGACATCGCCAATCCTGGCTGTTCTAAATTGTGATACAGGTATCACCTTTGTATATTCCCTCATACTAATCTCCCCTTTTAAACATTTTTAAAATTAAATTAAACTGTAGGCTATTTTTATTTGCCTCTGTAATACCCTATTTGCTATTTCATACCTATTTATAGATTTACTAAATTTAAACCCTCTTAGAGTATTTAAAGTATTATGAATGTACTTACCATAACCTAAATCTGATAACATTTTTATTATATCTTCAAAAGGAGTACCATCGTTAGCATATAAATAAGCATCATTATCTTTCCTGTTTATATAATCTTCTATTGTACCATCTAAATTATCAGTATAATAAGGCAAAAAAGCTAAGTTAAAATCATATATAGGGGCAATACCCAACATCCTTTGAGTTTCATTATGGATAAGCACCCCTATATTATTTAAATGTCTATCTACATTTAATGACAAAAAATCTAACAGCAACATATTTACCAATCTTATTAGGTCTCTCTTGCCACCATAATTGTATTTAAGCAAATCATTAAAATTTTTTATATCAGGAGAAATATCCGCTACTGAACTCATACCTATACTCTCTGTACAAATATTTTTACATCTTGTAGCTACTTTGTTTTTATATTCTACTAAATCATATTTTACACATTCATTAGGGAACAACTTCTGAGCTAATTTAGATGTTAAGTACTCAGAATAAGGCTCTCTACCTGAATTATATGCTATATTAGAACCTGATTTGTACAAATATATAGAACCGTCAACTTTCTTCCAACACTTAGGAAAACTACCACCTGTTGAAAAGTCTGGAGAACCTGTTATCTTTTTTCCATTTACTATACTACCATCATAAGAAAACCTTGAAATTCTTTCATTCAAAGGGTTTTTATAAGGAGATACACTCTTCCAAGACAAATTAGAATTAACTTCTCTTACCCAAAAAGAATCTAATAAAGATATACAATTAGTACAAGATATTATATCTTCTATTTTCGTAATACCCTCTGATTGTAGCAAAGAATATATGTTTCTTCGATGAGACAATACTAACCTATCTTCAATCCATTTATTAAAAGAAACCATACCTTTGAATGATAAAGGAACTACCTTTGTAAAACCTTTGTCTATACTTATAGAGGACACACCCAATACATCCTTTATTGTAAACTGTAGTACTGGACTATCTTTATTCATCAAGTAAAAACTTTTCATAATAACCTACCCTTGGTTCCTCAACTATAATCGAAAATAGCTACAACACTTTTCACCTCTGCCCATTACTACAAAGGTTCTTATATCAGATAAAGGTATTGAAATATTTTTATTTGCACCAGTTAAATATACAACCACACTTTTATTACTTATCTTTGTCAAAAACCCAACATAAGATAAGCCACTATTTAAGAAAAACCTTACCTTATCACCTACCATTGCTTTTCTAAGATACCCACACTCATCTTCTTTACTCAAAGACAAGCATTGAACTCTTCTTACTTCTACTGACATAAATACAATCCTCCTAATTAGGTATGTTATTACTTTTACATCAAAAACATATCACCTAAAATAGTAATTCTTCACTATAAGAATCATGCTTTAAGAAAGCCCAAGAATAGGTTCTTTGTTTTTCATGTAAAATGAGCTGTATGCACACAATCATTATTTAACAATAAAAAGACATATACCCAAAGTATTGACACCATATCTGTTGAATGTAAAAAGCATTACTTTGAATAAATACCAATAATTTAGCTAAATCACCTTTACTTATTCGTGACCTATTGTTTGCTAATTTTACTTTGCCTTCTTTAGTTAACCAAACCTTTGTTGCATTTGCTTTCGGAACACCTTTACAAATATGAACATGAACAGGTTCTCCGTTCTCATTTGACCAAAAATATATTTTATAACCAAACACATTAAATATACTTGGCATTAGCAATACCCCCTTGTTTGGCTACACTTAATATTATTTCTGAATTTTTTATACAAAAATCCACAAGGGCGCTCACTTCTGTATCACTAAAACCTACAATATTAGATATTCTATATGTTGGTATTAAACAATCAAGTTCTTTAAAACCATAAATAGCGTCTGGTTCCTCAAAATGAACAGTAACAAAACCATCTGAAGATAAAGGAGTATGCACAACCTCAATCTTATCATACATTGTACAATATGGATAATACATGGTAAATCACCTTTCAATCACAATTTCTTTACAATATCAATAAACTGCTGAGCAGTTACAATAGGGATATTGCTACCTTTTTCATTGTATCTTTCTACCTTTTGTACCTTACTCGTGTACCTTGCTGGAGAACCATCGGCTCCTGCCCATACAAGATAATCTATATTCTTAGTTACGCTTGGCATAAAATCTACATGCAACTTATCAGCAAAAGTATTATTTATATAAGCATAAAATTCAGACTTCTTATTAAAACCATTACCCACATTGTCTGAACATACAACCTTTAAAGTCTTTTTATTAGAGAAGTCTATAATCTCTACATTTTTTACACCCTCTAACAAATCCTCTTTAAATTCACATAAAGAATTATATACCTTTATTGCCTGTACAGATACTATCTTATCAGAATCATTTAAACCAAGTTTGTTCTGAACAAAAGTAAAGCCACCAGAATCAATATCCTCAAAAGCCTCTTCTAAAGAACCGTATCCCTGAAATATTTTCTGAGCAGATGTTCTTACAAAAGGTATGTTAGAAAGCATAACATACTCCCATAACTGCATCTTCTTTTTTGACTTAATCTGAGCAATCACATCTGCCGATATTTTTGAAGATACATCTGGTGCTAAATTCATACCTTCCTCAAGCTCAAAAATATCCATTGGAGAAGTAGGACTGTAATAATCAATAAACTTATCAATAGTACTCTCGCCAAAACGGAGAATACCCAAGTCTGAACATAAGGTTTTAATTCGCATAGCAAGCTTATCTTTACATCTCGGATTACTACAATGCAATCCTGTCAAAGTTTCACCTATCTCCATCGGTGCACCACAAGTATCGCAGAATTCTGGAAGAATATCTGCAAACTGATATGGTAAGCCATAACTATCATAATTTTCTTTAATATCTGATACAAACATAATTACCCTACTTTCCACTTTGTAAAACCCATTAATCTAACACCTTATATACCTCAAATAATCCTGAAGTGTCATCATTATTAAAAATAAAGGTGTCATACCTTTTAGATACAGTAGTATTATCTACTTTTTTACCAAGTATCATATCTCTGTACATATTATATGGATTCGTTCTTTCCTTTTTTATGATACATACCCTTGCCCAGTTTAGACAAAATTCTGGAACAAAACCTACCAATAAAGATTTTTTCCCTCTTATCAATCCTGGCACAATACCACTACCTGTTGGAAACCCCAATAATGGAAACCTATATACCACTCTATCAAAAGTATCCCTACCTATCTTCTCTATTTGTAAAACCATCTTCGCATATAAAGCTTTAGAATTTACCAAGCTAATACCCTTTCCTGTTGCCACTAATATCTCACTGCTATTGAGAATATTTCCTAATATAATCATACTAAGCACCTTTCAACTATAAATTTTCTACAGTACCGACAAACTACTGAACTGTAACAATTAATTACCTTTAACAGCCTATATATCCACCTATCATGATTCGATATACCCCGTTACCTAAATCAGTAATGTAATTTCCAACCAATGCAAAACCCATATTCGTCAAACATTGACAAAAGTATTGAACATCACTATTATAAGATACTATTCTAATATCTATGTATCCACTATTTACTAAGTCATAATCAGTAGATAATAATATCAAATCACTTTTCTGTGCACACCCTTTAATATTATTTATATTTTTCTGTAAACCTTGCATAACTCTATAATGCATATAAATATCCTCCTTATTCCCAATCTAAAAAACTACTGATATGCCAAGAGGAAATACCCTGACTCTCAGCCATTTGTAAATATGGCACTGTATCATCTACAAAAAGTATGTCTTTAAGAGGTATTAGATTCTCTGAGCAATAGTCAATTATACTTTTATACTTTGGTATATCTTGATAAGTAAGAATAATATCATCAATCATAGGATAATATTCCTTGAGCCATTTCTTTTTATCTAAAATCTCTTGATAATAACCACTATGCCCCATTATAATATTCTTTTTAGCACCACTGGTATTTAATACCCTTTGCATATGTTTAGATGGTTTCCTGTATAGAAAACACCCATTATCTACCTCTTCTTTTGACATACCATTATGAGTACCGTCATCAACACCTACATGATTATTAAACCTGTAAGGTGCTAATACCCCATCTATGTCCCAAAATATGATTTTCCCTTTGGTAATGCTACTATTTATCATACCATCATATAAATTCATCAATTTCACCTTCCAATTTTTAGTAAAACTTTCAGTGTTTAACACCATCTAAACAAAAAATCTTCGTCATTAAGGTATATTCAATAACATTAGATAAAAACTTAAGCCATTATTAAACACAAAAAATAATGTATCCCATAATTTTTATGCGGATACATTATTTAGTTTAATCTCCTTTATTAGTTGAAGATATCTTGACCTACTCACACTGCTTACATTAGTATTCAATCTTCAATCACCTCTAAAACTTTTACTATATCTTGACGAGGATTTATTATAGGGATTACAGTACCCTTTACTTCCAACTTATAAGTACCATCTACTCTTAAGACATCCATCAAATCTTTGTGATTTACCCCATTAATCCAACTATCTCTTATTTCATAGTCTTTAAAATTACCCTCTTGGTCTTTACAATGAATTAAACCATAACTACCTGCATACCTTAACCTTACTGTTTCCTTATCAACAACTGTTATAGTTACAGTAGCACTTTCAATATTTACTAAACTATTCATAACAACAGTACTCAATATTAACATAATCAGTATAACCAATAGAATAATTAACTTACAATTGGTACTATCTTGATACCCTGTTCTCTTCTCCATAATAAACCTCTTATAAATTAAAACTTAAATACAAAAGTAACTAACCCCCATCTTGTATAACGAGTTGGGTCTGTTCGATGGTCTCTATGGTAATCATATTTAGCATCTTCTACCCACCTCTTTACAGTATCCCTACCTGCCAAGGACTCTAAAAAAGACCTTGTTACCTTCTTGTTGTTTAAATAAAAATTAGTTCTCATAACTTTAACAATCTCCTTATTTTTTATTAATCTGTAGCACCACAATTACTACCCTGCCACATATAAGGTATAAAATCATCTAACTTTTCCTTCGGTATATTAAATAAACTCATCATTTCATATACCTTATCAAAGTTACCATATTCTTCAATATACCCCTCCATAGCATCTAAAAGGTATAGAGCAGAACCCAACTTATCTGGGTACATTAAAAAATCACAAATTACCCTTTCTGGGCTTGGAGTATTATGGTCTATACCTATCTTTGTATTATAATTAGGTAAGTATATGAATCTTCTTATAGAAGTCACCAAATTATCCAAATCTTTATTAGGAGTATATACCTGAAAACCATTACACAAATTAGCATAAGAATACCCATTCAATGCATTAGCAGTATTTCCTACTGGAATGTCATAATTTATTAAGGACATTACCCTGTCATATGAGATACCATTACTACTGTTTAATACTTTTATCATAAACTGCTCCTCAATTTATCTAAAACATTTAAAACATTTATTATAATATCCTTTGGCATCAGATTAACTTTCTCTCTATAATCGCTTTTTACCCTTTGACCGTCATCTAATAAATCTGATAACCTTTCATATAAATCTCTATTATTTTCTCTTACCATAGATTCAAAAACGGAAGTTTTGGATATATCAGTATTTCTATAGCCTAAGCACTTCTTGAGTTCTTCAGAACTTACAATCATATTTTTTGTATTAAACAAATATATATCATATAAATCCCTACACCTTCTTAATAAAATTATTTCATTAGAATAAAGAACGGCAATCTTATCACTTAACATTCTTTCAACAGAAAAAGCCTTTGTATTATCATATAATAACGATACACCAAATGATAAATCATGTACACTTACATCTATACCACAAAACACGACAGAATTTTGATTATCTATAGGTACACCCTTTACATATCTTTTACGATACAACTTAATACAACCACTTTTTCTCTCTTCTGCCTTTGGACGCTTAATAATATACTTACATATTTCTCCATCAGATTTTAATTTCTCCAACAGAGGTGACAGTATATTTAATATTGAATCAAAAGATTCTTTCTTTTCAATAGACATATCTATGTCAGAAGTGCACCTTGACTCTTTAAAGTAATATCTGCTTAAAATAAAACCACCTTTAACTGCATATAACATACCCTTTGGACATTTGGTAACAATTTCTTTATACAACATAGTTAATACTTCATCTACACTTAACATAAAAAGCTCCTTTTCTTATCTTATATTATACCACATTTTAAAATAAAATGAAATACCTTCATATAATGTAAAACAGGTTTCACAAATTGAGTAAAACCTGTTTATCAACCAATCTATTATTTCAGTTACAAAGTTTTTAAACATTCTTTCTCAGATAAAACACAATGTTATAATGATTACCTATACTCAACACTGCCTTTATAAACTTTATACAAAAAATTTCAGCAAATTGTAAACTACAATAACTGCGATAATAGGTACAACAATTGCTATGTAACAGCCTGTCTGATGCTGCGACTCAGGTTGCACTTCAACATCTGCTCTTGCCTTATTCGGATTGTGTTTATCATAATAAATCGTCACTTCAAGTGGGTAATTAACTACAATTCCTGTGCTTGAAAATTCTATCTTTCTTTTGTATTTTCTGTTGTCAACAACATACTCATAAGTCACTATTTCAGTTACAAATTTTCCTAAATACCCATGGCTTCTGTATGAATGTTTTACAGCGTTTCCTGTAACAACACAACCAGTCTCTTTTGCTTTTCGCATCAGTCTATTGCCTTGAGTATGACCTTTCAGAAAGACAAAAATGAAAAGAATTATAAAAAGACATCCACCGCACACAAGAGCAATATTGATTTTCATATCATCTGATATATAAACCCTAACTTCTTTCAAACACAAAAACCCATATCTCCAATGACAACTTCAATTCCAGAGTTTTTAATCATTCTTTCGCAGATAGGACAAGGTTTACATTCCTTTATTCTATTATAGATAAAGCTACCCTCTTTCTCATAGGACTCAGTATCCAACTCTTCTCCTGCTAAATACATCTTAGCACCAAGAATTTTTTCTCTTGGGGCAGAAAGTAGGGCATTCTGTTCAGCGTGAACGGAATGACAGAGAGAATAATCCCCTGAATTACTTGGAGCGTGCAGTCTATTGCAAAACCCCAAGTCGCAACAGTTTACTTCTCCTCGTGGAGAACCATTGTACCCTGTTGCAATTATCTCATCGTTATTTACAATAACAGCACCGTAATGACGCTTAATACAATTAGACCTCTTAGATACAACAAAAGCTATATCAAGATAGTACTGCTCTTTTGATATCCTCACCAATGCACTTTTCTCCAATCTTATTTAAGTTCAATAGTAATAAAACCCCATCTTGTATAGCGGGTTAAATCTGTAAGAGGGTCTCTGTGGTAATCATACTTTGCCTCTTCTACCCACATCTTTACAACATCTTTACCTGCTAAAGACTCCAAAAAGGTTTTTGATACCTTTTTATTGTTCAAATAAAAATAAGTTCTCATAAAACATATACTCCTTTATTTATAAATTATTATATTTCCAATGTTTTACTTTATCCCAAGTTAAGTCTTTTTCATCATTAAACCTAATCCAATAATAATCATCTATTAAAATACCGTGGGTATCACCAACAATAGCAATAGGATCATACCCATAAAGTTTACCTTTTAATATCTGCTTAGCATTAAATCTCGTTCTCGGAAATACCCTCTCCTCAAATAGGTTTTCTAAATCTTCCATTGTGGGATGTAGATTTACACCAAAAGGTCTATCTATAATATCATCAGTATAATTAACTAATGATATTGTATTATCTTCATTCACAGTAACTGTTGCTAAAACAGTATCTTTCAGCATATAATCAAAACCCCAACTCATTCCCAAGCTACTCCTTTTAATAAATTTAATCTATTTTTTAGTACCTTTAAAGCTCTATTAAACTCCTTAATTTTAAAATCTACTAAGCAGTTATTTAACCTTTCATATAAACTATTACAATCTATATGTAATAAATCATAATTTTTAAAATACTCTATCTGTTTATTAAAATCTAAATTAAATGGTCTTGATTTTACTTTTTTAATATTATCATAAAGTCTATCATCTAAAGGATAATCCCTTACATCTGATAAAAAACTCAAGCCATTATCAAATATAGGACATAAGGAGTAACTTCCATTTTTATTCTTTAAAAAAGAAATATTATTAAAATGCCTATCTTCATTTAATATTATAGCATCCAATTTTATAATATTAGACCAATACAACATTATATCATCTTGTGAAATACCCGTTACTTCACTACATATATATGATACTTTTTTTACTAAATCAAGACCTTTATACCTCTTAAAAAGCTTATCTCTTTCTGTTACAGAACCTAAATATCTGACTAATATTCTATCTATGGATACTGTTGTTTCACCATCTTTTGTAAAAACATCAGATACACACCCATAATAACTATAATTACCACCTTCTATAATTTTGCATAATGAGTAATCCACATAATTTAACCCCTTAGTAGCCATCGCAACTTCGGTCGCTAACACCTCAGCTATACTCTCATAACCCATCGTATCAGCTTTTAAAAATTTATTACCCTTTACCCACTTAATTTGGTTTCCTTTTGAAGTGGAAGATAACTCAAATCTATCATCCCTACTTACATTGAAAACTTTCAATTACAACACCACGCAATACAAGATTTTCTATTTAATATTATAACATATTTAATAGTTAATTACAACCTATTCAGAATAAGTGTATTTAGCAAATTAAGACAGTGTTGTACCCTACTGCACTGCCTTAACACCTACTCACTATACCAATAAAACCTGTTAATACGCTTCATAGTTGGTATATAATCTGCTATTGAAGTCTTTTTATTGAAATTCTGTTTTAATAAATAAAAATTATCTAATACCGAAGTATCTAACTTCTTTATATTCTTAATATAAAATGTAACTTCCTTAGTACACTTACTATAACTATATTCAGAATCTGTACATATATAAGCAGTACAATTAGTATTAGATCCATACGGAATGTTTAAAAATAGAATAGAATCTAAAACCCTTAGCATTCTCTCGTTTATAGGCATTACCGTAGTAAATTCATAAATACCCTTATTGGCTATAGTTTCTGATACCTTCTTAAAATAATCATCAAAAGTAGTCATATTTTCAAAGAAAAATCTATCACCTAATCTGAAACAGATACCTTTCATATCTAAACCCCCAACATATTAGCAAGTAAATAAATATACTTTTCTATAGCCTTTAGCTATTTCCATAGAACCATATGTCCAACTTTCAATGGTATAATTAGGACAATACCCCTTGTAATACTTCTTTGGGATTTTAATACCATTAAAACCGCAGTTCAATATAAACCTTATAGATTTTACATCTAAAGTATCTCTACCTTTTTCCGAAACAAAGAACTTAAAACCTTTTACTATAAAATCTTTAATACCCTTTACTCCGAGTAGGTCAGAGGAAGATACTTCATAGGAAGATATATCATGAACTTCTAAACCCTTACACATAACCTTAGAACAGGTATTAACATTTAATAAATCTTCAATACTATCTCCAAAGGGAACAAACAATTCTCCATAAGACATACCATACATTAACACAACTTTAATACCATTATCTTCTAAAAGATAATCTAATGTTGCACCAAAATTTTCATATTCTTTAGAATTTTTAAACATATTTGTACCCTGTAAATACATTCCTGATACAATACTGTTAGGTATATCATCAAAAGAATTAACCTCTTTACCTATAAACTTACAGCCATTATAATCGGCATCTTTAATATGGATATTGCAGTTACCTACTTTCTGTAAATTACTATCTTCAAAAGAATTAATAAATTCTTCTGAAGAACATTCTACAACATCAATACCCATCATACTACTAAGATTTCCGTCTACTTTATAATACATAAATACACCAAGCCTTTCTTTAATTTTGTAGTTACATTATACCACAAATTAAAGAATAATGTAATCTTTTCATAATAACACCTTATACATTTCTTAAAACTTTATGAATATTCTACAAATAAAGAACTGACTTACATTGACTGAGATTGTAACTTCTGACTAAAATACCCTGACGCTGATAAAATAAAAGGTGGTATTATATAATACCACCCTATAATTATATTAAACTTTGCCTATTTTACAATATACTGGTCACTTAAATATGAAACTAAAGCACTATCTGCAATAACCCTATTGTAACTTTCATATAGCTTTTTAGCTACCTCTCCAAGATATAAATTAATTATACAAGATACTGGTCTTTCAATGCAGACACAATAGCCTTATTTACTACATCTTCAGGGTATTTTTTACAAAATACCTGAGCTACCTCACCTACAGTATATTTACCCGTTCTTAGCATTCTGTATACTTCTACAGAAAAATTAGATCCTACAATATCGTGCACAAACTTTGCCTCTTCATCTTTTTTCTGTTTAACTGGTTTAACATAATTAAAGTGCACATTAACCTTGGCAGAAAATGCTCTATTAACAGCATTTTTAGCCTGATACTCTGCTTTCGAACCAACAAAATATACATCTTTTAAACTATGACAACCCACAAAAGCAAGGTTATCAATACTCTGTATTGTTTTAGGTATTATCACACGCTTAAGTTTAGAACAACCCTTAAAAGCATAAGCAGAAATACTTACAGCAAGACTTGGTATTACCACTTCTTCTTCATTTCCTGCGTATTTTGATAATACACCCCACTTATCTATTACAAAATCACCTTTATACACTTCTACTGCCATATTTAATAAACACTCCTTAATAATTAATACTAAAGTTAACAAAGTGAATACCCTGTTAATTTTAGATTAATACTACATTTAACAAGATATTTTACTCTATTCTAATATAAACGAATATAAGCATTAACTTTTATCATTGATAAATTTATCACCCATTTGACTCATTTACCTTAGCCTTAGCAATAGCTTCCATATTCTCTTTCTGTACTAAGCCTGGCATCTTAAACCTGATAGAATCAGAAGTATCCTTTCGTATCTGCTCTCTTGACCTACCCATTCTCTTGTTTGCCTCTACTGCAATACGAGCAATTTTCATTACACCAGTAATAAACTTCTTCTCTTCTTCATCAAGTGCATCAAATTGCTCTTTTGACATTCCAAGTTTACCCATATTGCGTTCTATAATATGAATCAGCGTGTGAGCGTCAAGACATACTGTAATAAGGTTATCCATAGAATCGGTTCCACCGCAATGTACAGGTATTTTATGATGAACATTAAGTATTCCAAGAGCAATAGGGGCTGGTAAACCTTTACCTCTTCCAGTTATCTGACAACAATAACCATCTCTCTGTAATACGGCTGCCTTCAAAGCAGGGTCTAAAGGATGCCTGTCCCCTACTGTCTGTCTATCATCAGGTAAGTTATTACCCATTAACTCATCAAAGTCCTCTTCTGACAAGTCACCATCGAAGCTATCTTCCATATCAAGGATTTCCTTTACCTCGTCATCAGATAATTTATTGTCACTACCCTCTTCGTTTACTACTCCTTCAGTTTCATCTATATCACTAACACCACTGATATCTTCCTTAGCAAGCTGGTCCTGCTCTTTCATAAGCTTATTTAACATATTATAAGCCTGCTGTAGTGTTTTCTTTTTACTTAACAGGTCCTCAGCTGGCTCAGGAAACTCATCTTTACGGGTCATTACTTCCTTTAACTTCATGGCATCTCCAGGCTCTAACTGTAACAGGTATTCTATATTTCCTGGAGTCAATGCTGACTGCCCCTCTAAAACCTGATACATATACCATATCTCAGACCAAGACTTTCTCTGGGTCTTATTTAAGATAGAAGATATAATGTTAATCATATCTGAACCCTTATCTTTATCATCAAAATCATAAATAACAGCATTTACCCTGTCTAACCCGTTCTTCTTTAGAGCAAAAATTCTTCTTAAACCGTCCAAAAGTACATACTTAGGTCCTTCATACCCTTCTTCTGTACCCTCTTCCTCAACATACTCCGCAAATCCCTCAGATACCATTACCTGTATAGGAACTAAAACTCCAAGTTCCTCTACAGACCTCATCAAACCCAAATATGTCTCCTTACGAGAATCTTTAATTGGAGTAGGAATGACTATATCAGATATGCTAATAGCACCCATATCTATCTTAAAGTTACCCTTATTTAACTCCATTACACTTGCAATTGAGTCATCATTATCTACTGAAACAGAAGAAGAGTCATAATCTTCTTCCTGAAAATCATAACTCTTCTCATCATATTCATTATACATATCAAGCACCTCACAACAAAATATTTAACTCTGTTGTAAGACACTACATCATATTATACAACAGAGAGAATAGCCTCTCCATCTTCATACTCAACAGGCTTAAAATCAGAATTATCTTCTTTTGAAGATTGTAACTGACTCTTAAGAGTAAGTCTATCATCATCCATACAAAAAGGAGTTGGCTCTGCATTTGAAAGAAATCTTGTAAATTCTTTATTCAAATACCCTTTGAGGAACTTAGTAAATTCAGCGTTAACCGAAAAACTTTCTGCCATATCCGTGCAATATCCAACTACAACCTTTATTCCCTTTTCAGCTTCGGCTCTATTTCTTACAGGACAAACAGTACATTTATGTTTACCAATATATACCCTGACATAGAAACCCCCGTCTCTGTCAAAACCGTCTACAGAAATAGAATACTTACGGTCAGTAAACTTTCTCATTACATAAGCTACATCTTTAAGAATAGCCGTATATGTCTTATTATCAAAACCGTCTACTGAAATAGCCATAAGATAATCAAGAGCAGTAGCATAAGCCTTAGCAAGGCTACATAATCTCCAATTAAAAAGACGATACTTTGTAATATTCCAAAAACTACTCCCAACGAACTCACTCTTTACAAGAAAATCAAACCACTCCTGCTGAGAAAGGTAAGCACCATCTGAAATAGCTTTATCTACATTGGAAACATCAGACCTAACCTTTCTTTTATATGTAACAATATCTCCCTGTTTCATTTTTAATAGTCCTCCTAAAAATAAAAATAGTATTGTAAAGAACTTTTACTTTACAATACTATTATAACATAATTCCATATAAAATAGAAGATATTCTTAAAATTTTAAATCATTTCATATTAATTCTAAACTTGAATTATTGATAATCAGTTTTCCACATCGAAGGCAAAAGAAAACTTCTACATTAACTACACCCTGAGATGTTGGTACAGGTACTACCTGTTTATCTAATAACTGTATAAAGCAACTACCCTTGCATATATGTCTTGCCCTCACCGTCTCAAAATCATCTATCAACACAACATCAGTACAACCTGAATACAGACAAAGGTAATCCTTTATAGATTTCTTAGTAGGTGATACCCCGTCCATAAAATCTACATTATTAACATTACCGTACATATCTACACCTCTTACAATTATACCCAATTAAATCCCATAAAAATAAGAGCAAAGAAGATAAAAAAGCATACAATCATCATAACATTAATAATACCACTTATAATAGATAAGATTGTACCTGCCATTGCACTATTTGCTTTTGTAGTACCATTCTTCTTAGCTATTGAAGAAAAGATTAGAGAGAAAATGCCAAAAGGAATCCACCCTACAAAAGATAATATTCCTAACACCATAGAAAATGTGGCATAACTATCAGCAGTTCTTACATTCATAAATATAAACCCCTTCCTATGTACAATGCTACACTAATAATCTGTATAATAAAGCCTACTCCTAACAGAATGTAGCTAATAATTGTAAAAGCCTTGATAGCACATTTTCTATCACCGACTACGGATAGTATCGAGAATACCAACCCTACAACAAAGCAAGGAATACTTGATATTGCGAATACAGAAAATGACTGTAAGAAATACAGGATTGCTGATACAAAACCTACTATTGATAAGCCTTTACCACTGCAATCAGCAACAGATAAATCATAGTAATCTAACTTTAAACCATAAGGTGGCATAAACTTACTCTTCTCAAAGTCCTCAGGTTTAAAACCTTTACCCTCAAACATCTGATTTTCTTCTGTATTAGCACTAAAAATATCATCCTCTTTGCAATAAGGATTTTCTTCAACAGAAGTATAATTTTCCTGTTTATTCTCAATTGTTTCATTTTGAGAAACATCAGTATCTTCTACTATTCTTGTACCGCAGTTAGGACAAAAAACTCCATTAGTATCAAGTCTTTTACCGCAGTTTGTGCAAAATTTAGACATTTTTGCAATACCTCCATATTTAAACATTTAACTATACTATAACTTTCATACAAAAACTTATTATATTCAACAAAAACTTGGTATTAAAATCAAAACCTTTTAAATAACACATTCTTATGATAATTTAGAAATTGCTACACTTAAAAATACCAACTCTACAGAAAATCAAACAACTAAAAATACCTAATTTTTATACAAAAATCATAATTAAAAACATACCTATTAACATATGTTATTGTAATTCCCAATTAACCAATTTTATAATATCTTAATTTTTATAAAAATTCTACATTTGTAGAAATTACTATATCACAAACCTAATTTTTGTAACTTCTTTTGATACTTTGATTTAGCCTTCTCAGATAGCCAAAAACCGAAATACCCTTTTTCATTTAATAACTCTAAGTCCATAGTCTGTGCCAACAAACCTAACCTAATAGGCTCAGAAGTAATAAAGATACTATTTATATCTGAGGATATGTAATCTATGATAGCCTTTTTAGTAATCTTCTTATCTTTTATCATCTTTACATTTATATCTTCATCACTATAATATGCCTGAACTGTAATTAAATCTGTATCTAACTCATAGGCAAAAGAAATATCTTCAAATTTTACTCTTATACCTTTCTTAATTGATTTATCAGTATCTGTATTTGGATTATCTTTACTCAATAAATACCCTAACAGCATTCCAGTAGCATCGAGTCTATCTTGGAAACCCTTGTCTTCCCCTTCTTCAACACCTAATATTTTTAAATACCCTTGTATCTTTTGCTTGTCCTTAAAACCTTTATACACACCATTTGTATCTACTACTGATAACCAACTTTTCCATAATGTATTTGGTACTCTCTCAAATTGATTACAAGAAATACTACCATCTAAGATTAGTTCATCAATAGCCGTGTTTAAAGCATAAAGTTTACGAGTTGTATCAGGGTTAATACCTTCAAATACATCTTCTATAACAATTACTTCAAAATTTAAGCCATCTATAAGTTCAAGTAAATCATTCTTTAACTGCCTACGAAGTAAAACCTCTGCGTGAGAATTACCGTCTTTATAATCAAGGCTAATATTAGCAGTAGTTTTAATGCCATCTTTATATAAACAAACACCTGTTGAAGATATTGATATATCTAATCCTAAATAATTACCCATTTTTGGAACTAAACTACCCTCTGACAACTCACTGTATTCCTTTTTAATTACAGTATCTTTACTTACTTCATACTCTAAATCTAATAAATCTAAATCCATAATTAAACCCTCTTATACCTTTCAACGCATTTCAAAAATTCACTATTAGCTTCATTAGCATCGTAAAAACTACTTTCCTCAATAACACTATCATCACTTAATACCTTTATTATGTATTTCTTATTATTTACAACAGAGCAGAGAATCTTGTATTTATCACCTACCCTGTACTCTTTTGTACTTAAATTAATCAATATCGTTAGACTCCTTTTTCAATTCATTTATCATCATCATAATCAAAGCGTTAAAATAACCTACATTTTTTCCTTTAATTTTACCTTCTATAAACTTATCCTTCAAATCAGAAATATCAAATCTATCCTTAGCAGACTGAATAGCCGTTTCAAACTGTATGCCTTCATCTATTTCTTTATTTGCAGTTTCAGCTACTTCATCATAAGATACATTAAACAATCTACATAAATCCTTTAAGGAATCTTCATCAGATAAATACTTTTTAAATAACCTTCGATTTACCTTCTTATTGAGCTCAATAATAGTACCCCACTGATTGCAACCAAAACAATGAAAAAGCTCCTCACCATCTTTACCCTTGATAATACCCATAGAGGGGTTTACATCATCGTGTAAAGGACATACCATCATCTTGTCAGACTTAACTTTATACTTTCTCGGATTAAAAGGTACTACTACCTTTTTATAGTACTCTATAATAGAAAAATAATCTTTATAAACCATAAAAAACAACCTTTGCATAATTTAGTGTTCCTTAAACATAAAAAAAATAAGGCATCATATTTCTATGATGCCTTATCATCAACAGATATCACCTCATTGGGGCGATATCTATAAACAGAGCATTGCTACTCGGAGCAACAATGCATGCCCTGAGTACCCCGTCTGCTTTCTGTTTAATCTCAAGTGGTGACCTTACTGCTCCACCTGCAATGAAACCATAGTTCATTTTAGCACAAATATCACAAAGTTCATCAAGAGTTACTGCGAATGCAGGGTAAGACTTTCCATCTACTGTGATAGTTTTACTATCGTTAGTACAGAAGATACCAATTCTACCCTTATAACCTTTCTTCATAAGCTTAGCTACTGAAAGAACAGCGTCTTTTCTATGGTTTACAGCCTCAGATAATGTTTTCTGGTCAAATACACCGAGAGCCTCTTTACCAAGAATACCAACCAATCTATTGATATCCATATATAAGAGATACCCTGTAAGCTTCTTTGTATGAGAATAAGTAACTTCTTTAAGAACGCAAGATTTACTATTCTTAAATGCATCCATATTTTTTCTAATATCAGATGTATTTCTGACAAACTCCCAAGAACAGCCATTAATAATATTGGCTGCAATCACAGATACAGCAATCTGCTCATCAATAGAATACTTCTCCATATTTGTTGCAAACTGCTCAGCTGCTCTTCTTGTTCTTTCATCGATATTTACATTTGCCATAATTTATATCTCCTTTTTTCAATAATTTGAAATACATAAAGTATAATTATATCATATAAATAAAAAACCTATTCTAATATACTAACCTCCTCCATTAAACATACTCATAAACTTATACATAGTTTGTATTACTACTGGAATTACCCCTCCTGATATGAATATACAACCTATTATAAACATTACAATTAAAAGAATTACTACCCTTTTACCACTTACATATTTGGTCTTTTCACCATTCTCCAGAGCGTAACAATCTTTTGAATAATTGATAACACCTAATGACATTATTTTAACTAAGCTTATACTAAAAAAGGTATTCCAACTATCAAACAGGAAAGCTAATGCTAAAAGTAATGTGTACACCACCATTAGTAATCCTGCAAATACTACATACCTTCGAGCCATTGTCCAAGCATTGTACTCAGAATTTCTTGATATATCAGAACCTATAGATGCTAAGTTATACTGTTCATTTGTAGTTAAATCAGACCTCTTAGCTAAGGTAGGTATATTTAAATCCGCAGTTAATCCACTTTTCGAGGGCATACCAGTTAACTGCCACTCCTCTACCGCAGAACCTCCTGCAGTAATTACAGAATTATCATTACCCGAATCACCTGTATTACTTCCACTTGTAGATAAACTACCATCGTAATCTTTAGCTTTTAAACTTTTAAACTGCCTTGAATATTTTTTAGAATAAGTAGCTCTATCTCCAAAATTATTGACTGCTGGTCTTTCATAGTTTGCACAGAAATCATTAGATAACTCTTCAACAGTATGACCACTTTCATAATACTTTTTACTTAATGGAAAGTACCACTCTTTAATCGTTTCTAACTGAACACCTAAATCAGTCCATTGTTTACCTTGCTTTTCCGCTACTTCAAATAACTTATCTTGTATTGCATAATAAGTAAAACCCATCAAACCAATACCAGTTACACCATAGGAGAAACTATCCCAATCTACCCAGTCCTGGGTTGTATCTGTAACCCACCCTTCTGCACGAAAATTACCTACCATTGCTGCTGCACCCTGCTCTGTTACTCCCCAAGCTAAAAACTGTTGATAACAAGCTTGGAGTTGAGAATCACAATACTCTTCATCAAGTATGTTTTTATGTGGATTGTAGTGCTGATTTACTTTATGCGGTTTCGTTAAATCATATTTACCTGAATAACTACCTACATTTACTGCACCTACAGAAATAGATGCAAGACATTCAGCAAGTAACATTATAATTAAAAACAAAGCTATAAGCCTTTTCTTATCTGTATTGTATTGAGTATGTACCGTCATCTAATGGAACCTCCCAACTTTTTCCTACTTTTTTAAAAAATTCTTTTTCACTTTCTGTAAATTCAGTTTTCTTTATAAAAACAACTGGAGTAGCATCATACCAAGATGCTATTACCGAAATCTTTTCATTATTAATGGTATAATCTATTCTATACCCTGAATCTACTTTTCCTATCTCATAACTCGCATCAGACATATACTGATACCATGGTGAATCACTACAAGATAAGAAAATAGTTGCTTTTTTTATAGATGCTTCCTGTAAATCAGTAGTATCCACATTATTCATCATTGCAAGCATCTTATCTTTATTAGACATAGAGTTCCATTCCTCTTTAGAATACCCATAGGATTTCCATTCATCTTCGACTACTTTTTCTGTAGTTGGCTCAGTTGTAGATAATACATCTTTAGTAGTATAACTTGCATCTAATATTGAACCAGATATACTCCACACTACCAATACTACAACAAATACCCCTACTAATACTAATCCACCTATTATAATGTATTTTAAACGCTTAGATTTGTAATCCATACTATCAATCCTAACTTTTAAACTTCCTATATAATACAAAAATATAGCCACCTCTCCTGGCAATTCAGAAATAGGTGGTTATATTATTAATCTATTGATATAAACTGGCAAGTACCTAAGTCTATTCTTACATCAATATTAGGAAATGCTGCATTTAATCGGGATGGTAATGAAATAATTTTCATACTATTATTACGAATATCATCAACACTTGCAAACAATGCCCAAAGTACATCAGGCGTTCTTAATACCTCACTTGAACCACCTGCTGCCGTTCTTAAATCAGCTCCATCCACTGAGGTTTTCTTTAACAAGTCATCAAAAGAACCCTGTTTAAACTGAGCTGGCGAAATTACTGCTACATTTGTTTTTTTACAATAGTTAAGTAATTTCTTATATGCTTCAGCTATACGCTCCCTTTCATTCATACCCGATGATGAACCTATAAGCTGTAAATAGTCAATAATAACAAGCTTACTATTATTTTCTTTTACAGAGGTATCAATATCCTCTATAAAAGTTTCTACATTAAAAGGTCTGTCTATGTAATCAACACTACCGTAATCTTGATTTGATGCTAAGTCAAGTTTACTTGACATCTCAAGCTGTCTTAATTCATCTGTCCTAAAATCATCATGTACAATTACCTCTTGAGTAACACCAAACTTTCTCTCAGTTAAAGCCACATCAGTATTGTAAAGATAATCAAAATGAATAGCTCGCATTTGAGCTGTCCACAACTCTGTGCCACCCTCTTGTGCCCACACAGTTACATTATTACCTGCTACTACAGACACATTATGACAAAGCCTTGCTGCTAATTTAGACTTACCCGATTTAGGTGGTGCTATAAATGAATAAAACAATCCAGTGTAAATACCCTTATAGGCATCATTTAACTTCTGTAACCTACCAAAATCACCAATCAAAATCGGCTTTTTATTATCAGGCTTTTCGTCAAGAATAACTTCAGACATTTTTACAAAACCGCTACCTGCATTACAGTCAACCAAACCTTCAATCTCAGCAAGTTTTTTCTTACAATAGCTTTGACTATCATCAAAACCTGAATAATACTTTCTTCCTATCTTTAATCCTTCAGTAAGAATTTGCTGAGCCTGTTGATATATCTTATGAGCTTCTACTGCTTTAAATTCAATTAAATACTTTTCAAATACCGTTTCAAATTCCGTTACATCAATATCTGGTAGTGTCTTCAACCTATTAAAATGTTTTACTACTCCACCTATGTATCCTAATTCTGGAGAGTTATCAATTTCCCCATAGGCGTTAATATCAATGTAACCCCTTGATTTTGTTAATAAACTTCTATTTCTTTTTAGAAACAGTTTAATAAATTCTTCATCTATGTTTATTACTTTTAACTTACTTCTATAAAAGTAATAGATAGAAAATATTATGTAGTTTTCATCCCTGAACAATCTTGGATTTGTAATACTCATTAACTTATCTATTGCATACTTTTTAGTAGGTCTACCGTCTAACATAGCAGATAAAATTTCATCGGAAAATACCCTCAACTTCTCCTCAGAGGACAGTATATCATCCTCTGAGGAAGAAGTGTCTTCTACTTCCATATCACCTATGTCAACATCAGTCAAATCCATATACTCTGGTTCCACATCTTCTTCGACTTCTTCTACTTCTTCAGTAAGATTCGAATTTTCCATAACTTCAGATGTACTGTCCTCATAGATATTTTTGTCATCTGTCATTATACAACCTCCAGTACCCATATTTTAGTCAAGGTCTTTACAATACTCAAGATACTTACCTTCTTCAATATTTAGGTCCTCTATAAAGGTATCACCTTTTACCCTTGTTAATTTGTTCGCAAAGCTGTTAGCATCTTTAATAGAACTATATACCTCTAAAGCTGACATACCCATTACATACTCAGTGTTTATATTTGTTCCATTGAATACTTTAGCTCTACTTGTTCTTCCCCTTTCTGGAATATCTTCTGTATTAACAATACCCACTTTTAAATGCTTGCCTGAATCATCTGCTAACAACAAGCACTGAGGAATTTCACTTTCTTCATACACTTCCAAAAGCTTGTCCATAACTGCAAGACAAACACCCTTAGATACAACCTTAACAACTTTCTTCTCTACCCATTCTGAAGTATCAAGAAATCCTATAAAACCGTCTCTATATACAAGCATACGCTTTGTTCCATCGCAAATACCCATATAAAGAACTTTATAAGACTTTTCAGCTGTAGCTTCAAATACCTTTGGAAGATAGATTCCTTCTCCACCAATCATGGTAAAAGGAATATCCGAACCACTTATTCTTAATACTCTACCAAAGTTATCAAATCCTACCAAAACACTGTTAGCCTGACCTCTGAACTGACAAAGAATATTATCTCCACCAATTACCTCTCTTGTCTTGAGAAGAAAACCTTCTTTATTTAAAGTGTACACACAAGCTGAATCATCTTCAATACCCTCTGTGTCAGATATCTTGCTGAAACGATAATCTATATTAGAGATTTCCGTTTTCCTCTCACATAAAGACTTATTTTCTTTAAGTAAAGAAGTAAGCTCTTCTACAATATATTTGTCAGGGTGGGCATACATATCTTCACAATAATCTTTATACTCGCTTAAATCGTTAAATCTCTTAATATACTTACCACCGTTGTTAAAAGCACTGATAGCTCTGCTGTTAATCCAGTCACAAACATCATCTGGAATATCTGGAAAAATACTATGAAGATACACATCAGCATCTTTCTTAGATACCTTTGTAGCTGTTGATACATAAGTATCTCTCCACTCAGGATTTCCAATCAAACGCATAAAATAAGTCAAAGTAGTCAACTCACTATTAATACCATCAAGTTCTACTTTGAATTTTTCTGTGATAACTTCCCTACGAAACTTTACCCAATCCTGGATAATTCCGTGTACACCTAAAATATAAGGTTTACCTTTATTGATGACAAGAATATTACTTGCATAGGTATTCTGCAAGATACCCCTTCTATACAGTTCAAGGAGTACCCATTCTACTACCCTCTTGCTTCTACACACGATAACAACTTTACCATCTGTGTCATTACCTGTGAGGTTCATAGCTGACTTAATTTCTTTCATTTCAGCATTTTCAATAGCCTTAACGATACCTTCAAAAGTCTTTCCATAAGGTACTTCATCTACAACGATTTCATTACCCTGAATTTCTACCCTTGCTCTGATTTTCAGCTTACCTAAACCTGTTGCCATAATCTTAGCAACTTCAGAATCAGTCTTAACAAGAACACCACCCGTTGGAAAATCAGGATAAATTATATCAGCAACAGGGTCAAGTCTACCTTCTTTAATGTACTTAATTGTTAAATTAATTACATCACCAAAATTAAAAGATGGAATTCTTGTACCTACTGAAACAGCAATACCACTTGTACCATTTACAAGTACAGATGGAAAAGATGGAAATAATACTTCTGGCTCAGTACCGTCACCCTCTTCAGACTGCACAAGATTAAATATATTCTTCTCTTTAAAAAACTCAGCAGAATTGCTGTTTAACTTAGCCTTTGGATATCTGTAAGCTGCTGGTGGGTTGCTTGAATATACCTTACCCAAATTACCCATACCGTCAAATACTGGAAAATTCCAACTTCCATTCTCATCAGTCATTAAACAAAACGCACCATATACAGAAGAGTCGCCGTGCGGGTGCAATTTCATAGCGTCTGCCACAAATGTTGCACACTTTTGAAACTGCTTCTTATCATTAAGTTTAGCAGAATATAAGATTCTTCTCTGTACAGGCTTCAAGCCATCTCTTAAATCTGGAATAGCTCTGTTAGCGATAACTTCCTTTGAGTAATCTATATACCCGTCTGTAAGAAAGCTAAAACCTTCAGAACTACCATTATATATTTCATTCTTCATGATAAACCTCCACGAATTCTTTTATTTTACCTATATTATAACATATTTCTACTTAAAAAGCAATATATTCCTATAGTGTTAAACTTTATTTACTTGATTTTTCTATTTTCTTTATGCCTTTTTAACCTTACTGGTTTGGATTTCTTATACTTAACTGCCCCTACTATGATAATAATCAATACCATCAAACCTACCTTGATTAAAAGCAACCAATCACAACTGCCCACTTTAAATAGTACATCTAAACAATAATCATATGCAAATTGAGCCATCAACATGCTTACCAATGCAATTAATATACTTAAAACCCTACCTAATACCCTTTTTACTTTTCTTGGATTCTTAGAATGTACATAAACTGTCACCAAATATATCATCATGCAAGTAGATACTATATCAAGTACAAAGAATTTTAAAACTACATTTCTACTCTCAGAGATTGTTAACTTAGACACCATATAATTAGTATTTGTATTATAATAATACTTTACATCATTAGGAACTCTTATGTACCCTTTCACCTCGTCTGGAGAACATTCCTTATTACCCCCTACTAAGGTAAAACTACCATCAGTCTTTATGTTTTCTACCTCAGACATAGCACCAGTTTTTACATCAGATTCTACAACAGTCTTATTGTTATCCAATATAGCACAATTTAACCACATTTCCATACCCGACATAAAAGCGAATAACCATATAAAAATGCATACAAGGCTGAATAATACAGCCTTGTACTTCTTTCTTTTATCATTAGACAAATTAATCATATTTAACACCCACAACATTAATCATTAAGTAATATATTATCTACAATAGTACCCAAAGGGTTGGAACACCCTTTAAACACATCTTCTCCCAAAGTTTGGTTATTGAAAATATCAGGCATATCTTCAGAATCAAAATCTGGCTTTAATACCCTGTATGTTGTAAAAACTACTCCATCGTTTAACCATTCTACAGATTTAAAATCTTCTTCGGTAACATACCACTTAACCAATGGTAACTTGGAATACAAACAATCAGAAATCATATATGTATCCATTAAATACACATCTTTATATACTTTATCACCATTAACTATTGTTCTACTTGCTACTATATAATTGTCTACCATAACCCTTAATTTGTTACGAATATTCAACAATCTTACAGCACTGCAAGATAAAATGAAGTTTCTTGTATCTTCAATTCTTGCTATATCCCCCTGGGAACAATAAGCTATACCTTTATATAACATATTTTTTACCAGAGGGTCTGCATAATTACTCCAAACTATCTTTTCCATAGATTACCCTACCTTCAATTTTAAATTTCCTTCACTATCTACAGATACCTTAATACTCTTTAAATATTTGTTATAAAAAGCTGTCTTTTCTTCATCATTTGCAGAAATTCTTGCATTTCTATAAATAATACCCATAACTCCTTTAAGATTCACATCTATTACGCTTAAAGCATCATTGGCTAACTTAATGAGGATATCTTCCTTGAGTTTTGATACATTTCCTGTGTAAAAATCATCCAAAGAACAACTAACAATATTGTTGGATTCCATTTTATCTAATACCACATTGCTACTCTTCCCATTCTCATAAACTACCATAAAATTAGCATTAGGCAATGATTCTATAGTACCCCAAAAATCAGAATCACTCGAAACAATGACAAAGGAATCTACATTGTCCTTAAAATGGCTCTCACAAATACCAACTGACATTTTAATATCAACAAGAGATTTATTTTTTAATACCCTTTCTACAGGAGTGTACTCTATAGGAATACCGATATGGTTTGATAACAACTTCCAAGTTTCTACAGTATTTTCATCATCATACAATACAATTTTAGAAATTTTGTCAGATTCAGACTTACCAAGACTCTTAATGAAACCAAAAAGCTTATACACATTTATGTTTTCACAATCTACAGCAATTACAACCTTTTTACTTCTTTCTATAAAGTCATAAATATTGCTTGTAGTATCACTTGATACATCAATTACCTTGCCCTTATCTTCAAACTTATCATTATGTAGAGAATATAAACTCTTTAAAAATATGCTATCATCTAAAAGCATACCCTTGCATTCAAAAGGTTGCCAATAAATATACATTGAAAATGGATATAATGTTTTATTACCTTTAAACTTATTGTATTCATCTATAAGTACACCTGATTTATTGTAATTCGGAACTACAAATAAAGAACGAATGTATTCCCAATTTACCCAATCAGGGAATATTTTCTTTACGCTATCAATATACTTTTCAATAAGTTCACAAAAATATTTCATATACTGTGCACTTCGGTAATTTGCCTTTACAATAGGAATACCACACTTTTCAAGAAATTTAATATCATTTGTATCGAACCACGATAAAGAGTTTAAGTTTTTAAGGTTATACCAAATTTCATTGTCGGTGGAAACAAAATTCTTCATTAGACTTGTTCTTAACTTGCAAAGACATCTTACAATTGAGCAATTATCATTATTATTGATTTCTTTACCTATCTCATCTGGGTAGCATTTATTCATAACTGATTCATCTACACCAATTAGATATGCAATTTTAGCGGATAATTCTTTTCTTTTTATATAAGCCATATTTTTACTTCCTTTCATTAATATAATTTAAATAAGACTTCTTAGTATAAAAACCATAACTTACATACTTATCACCTTCTTCTCCTTTAAAAGTATAATAAATTGATTTGTTACTGAATAAATCATGTAATACAGTAACTAATTTCTTAGGATTGTACTTTACACTATCCTCTTTAATCAAATCGATATATTTATTAGCTAATTCATTAAACCCTGGATAGGTAAACAACTCACCACCTGGTTCATAACATACCCTTTGATAAATATCAATATTAGAGGGTTTCCAATTAAAACTATACCCTTCCTCTCTATAATAAATATGATATACCTTATTAGCAATCTTATCGAGTGCTCTGCTTAACATATTTACTACTTTATACTTAGAAATAGATAAGTAAAAACTGATATAATCATAAGAATACAAATAAATATATCTTAGAATGAGCATTTCTCTTTCCAAAACAGATAAGAGTCTTAAACTACAGTCAGCTATTAAAAGACTTATAATTCTATAAGCTTGTTCCCTTTCTTTAGTGTCAACCGTTGTAAATATATCGCTACGATACTTGAAACCATTAGTATCACGAAGTCTTTCAAAAATACTCTGATATACATTCATAGGATAATAAATACCCACATTCGGTAACTTTTTACCATTTATAAACTCAAGATTTTTAGGTTCTCTCCTTGCATTATAAAGATTACTTAACTCAGCATTTATGAGTAAATCTTTACCCTTAAATTTAAACTCTTTGTAAGATTTAATACCTTTCTTATACAAGAAAATAGCATTTAATCTACTTAAATTTGACATATACCCTGACCTCCTTTATAAGGTATAAAGGAAAGTAGAATACTTAGTATTCTACTTCCTCTACATCCAAGCCACCATTAAGGTCAAGACCATCAATGTATTCAATGAGGTCGTCAATACTCTCAACAGTAGCATCAAAATCAGTTCCAAGCATACTACCCAAGATAGCTCTCTTACGGCTCTCAGTAGATTTACCGAACAATACCTCTAATGCCTCAAATACATCAGTATCATCAGGGTCAATCTTAATCTGACGAAGTGTCCTGCTTTCAGGATTGAGAGTTGTCTCCCAAAGAGTCTTCTTATCACATTCACCAAGACCTTTAAAACGGTCAATACTACGAATATTGAACTCACCAATCTTGGCACGCTGTTCTTCAAGTTCTGCCTGGGTCATACAGTAAATAGATTCATCACTCTTAGTATTTATAACATACAGAGGAGTTTCAGCTACATACACATTACCGTTATACAAAAGTTGTGGGAAAAGCTTGTAAAAGATGATGAACAAAAGTACCCTAATATGATAACCATCCAAGTCACCATCAGTACAGAAAATTACCTTTCCTACCTTAAGCTTATTTATATCAAAGGTTTCAAACTCATCAATACCCAAGTCTACACCACATCCAAGAATACTAATCATATCAAGGATTTCTTTGTTAGCAATAAGCTTTTGCAAAGGTGCTTTAAATACATTAAGAGATTTACCCATAAGTTTTAACAAACACTGATATGAGGCATCTCTTGACTGCACAACCTTACCACCTGCTGAGTCACCCTCAACAATAAGGAACTCGGTAGCTGATGGGTTTTTACCATCTTCATAAGAGCGACAAGTTACAAACTTATTACTTGCCTTATGCTTTGTTGTTGCTTTCTGTACCTCTTTATAAGATTTAGCCATCTCAGCAAGTGCAATTCTGTTTTCTGCATTTCTTACAACCTCATCAACAATACCCATAATCCATGGAGTACCCTTGTTGTATTCTTTATACATCATCTGAAACATAGTATCAGCAATAAATTCAGCAATCCAAGCATCATCAATACTATCTTTTGTCTGATTTCTCAAACTTGCCTTATTAGCAAGAGTTGATACGATTACAGAAAACTTACCTGCATAATCTCTCTCAGTAAGGCGAATACCCTTGTCGTTACTTACTTCTCTAAAGAAATAAGAATATGCAGAATATACACCCTGAGCATGAGCTCCGCCTCTTACAGATACCATATTGTGATAATAATCTTGTGATAAACCGCTTGGTCCAATCGCTACTTTCAAATCACAAATACAAATATCTCCTGTACTATCAACAATATGTTTAAATGCATTTGTGTAAGCACAAACACCTTGCTGTTTTTCCATTTCCTCAGAAATAGAACTCTGCTCAAACACCTTTAATTTACCATTAATGGTTAAATTAACAGTAAAACCAGATACAAAAGACAAAGCCTTACAGGTAGTTTCAAACCACTTAGCAGGGATATCAGTACTGGTAAATACTTCATCATCTGGCTTCCAGTGAATGTAAGTACCGTTAGGTTCATCAGTATCAGTAACTTCAAGCTCATCCATTACAGCTACACCTTTCTTGAACCTCATTGTACTTGCCTTACCATCACGATAAGAAGTAACATTGAAAAATTCTGAAGTGTACTGAGTACAAGCTCCGCCAAGTCCGTTAAGACCAATGGAAATCAAATAAGGATGGTCCATAATCTTAAAAGTTGACCAAGCATCACTTTCTTCGATACCCTTCAATAGCTTTTGGTTGTCACCATATTTACCGCCTGCATACAACTCACTGTAAATTAACAGATAGTTCCAGTTCTTCTCTTTTTCGTTCCATCCGAGAGGAACACCTCTACCGTAATCTCTTACAGAGATACTGCCATCTTCATAGTAACAAATATCAAGTTTGTCACCATAGCCTGACAGTTTCTCATCAGTTGAGTTACCAATGATTTCCTGAATTGTATGGATTGCACCATCAATACCTCTACTACCGAGCAGAGCCTCTGGTCTTTTTCTTACCCTGTCTGCTCCCTTTAACTGAGATATTGAATTGTTGTCATAAGTATTTGACAATTAAAACACTCCCCTTTTTAAAACTCTTAAAGGTACTTTACCATAAGTATCAGTACCCACATATCTGACAAAAGCCAAAGACTCTGTCTTATCTTCATTTGGAACTACCCCTAACAGTTTAACGGTTTTACCATTAACTGCTCTATGGTAAGTACCACCTAAACGAATCTTTCTCATATTCGTAGCACCTCCTGAATTTTGTAAATATATTTTAACATAATTCTTAATATTTTGCAATATATTCATAATATTTAATTACCAATCATCTCATTATTTGCTTGTTTACTACATAAAAGTAAATTCAAACTACAAAATAATTACCATTCATAGTAATTTCTTACAAAATACATTGCCACAAAATTTACAACTATGAGAAATACAAACCTTATAAACAAAATAAATCTTCTTAAAAATATCTTAGAAAAACACCAAAATCACAATAAAAAATTTAGGTAAATTGATACCTAATTTAGTACCTTTTATACATACTAAAAGTAAATCAATTTACCTAAAATTTCTACATATATTTTATATACTTTCTAAGTAGTTTAAAGTAGAATTTACCTACAATTTTTAATTCTACATTTTTTAAAACTTAATTATAAAAACAAGAAAAAAGGCTTTCATAACCATACTGTTACAAAAGCCTCTTTACTACTATATTTTAGTTTTTATAATTTTATTATCCCAAGTTTTAGTGTAAACTACATCATCTTTATATATTCTTGCTGTATACCCATCGTCCATAAATACAAGTGCTACCCCGTCTTTCTCATACCTTGTAGTAAATGTACCCTTGAATACACAATTTTCCTTTTTATTTAAGTCCCTCATTATTGTATTAAACTCTCTTACAGTCAAAACAATAACCTCCTACTACAAATCACTTAAACTGAAACCGATACCACCTTTATCGGTTTCTTCGTCATACCTATCATTGTCAACACCTGTAAGTTTGTTAATATAATTAGAGGATTTACCACTATTTTTGTACTTTACAAATACAGGCTTAGCAAGGAATAGATTATCTTCATCATTGGAGTACCCTAATAGCAAAGAACAAGCTTCTATCGTCCAAGTAGTAATACATATTGTAGGCTTACCGTTTAAGGCTCTTGCTTGCATTAAGCCTTTTGCACAAGATATCTCCCCTTTTGTACTACCCTCCCCAATAAGAATCATAGCCAAATCTACCTTGTATAGCTCATCAAGCAGGTCATCACCTTTTAACTGTAACCTTGATAACTCGCTACAAGTTATAAATCTGCCTACTTTTAATCCCTTTAAATAGGCTGTTGCTAACATAGGATAAGCCAATTTATCAATATACCCTTTAATAGATATACCGAAACAATAGCTACTCTTAGGTAATTCACCCAATGTCAATGTATGGTAGACATCTTCACTAACACTCTTAAAATAATCAATACTTTCTTCTTCAAGAAAACACTGTTCACTATCGGGGATTATGGTATCACTAATATATTTATTAGTCAAATATTTAGATTTAATACCCAATACATCTGATATTGAAACAGTTCCGCTCTCATTCTCTACTTCCATTTCCCCTTTAGCTAAGAGCTCTTTTCTTAACTTACTACAGAAAGGGCAATCTACCATTAAACCAGTTGCTGTATCTAACAATTTTCCTTTGTCATTGCAACCATATGGACATTCTTCAAAATGTAGTTTAACACCCATACCTTACACAACCTTTCTTTGTTTAATTATACCACATAATTACCATCATTTCAACCTATTCTCAGATAAATGCCCTAAAGCAACATAATAATTTTGACACATTAAAACTACATCTAATCTTGTATTGATATCTAATTTGCTTATTTTCTTCGGTACACCTTTTATCTTTAGTAAAGAGGTTATGCAATCACTACCATACATATCAATATAGTAATTGCTTTCTGAGGATGCTAACCCATATATACTCTTTATAGAAAAAGAAAATAAATCATACAACTCAGGATTACTTGCATCAACAATTTTATTCTTTTCTACAAAGTTATTAAACCCTTTTATATAAGACCCTGCTATATTCTTCAAACTATACTTCATCTATCCTTCTATCCTTCCTCTACACAAAATACCTATACATACCAAATAAAAATCTAATTTAACCTATCAATCCGTACACTACCTCCATTACTAACCTCTGCACTAACCCTGATATCAACAAACATCCTACCAAGAATATAACTAAACTTCTTATATAAAAAGCATTTGGTTTAACATACCCTTCTTTCTGCATTTCCTCAGATATTGTCTCACCTTTATCTACTATTTTTATCTTACCCATTGTTAATATAGATACCATTGATAGGTTGATAAAAGAATTACTCTTATCCAACACATACCCTACACTCAGTAACAAAGCATACACAATTAATAAAAACCCTATTGCTGAAAAACTTATATTCATTATTTGGTAAATATTCTTATGACGGGAATTTATATCATCTTTAATACCTGCTATATTAGTTTTATCAGCTAAACTTAAACCTTTTCCATCTGGCAAGCTAATATCCTGAGCATCTGCCCCTATATTTGATTTTGAGGGCATACCCCTTAATTCCCATTCCTTAACTACATTATTAAATGCTTCTGCCTGCTTTTCTGTATCAACATCACTTGTATCTGTACTATTTGCACCTGCAAAAGCTTCATTAGACTTTAATTTTGTACTCTCATATACCCTGAAACAGCTAATATCTTTACTATTAGCTGTAAAATCATCCCAAGTTTTACCACCGCCTGCAACATCCCAAATAACAGGCTTATCCCCTTCATTATCCCAACCTACTATTGGACTATAATGAGTACCACTATAATACACTCTACTTGACCAAGCTACAATATAATACCCATTATCTAATGCTTTCTTAACATCACCTTTACTTCGTATAGTAACATCATCTCTTAACTTTAAAGGTCCTTTTTTAATATTACCCCAGTTAATACAGCCACTACCATTAAAGCTTAGATAGTCATCTGATGCTATTTTAGGATTAAACTTGTTTACATCTCGTAACGATGGGTCAGCATATGCCATTAAAATAGTTACTGAAGTTAAAGCACAACCTGCTCTACCAATTGTATCAGAACCATCATAGACATAATTACACCATCTACTGTCACCCTGTAAAAAATGTTTATATTCATCATCGGATGCATATACAGGTATGCAACTAACACTAAATAATATTACAACCGATATTACTGTACATAGTACTCTTTTCACACTCTTCATACACCATTCACCTTCTGTATCAATAAATATACCCAATAGGATATAGTACCCGATAGCATTAAGCCCCCTAAAGTCCCAATCACTAATATTATTGCTATAAATTTACCCAAAGTTATATAACCATTACTCTTTCTATCCTCTTTTGATAACTCTGCAAAATCTTCTTTTAAAGCTACCTTTATACGACCTAAAGTAATCAAGCTTACTAAAGATATATTTAAAAAAGAATTTACCCTATCAAATACATAGAATACTAACAATAATAAATCATATACTAAAAGTAAAAAACCTATAAAGGATATAACATTCTTAGCAATTTGAAACCAATCTAATTTTTCGGCATCTTTTGTTTCTTTAATAGACGATACCACAAGTTTTTCATCTTCAGTCAAATCATTTACAGAATTTATCTCTGGTCTCACAACACCTTCCTGTAAATTTGACTTTGTAGGCATACCTGTCAATTCATACTCTTTTACAAGATTTTTGTATTCTACTACCTCAGTTGTTGATACTCCTCTTAAAGCGGTATCATCATATATCGAGGGTTGAGAATTTATATCTTTACCCTTACACTTTAATAATTCTAAATAATTAAAATAATTAGTTGATTGCATATAAACATCTTCAAAAGTAAGTCCTATATAACCACTATCACCTATACTCATCTTACCATCTGAATTTACCCCGTCAAAGAAAATACAATGACCATTTCTACTAACAGAACCATAGACAATTCCTATAACATAATACCCTTCAGCCATTTTTCCTTTCACATATGTCAAACCATCTGCTGCACTCATACCCTGAACATTGTTATCTCTTCCCTCAAAGGAAACATCAGGGTATAATTCATTTACCCTTGTAAAATCAAAATAACCCCAATCAGTCATAAATGCGTTCTTTTCTCGAGCATTTTTTATATGTGTATAAGGTGTGTCTCCATTCTTAGGATTAAAGATACCCATCTTGACTAATGCATATGTCATAGCAAAATGACTACAAGCACCTCCGCCAATTGTATCTGAGCCAGCTTTTAAAGTAATTGTTTCAGAGCCTGTATTCGGTATGTGCCCCTGCCACCAATATTTAGGGTCTTTAGATAATTCTTCAGCTGATGTACCTGATGTACCTGTTTCAAAAGCATATACAGTTATAGGTTGCGTACATACAATTAAAGCAAATACTAATGATATTAAAAATATTAAAATATTTTTTATTTTTATCATAAAAACACCTCCTTAATATAAAAGCATCCTTATTGTATCAACAAGGATGCTTACAACCTATTATTTTATATCCTGTAGTGCTGAATCTAATAACAAATCTAACACACAAGAAAAATCACTTCCTGCAAATACAGAACTTGCTTTAGCTCTATCTGCTGCCACTTTCTTAAAGTTTGACAGCTCCTTGCCCTTAGATAATATCACATATACATGCTTATCTTTGATATCAAAAGTTCTTGTCATTCTACCTTCAAACTGTACCATTCTATTTGGATTTGATTCAAAACCATAGAAAATACAATAATTACAGTTACCAAAGTTCAAACCTTTTTGCACATTAGTAATCAATACCCTTAGGTTTCCTTTTTTGAAACATTTGATTACTGATTCTCTCTCCTCGTCAGATGAATCCCCATTTAATATCATAGAATCTACACCATATTCATTTAGTATATTTTTAATACACGCCTGAGCTTCCTTATGCATAGCATAAATAAGAATAGAGGGTTCATCTTTTAGGTCTATCGTTACCTTCTTGATAAGTGCATCAAGTTTAGGAGTTGTAAACTCATTAGTTTCTACCCCTGTGCCAAAATAAGATGGACAATCATACACCATATTAGGCATACTTGTAATCTTTAACAAATCTTTCTGCTCTTTACTTAAAGGAGTAACTATTACCTCAGCAGTACAGTTCTCCATTTTTGCACCAGACTTTTTACGAGTTCTGGCAAAATATCTGTACCCTACCATATCCCTAAACTTTTCGTCATTTTTGTACTTACCATTAAATCTGGGATAAGGTCCTGTATAATCATAAATCTTATACTCTTTTGAAAAAGCCGTTTTTGTAGGTAAAAAAGTCTTATCTACAAAATCTATTTGGTTGTAAAACATATCCAACTCTTTCTCAAAAGGAGTAGCATTTAATAAAATTACCCTCTCAAACATATCCCTTATTTGAGATGCACATTTATATGTTTTAGTAGCAGAATTAGTAAGAACATCACCTGCTTCATCTACTACCAACAAATCAAATGGATACTTACCATTAACCCTTTTATATTGAACTAAATACTCCTGAAAGGTTTCATTTACAAACAAAGAATGAGCTCCTACAACATTATATTGTATATAGTCACTGTTTTCGTTACAAAAAGCATTAACATATTTAGCAGTGCCAAATACTTTCTCCGTATATTCACCAGTAAATTTAATAAACTCTTTCTGAGCTTGAGTAATTAAATTCTTTTCAGTTAAATACAAACATCTGAAATCTTTACCATTTTTATTATAAACTGCCTTCAAAAGATTACATAAGCCACACACTTCAACTGTTTTGCCTATTCCTACTGAATCACCTAATACAAGATTCTTAGCATAATACATATATGCTACACCAACTGTTTGTAAATTAGATAACTCACCTTTAGTTTTGTTAACAAAAGTATCATTCTTGGTGTCTAAAATTAGATTTATATCATCTTCATTTAATTCCCATATGATATTTTTTAACTCTTTTACATACCCTTTCTGGGCATCTACTCTTTTTAAGGACTCTAAGGTTTTACAATCTTCATCAGTAAGTAATTTACCCTTTAGTTTTCCATTATAGTAAACTAATTCTTTTGCTCTACCCATACTTTACAACCTTTCACACATAATTAAGCGTAAGATACCACTCTGATTTCTTCGTTATCTTTACACTTTAAATAAGCATCTACAATACTATCTCTTAAATAAATGTAAAAATCTCGAGATACTGGATGGTAAAATTCCTCAAATCTTTTACACTTCTCCCTGTGATTAACAGGATACTTAATAGATACACCTTCGTTTAAAGTATTTACTTCTTTATACACATCCTGCTTACTGGGAAGTATTAAGAAAAAACCTTCGTCATTCTTGCATAACAGTATATCAGACAACTTTAAACAGTCATCTAAAACTGCTGAGCAAATTGCCTGAGAAGAACTACCCTCTAACACTTTATGTACTATTACTTTTGTTACCTTCATAATATCACCTATACTACATATAATTTATTTTTCTTTTCGACTATCTTAGTATTTAAAAGAGCTTTCTGTATTTCTTTCATAGAGAAAAACTCCTTTACATCTGAATAACTACATCCTGGATTTTTCTTTACAAAATCCCTAACATTTTTATAATCTTGAAATTTAGGTTTTTCTACAGTTTCCCTAATTTCAGGTTTTACTGCCTCTGGTTTTACCCTTTCTACTGATGGTACTACTTTAAATTCTTCAGCTACTTCATCTTTTGTAGAAGTATCTTCTTTATAGTCTAAAAATTCAAAATCATCAAAATCATCAATTACCTTTTTCTCTCTTAAAGATTTGGAACTTACATACTCCTCATCATCTTCCTCCGTATCATCTTCCTCTTTTTCCTCTTCTACATAAGCAACTGAATCATCAGTTTCATCATAATCTTCATAATCATAACCATCTTCATCTTCTTCATCTTCGTCTTCAGAGTCATCTTCTGAGTAATCCTCATCATCTTCTTCATATTCATCTTCAGACTCTGAAATATTCATAACTATATCTTCAACATAAATACCGTGGTCTTCGTATTCAATATCAGTAACCTCGTCAGTTGGTGCTTCTACAGTTTCAGTAGGTACATCTACTTCCTCCAAAAATACTCCGTGACTTGAGTACTCAACTTCACTCTTTACTGGGGTACTTTCTTCTTTTCCAGTAACAGTGTTTTCATCAATAAATACTCCGTGATTTTCATATGTTACCTCTTCAGGAGTACTTAACATATCCCTAAATAAATCAATACCACTTTCTTCTTCCCCAAAAGAATTTTTTATAGATGTATTTATCGCTGGAGTATCCGCTACCTTTTTTTCTTCTTTTTTCTTTGTACGCTTTTTTAAGGTTTCGTCACATCGTTGAATATAATCTGCAAGATACATATCCAAATATGATTTTCTTAACTCTTTTACCCCAACTAAACCTACTTTGGTTAAACCTTGGTAAAAATCTATACAGTTACATATATTGTCCTTGACACCCTGTACCTTTATATACTCAGCCATCTATATACAACCCTTTCCAAAATAACTACTTCCAACTATTCCAAAAATCATCCTCTTCTGTATTACCTAACTCATCTTCCCAAAAGGATTCATCTATGTCAGATGCTGAGGTGTAGCCTTTACTATTTGAATAAGTATAATCTTCTGATGATACCGTATTATCTGGTACAGGCTTACTCTCCTGTTTAAAAATCTCATCGTTTTTACAATCAGGTTCTAACTTATTCCAAACAGCACCAATATAATCAAAAATCTTTCTATTAATCTGTTCATCTGTAGAAAGAACTTCTGAATGGCTATAAACGGCATTACCATTGTTTAATGATTTTGTCTTAATAGCCATATCACCAGTCTTAACTAATGAATATGGAAAACCTTTCTTAATATCAAGAGCAGTTTTAAGTTCATCCTCAGGAACATTACCCATAACAGACCTTGTAGAAATCATAGAAGATACTGTCTTGTTAATAATATCATTAACAATTCTATGAGGAAATAACATAAGTTTAATTTCCAAATAAGGATATTTAGTAGCAATCTGAATTAACAAAGAATCAAACTTCTTTCTAATCTCAATATCCTTATCTTTCATCTCACTCATAGCTGTTGCCATCTCATCTATAACTATATAAATAGTAGGTATTTGTTCATATGGGTGGTCTCTATTGTAGTCTTTAACATTAGTATATTTACCACCTAATAAAGCCGTTCTCCTTTTTCTCTCTTTTTCCAAAAGATTGCCAATGCTATCATTAAATTTTAAAGATTCACCACAAAAACCTTTACAATGAGGTAAAGCCTTACTAAGATATGCATAATCTGATGCACTACCCTTTACATCATAAAAATACAGTTCCAATTCTTTAGGAGAACGGAACATACACATCTGAGCAATAAGTGATTGACCTTTCCAAGACTTACCACTTCTTGCTTCACCACTTATGATTATACCGCCATTACCGTCTTTCATACCGTCATAGCAATAAACCTGACCTAATTCATTTACACCCCAAATTAAAGGCATAGTATTCTTAGTATCAAGCAAGAAATCAGACTTCTTACGATAAATATCTCCTAAAGATATCATTACATTGTTACAGAGGAAAATATCTATAATTAATCTTCCTACTTGAGAATTTACTTTGGCAAATACCCCTTCTCTGCCGTCTATCATTGTTCCATAATCGTCTCTCCTATAGCAATCCGCAATACCGTCTGCTATATCTTTTTCCTTTAAACCTGTAGGTCTTGTTGCAATTAGTTGGATAATAAATAAATTCTTACGAACCTCTAATAACTGAAGTTCATCTAACTTATCTTCCTTAATACCCGTCTGGTCTGCTGACCTACGCATAAAGTCTTCAAACATCATAAACTCATCTGAGCCATCTAATACATCTTCCATATCCATAAAAGAGGGATTTACTGAGGGTAAAACCTTTTCAAAGGTTTCAAATAAATACTGTCTTGTGTACTGACCAGCTGGTATTTCAGCTAAAGTATTTACAGCTTCCTGGGCATCAAAATTATCATTACTTGCAAAAAAACTGTCATCTACAGAACTATAGTCCGTATCATCAAATGAACCCCAGTCATCATAACCTTCCTCGTCATCATAAGAACTCTCTTCATAATCATCATCAGAGTCATCGAAAAAATTATCATTCATATCCGAAGAACCTTGCATATCTTCATTACTTGGTACCTCTTCTGGAGTAGATGAATCCTTTCTGTTTTTTAAAACAAGAAAAATACCACCCATTCCTGAAAAAGCACTTCCAAAAGCTATACAAGCTCCAAACCCTAACCTGGGATTAAACAAACTACCTAACCAAAAAATTAACCCTAATCCACCGAGTATCATACTCACAACGCATATTCTCTCACCAAGAATATGCCACTCAGACTCAGTATTATTTGTTAATGATTTAATAAGCATCTTAAAATAGGCTATTACCCCTTTAGCACTTTTTTCTACAGCTAAGGATGCCAAATCACTTGCCTTATCACCTAAGGTTCTTTGGGGTTCTTGGGGGTAGACTCCTTGACCTCCTGCCATTCCTGGCATACCCTGCTGCCCATTTAAAATACTATTTATATCTCCACTTAAACCATTCATACCCATATTTGCATTGTTAGCAGAACTCATTGGGTCTTGATTAATAGAAGTGGAAGAATCATTAAACAAATCACCCCAACCATCATCACCTTGACCTGGTGCATTAGTGGGTGGATTCATATTAAAATCTCTCTCAGCTCTGTTATTATCATAATCCATAAAATACCCTCCCTATCTACCTAAAAAACAACCTTGCATAAGAAATATACTACTGCAATACCAATAAATACAATCCAACTAACTATCTTCATAGTTGATGGGATATCTTTATCTACAGTTAAATGAGAAAACAAAAATATATAAATTACAGACAAAAATCCTTCTAAAATTATACTACCTGCTGTCATTTTAATCCTCCTCTGTTGTAGGCTCTAAAGACTTTAAGTAATCGACACCTTCTTTACCAAACTCTTCATTAATGTAGCTTACAACCAATTTACCGTCTGCATACCTACAAGCTGAATCTACATCAGTATCTACTGAAACAAGCCAACCTGTATCTAAATCTGGGTATTTTTGGAGCGTTATATCAAAAGTAACATCTCTTCGTAAAGCATCTTTACCCTCATAATAACTATTTATATAGTCATATAAATACATATCCGCTTTTGTACTATCCGATTGGTCTGAACTGTAAACCATAAGATTTTTATAAATTGTATCTTTATCCTTTAACCAAAAATCCTTTTGAGTTAAATCAAGCATATTTACTTTTACAGTAAATACCTGTTTATTCTCAGCAAAAATAGATGTATTCTCAATACCCTTTATTTCAAATGAGAGTAAACAATCTCTATAGATATTTCTTACAAAAGCATCATAGTAATCTGTATTTTTATCCAAATCACTGAAGTAACTTGAATACTCTTCAGCTACTACACTTTCCCTTGAATACTTCTGAACTGCAGAAAAATCAAGAGATTTAAGACCATTTAAATAGGCATATACCACTTCTTCAGCCGACATAGACTTATCACCCTGACTGAGTAAAGTACCATCTATATTCCAAATATACCCATCAGGAGCAATACCAAAGTCTACCTCTAAGTCATCTTGCATTTGCATTAGCAAAGAATCATCTGCATCACCACTATCAATTTGAGCAAGCTGTTCTTCTGTATACTTATCAACCTCAGCTTGCTTTTTCTCTTTATTACGCTTATCACAAGAACCTGCAATAATCATAACAATTACTAATATGCCTAAGCCTATTACAGCTAACCATATCTTTTTATTCTTCAGCTTATCAACTAAATTAGTCATATAAACACCTTATTTCTTAATTTCTACACCAGTCTTGAATATTTTACTTGATGCAATATGAGACGGTAACTCAGCCTTTGAGATAGTAAATATTGTCTTATCTAACCCAACCAAGAAAGCCTTATCATATTTACTCTGTAATATATTATTTGTTTCAAACGATTCAGGATTACCCTTCTTTAATACTATACTATCTAACTCGCCTTGTAAATTAGCGACAGACAGTTCTTCACATAATCTCTTTCTTGTAGACTGAGATGCGATTGCACCTAATGCAAAAGAAGTAATATTATCAAAAATAGCAAATCTATCATCATCTAACAACTCTTTAACATTATTAGTAATGATGAAGTTAACATCACCAAGTTTTCTACCACCTGTAATAGCTGTCTTAATAGTTACTGCTGAACCTGGAAATTGCCCCCATCTTTGAAACTCTTCCCATACCTTAAAGTTAAATTTACCCTGAGCCTTAGAAAATATACTTCTTATATAAGAAATATTAGCTGCTGAAATTTGAGATAAGGTCATCTGAGTCTTATCTATAGTATCAGCTGACCTTCCCTCCATACCAAATGAGTTAATTAACAGCTTTGCATCTACTATATCACTCAAAGATACCCTATTTCTGAATACATCTGAACGAATACCACCGTGCTCAAAAGGCTCAAAATACTCAGATAATTTTGCTACTACCTTATCCAAAGTATCTTTATATTCTGGATTGACTTTATACATATCATAGAGCTCTAATACCTTGTCAGATTTCTGCAACTCTATACACTCTTTATACAAATCTTTAAACTTAGAGTAAACATAAAACAAATCATACCCTTTAGTATTACCCCAAGTGGATTTATCATTTTCATCTACCCCTATTGAAGAATAGGCTAATGCAATTGCATTATTTACTATCTTTTGTGCCCAAACATTTTGATCAAGTAAAGTCTCTCCAATCAATACCCTAAATATAGTATTTGTAAAAGACTTACAAAAAGTAAACAAGTCTTTATCTAACTTATCTACACCTGTTAAAGATATTTCAAATGGGTCATAATAGCAACCCTGACCTTCAGCCATATTAAGAACTACTACTTTATCGTTATGGCTTAAATAATTTGCAAAAGGTATATACTCACTACCCTCTATATCATTTATTGTTCCATTAAAATAGTCATAGGAAATAAGCTGTAATATTAAATACTTAGCAAAATAAGATTTACCGCCACCTGTTTCAGCAGTAATAAGTATATTCTCGGCATCTACATCACTTTTCTTAATCTGCTTAAAAACAGCAAAACCCGAATGTATATCAGTGCCAAACATAATACCTGACTTTCCTATCTTACCTTGAGAATATGTGCTAAATCTGGCTATTTGTTCATCAGGAATAGTATTATTACCTACCTGCTTTAACACCTTACTTGTAAACTGAGCAGAAAATGGACTGAAAGCTCTTAAGAACTCTCCTAAACTCTGCTCTATTCTTGTTACTTGAAAATCTTTTGACTTACAATAATCCAATATATCGAATACGGACTTATCAAAACTCTCACCCCTGAAACCACTAACAACCATCATAGTTCTGTATTTAAATAAGTTTCTCTTACGGAGCTGAGCATCCCTTAAATAAATCAAAGAAGATTTTCTTCTTGACCTGCTTGACAATGCAGTAGCATACTTATAATAGTTATAGCTGTTAACTTCCTCTGAGTCTTCTTCAACACTCTTCCAAGTTTTAATCTTAGACCGTAACTGAGGACTATTCCAATCTATATTAGTAGGCTCAAAAGTGGAAATAAAAGATACCCTGACATCACCCCTCGCCATATCTCTTATATCTGACCTAAAGTCAATAGGTGTTTCAGTTGGATACCCGTCTATTGTATAATAATAAGAAATACGAGTCTTACCACTCATAGTAGCATTCTCGTTTGCATAAAAATTATAATCCCTAAGTTTAGGGTATGAACTTAAATCTTTCCTAAAATGATTCATCAAATGAGTCTTCCAAAACTCATATGCTGATATTTTTACATCAGGATATTTACTTTTAGAAAAAAGCAGCATATAATTACCCCCTACTATTTTAGAAATCTACTATCATATAACAACTCATATAGAGCTGTACACTCTTTTAAATATAAATTAACCCTTTGGTCATCCCTCTCAGGATAATCATTAAAAAAGGGTACTGATAACAAACTTCCTTCTATTTCCTTTTTAGTTAAAATACACTTACTCTTCTGTATTTTAAACTTCTTTATCATTGACATACCATTTACAGCATACAGAACATTACCTTTGCTGTTTAGAATATGTTCCTTATAATTAACTGTCCTATCTAATACTACAAATGTATCAAAATTGGTATCATTAAGTAACTTTGACAATACACCTGATGTGGGACAATTGCAGAAAGTCACCGAACCGTAGTATTTTCTTGAATCATTCTTAGATACACTCGTTACCCAGTCAAAATCTGCATAATAATCTTCAATACACTTACCTATCGGTTCTATTACTATTAATTTTGGTCTTACAAGCTTAATCTTATCTAAGTAATCCCTAAAACCAAGTAAAAAAGAAAACAGGTAATCACAATTACACAAATCCTTAATCTTTATAATAGTTTTATTCTTCATATATGTTACTCTGGGATAATACATTACTGAAGAACCTATACTTGATGGTTTATACTCAAAAGCCTCTAATTCTTTTTTTGATTCCCTTAGTTTATTTAAATCTCTCTCAAGATTGGATTGTTGCTCTTTCATCTGAGTAATCAGTTCCACGGAATTACTAAATATCTCAGCTGCTGACTCAGACATCTGCAACAATTCTACATTCTTAGCGTGATAAGCTTCTGTCATTTCAAGAGCTGCATTCTTTACTACCTGCAAATACCCTTTGGATATTCCTGAACTTTCCCCGTTTATATACCTATTAAAGAAATCAGTAAGTACAGTGCTGCTTGACAAATCCTTTGTATCAGCTACTACCGCTAAATCAGTTATCAAAGAATTAAGCTCTCTTACATCATCTAAAAAGAACTCATCGTCAATATACTTACCTTTTAATCCTCCAGTTATTAACATTCTAACAGCATTATCTACTTTATCTTTATTGCAAACATAGGTAATTTTACAATTTACCTTGTTTTTATAGATATTGGAAAGATGTTTTATTTTTTCATCAGTAGGTTCTTTACTACGATAATATACTAAATTATCAATATTACCCACTACTCTTTCTACATCACCCAATGTTCTTAATACCAACCAACCATCATAAGTTTTAGTTGTATCTGACACCAATATATTCATAAACCTATACCCCTTTTAGTATCATTTACTTCAACCAACAACCGTTTGGAAACAACATAAGTTCTTTCAGATTGATGATATCATCTCTTCTTATAAACTTATTGGCTACAATTCCTTTTTCTACTATATAGATTTCTTTATTTAAGGAAACACTACCTCTATCCTCTAATACACTGGAAGTTTCAATCAGTTTACTTATATCAGATATGCAACCAACAAAAACGGAGCATTCCTTGATAAAACTATCAGAAATTACATTTAAACAAGTTAAAGGACAATCAAATAAAACTACATCATAAAAATCTAATGTAGGTATTAGTTTAGACAAAATATTATCTCCAACTCTAAAACCATAACCATCTGAAAAGATATCTATTCCATCTTCATTGTAAGGTTTGTTTCTAACAATACCCCCTAAGCTATTTGTCTTGTAAAATCTTTTTACATCGATAAAAGACAAAATACCGTGCTCTTTTACATCCAAATCTACTATTGCTACCCTCTTACCTTTATTTCTCTCAGCCATAGCTGTTTTTACTACATATGGTGTTACCCCTGAACCATTTATACCAGTCATTATATTGTATTTAGTTAATACATTAACACTGCTACTTGTTATATTTATATTACCCCTTGTTTCCTGTTTACTTACCTTTGTATTAGGAGTATACTCTTCTTTAGAAACTTTCTCTTCTGAAGTCTGCTCTACCGAAACCTGCTCTTTTTCTTTACCTTGAGCATATGCTTCTAACTCAGATAAATCATCATCCCCTACAAAACCTGAATCAGAATGCTGACTACCATATTCTCCAATGGACAAATCAAATTCATCAGTTGTAGAAACGTCATTTGGACTACTAAAATTTCCTTCTCCATTAGAAACTGAAACATCTTTTTCAAATTCTGATTTATTAACACTATCAAAATCAGCACCTGATAAATTAGTATCTACACTAATACCATTTGGAATACTTTTACCTAAATTTACATTACTATAATCTCTTTCGTTATTCCCTTCCAACTCATTAGCTTTCTCTACAGTTAAAGATACTTCTTTTTCAGAAGAACTAATTCCAGATTTTTTAGAATTATTCTTATCTTCCTTTTTTCCACCTTTAAACATACCCATTTTCGATTTTTTATGACCCTCTTGCTTATCGAGAGTATAATATCGAGCTTTAACTACCTGTATTGGCTCTCTGATAGAATCTACAAGACACATAGTTGTAGGACTGTCAACATACATTACCGTGTACATAGGGCTGTCAAAATACTTCTTAAACATCTCCTCCTGAGAAGTATTTCCTTTTTGTACTATCATTACAATCTCTACTGAATTTAATTCCTTTCGAATGAAATCACAAAGCTTACCCATATCTTTATCATTTGATATAAACTTTGAAGTAAATACCAATCTATCAAAAGCTAAGTGTCTTAAAGTACTCTGACTTATGAACTCATCTACATTGTAATAACAATAAAAGTCCACATTGTCTATTTGACTTTTTACTGTATTAACTATTTGATTACTATTCTTTCCACAAGATAACATAACCTTCATATACAATAACCTCCATATTAAAACATATCCTTATAGATATCCTCATTACTATCTTCAGATTTATGTTTTTTGTTTTTCTTTTCTCTCTTTCTACGCTCAAGCTCTTCTTCCTGGGCCTTTCTTTCCTTGATATGAGCTTCTCTTTCCTTAGCTTTCTCTTCTGAAGTTTTATTTATTATTTCTACAGAACCATCAGCATTTTCTATAGAAATAGGAACAATAGTCTTACTACTATCTGCACCTTCAAAAGCATGAGCTGAGGCATCAGCAACAGAAAAATCATTTAAATTAAAAATTGTTTTTGTAAGCTCTCGTAAATCTCTTTCATTTAATATCTGGTAACTACGATAATTAGCTTCCAAAAAACAATTTAAAATACGACTTATTGTATTCCAAGCTGATATATCATTTCCAGTCCACATAAAAACATAAATATCAAAAGTTGTTACCCTATGTAACATATTTGACTGCTGGAAACTGTATATATCTGTCAATAACTCCTTTAAATCAGGGTTTTTAACATCTTCTAAAGCGATGAAAGATTCTTCAAGTCTTTCATCTGAGCCTACATTATCCATATAATCTATATGAACCATCTGAACCTTATCAGCACCTGCAAGATTATAAGCATCTGCAATAGCTTCATAGTGCTCATACTCAGAATCAGCATATTTACCAAGAATAACATCTTTATTTAACCTTATATAAAGACCACTTTTACCATTTCTAAACCTACAAATATAAGGATGCATATCTTCTACATTATAAATACCCCAAAATTCTTTATAATCCATTTTATAATCATTAGCAATAATACCCTTATATTCCTCTTTCTTTTCCTTTTCTTTTAATAAAAGAAATCTAATTACAAAAGAAAATACAAAAATAGATGCTATACCTAAAGGTATCTTTATATAAAACTCTTTATCCCCAAAAAATATACCCAGTGTAACTATAAAACCAACTATTCCTAAAATAATTGACCATAACTTTATACTCTTCTGTTTATCTTTTCTACCACCTGAATAGTCAAATGTAATTGGTAAAGTAATATTAGCATCACCAAGTTTTGGTCTCATACCACTGGTATCTTCTACCTTCATACATAAACCTCCCAAAACATATATGTATAAATAGCATTATCTATCAAAAACCACATATAATCAAAAATAGGAACATTGTTTAATACAATGCTCCTATTTTTCTATAATCACTGCCTGCTTCCCCAATTTATCGTATCTATCACTAAAAATTGTCTTTTTATAAGACCTTACATCACCATGCATAGGATCAGCTACCCATACATTATTGTCATCATGACCTACCAATACCATACAATGCTCAGGAGCATACCATTTAACAGTTTTACCATTTATAGTCCAACTTACAGTATAACTACCCTCCTTGCAGTCTACCGTACCCCATACCATAACAGGTTTACCATCATCTATATAGCTAAACAAATCATCAAGTTTTTTACCTGAAATATCTTTTGCTTTATACTCTGATGATTTACTTTCTAAGTATTTATTAGCTGCTTTAACTATTACAGGTGAATAACAACCATATGAACTGCTATTAGTAGGATCACCAACAAATTTTTCCTTCGGGTCAGTATCACCTACAGCACCTTTATCTAAATAGTCACACATATCTTTCTTACTAATATCTAATCCCAAATGATTTAATACCATAGTAAGAGAAGTTACCTCACAACCTGTTGGTAATTCAGGATTTTGATTTATAGCTTTAAAATCATCTTTTAAAGAATTTGAAGTATTAGAATTACTATTTACACCAGTACTTATTGAGGTAGAATCACTACCCGTTGAAGAGGGTGCTTTTGCATCATCATTAAATAACAGTAGAAAACTACCTGCAATAGTTATCAATAATAGAAAAACTATTAAATCCATAACAAGTATTGCAGGAAGTAGAGCAGATAAAGCATTTTTTAATACATCTACCAATAATTTAGCTACCTTTAATACTCTTGTAGAGGTATTTTTTACTAAATTAGCTGTGGCGTTTACTGCCTTTTTAGTTTCCTTATCTTCTACTTCATTATTTACCTTTCTTTGAGTTACTTTAGCTAAAGAATTAATACCCGTTATAGTGATACGCATAGATAATGATATCAACCATAAACAAATTATCAATAATATTACCATATGCGTATCACCTACCTTAAATTACTTTTCAGTCTTCTTATCAATATCCTTAGAGGACTTTGACTCTTTATTAGGGTTCTTTTCAGCTCTCACTGTAGTTTGCTTATTTGACTCCCTTCTAACTCTCTGACGATTTCTTATCCTCTCCTCTGAAGAAGATGACTCTTTTGAATCTCTGGTATCAACTTTTTCAGGTTTACTATCCTTTTGAGCAACACCCTTTTCAGGCTTAGACTTATCAGATTTACTTATATCTGCTCCGTTTTCTGCCTTAGAATCAATAGAATCCTTCTTATCCTTAAAGTTAGCTGGTTTATCCTCATTGGAAACATTAGAATCTCTTCTATCCCTACTTGCATCTCTAACATTTGGAATCTCCTCACTGTTTGCAGATGCATCGCTTGCTCCTCTGGTATTTGCTCTTGAATTTTCTACACCTGTTCCTTGCTGAGCTGCTTCAGAATTATTTGCTATTCTCTCTAAGGATTCACTATCCTTATCGGCACGCTTATTATATTTATGTCTTCTATAACCATTTATAGCTCTGCTACCTACATCTTGTGCACCATTTACACCAGATGCAACCGCTCCTGCTACAAAACCTACCCCAGCTCCTACTACAGCTGCTCCAAAACCTTTTAACAATTTAGCGTGGTGAGCAATATCCTTCAATGCCTGTTTAAGTACCTTCCAATATACTATCAACAACAATATATTTAAAGCTAACATACATAACATAGTAACAACAGGGTCACCCATGGATATCTGTAGTTTATTAGACTGAGTAACACTATCACTACCCACTCCCATAAATAATGATACTACCCAAGAGAACGCTATTGTTGCACCAAAGAATACTCCTAAGGGTAATAAAAACTGCATTAATATCTTTCGTATAAACTTCATACTATCTTCTATCCTAAATGCTGATACTAATACTAACATTATAGATAGCAAGAATAATGCTACCAAGAAGAATATCCTGAATGCTGGTATTACATAAATACTTACCACATCTAACACCAACATAATAAGTATTGTAACTATACTTGACCTATTTACTAACCTTTCATAAAAATCTCCAGAAGTTGTACCTGTTGATGTACCACTTCCACCTGCTGTTGATTCTAACATACTCTCACCTGTAGCATTTGAAAGGATAAACCTTAAAAATGCATCATAAGAGAAGTTAGCCAAATCAAAAGACTGCGGATAAATATTATGATTTTCAGTAAATAACCCATTCTCACTGAATGTATTATTAAATACAAAAGCACAATTCATAGCTGCTGCTGAATCAAGAGTAACATCACTAAAGTTATAATAATTTAACATTTCATACAGTCTTTCCTGAAACTGTTCATTACACCTTAAGATGAGCTTTTCTACCTTTGTTAAATCAGCTTCGGACAAACCATAGTCAGACATTTCACTTTCTGAAAAAATCATTGGTCTATCAGCAGGATAGCTGTTAGGATTTAATGGGTCTTCAATAGTAACTCTTTTACCCATTACTGTTATATTTTCTGCCTCAGAGTAAGAACAGTCATACATCACATCTACCCATGGGCAGTACAGATTGTACAACCTTGATACATTTAAATTATGCCAATACTTCTGCTTTAATTCTGGGTCATTTTCTACTTCACTCCAATGACCTTCCTCTGTAGGAACACCATCATATACAAAAATACCATAAGTGTTATCCCACTCTCTAACAATATCATTACACTGCTTCATATAAGGAATAATGTAGGTAAACAAACCTCTCATATTCATAAAGTCTTTTAAACCACCATTACCCTTTGTGTTGTAGAAATATCCCCCTTCTTCTTTACCTAAAAGAAGATTTTTAAACCCTGTAGAACCACTTAAAGAACTATCTGAATCCAATCCATCTTCATACAACTTCCAAGAGAAATAATAGTATGGGTTTTCAGAATACAAACCATATGCTGCAAGACCTACATAATCTTCTTCAGAAGTATATTTTGCCATATAGTTCTTTAAAGCATTCTTTCTCTCAGTTTCTGTAATCATACCTGTAGCTGCTAAAGTATTATAATTAAAACCTTTTTTATTCTTCGTAAACATTGGAACTCCAAAGTTAAATACATCAGAATTTATGGGTATTAAATCAGAAGTATCTTTATACTTTTCAATTTTACCATACTCTGACAAGGCATCATTAATAATATTACTGGATAGAGGTACTGTTAAATAATAAGTCTTACTTAAATCTTTTTCACTGCTAAAATTTGTTCCATTATCATACCCACTGGATATATAATCAGAATACTCTGACTCTAAAGTATTCTTAGACTTTATCAAATTACCTTTGGAATCACTAAATGAATGCCAATTTTTAGTATTAATTGAAGATAAGGAATTCCTACTGGATACATACTTCTTATCAATACCATTATAAATATACCTACTAAAATTAGTTATATCTAAGTAGCTTCTATACATATATACAGACTCTTCATCATCTATATAACTTTCTCCACTATAAGTCTTATTAAGCATACCACTTAACATTTTCTGACCTGTTTCATTTAAACCGCTCAAAGAATTTGCATCTTCTTCAGTCAATACTAAAGATGCCATTTTCTTGGGAGCTTGCCACTTTAACAAGATACTCTCATTACCTTGATTGTTATATACCGACTCATTAGCTGAGTATAAAGTTCTCAAATAATTTTCATAAGTACTCTCACCTGAAGAACCCTTCGCATTAGCTGCTTCATCAATAACCGTTGCATATGATTCTTGCTGAACTAATGCCCAATATGTAAACTTATCACCATATATGTTTTGAGATATTCTATTACTTTGACCTACTACCCCATTTATCAAGTTAACTGGCATCAGAGTAAACACCGCAAATATCAGTACCCCTACTATGGCGTGCTGTATATCTAATATACCAGTTATAAACGCAAATACCATTAAAATAATTAGTATTACAATTAAGAATGGGACACAATTATTATAGAAATTTATTAGAGAATTTGTCCATTGTATCTCAGATAAATCTGGCATCGTAACATAACCCATAGCACTTCGGTATTTTGTAGTACCTGTTGTAATACCTACTCCGTTAGTACCAGTCATATCATTATGCCAACCTAACAACAAATGATTTACTTTATTAGTAATTAAAATTCTAAAGTAATCAAAACCTTCAGTTGGATGTAAGATATAGTAAATCCAATTCTTAATGTCCGTTAACTGAGCATCTTCACCACCTGAAAATAAACTACCAAAACTAATAGGGGAGTTACTCATATCTGGAAAATCTTCTGTATTCATTCTATACCCTAATCTTCCTATTGTGTTTGCTTTATTTTCCTCTGTATATAAACTTGCCCAACAATATGTTACATACAAAGTACATAAAGCCTGCTCAGATGCACCCAATGGAACGTCCATCTTACCATCTTCTATTGATGCATAAAGACTATCAAAATCCTCTTTACCAAATGATACCGTATTACAGCTATCAGTAATTAAACCACTATCATTTAAAAAATCTGCAACATTAAAAGTATTATAATCTTCAAGAGAACCATCTTCCTTTACATAAGCTCCAAGATTATCTATGAATACAACTTTTTTCAATGGATGAAGTGTATGCGTCTGTACAACACCTGCATAATGATTACCCCTATTATAGTAGTTACTTCTCGGTACAGCTATAGTTACATTTCTTGTTGTATCATTCCAATACTGAAACAAAGTTCCAAATAATGTAAAACCAGTATTACCACTATTTTTATACTCTTTATAAAAAAGTTTCCAAAAGTCATTAATATTTTTCTCAATATCACACTCAGATGAACCAGATATTATTCTCATAGCTATATTAGCATTACTATCAAAACCAATACCTGTGGTTTTCATATTGTTTATTCCTTTGTTCAAACTTTCAAAATTAAAAAGGTAATCATCTTTGTTTGCAGACTTAACTAAAACACTTTTACCATCAGATACCCCTTGAGTTATGGCTGCTTGAGCCATACAGACAGCGTTCGCTATGTTAAACATGGAACCTGCTTCTCCACTATCATTACCTTGAGCATCAACTGGTTGCCACATATAGGGATTCATACAGCCTGGTGTAACTATTACTTTATGATTTGCACCAAATCTTACTATATCTCCAAAGCAGTCTACTTTCATGGTTGCATTAAACATAGACATCTTACTTGCTTCTTCACCAGTTATAGTACCATCTAAAGCCTTTGAATTCAGTTTTGCAAAATCTGTATCAGCCGTTGATAAATCAAAAATTGCTGTACCATACCCTTTTGTTAACTGGTTTGTTGACTCTAAAGATTTGAAAAAGGCTATCTGAGATGGAGAATAATTTGCTAAACCTACCACATTTGTATCCTGAACAATAGGAAATTCATGACCTTCATTGTCATATCTTTGCTTTGTATAAGCATCACCTACTATTTGAGTTTTACCACTTTTATCTGTATAACCCAAATAAATCTTATCAAAGCTACCACAACGCAACTTATATATTATACCCAATAGTTTTCTATCATCTGCTTTTAAACTTAAAACATTAGTACCCCAACCGATATTTTTACACAAGGCATTCAATTTCTCCTTTGGGTATCGCTCACCTTGATAACTACCTTTACCTATTATCTGCATACCTGTATAACAAGAGTCTGAATCGTCATATTTTCCTGAGTTATCGGGAGTACCTTTACTTGTTACACCAGATAAATCGGAAATTGTACCTTCTAACATTGCATCCGTTCTACCACACATTACTTCAAAATATCTATAGTAATTACACTCAAATGGTATGATAATGTAATCATTATCACTCGTTTTTACATAGAATTTTAAATCTTTTAAAGAACTTCTTGTATAGCCATATATGGTTTCTACAATAGAAGTTGCTAATTCATCAGAAAAAGCAAATTTTTGTTTTAAAGTATCAACCATATCTGTTTGGGTAGTTTTTTCTATCTCACTATTGGCACTTGTACCTATTTCAGTTCCAAAAGGAATATAGAAGTTCGATAAATATACCCCTAAGAATCTTAACTGGTCTTCTGTCATACCATCAGTATTACCATCAGTAACTTTACCATCTTTGGCAAGTTTAATGTATGTTGCAATTCTATCATTAGAATCTGCAAAAACCAAATTACCCGATACAATCAAACTACTGAATACTATTACCGCCACTAAGACACAACTTAGTATTCTCTTTATTTTTGAATGCATTAAAATTCACTCCTTTAACCTATATAGATGAAAACGCATCTATAAAGAAAACAACCACTTCATAGATTTTGCCACTTATAAGATAAGTTAGGCATATACTCATTAAAAGAATTAAACCTAATCTTCTTTTCATATAAATAGCAATTACATTACGATACTCATTATCTTTTTCTGAATCTTTGAGTGCAGTGTAAGCTTCTCTACTTACACCAAAAGGTCTTTTATTCTCTTCACCTCTTTCAAGAACAGCCTGCACCCCTGGTAAAACAAGATATACTATATCAAAAATAACACTAAACCCTGCAAACATAAATATTGCTACACATAATACACCTAATATAGTTCCTATTACCCCACTGAAAGGAGAAAACCACTTTTTAGCCTCTACGAAATCAGCATTAGAGTCTGTCTGAAGATACTTCATAGCATTAGTAACAGGTTCATCTTGACTTGCTATAAAGTTATAAACTTTATTTTTTACTTTAGGAGTTAAACCAGTCTTAGTTGTAGCAGATAAAGCCGTCTCCATAAAAGTTCTCTTATCTTCAGCTTTTAATGTACTATAATTCTTATTGCTAAACTTCAGTACATTCTGCCCACTCGATGTAGAATAGGATAGAATAGCTTTTGAACCCTTCATATCCACTGACCTATTTGCTTGAGAACATACATTAGCTACCTCTGCACTACTTTTTTGCAAAGTTATAGTAGCATCTACACTTACATCTTTAGCATAAACCGAAAAGGACATCATAAAGCAAGATAATACCATTATTACCGCTACTATGATATATTTAAAAGTATTTTTCACAGGATATTACCTCCCTATAACATATAAGTATTATACTATTTAAAATCTTCTATAAAAATGGTATCAGATATCAATAAAATAAAGGCTTCAGCAATAAACTGAAGCCTTTAAAGTGAATATTTATAAATATAACACTCACTAAACCTACTATTCATTTAAAACACAACCTCTATAATATTTTACAAATAATAAAGGGCTCAGCGATAAAACTGAACCCTTCATAATTTTGATCAAATATCACACCTTAGAAACCAAGGAATCCCGATACGATGTCGAGTACCCAACCTACAAATGTATAGATTTGTCCTTGTACAAGGTAGAGTAAACAGATACCCAAGAGAATTAACATAGGAATTCGTCTCTTTAAGTAAACACCAAGAGCCTGCTTCTTACTACCACCTGCATCATTCGACTCTTCAGCAACCTGAATAGCATAAATAGCATCGTTAGAGAAAATCTTCGATGCACCCTTTCTGCTACCCCTTCCGTCGCCTGTCTGCTCATCAGATACAAGCATTCTAACAGGTGGAATAACAATGTAGAAAATATCCGCTACAAGTACAACACCTAACAATGCCATACCTACAACAGCAATGATACCCATTACAGTACCTAAGATACCGCTGAATGGTGCATAAATCGCATTCGCAGTAACAAAGTCAGGTTTTGTGTTTTCAAGAATAACATTCAAGAACTTAGAACCTGCACCCTTCTTTGTCTGAAGTTCTTTCCACCAGTTCTGTACTGTCTCTTCAGAAATCTTCTCTTTCTTGTCTTCAGCTTCATAGGACTTATTTGCGATATCCGTAACGAGTTCTGTCTGAGCTGCACTATTCAACTTATTAAACTTAGCTTCATCTAAGTCATACCCTGTGGATGCTGAACCAGTGAAAAGGTCACTACCCTTCATCGTTCCGCCACCTTCAACAGCATATTCCTTCTGACTCAACTGTGAACTTACATAAGTTGTTAATTCTTTCTTAGCCAATGCATCCTGAGAACTATCAGTCGCTGCAAATACAGATGTTGCCCCTATAAACAGCATCATAAGCAATGACATTACGACTGCAACCAACCGAACAATAACCTTATTTTGCTTATTTACACATCTGAGCATAGAATTTTCCTCCTTTATAAATTTGTACCCTTACATTAAGACTTAAAACTTACTCTATAAGGGCTCATAGTGTAAACTATGTATATACCTAAAATAATTATAGAAATATACATTACTGTTCTAATTAATACCTCCCACGAACCGCCTGTAGCAAAGAACTTCGTTCTCGGTACTAATCGAAATGCAACCTTCTTTCTACCAATTATAGATGGTATAATACACCAGATTCCCTGGGGAGTCAGGGAATCTAATATCAAATGACTAATTAAGCCTAAAATAAAACCCATCGATACTAACTTTAGTATTATTAAATTTGCATTTACAACAGTTCCACCACACAACCATATTCCTAAAAATATGAATATGAACAAAAACAAATCGGAATGAGTTTGCCAACTTCTATGCTTTGCATCTAACACACTCAGTATAGGGTTTTTACTACCTGTCTTTTTTCTTATACCTGTTGTTAAATGTAATAAACCATTTATACCCTTACTTATTGGGTCTTTAGCTGGAGCTGAATTCCAATTATGGTCTAAATCAGAAACAATTGAACCATATATCGCAAAAGGATACATAACAGTTAACTGTAATAAAGGATTTACATCTTGCATTATCATACCCTTATTATACAGTATTGTGTACCCTAATAAGCAACTTAGAGCTCCACCTACTCTATGAGTATTACCCTGCATTTTCTATTCTCCTTTTAAAAGAATGTAATGTTACAACATTTATGGGCTCTCCATTCCACTTTGTAGACTTTTTAATCCTTACTTTACCATCGTCATTGCATCTTATCCTAACAAGACCTCGTAAACTGTAACCTTTACCATTTTTTATATCAGCTACTATAAAATCTTCTAAAGTACTGAGAACCCTCTGGATAGTTATACTACCTATTCCAATCATTTCTGAAAGTTCTGTTGCAACATAAGCAAGAGTCTCTCTGTAAGCATTACATATATCTAAGTTTTCATTGTTGTTTTTTAAATAACAAATATTAAGAATTTTTACAGTCTTACCTTCCAGAATCTTTGTTTGTAGATACCCACTGTAACTACCTAATATACTATTTACATCACTTTTTGAGATACCCAATTCATTAGCTATGGTGGCTATCTGTTCTTTAGTATATATAATATTCATAATACCTCACTACAATATCAACCAAAAGAAATCTCTTTCAAATTAGCTACAAACAATGTTTCAGATATTTGTACAATATCATACATAGATTTTAAAGGTTCTTCCTCTATTGCTACTATTGCATAGGGTAAATCTTTAGGAGAAACTTCAAATTTAAATACCTGACCTGCTTGAGTCAGATACTCTTTACACAACTTAGATATAGCATTTTTTACCCTTTGACGATTCATTTGGTCTAAGGTAGCATCTTTATCATTGTTTTTTGAATATCTCTCTTTGAAATAATCAAATAATTCATTACTCATAGCTATAACCTCTTACATTATGCAGACATTTTACCGTTAAGCATATTGACAATCTTAAGAAACCATTCTGCAAGGTTAACACCACAATTCATTATAGCACTTGATGTTAACACAATAATACAAACAGCTAAAAGAATAAGGAAGAACAATCTCTTCTTGAAGTACATAGCAATTACAGACTTAGTCTTCATCTGACCTTGCTGTTGCTGAGCTCCCATAGCTCCCATAGCACCATAACCCATTCCCATTCCTGGCATCATACCACCTTGAGCTGACTGTGCTGAGCCACCAAGCATCGCTGCACAAGCTACCGCTTCATCAGATACCCACTGGGTAGGTTTGTTACTTCCTTGAGCTGCTCCTCCAGCTCCCATCGCCATACCACCCATTCGTCCGTAGCCTCCTGCTCCGAAACCTCCTGTAAAGCCACCTGTACCATCTGTACCTGCTTTATAAAGGAAATTACGAGTTGGCGGAACAGCAATGTAAAGTAAATCTAAAGCTGTTATAGCAACTACACCTACTACTGTTAAAATTATAATACCACCTGTAATATAACCAATGATATTAGTAATGGGACTCATTGTCTGAGTTGCACTTTCCAACTGTTTGGAATTTACCCCTCTCTGGTCTTTTAACCAATCTGATACACCCTTATCTTCTGGGTCAATCTCCTGGTCTTTAAGACCACCAAATAAATCATCACCATCTGAAGAATCTGAATTAGAAGAACTTGAACCATTTCCTCCTACATTATCTTCCAAAGTATTCTCTGCATAAGCAACATCAATCGTTGGAACGCTAATAGCAGTAAATACTAAACTTACTACCATTACAGCCATAATAAACAGTATTGCTCTTGCGGAAGTTCTCGCTTTCATAGAATTAGCCTCCTACTTTCTCTAAATTAAAATAAGTTGACAAGTCATCAAATCCAACTTCTTCAGTAGCTGAACCTAAAGACTCTAAACCTTTTGATAACTTAGCTGATTCTATCTTTTCCAAATTACTATTCCTGAATTTATTCTCCTCTGTAACTCCTAAACTCTCTACCTGTTTAACGGCAGTCCTATCATCAGAAACATTACCATCTTCTAAATCGGAATAAATGAAAGACATAAAATTAGCTTCAATGTCACCTAAACTCATTTTTTTCAAAGCGGATAAAATAAAACTTATTTGCTTCGGACTCATCTTCTTGAATAACTTCATATATGAATTTAATTCATCCGTAGATAAGCCTTCAACCTCTATACCGTTTACAATGTAAATACCCCTCTTGGTAAAATTGCTTAAAGAAATCAAAAACTGTTCAAAAGTATATGATGTTTTTATTTTATACATCATATCAACATACCCCATATAGTCTTTATTTAATAAGCAATCATAAAAATTGAATACAAACTTATCAGAAACCTCTTTGAATTCCTCACTTACACTCTTATCAGTTGCATCTTCTCTTGTCGTAAGTACTCGTTCAATATTGTTTAAACTATCTCTTACTACATTATCACTTCGAGTAGCAATCATTCTAAGACCAGTAATATTATAATCTTTACCTTCCTCTACGCATACCCTTTCTAATAACTTAACAATATCAGAAGTGGTAGGTTTACTGACTGGTAACTTTAACTGGCATCTATTACGGATAGTAGGCAATAACTTCTCAGGGTTTGTAGTACAGAAAATCATAAGTACATACTCTGGTGGCTCTTCTACAGATTTAAGTAATCTACCCATAGCTCCTTCACTCAAAAGATGTACCTCGTCTATGATATAAACTTTCCAATCTCCGCCGACTGGAGGGTATTCCATACTACCCAACATTGCGTCTATATCTTTCTTTCCTGACTTATCTGATGAGTCAATCTCATACAAATCAGGTAAATTCTCCGTATTACCCGTCAGTATGTATTCATCCATTGCCTGACAAGTAAAACACTCTCCACAAGCTCCTGTAAGTTCATTCCTATTCTCACAAAGATATTCCTTAGCTATAATTCGAGCCAAAGTCGTTTTACCACAACCACTATTACCCGTTAGTAGGATGGTTTGAGGTTTCTTAGGATTTTTCAAATACCTGCAAGTAGTATCTTTAATATCTGCATTACCAATATACCCACTTAAACTTGTAGGTCTATATTTTCTTGCAAAAGAAATATTTGTATCTTCTTTCATACATAACTCCCCCTTAAAACAAAGATACCCATTGACTTATATTCTTTACTATTATTTATAGCCCTATAGTATTTTAACTACAAAAATAGGGCAGTCTATTGACTGCCCTATTGTACTGATTGAACAAGAAATTACTTTCTTGCAACGAGCTGTAAGAATGCTTCTGCATTCGCATTTCTGCGATTTGTAGGAGTCTTCTTTGCACCGCCTGTAGCAGACTTTGTAGGAGCCTGAGCAAGGCAAAGTGGTTCCCACTTCTCAAAACCTGGAACGATTGTTCTCTTCTTACGAGTAATCGGATTACCGTTCTTGTCCTTGTTTACAGTCTCAGATGCAAAAGTAAGAACCTTGATAATCTCGTAGTCCTTGATACTGCCTGCACCAGCTGCCTTAAGAGCAAATGTAGGAAGTGCAGTAGCTGCAGATGTAGTACCTACAGTACCCTTCTTACTATTCATCGACTTTGTCTGGTAAACCCCGACAAATGACTTGTCACCGCCTGAGATTGTACCATTGAACTCAACTGATGCGAGAAGAAGTGCTGCCTCAAAACGAGTAAGATCAAATGTCTCGCCTGCTTTTACAGCCTTCTTGTTGTTCTTCTGCTCAGGAATGTAAGACATAAGATTCTTACGAGCATCCTTATCAAGACCACACTCAGGAACTTCGATATCCTGGAGAGCCTTAAATCTGTAACCTACGATGAAAGGAGTAATAGTCTTATTACCTTCCTTATCAGTAGTCGTATCTGGATGTGACGGGTCACCAAGAGGAGCAACAAATTCAACTGCACCGCTCATAGAACCGAGTTTTGACTCGTCATATGTGGGGGCAACTGCCTCTGCCTTAGCCTTCTCTTTAACTCTTACATCAGCTACAGCCTCTGCTACTGGAGCAGTCTCTTCTACCTTTTTCTTACTTACTGTTAATGCCATAATTAGTTCTCCTTTATAATATATTTAAAGTATATAGAGCTTGAATTTTTTTGCTCTACCCTTTATTTGATGTCTCTATTTTAGCACCAAATATTAAAATTGCAAGTCTTTGTTCAAATTTTTTTCGAAATTTTCTAAGTTTGTAAATATTGTACAAAAGATACGCATCTTTTTAGTAAAATATACAAAACAGCAAGAAAATACCAAAAAATACGAAAAATCCTACAAACCCTAATACCCTCGCACTAAAAGAGGAACACACGCATAACTATATTCTCAATGTATAATCAAAGATTGACTACATTCTTAAAAAACAAACATAGTTTATTTTGAAATAGACGATATGCTAACCAATCCACTACTATCCTGTTGATAAACAATAGACAATGTATCAGTAGTATTTAAAGCATCATATGTATTCTTAGGACAGAAATAATTAACTGTCTGAGTTGTATCTCCAATCAAAACAGAAATATTTATACCATAAATATAACTACCCTCATAAGAATATACATGCTTGCTGATAACAATACCCTTCGAAGTTAGTTCATTACCAAAAGCAGGTAGTGCTACCTCAGACAAACCAGAATCTTTCTTCTCAACTGAATTAGTATCTTTAGATACCGTACCTTGATTATTAGCACTATTTGAATTTTCAGATGATGTAGTGGCTACCTCCGAAAAAACGGTGGTCTGTTCTTCATTTTTTACGGAATTTTCACCTGCATTTGATACAGGTTCAGACACTACTGTAGATGACGAAATTGTACTTCCACCGTTTTGAGAAACATTCTCTTTTTTCTCAACATGGCAACTGGCAACGGTAAGTATTAATATCGCAACAATAAACAAAATACCTATCAGAATTCCCGCAACAGCACCTTTACCCAATTTGACTGGTTTTACCTCTTGAACATTAGAATCTGGAGTAACCTCTGTATCATCATCAACTAATTCATCGAAATCTTTATCTACCATACCTTTAACCTCCTATAAAAATAAGGGGTTGACAAGCAACCCCTTTTAATCAAAAACAGATGATTAAGCAATCCCCTTAAGGACATCTACATCTACTCTTCTTAAAGTTTTTACATCAAAAGGTGAAAGAACTACTGTAAAGTTGCCATCTCTTCTCTCAACAAGAGCAAAAATGTCATCTTCAAAGTAATAAGCTACTGCATCCTTAGAACCTCTTAACTTTTCAATATTCTTACTGCAAATCTTCTTGATAAGAGTAAGAGGTTTTAATCTCTTGCTGATATCACAAATGTAAGCCACTAAAGCACCACCGTGAATACCAACAAGCTGCTCAGGAGTCTGAGCCTGAGAAATATCATCAACAAGGCTATTATAATGAGAAGTAATTACATCTTCTGTAATAACCTCATCTGCTTCATCAAGAAGTACAATAATTGTATCGAGAGTAAATACCCTTTCTGGGTCTGCTACAAATACAATCTCATCATCTGTCATTGATGCAATCTTTTTATTATCGTTACCAAGAGGAGAAACCACCTTGATACCATAAGAAAGACCTGCATCTTTAACAGCCTCAGCAAGAACTTCATTTACTCTTTCAAGGTTTTCACAGATAAGATCATCGACCAAAAGAGCTGTATAAACATCCTTCATAAAATCAACAATCTTTTCAATTGTCTTACCCTTTGTAATAGAAGTCTGATAACTGAAAGATTTACTTGATGAAATCTTATTAGCTACTGTAATATTAATTACATTAATCTCATCAACACCAGAAGATGAGATGTAAAGAGAAGCCTTAGGAGCATTGGAAACATCTGGAATATTAGCAACCATTAAGGACTGTACCTTTTTAATAATTGCTCTCACATCATCAATACTATTTGATGCCATTGCTTCAGCAATATTATAATTACCCTTTACCTCTTCGAACATAGTTGATACACCTGACTGAAACTGTTCTACAAGTGCATCTCTTGTAACTGCGTTAATCATTTTTAAATCTACTCCTTTTAAAATATTTTTGATACGCATATATAATATAACAATCTTTGCCACATAGCATATATTCCAAAAAACCTATACTATTCTTTTTTCTTTAAGAAATTTACAGCTTTTTGTTTTAGATTGGTTAATACCGTATTAGTAATATCTTGTAATTCATCACCTAAATCTTTTGTTTTCTTAGGTTTTACACTATCTACATTACTGTTTGAGTAAGTACCCTCCTCATCATCTTCCGAGTAATCGCTTTCCTCATAATCATCTTCATCCTCAGAATAATCACTCTCTTCGTCATCTTCTGAGTAATCACTTTCCTCATAATCATCTTCATCTTCCGAGTAATCGCTTTCCTCATAAGCATCTTCTTCATCCTCAGAGTAGTCACTTTCTGCATAGTCATCTTCATCGTCTACAGAGTAATCACTCTCCTCATAGTCATCTTCATCATCTTCGGAATAGTCACTTTCTGAATAATCCCCCTCATCAGAATAATTACTTTCTGAATAATCTTCCCCATCCTCAGAATAATCCGATTCCTCATAATCTTCGTCATCATCAGAGTAATCAGATTCCTCATAGTCATCTTCATCTTCAGAATAATCAGATTCTTCATAGGTATCACTTTCATCTGAATACCCATCATTTTCTGATTCTTCGTCGTAACTACTTTCCTCCATATCATACTCATCATCTAAAAAAGTACCGCTATCTGTATATACTACATCATCTGAATACCCCTCTGATGGTACTTCTTCAAGATACACCCCATTAGGAACATACTCAGTATTTTCATTTAACCTTTGTTTAATCGTAGCATCAAAGTCATTTTCTATACTATCATCTGTATCATCTGATACATCTTCTTCGGTATTATCTTCTTCAAACATAGAATTAAATAAATCTTCTGAAAAATCAGATTCTACTTCTTCAGTATTTTCAACATCTTCTAAAGCTACATCATCAGTATCTTCTTCAGGTTCTATACCCAATGACAACTTTTTATAATTTGGAAGAACATCAGATACAAACTCTGAATAGCAAATACCCCTAATCTTATCTACATAAGATGTATTGATTGGTAAGAAAAAGTTCTCAAGACCATCACCTGAGCCACTTACAGCTAATACCCTGTAATACAATAATATATCACTTAACTTGATACCAAGCTTAAATAACTCATAGTAACTCATAGAACCTTTAGTAATTTCGGGGAACTCTATGCCATTCTGTATTAAACTATTCCTTATATTCAACAGATACCTTTCATATTCAGAATACATAAAACTCCCCTCCTTACTACCTATTATTCAAAAATCATACCACCGATAATTTTTGATTTATCAATATACTTATAATAATCAACAGGATTATGGTTTTCATCTAATCGAGCAGTTAGTGTTCTAACTAACACATTAGTAGAAACCTTATTAGTCGATACCTGAGCATTACTTCTCTTAAGACTTACCCCTACTATATCTGCTAAAGCACCTTTTAAGTTTTCCTCATCTACAACACCTCTATCAGTGCTTAAATAAGCATTAACAGCCTTAATACCCTCTGAGCCATAACCTAAACCTAAATACTTTAACTCATCGTTAATAGAGTCATCACTTAAATTGCTATCTTCATCGCTGAGCCAATTTAGCAACATATAAAATCTATGAGCAAAGCTCTCATACTTTAATGGGTTACCATAAATCTTCTGAAGAATTACCTTGTTATTAGTACCCATTACAGCACTTAATCGACAATCTTTCTTCTGAATAATTACCCTACAAATACCCTTCTTGAAAGTCTCCTCAATATTATCAACCTCTTTAGCAGTCATCTGTCTTCCATTACCGATGATTGCCTTTCTTCTTGCAAGCTCTTTTTCAATACCTAACATTGAATAAACTTTCTTCTTTGAGAAGTCTGATAATGAATGAAGATACTTAGCAATATCTCCATCAGAAATATTCTCAGCATCAGCTGCAAAATACTTCTTAGAGGGTAAATTTTCAATAATGTAATAAAAATCACCTATATCTTCAGCCTTTAATGTCATCAGCTTATTGATAATCAACCCTTCAGCAATCATATCCCCAATAGGATCTGTCGCCTTCGCAATATTATATGTTTTAAAATCATTAGGGAGAGAATTTTTAATTACTGTCGTATCAAAAAGATTAATATTCGTTACCATAGCCGTTGTACTCGGAGCTCCTACTGATGGAGCATAAAAGAATCCCTTCAATGGGAAAAACTTGGCAGTTAAACCCTTCGTTGCATCAGGAATGTCACAAAACTTGGACAAAATATCCTGATTTGTTGTAATCAATCTAATCTTCTCAATACCCGATAGAGATTGATGGATTCTCAAGGTATAGCCTTTCTTAAGAAGAACTTCTACCGCCTTCATATACCACATTACATAATTGTAAGGTACAATAAAGAATCTCTTACCTTCCTGCTCATCGAGTTTATTTTCATCAATGTCAAAATCTCTCGGATTTACAGCCTTAAAAGTAAACTCCTTATCATCATTACAATACTCAACATCAATTCTGTAAGCCTTTACAAAACCCTGCTTATTCTTTGTTGCTACCTGTTTAAGCATATCATACTCAATATCTAAATCATAAAGCAACTCAAAATTCATTGTTGCCAAAGAATAGGTATTTTTCTGAGAGTCAAACACAAAACAAAGACTGTCAAAAAGAAAACCCTGAGCAATCATAGTATCTACATCTACCTGCTCATACCCTTTCTGACCTTCCATTTTGGAAACATACAGTTTCTCATACCTTGATTTTGCATCAGGAAAAGCATCAAGGAAGAAATGTAATGTAGGCATACCAATATGACCATATCTACTGGTAACCTGACTCATTACATAATCCTTAATTGCCTCTGAATACCCATTGATAATGGTTGTATTCATTCTTAACTCAAGCTGAGTAGCTTTTACAACCGAAATGTTGTCCTTTAACTCCTTAAGAGTTTTTGCCTTAGCCATACTAATTTGTCTCCTTATTTAATCAAAATCCCAATCTAATTCAAGGTCATCTAAATCAGAAGCATCATCAGTAGTTTCTTCAACAACTGGTGCAACCACCTCTTCACCTGTATAACCATCAAACCACTGGGGATTACCCATCATGAATAATGCAAGTTGCTTTATAAAAGGGGTACTTAAAAGAACTTCCTGAGAATCTACCCAGCTTTCCAACTCTGGGTAAGAGGAAATTACCTTTCCGTTATGCATTCTTGTTGTTCCTACACCAAATAAATTAAGCATATCAACAAGCTCAGCATAATTTACTTTTTTTGATGATAATTTAGATAAGAAAGTATTCTTTACAGTATCTAAATTAACATTTATAAAGGTTAAATCAGGTTCCGTCTTTTCTATTGAAAGAATTCTCGCAAGATTGATGCTTCTTAAAGCTTCATTTTTAATATTTGTACCGACCTCAATAACTCTTATATACCCTCTGGTAAGAGTTTTTGCATTTAAGATATCACCTTTAAACTGGTCTTCATATGCTGATAATAACAAACCTGCATCTTTATATACTGATGCCAACTTGTCATAATCAAAACATACACAAATCGTTCTTTTCTGACCTGAGTCTTTAATAAAAGACACATTGTAAAAATCCTTAGAACAAATATTATACAGTACCTCAATTCCTTTCTTAATAGCAAATAAAGGAACTACTCGAGTACCCTTTAAGGAAAGATTTAAATCTGACCTTGGTTTTACAACCTTTTTAGTACCGTCCTTGGCTACTGTTAGCTTTACATAAGGACACATCATATCCTCATAGTAATTACCTTCTAAACGAGAACCATATTTTTGTACAGCTTCTTCTACAGAAATACCCAACCACTCTGCAACTACACAAATATTTGAAGTAATCAAATATTTATTATAAGAATCTTTAAATCCTGAGTAATTCTTCTGCTTAATTACAGTTGGAGCCTCATAATAACATAAGTAATCCTGAAGTAAGTATCTGTATAATGATGTACGATAACCATCATCACACATCACTTCTTTATAAAGCATTGAACCAAGTTTTTCTTTATTTCCTATCAAATCGAAGATATTAACCTGACTATCATCTACCCTTGTACAGAATCCAAACCACTTACCACTCTTTACTATATTTACTACCAACTGTTCTACAATTGACCTGAATGGAGTATGCTCACCAAGTAAATCATACTTTCCAATATGTTCTACTAAACTTTTACCCATTTTTAACAACCTACCTTATTTATTTAATTCTTGATTTTAAGAACTTTTCCCTATCAAAACCTGTTTTTGCTATACCTTCTGATAACTTCTCAAACCAAGAATCAAGCTCTGGCGAACTTGACCTTAACATTCGAGTATTCACTGACCAAACATCCTTGCCTTTATTAAATCTTAAGCTATCTTTAACAATAGTATAAGCCTGGTAATAAGTTTTATCTTTAAGAAACTCACCTGTTGTTAAATCAAATGCTACATTCATATTAACAATAAGATTTCCATTACCCAACATAGAATAGAATGGCTTCTTTGCCTTTATATACTTATCAATACCCATTTCATCTTCTATTTGACTAATTGGAATAAAATTATTACCCCTGAATACAACAGGTTCTACCATACCTACTCCTGCGTCTACAAGCATCAACAGTTTAATACTACCGTGAGTATATCTGTATGGTTTGTATTTTTCAACAAAAGCAAAATTACCCTGGTCATCTGCTTTTAAATCAATAAACATAATGTCATCCCCCTGTAATTATACACCTTTGAGCCTCTTTAATGGTTTTGCTAAAATCACTTTCATCTTTAATTTCAATTGTTGCTACCAGCTTATTAGCATCACATTGAGACTCTTTATATTTTTTATATACTTCGTTACAATACTTTCCATCAGCATTACCCACAAATTCAAAATTTGCACCCTCAGACTTAAACCAAGTATCATATGTGATATTTGTTTGCTCAAGGTCATAGCAAATCCTTCCCTGTACCTCTATTGGACATCCTACAAAATCAATATCCTCATCTATGAGGTAATCTTCTGAGTAAGCTTCCCCTGTATAACCGTATATATTTTCTTTTTCATCTGATAATACTTCTCCATACCCACTGCATACAACACTAAAACAGCCAAAAGGCATATCAAAAGTATTTCTCGGTACATTGTAATAAATTTTAGCATCTTGGATAGCTAAAATATCATACTCTTTTAAACCTTCAAGTTTTGTATCTATGTGTTTAGAGATTTCAGACACATCTGAACTAAATACATAATCATACAAACCTAATAATTCCATTTTAAACTTGGACTCATAATTCCATCTGTGTTTAAAAAGCCACTCTTTCAATAAAGGTAAATACTTACCATCACTTACTACATAAAATCCATTTAAAATACCCCTTGCATTCTCTACCTCATCCTTATGAGATAACTCAGCATCAAAAATACCATCTTTATACCAATCTTCTTTAGGTACTCCAAGTGTTTTCAGAGCCAAGCACCAAATACATTCGTTTATATCGATAGATTTTGTTTCTGTCATAAATTCAGAAATACATCTACCAACAGCAGTATTAAAGGGAATACCTGACCTCTGTACTACCCTTGCTCCTTTAGCTACCATCAAAGTTTTAACTAAATTGATGTCTCTTTCTCTAAAGGAATATTCTTCAAAGATATTATCTATTGTCTTACAGTATTCCCTATATTTAAATACATTGTATAACAAAGAAAGAAGTTCAAAAATTTCCTTATCACCCCTATTCTTTGCTATAGCGAATAAGAGATGACTTGAATCTAACTCTACCTTACCCGAATATGTATATAAATCATTTATATTCATCTCAATAATAAGTTTAAGTAACTTGTTTTTATTAAGAACAGTAGGGTCATCTATATAACCCTTATCATATAACATCATCATATAGCAACGATACAGGGAAAGATAATACTTCTTAACCTCCATTAAACGCTTTAATTTTACCTTTGCTTTCCTATTCATAGATATAACTTCGGATAACACTTAATTACCCCCTATTGTTTTATTTGTTTATATTATACCATAAAATAGGAAAAAATGCAACAGTTTCTACCAAAACTAAAAAACATTCTTAAATCTAATTTATTAATTGTAAAACTTCATTAAAATTTATACTGCCTTCTTCTACAGGCAGTAATAACTGATTTAGTCCCTGACAATCATCCCTTATTACCCTAAATGGTATATATGTTAACAACTTAACATGGTTCTTCAATGTTGCAAAAGCTGACATACCTTTCTTCTTTATCAGTTTTTTACTGCCATTTAAGTATAACTCACATATATCACTGTTAACATCATATAAAATACTGATAACATCAGCCTTTTCAACATTACCCCCTAAAGATAAAGCATAATCAGCTGGTATCTTCTCTATACTTCTACCGAAATTAGAGAATGAAAACCCTTCCCCTGATGTTCTATCTGCTATATAGTAGTAATTCCCTTTACAAATAAAATAAGTATTACTCATTCTACTACATCACCACCATAAACTTCTTTATCACCATAAGCCATACTATCTACAGGTATATAACTTTCATAACCTACTACAGTATCTTTTAAAGCCAAATTAGTACCATCACTTAAAGTGGTTAAAGTTATATTAGGTACTACCCCTATCTCCTGCCAATAAGTCAGTAATTTACCTATTTCTGTACTATAGTCTAAAGTATAGCCTGTTTTAAGTATCTTAGAACCAATATACTGACTATTAGGTTTATAAGGTACTATATGTAAAAATACTGTACCCATTACCCAAGTCATTATTCCTCTGCCCCAATAGTTTTTCATATTCTTTACAGATAAAACTAATGCTGTCTGATTTATCTTATACAATACTGTTTTTGGAAGTACATATATGTACTCAACACTACCATTCTTATCAATAAAATCGACATAACCATAGCCATCTTTTGATGGGTATTTATACTCTTTATAAGGCAAATCAATCTTTTTATCTGATATCACAGCCATACTACCATTAGGTATTGAATAGTTTTCATATACATATGAACCATCTTCATCCTTTTTAAAACCTCGGGTAACCTTATCGATAACTCTTCTTTTAACTTCGTAACCAGATGGTACTTTTCTTACTATTGTTTTTTCTAAAGAATTGTAATACTCTTTATCAACATTCTTTACTGCAAACAAATCTGTACCACTTATTTTCCAAGAGGAACATTCTTCAGGTAAAGGCATTTTATAAACATCCTTGTACCCCACCTTATTTGATACTTCGTCACGAAATTCTCGAATGAATAAGTCTTCTAAACTATGCATATCAATTACCTCCTTCTGTATTTTCTTCTACTGTAGGTACACTATCTGTAGGAACTACACTAACTTCCTTAGTAGGTTCTTCAGTAGGAGTTTTTAAGGCATCTTCTAACTGCTTTTTAACACTACTTAATTCTTCTTCTGCCTGCTTTTGTTTATTTTGAGCCTCTGTTAAAGCACTTTGAGCTAACTTCTTTTCAGCTTCATCTTTAGCATCTTTTAACTTTTTCTTAGCTAAGGCAGTATTTTTATCAGATATTAACTTATCATACATTGACTGTAATTCCTTTTTATTAACTTCATGTTTAATACTGTTAATCTTTTCCTGATAGTTTCCTTCATTAAAGGTACTTGCATCAGATACGGCAGATAAGGATTTCTTTATATCTATATAGCTATTTCTATCCGATAATACCCCTTGGGCGAGATTAGATATAGTAGCCTTTAAACCTGCTACTGTGTAAGTCTCACAACCCTGAATTACACTTGTGCAATCTTCACTTACATACGATGGCTCAATATTAAAAGACAAATTAGCATAAGTTTTAATCTTTTTACTATCAGTCATATAAGCTTCAATAGTATTTAACTCTTTTTCTACATCAGATACATCCGTAGAGTTACTTAAGGTCTTTAATTCCTTTCTAAAAGCATCTAAGTCACTTACAGCGTACCCATCCTTGATATCTGATTTCAAATTATCAGTATAAAGCATATTTATTCTACTCTGCAAGTCATCTAAAACACCTGCTGAAATAGTAGTTTCTTGAGAATTATCACTACCCTTACTCATAGGGAGTATTACAAACATTATAACTAAAGTAACTATTATACCTACTAAAGCTACACTTCCTGCAATAATACCTATAATTGCCCCTTTTGACATCTTTTTCTTTTTACTACCTTCTGCCTGGAAATTACTTTCCTTGCCACCCTCAAAAGGTGAGCCTTCCTGATAATTACTTTTACTATCAATTTCCTCCTTAAGACTCTCTTCCTCAGCAGATTTTACCAACATAACTTCATCCATAGCAATATAAGCATTAACTAAACCCTCATGGATAAATGCCTTTTCTACATCCACAATATCTTCAGTTTCTTTAGAAACTTCTATGTTCTCTTTAACTTCATCATTAAACCAATTAACATCATAATCACCATTTTGATTAATACCATTATAGTTAGTTCTCACTACAAACACTCCTTATAAATATAAGTACCCTATCCATTTCGTGGATAGGGTATAATCATTACTTTATATTTAACATAATCTTTAAAGGTGAAATAACTTTCTGTAATTCTATTTCATCAAAGGAATTGATATCAATACTTTCTGTCTTACCTACTTTGTATTCCAACCTGTTCAAATTAGTATCCCTGTTCAGATAAGGCTGATTAAGGTTCATACCTATATATACCTTTCTTACTATCTCAAGCTGCTCATCAGAAATAGGTGAATACTTCTTTAAGCACCACAAGATAGCCTCGAGTTCCTCAGAATCTTTCATTCTTTTCTTAAGGTTAGCTTTTTCTGGGGATTTTAAAGCTTCTTCAAGAGTACCATCAAAGACCTCTCCAGTTACTTTATTAAAGATTTCATACCTTGGTGGACTGTATCTAAATATCTCTTCAAAGTTAATCTCATCTGCTTCCATAGCCAAAATCATATTATTATACTTTGACTTAGGATACATTCTGCTGATTTCTTTCCTCAAGAAATTATCGGAACTATCGCCTCTTAACAATTTATGAAGTAAAAGGGTATTATATGGAATCATAAAACCTTTATAAGCTGACAAATCTTCAACAACTTCCTGAAAGTTTTGAGGAGTAACTTGAACATAATGAGTCTTCTTAATAGCATCATTCTCTGCCCAAGTTAACTTTCTACTTCTAATGAATACTGAAACAGTATCATCTACTAAAGCAAGCAAGTCAGCATCATTTGTTACTACATCAATAGGCATTCCTGGGTATTTTTCTTTAGCTCGCTGAACGCAAGCATAAATCAAATCATCAGCCTCATAATTTTTATGAGCAAAACAAGATACCCCTGCACTTCTCAACAAGGACTCACAATCTGAGCCTGCCTCAAACATAGCTTCTGGCATTTTCTCTCTGTTACCCTTGTATTCTTTGCCTGAGCCTATTGACATTTCAGGAAATTCTTTCTGCCAATAAGCCTTTCTTGCAGGAACACCTCTATCGAAACATACCGCTGTAGGATATACCCCTCCATTTGACCATCTATGTATGTTCTTTATACAAGCATTCTGAATAGTAGTATCTTTTTCAACTACCTCTCCATTTATCACCACTTTACAGGAAAGTCTGTGATTTGAATGAAAATAAGTAAATAACTGATGGTTAAAATCTACAATTACTACTCTCTTTTCCACTATATTACCTCCTTATTTATCAAAATAATATTTATCATATGGAATTAACCTGTCTTCTTTTACAAGATAACAATCATCATTGTCCTTAGATACTAAATAGATATTACCTGATGAACAATTATCTATGACCTTTTCGATAGTTACTCCTTCTTTTATATTGGTGTCAATTACCCAACTGCCGACCTCATACATATTATTTACCCCTCTTTGTTTTATATTAATATTTTACCATATATTACAATAAACTACAATATATTCTTACATACAAAATATAAGAGGGTAATACTAAGATTACCCCCTAATTTAAAGATGTAACACCTTTTCTTTATCAATAGGTATGAATTTTTCATCAATAACCTTACCTACTTCTTCAACATCACTTTTTTTGAAGTTAATTGAAAAGTTACCGTCATACCCAAAACCCAATCTTGAATTGAGGACGTCTTCAAATCCGTAATAATATTCATCACCCTTAGTATAGTACATAAACAAAAGTACCTTACGAACTCCGCCTTTAACTCTATACCTACTATTTATCGATACAACTAAATTCCCCAAATATACATAGGTTTCTCCAGTTTTTATCTTCTTGTACAAATACCCTGGTTTGAAACCTTCGATTGTATTTGTAGAAGTCTTAACATCTTTAAAACCGTTAAGAAAATTTACTAAAGTAGGACTCTGTTGCTGTATGTAACCTAAAAACAGCTTTAATGAATACGGAGTCTCCTTTAACATAATTGTAGTACCCCTTGATATCAGCAAGTCTATGTTTTCAAATAACCTTGAGCGAATAATATCCCAATTTACAATATTGTAATTACCATTCTCTTCAGAATAGATTGCATTATCTACCCAAAGATATGTCTTTTCACCAGTCTTAGGAGAATTACCACAATAAAGTACAATCTTCCCTTTACCTGTAAGAAATAAAGCACCTTTGTGATATCTCTCAACGGTAGATGCTGTCATTTTTAACTACCTCCCAACTAAACATATTAGCATCAAAAACGTTAATATAACCAAACTGACACTTATATGCTACAACAAAACCACTACTGTCAATATAAAGAATAAGACCTCGTAAACCATAAGGACATAACTCATAAATCATATCATACAAATTATCCTCATTAACAACTACCTTACAATCAATTCTATCTCTTTGAGTAAAGGATTTAAATTCAAGAAGTACCCTATCTACTAACTTTGTTCCTACATCCTTATTAAACAACAAGTTATAACAATCAAAATCATCGTGCCTCAAAACATACTTTAATTTACTTGGAATAAGATTAGAAACATCTATCTTTACCTCTCCCTCATAAATATTATCAACTAAGCCTGAACATTCTCCCAAGATATAAAAATTATTAGGATGCTTTAATTTATACTTAGTATAAAGATATCTACTATACACATAGATACAATTAAGCAGATTTCTATAATCATCATCCCTTGTACTATTTGTAACATCATTAAATACCTTGTTGAGTTGCAATACTTTACTATAATCCATTAAATAGGGGTCACAACATATCTGAGTTATATTTTCAGTCGTTACAGACTCTTCTACAATAGTTTTAACTCTTATTAACTCGGCTGGTATATTACTCATACTACTGAAATGAGCGTATCTACTAAAGATAGCTATCTGCTCATTACTTAAGTCTCTTAACCCATAAAACTCAAAGTTAGTACCTCTACAAAAATCATTCATATCATTAGTAAACATAGCACCAAGATTTATAACAAGACAACCATCTTTATCTTCAATAACAGTTCCGTAATCATCAATTAAAGCTTTAGCTTCAAAGTTATACTTCTTTTTTCCAAACAGAAAAGCATACCCTTTGATATTACTTATGTTTGAATCTTTGTACTTAACCTTATTAACTACAATAATAACACCAATCTTGTTAGCATACATATAGTAATCATTAATCATTCCACCGTAATCTATAGTTTTTGTAAAGATTTGTTCAAACCCATAACCCTTCAAATAATTCAGAGTTGCAAAAAGATTATTCTCATCTGTATCATCTATGAAAGACTGACCTGGGAAAGGTAAAGCATATGGAATATCCTTATTAAATGTAACTATCAAACTGTTTAGGTTTACAAATACAGTTCCTTTACCCTTTACTTTCAGTTTAATACCATTTCTGGTTACTTCCATACTTACAATATTAGATATAGGAATCTTTCTTAATTTTGCAATCTTTGAAATTACATAACTCGACTGCTTACGCAATTCCCTATCAGAAACATTCTCCTGCAAGATAGTTGGAACCTTATAATACTTCTTTCCAACCTTTATTCTATTCAGGTTTGAAAATTCCCAATCTCTTGACTTAGAATACCCTAACTCTCTTGTAAGGTATTCCTCAATTTTACACATTCTATCTAAATAAAGTAAAATATCCATACTATTCTCCTTTTTATTTATACAGACTACCTCAAAATTTTCAATGTATATATTTTAATATACATTGAAAATAGATTTACTATACTCAAATACAAATATTTTAAACAAGTTTTTATAAATCTTAAAATAGAATTATTTATTAGTTACTCCATAAGCCTCGTCTATTCTTTTAGCACACTCTGACATAAGATAACACTCAGAGGGGTACTTTTCTTTAAAGGCTGCTATTCTATCATTGTAACACTTATTAAACTCTCTTACTGGTACTTTTAACTTGTTTTGAGAAATTTTATTAAAGATAACCATATTTTCATAGTAGCTACAATACATACTTAACTCAACACTACTAAAAGCGTCGTCTAACATATAGCATTTATTGTCACCGCCGTTTTCCTCTCTTATAGAACCTCCTAAATACTCTAAGCAATCCGCTCCACTGTATATACAAAAAGAGGATAATACACTACTATCTGAAAGTTCACATACCCATTTTACATCTGACAAATCATACGCTTTTCTTAGTTCATTTGTAATACCTAAATATATGTTCTTTCTAAAACAGTTTCCGCCTCCATCCCATTCTTTGAGAATAGAGTGAAGATTTTTAGAGTTACCGTTACATATAATGAACATACTACCTTTTAGTTTAGGATAGAACCCTTTTATGTCATTTAAAGTCACTATTACCCCTGCTTTATGCACCAAAAGATAATAATACTCTTCCATACCTTCCCTCGAAATTATATGTTGTTTTAATAACAACTCAAAACCCTGATATTTTAACTCAGAGAGTATTGAGATAGCATTTAGTGCTACCCATTCTGGGTTTATCACCATACCAGTACCTTTATCAACAATCTGATACTCTTTGAAAGGGTTATCTGATTTCACTGGCTTTTTTAGTTCACACATATCATATATGTCACTAAGAGTGTAACATTTTCCGCTTCTCCAGTCGTTTTCATCTTCACCTTCAAAATATATATGAACAGATACACCTGTTACCTTTATTTTAGCGATGGTACTCTTATTTAAACCCTTCTTAGTCGCTATCAAATCCAACACTTTATCCGTCATACTTTTTAACTCTGCCGAGGTCACATCGTTACACAAGATGTTGGATAAATTGTACTTCTTACCTTTTATCAGAACCTTTTCTTTCCCGTCTACAAAAGACCACTCAGGTGTTTCAAATACCCACCAGTTCCTTGACTTCTCATAAACTTTTTTAGCAAAGTCCTCAATTTTACCCATACATTTTAAATACTGAAATATTGTCATAATAAACCCCCTACATTAAGATATTACCCTATACTTGTTATTCTTAAAATCAACCTTTTATTCTATTTCCTGACCATCCTCATCAAGTGCTACACTGTCAGGTGCACCACATATCATATTGAAAGCCTTATCAGCCTGAGATACAATGTAAATAAAATCTTTACCCCAGTCTTTTACTCTTTTCTTCCAAGCCTGAACATATGATACACTGTTATCATACTCCTCGGAACAAGAGGTCTCAAAATCTGAAATACCTGTCTCTGCACAACATAGGCAAGCTGCGATTTCAGCAATACACTCTTCTACAGCATATGTAGATTCTCTCATTACACTTGGTGAGACAACACCCTTTCTGTTCAACCTTGATGCTGCCCCTGTACTATGAGCCAATTCATGAAATGCAGTGGAAAACCAAGCATCTTCAGATTTAGTAAGAGGATTTAATCTGACCAAATCCCAATCTGGTACATAACAAGGAGTGCCATAATTCTTATAATCCACCTTTACACCTGAAAGATTTATGTAATTATCCATTACTTCTTTAGCATCAGATTTAGTTATCTCTACCTCACCTGTTTCAATTCTGGATGGTAGATAGTCACCATTGGCATTCCTGAAGTGCTTCCTGTCAGCTACATCATAATATCTTAAAATGTTTCGGGATTTAATACATTTACCCTTTTCAACATAATATAAGTATCCATTTTTTCTTCCTGCATAAGCAATTTCATCTGAATTAAACTTATCGAAGTCAGGAAAGTTTTCAGCTATTTCTTCCCTGCTACTTGATTTCTTATCTACCTTAAAAAATACTACTGGTAACCACTTAATACCCTTCTGCATATAATAAGCCTGAGGAGTTATATCCTTCAACCTGCCATTTTCATCTAATTTTATATACCCTTTCTCCGCATTGTACTTAGTTATTTGATTCTTTGTAAGATACTCTCCAAATGGTAAGAGAAGTCTATTAAATCCTCTGTAGGCTTTCTTTGTATACCAATTAAAAGCATTATACCTCTCATATGGTCTCTGCCAAGGCATTGTACCTCTTTCGTCAACATCCTTTAAAAAAGCCTCAATTAAAATATCTGCTGCTGTTTTCTTCTTTTCCATTATTAATCTTCATCCTTTACTACAATAAATTCTGCATAGGGATTTAAACTTGGTGATGAAGTACAACCGAAATCATTACCACTGACTACCAAGTATTTTAAACCTGCAAATCTACCATTAACAATAACACGCCCTTCTATAGTAGCTGGTTACATACAACTTTTAGCCTTATACAACACCTCATAATAGGGTGTAAATCTGTCATCATTGGTAATACACTTCAAAGCATTTAAAAACTTTAAAGCCAATTTATCAGTCTTTCTCTGCTGGTTTGTAATGAGAAAACAATCTCTATTATTTAAATTTAGATAATACCCTTTCATAAGCCTACCCCCTTACGCAAGCACCTTTGTATATTTTTGTAATTTAAAAATTGCTTTATCTATAATCATTTTAACTCTATTTCTTGAGATATTATAATAATCTGCTATCTTATCAAGAGTAAAACAATCAAAATACCTCCACATTATAATCTGCTTCTCTCTGGGAGTCAAATACTCTAATGCTTTTACTAACTCCTTAAAAGCAAACTCATCTTCATAAGCTTTAATAAAATCAAAGTCATTTGTATCAGTATTAAACCATACTGCTACTTCTAAATTTCTATTTAAACTCTTAACATACCTGTTAATATCAGCATTTAAATGCTTTTCTAAGCGTTGTTTAAATGTAGATATACTGTTAGTTGCCAAGTAATTATAATTTTCAATAAACTCCATAGTACATACATATAAAGTCTGCTTAAAGTCTTCAACTTCAGTAATGATACCCTTATTATCCGATATGTAAGACTCTGTTATATTATCAATAAAAGGAATAAAAACTAACAGTAATCTGTTTCTACCCTCATCATTTCTGTTTTCTAAATACCTTCTAATTTCTCTTGTATATAAACCTGCTTTCATTGTAATTTACCTCCAACTTTTATTTTATGATACTATTTTACAATATTTCTTAATATTTTGCAAGTATTTCCTATTAAATAAAAGCTTAATCTTTCCCTCAAATAAAAAACTATTATTTAAACTAAGTTCTTAATAAAATATCAAAAAATAAAAGGGTAAAGCCTTAATAAGCTTTACCCTTTCTGATATTCTATTACTTACTCAAGCATATCTGTATTAGAATCATTATCATCATTACTTACAATATCAGTACCCTTAGGAGAATCAGCATTTGACATCAACTCAGTTTCATCTTTATCACCTAAAGAATTACCTGAAGAACTTGCACCAGAACTCTTGTAATACTTTTCATTCTCTTTAGCAAGCATCTCTTCATTTTTAATATCTTTACGCTTTCTTACAATAAGTAATACTATCAAACCTATAATTGCAAGAGCAACTAACACTATTAATACCTTAAACCAAATCTGATTAATCAGATATACCCAAGTGTTTGAAGAAATAAGGAAATTATCTACCTTTATTTCATTAGTATTTCCAGCAAGGTCTGTAACTTTTACTACCAAACTTTGTCTATCAGTACTCTCAGGTATTGTAAATACATACATATCACCTTCAACAGTGTACTCAATAGCTTTACCGTTAAGAATTACTGAGATATTCTTTACACCAGAAAAATCTCTTACATCAACAGTTACCTTCCTGTTATAATCCTGGTAAATACTATTACTTTCTACACCTGATACAAGAATTACTGGTTTTTGGGTATCTATTACAAAATTATACTCTTCCGCTACACTTGTATATTCTGTACCATCATCAGACTCTGAATATACCTGAATAATATATTTACCGTCCTCAGTAAAGGCATCTTTACTAATTGTATAAGTATATAAATACTTACCATCTTTCTCTTCTTCAGAAATAGTGATATATTTGGAATCTATATCAATATTTTTACCATTTAAAGTTACAACAAACTTAACCTTAGATGTATCAATCTTATCTACATTTAACTCTGAGATTGAAATATCTTTAGAAGTATTTAAGTAATTACCAAGATACTCCTCATCTACAAATTTATATTCTGAGCCAAATCTATTTACTGAGAATACCCTTTCTTCTTTTACAATATTACCTGCGAGGTCACTTCCAACTACCTCTAATGTATATACATCATCGATATCTTTATCCTTTGGAAAAGCATCGTATGAATAAGTAATACTGTTTCCTACACTTACACCGATTAAATACTTTTCCTTGTGATTCTTACCATAGAGTCTTACAGAAGTATTATCAATATTTAAATACTTGTCACTTAAAGTTACCCTAAAAGATGCGTCCTTCTTATAAGATACACCATCCGATACACCAAGTACCTCTATATTAGGCTTTACTGTATCAATTATAAAAGTACCACTTTTATAATTGGAATCAAGACTATTACCTGCCTTATCTTTACCATTTACAGTGAAATCAAATTCCCCGTCAGAATTAAATTTAATATTTGCTGTATGCACATCACCATTATGACTCCAACCATTTACAGTAGCATTAGTAACATTGATTAAAGATGCATCAAAATTATGCTCTACTACGGTTAATGTTGCAGTTCTTGCAGACTTATAATAATTACCGTTTAAAAAACTGTTATTATCCCAAGATACAGACAATGTTGGATTTACCTTGTCTACCGTAAAGGACTCACTTGTATAAGTATCAGAACCATTACCTGCTCTGTCAGTACATCTCAAAGTGTACTTATAATCAGTATTACTACTGAATGTCATAGTATTTGACCAAGTATCTCCATTTCTTGACCAAATACCAAGAACTCCAGCTGTTCCTGATACTTCAAATTTAGAAGAATCAAAATTTCTCTCAGTTACAGTAATGTTTGCAACCCTATCTTTATTGTAATAACTATTACTCTCTGTAGTATTATAAGATACTGAAATAACAGGCTTTACCTTGTCTATACTAAATAACCTATCATTCTCAGTAGTATGATTAGTTCTATCAGTTATTCTTACCCAAAACTTCATAGAACTTTCATTACCATCTAAATTAAACTTACTATTAAAGCTTAAAGGTAAGTTCTTATCCCAAGAAGATGCGTTACTAAAATCAGTAATAGTACCATATGTAGTATTGTTGATACCCCATTCTAACTTCTTTAAGCCCGACCAATCACAAGCTACATACACATCTGTTGTAAGGCTACCACTATATAATGGTACATTGTTTTCATCGAAACTTATTTCCTTAGGTAAAGTAATTGCTACCTTAGAATTACCCTTGTGGGTATTAGATGTCTCTGATACTAAACCATCAGGTTTATTTGTACTACTCTTATGACCTACATTGTCCACTGCATAAGCTTCAATAGAACCCTTATAATTTGCAGGTACATCAACATAACAAACTGTATCACCATTTGTCTTATGCTCTACCCAATCTTGACCACTTAACTTTGTCCAAATAGAGTAAATACCTGATGAGATACCCCCGTCTTTTACCTGAACCTGAACAGAACCTTTACCGTCAAAGTAAAAACCATAGTTTCCACTACCGTTAATAGTCTTTCCTGTTCTGCTTATATCACCAAATATCCCAAAATTCGCAACTACAGGATTAGTAGTGTCTATATAAATTGTATCTTCAAATACAGCACTTAAAGTACCGTTATCTTCAGCGTACACTTTAATATTATAGCTACCATCAGAATTAGCACTAACCTTAGAGGTATCTGCCTTTAAACTAATATTTTTAACATTAGTTTCAGCTGTATAATAGCTATCAACCTTTTCGCCATTGATAGTAACATAAGCATTATCTATACCCTTGTTATCAGATACTGAGATATTATAAACAACATCTTTACCATACCAATTCTTCTTTATAGAACTTTCACCTGCTGGTCTTGGAGCTGAAATAACAGGTTTACTATCATCAATAACTATGTTATTACCACTCCAACCTAATAAAGACTGTAGAGAATGTTTACCTGACTCATTATATAATTTATCATAAGCAGTAATTGAGTATTCCCCATCAGTAGTTAAAGTATATTTACCCGTTGTTGATTCTTTTCCATTAAGTTTAAAACCCTTCAAACCGACATAATCGTCTACAGCCTTTACAGATAAAGCAACATCCTCGTTAAAATAAACATTTCCACCCTTTTCTTTCTTTGGTGTGGTGGATGTGGCAGATAAATTATAAGGGGGCTTGTAATCTACATATATAGTATCTGACCAGCTGTTTTCGTTTTTACAATTATCTTCTGTGTATACATCAATAGCATAAGCACCTTTACTATCTGGTGCTACCTTAGAGGTATCTAAAGATAAGGTATTAGATTTTACATTAGTTTCATCAGTGGTAAACTCTGAAACTTTTAAACCGTTAACCTTCATATAAGCAAAGTTGATACCCTCATTATCTGTAATTTTTACAGAATACACTACATCTTTCTTATACCAATTCCTGTTTTCGGTATCTTCCCCATCAGGTCTGCTTGTGTCAAATACAGGTTTATTGCCGTCTATAACAATGTTATTTCCCTGCCAACCAAGCAATTCTTGTAAGGTTATGGGTTTTGATTTATTACCCATTTTGTCTTCTACACTTACAGTGTATGAACCATTAGCCTTAATAAAAAATCTACCTGTATCATTGACTTCTGTATCATTTAAATAATATTTACTAATACCTGCATAATCATCACTTGCGGAAACCTGAATGTAAAAACTATTCTTAAAATATACATTACCACCTTTTTCATTAGATGGGGTTTCACAATCAACAGCTATATCAGTAGGAGCGTCAGTATCAATATATACCCTGTCTGACCAAGATGCATTTCGTTTACTATTATCTTCTGTATAGACCTTAATATCATAACTACCATCATAATTTGGCTTTACTAAAGAAGTATCAGCAGATAAAGTTGCTGTATTTACATCAGTTTTATCTGTTTCAAAAGTAGCTACCTTGATTCCGTTAATAGTAATATATGCTGAATTAATACCCTTATCATCTGATATTGATACCTTATATACTACATTTTTAGCAAACCAACCATCCTTACTACCCTCTGGTCTTTTTGCCTCAATAACAGGGTCATTTCTATCAATAACAATGTTATTACCGTCCCAACCTGTGTAATCAGATAATGGAGTATTACCGATATTATTACTTAAATTATCATATACATTAAACTTGTAAGAGCCATCTTCAGTAATAGTAAAATTACCTTTGTCTGTGTTATTACCATTAAGACTATAATATTTAATTCCAGATGTTTTATCTTCTGCAGAAATATTTACATTTAAATCTCCCTGATAATAAACATTACCCTGCTTTTCATTTGCAGGTTTATCAGCCTTCACCTGTATGTTTTTAGGGGCTGATGAATCTAAAACAAAGGAATACACATCTTCTGAAACATGGTTTGCTTTATCAGTAGCAACCACCTTTACGGTATTTTTTCCATCAGAAATACCGTTTGTACTAAACTGGTATAAATCATTTACATTATATGTACTATCCTGTAATACACCATTAATGTAAAAATCTACTGATTTCATATTGCTATCAGTAACTTTATAAGTTAAAATTGGCTCTTTTGAAAGATAATCTTCACCATCTTTTGTATAAGGTACATCTAAACTGTTTCTGACAATTACAGGATTGTCATCATCTACCACATAGGGTGATACCCCTAACAGTGTTAATAATTCTCCAGTAGTATAAGTAGATATATTACCTGCAACATCTTCTACCTTAAAAGTACCCTGACCTTTTGTTTTAAAAGGTAATGAGATTTCTTTAAAATCTTCATCATCAGTAGCCTTATAGCTTACTGTTTTTACCCCTGAGCCTTTGTCTGAGAATTGACCTTTTAAGGTAATTTCATCTTTAAAATAATATACATTATCAATTTGACTGTCGCTCTCAACAGTAACCCCATGATAACTCGGTTTAATAGTATCAAGTTTCAGTACAGTAGAAATATTTAACTCATTACCCATTAAATCTTCCGCTGTAAGAGCAATTTTATAAATACCTTCTTCATTTTTATCCCACGAAGTAGTATCTAAATTGTAACTATATTTACCATCTTCAAGCTCTTTAATATCACAGGTATAATCCCTACCATTTACTACTAAAGTATAGTTTTTTGATAAAGCTATATTATCTTTTGCAATAAATGACAGAACACCTTCCTTATTATACCAAGAATCAGTATCAAAATCAACATCATTATACTTTGAAGATACTAACTTAGGACTCTCAGTATCGAAAACAACCTTTTTACCATCAAAAAGGTTAAACACTGATACTTTTCCCGACTCCTTAGTTACCCTTATTGAATAATACCCCTCATCATTTAATTTAAAAGTATTACTATTAGCGTACAATTCGTCTTCTTTTAACACTTCTACAGAAGATATTGATAAATCACCAGAATCTACTGGTACATTAACAGTAGCACCTTTTTCAGCAAGCAAAATATCTTCAAGATATGCAGTCTTACCACTTATCTCAGCATCAGATACTTTTACATTTGTATTATCAAATTTAAAATTCAGAGTGTAACTAAACTCTGTACCATATAAATTAGTAATGTAAACCTCTAATTTATTTTCTCTCTGCAAAGATACATTTTTTCTTTGTACATAAATTTTCTTATCCCTTAAATCTGTTATTGCTTCATTACCATTTAACAATACTTTAGTTTTTACCATTTCATCTTTAGGTAAATTTGTATTTATTGAAATTGTAGCAACTTTATCTGTTAACCAACTACCCTCTGTCATTAGGTTTCTACCTATATACACCGAGTAGATTTTTGTACCATATTTGTCATACTTTACTGTTGAGAAAGAGGTAATATCCTTTAATGGGAAAGAAACCTCTTTTACAGCCTCATCAGCAGTGCTCTTAGTTTTTACTGCTTCATCTTTTGTACTTACATCATCTTTGTATGTAATTACAACAGTATAAGTACCATTTTCTTTAGGTACATCTAAGATACCCTTTTCAGTTAACTTGCTCTTGTGATTTTTCTCATTGATGACTTCAATTTTTGAGATATTTTCCCAATCACAACCACTACAATCTAACTGAAGAGTCTTACCATTTACAATATAACCAGTATCAATTTCTTCATCAATCCTGCCTATTACAGACTCGTCCAGTACCTTAATACCATATTTGCTATCGTTACCCCACACTACTATGGCATTAGTGCACATAGATACTACAGTCATAACAGCTAACAAAAATGCTATTAACTTACATTTTGTTGAATTTAAATTCACCATTTTGTAACCTCCTAATTTAAACTTGTTTGCTCTATAAGAACCTTAATACTATGACCTTTTTGTTCAGAATTATCAAATAAATCTGTGGCAATATCATCTGAAGATGAATTACCCATTGAAGAATTTACAACCTTCTCGGACATTGCATTATACGGATTATCTAACATAGAACCTACTGTATTACTTGAATATGATGCATCTACCATAGACCTGTAAAACTCATTAGTATCCATATTAGTTAAACCACTTGTTGCAACATTAAGTTTTCTCATTCGTTCTATTTGTCTTTTAGCTTTTCTACCTGATAACTCGTCAATTAATGATGGTACTTTCCATACCACCATTAATATTAAAGATAGTAATATCAGTAATACCCCTACTAACAACATAATGAATCCTATTGTTAATAGCATCAATTACCACCTCCACTTTTACCATAAATCACATCAACCCTATCACTTAACCCCTCCAAATCAGATTTTAACTCAGCATACAAGGACTTAATAGTATCTAAAGTAGAACTGTCTACTTTATAACTGCTGACAAAACCATTTAATAACTTCAATTCTTTTGAAATATCTTCATAAGATACCCCGTCTTTCTTTAAGTTATATGCATATGTTGAAATACACTCAGCAATAGAAATGTTTGTCTGTAAAGTAATTATATCACTTGTATCCATATTCTGTATAGATAACAGGTTGTCCCAATAATCCTTGTACATACCGCTATCACTTGCTTCTTTAACAGATTTAGAAATATCCCTATTGAACACTCCTAACTTGTAATAAGCGGTTGACTCTTCCTTATTAAAACCACTGCTGATTGCATCATCAAACCATTTTATAGATAAGGTTTTTCCATCTTCAGATGGATAGTAAAACCAATATAGCTTGCCTATATCAAAAGCAATTTTACCATAATCCTTATCATTTTTTAAGTCTATTAAATTAGGATTTATATGATTTAATAGACCTTTTTCTTCATCTAAAGAAAAAACACCATCTTCTTTAATAGCATCTATATACCCTTCATATGGCGGTATGCTTAGTGGATTCATAGAAAGCACCTTATCATAATCTTCTAATCTACCACTTTGCTGAGCAACTACTAAAGCTTTATTGTAAGCATCTTTAGACTGAGCTCCATTTATACCAAAAGGAATTATACTGAAGATACCCATTGTAATGCCAGCTATGGCTAATCCAATTACTACCTTAACTTTCCTCTTTGCAAAAGAACGATGTTTTTCATCAGAATACTTGTAATTCTCTAAGGCGTACTGTAGCTCTTCACAATTCTGATATCTGTCGTTAGGATTCTCTTCCATACATTTATTAACAATAGATATCAATACTGGCGAAACATCTGGACTCCAATCACTAATCGGTTTTAACTTCTCCCCTATGAAACCCCTTGGATCTACCCCTGTCAACATAAAATAAAAAGTTCTTCCCATTGAATAGATATCTGACCTTAAATCCATAGGTAAATTTTTCTTTTTCTGCTCTGGGGCAACATAACCTGGAGTACCCAGAGTGTATTCTGGGAGTTGATTTGGTCTCTCTATTCTAACACTGATACCGAAATCAAATATATTTATTACACCATTTGACCTAATCATTAAGTTATCTGGTTTCATATCCCTGTAAAAGATAGGCTTCTTATTTGACCTCTCACTATGCAGATACCCAACAGCTTGTACTATCTGAATCATCCATTTAACAGCCAACTCTTCAGGTATTCTGCCTTTCTCCTGTACAAAATCCTTTAGAGTAACACCGTCTAAGAAATCCATCACCACAAACAATGAGTCACCATCATTATCAATTGTAGTAATTCTTGGTATCTTCTCATTATTTAAGGAACGCAGTATATTTGCCTCTTGCATAAGACTTATATACTCAATATTTTCCCTACCTGCTTGAGATAACCTAATCTCTTTTAAGCACCACTGTTTACCTAATTGAGTATCTCTTACAAGATAAACATTTGCCATTCCTTTAGAATGAATACATTTAAGTATTTCATATCTACCATTTAATACAAGGTCACCATTGTTCAAATGTTCCCTTCTATTTGCCATCAGATTCCAACTCCTTTCATTACACTATTTACGGAATTAAAGCTCAACAGAAACTCAACCACAAAAAATAAGCAAATATTAACGAAAAATCAGATACATATCTCACAATATTTTAATACATAAATAATAATTCATAACTCCCTATTTTTACCATATCTTAAAAATTTTAAAAATTCCTAAATGTATAAAACACTAACTGTTATATTGTCGGTTTCACCATTAGATATACAACTTCTAACCAAAGAATTTAAATCATTTAAAGTACCCTTGCTCAGGTTAAAATCTTCAAAATAATGCCAACAACCATCGGAACAAAGTACAAAGATATCTCCAATACTATAAGTACCCTCTGATATATACGGTTTGATATTTTGTTCTACCCCAATGCACCTTGTTAGCTTGCTTTTATACTTGTTCCACAAAACAGGATTATCTTTCTTAGATATATTGAACTGCTTTACAGCGGAATGGTCTTCTGTAAGTAAAGTACAAGTACCATTGGAGATTTTATATGCTCGTGAGTCACCTATATGTATTATCTTGTATTTATTATCATAACAAACCAATACAGTACAGGTTGTACCCATAGCTTTAGACCTATCTCCACCATACAATGACCTTATACTGTCATTGACAGATGCTAAGACATTTGATAAATCATTGAAATCAAATTTACTAAGTATTGAGTCTCTTACCCCTTCAACCACCATTTTACTCGCCAACTTACCGTTATCTAAACCACCCATACCATCGCAAATACAGATTACCCCTGCTTCCTTGCCGTCTACCAAAAGCACTGATGACCAAAAATTATCTTGGTTCTCTTTTCTTTTTATACCTACATCAGATAAAGAATCTATTCTCATACAATATCTACCTCTTGATTACACAAGTTTAAACTCTTCGTCTGCCAACATTAAAGAACTACCTACCAGTAATTCTCTGTCTAAATCAGACCTAACTCTTAAACCATCAATAAAAGTACCATTAGCAGAATCGAAATCGTGTACCATACATTTATTCCCTTCTTTATACACTTGAGCATGCTTACGAGAAACCTTTGTATTATTCACTGTATACTCTGACTGAGAGGTACTTCTACCTATGATAATACCGTGAGCATCATTTATAGGCAGTCTTACACCCCTTCTTACATGGAGTAATCTTCTATCGACACTATCCAATATAGGTGAATCATCCCCCATAAAACCTGTAGGAGCATCTTCATCCACACTCATAGACATATCACTCGTATTAATAGCTGGAATATAATCTTCTTCAGTGAAATACCCTCTTGATTTTGTTTTATCAAATAAAATTTTTATATTCTGAGGGGTTATATCAATATCAATAGAAGATAACTTATTAATCTCTTTGAAAAAGTCCCAACCAGTTATCTTATCACTGTACACAAAAATATACTTTGAATTTTTTGTCAGCACCTTTTCAATATTGTACCCTTTTAAGCCTGACTCTTCAAAAGTATCTAAGAATGTAGCCACATCTTCTCTTGAGTTTAAACTACTCAATTCTGGTACATCTTTGTATTTGTTATTGTAATCATACTTACTAATTTTTACTACTGTATTACCCATAAACAATACCTCCTATATACAGTTATTAAAACATTCTATAATATGAAAATAACCCTCTATAAATACAGAGGGTTATAATATGTATTTAATACATTTAATACAATACTTACTTCATAACAATATCGTTAAATATCTTCAGAGCAGTATTTTTATAAGACAAGTCCTTAACAGAAAGCACTACCAACTTGGTATCCTTTCTATATGCCTTCATGTAAAACATATCAGTATCAAGAATATACTCGTTATGGTCTTTAACAAAGACATCTTTACTATCTTTTTTATCAAAAATCTCGTTGTATTTTTTTACGATAGTATTATAATATGACTCTGCCTTGCTGTTATTAGAAAACTCAAAATATTCTATAGAATAATTGGTATCCTTTAAGGCAATATCATATTTCACAATACCAAGCTCAGCTGTTTCGCTTGGAACTGCCATATCAGAAGTAGCCATACCTGCATCTGCTGTTTTAGTATAAAAATCCTCCTCTGAAAGCTGTTGACATCCTACCAACATTATCATAAAACAAGACAAAGAAACAAATAATGTAAATACCCTTTTCATATTCATCACCTTATTATACTTTCTTGAAAATAAGAATATTTTCTTTTTTAAGCTCTCCAGCTGCCTGCTCCTTGCTACCTGCTCTTGCAGTTACACCAAGATACACCGTATCAAATAAGGGCATACCCTCCTCTGTTGATATGCGAATCCACTCATCTACATAAGCTACTTCACTACCTCCACCAACTTTAAAGTCTGCAATATTTACTGCATAGCATCTGCCCTTCTTCAGCATATGCTTAATATTTTTAATCGTCTCTCTTACATACCCCTCTAACCACTGATTAAGCTCTGGGAACTTATTATAGCACTGGGTTTCTTCATCAGAGTACACCTCAAGGTTGAAGTACGGTGGGGAACTAAAAGCAAAGTCAATGCTATTCTCTGGTCCTTTAAAAACCTCACTACCGCAACAATGAAGTTCATATGAATCATCTCTACCAGTGACCATCTCAATATAATCACCAAGCTGATGCAGATGATACATTGTCTCAGTACAAGGGTCAGTTCCTACATACTTAAAATTCTTCTTAGAAGAAAGAGCTCCAAGCATTCTTCCGCCAAAACCGCAATTACCAGTTATAAACACTTTACCCTTATAGCGTAGCACAAGCATATGACTGGGTACAACAAAACAATATTTATCTTCCTGTTCTACCTTTTTAAAGCTGTACTTTTCATTTACTTTATACTTTGAAGTATTCTTATAACCAGTAGTATCCCTTTCTACATAATAAATATCCTCAGCAATACGGTCATTATTCATAACAGAATAATACCCTACCATTCTGCAAAGAGTATTTACAATATCAGCTGCCTTTTTATTTACGGTAAACCATATATCTTTACCCTGAAAAACTTTCTCAATAAAAAAACACTTGTCGTTATAAGACATAGAATAAAGAGCATGACAAAACTGTTTGTAAAGAGATGAATCTTTCTCAGACATAGCTACAAAGTGAGTAGCCATACTAATCATATCTTCATAGCTATAAACACTCTCTTTTGAACCAAACTCACAAGTGATGGGAATCCCGCCATCAAAGCCGTCTAATATCTCACTCTGCTTGATTTTATGTATGCCATCATATCGTGTATAAACCACATCGTGATTACCCGTCAGACAAGATGCAAATTCTTCATTTTCATATTCATAAAAAGGCTCGTTATTCTTATAATGAATATACTCCTCTGGTTCTACCATTTCAGCAGTTCCGTCTTCATTATACTGCAAAACCTTGTCGCCTTTAATATATTCACTAATAGGTTTCCAACCATCACCACAAAAGAACTCAGTATCCCCTGATACACAGCAGAAATCATAAATCACTCCGCCCTCTGGACAAAACCTTTCAAACACTGCCTTAGCATTCATAGGTCGAAAGTTTGTAGGTGCACTACCCACAAGCCTTAAGCCACCCATAACTGATGTAGGTACTGGACAACCATTCTTATAACTAAAACAGAACTTTATAGCTCTACGGAGAAAATCATCATTGTTGAATTTCTCATAGAGAGAACGAGCATTTGTTTTATCCAAATCGTGCTGGGATGGGGTATCAAACAGATTAGGGAAAAGATAATTACAAAGAGTAGTACCCACTCCTGCTCCACAACTTACTACATTTCCATTCCAAAAGGCTTTATATGCCACGCATTTTTCAATCTCATCAAAAATACCGAATTCTGAAAAATACTGAATGGGAAAGATGTTCTTCTGTCTGTAAATTGCAAGCACATCGTCTACCATTTTATCCATCTTAGCCTTGTACTCTTTTGCCTTTTCGGAATTTCCACTACTTTCAGCTTTCTTTCTTTCCTCGTCGAGCTTAAGGTAATCTACAGCAGTGTACTTTTTAATCTCATCAAGTACATCTTCATAGCCATTCTCCTGAAATTCAAAAGGTTCAAAGTTCCACTGATGAAAATCTCCCTTGTCAGCTTTCTCTTCAATTTCTTCAAATGGAACTTCTTCTGACATTTTATCAGAAAACCAATTTTCCATATTTATAACCTCCTGTTTAAGTATTATTATTTAACAAATACTCTTTATACACACTTTTTATATTATTGTTAAAAATATGCTTTGAAATAGTATTTTAATGTGAACAAGCCGTTAATAACAATCTACTGAGATGATAATATTAAACATTTTTTACTTCTTTTTAATGTTTTCTTTGTATATATCATATGCTTTATCAATATCTTTTTCATAAAGAGCATAAGCAATATTTCTAAGCACTGAACATACAAACTTAACATCCTCATTTTCCCAAAATACAAAAGGATGGTATATCATATCTGCCAAAGTAAATACATTTACAAGATTAACACTTCCCTGTAACATATGATATACAACTATTGTACTTACAATACAATCCTGAACATAGTCAGGAACTACACTATAACCAAACAACTTATATAATTCATCCCCACAATATAATTCCTGCTTTGAAACCTTTACAATTCTGTCATACAAACCCGATAAGTCAACACCAAGAATTTCACGAACTCTTGCATTTGCTTCTCTTTTTAACAGACTCTTCCTTTCATACGGAATATCGTTACTCTTATAATCAAGCATTTCCAAGAAATTACAAGCCATTGAAAAATCTTCAAAATCACCTGTTTTTAATGCTTTACTTACAGATTTACACACATCTTCAGCATTATCAGGCAATTCATAACAGTATTTATTGAACATTTCTTCATTTATATTTTTTACAACATTACTGCACTTATACACATAAATACCCCCTTAACCTTGATACAGCCTAAAATAATCTAATGAATTCCATTAAAATCCCCTCTGTCAGCTTTTTCCTTGCTTTCTTCAAAAGATACCTCTTCTGACATTTTATCAGCAAACCAATTATTGCTCATATCTTATACCTCCTATATTATATGTTTATATTTTAACACAAAATGCAATATTTTACAATATAATCAAAACACATAATTACTCTGTTTCCAGATACCTCTGAACAATGCTCAATATAAACATAACATAATCATTAGCCTTATTATAATCCCTGTTCCAAAAATTTTCAAGAAAAGAGCTCATACTTCTCAAGTTTTCTATTCTCTCAGAAAAAGCAGAAATTATATCCTCTGAATCAAGTATTGCTTTATTATAGTCTTCTGTAGATTTAATTACACCTTCTTGTGCATCAGTATAAATAGCTGATGAAATAAATAAGCAAATAACCAATCTTTTAATATCTTCAGGAATAACTTCATCTATCGCAGTATATTTAAATGAGAAAAGTTTGTATATATTCTCAAAACTATTTGGATAACCGTACTTTAGAATTACCCCGATGAATACAAAGTTTATAGGTCCTAAAATAGCCTCTACCCTCTCATTAGCTATTCTCTTTAAATCTGCTACCCCATATATATCTTCCTGGAATAAACCTTCACTTGTGTCTTCATCAAACATTGTTAGGAAGTTACAAGCATACCTAAATTCATCCAAAGCAGTACCTAACAAAGAGGACTTAACAAAATCATACCTCTCTTCATTAGTTTTAAACCTCTCAATAAGAAAATTTTTATAAAAATGATAATAAATGTCTTTCATAATAGATATCTCCCCTTTTAATTTCTATGTTTATATCTTACCATAATTTATACCTAATTGCAATATTTTCATAAAAAGAAAACCGTCCTATCTTTCGATAGAACGGTTAATTTATAGAATAGGAGAACTGATACATGGATAATGGTGTCTGAATTTGGTAACCTTATTCTATGGTATTATTATACCATAAAATCCGTGAAATGTCTATCACTATCATAAAAATAATTAAATAAATCTTATTCCGTAGAAGATGTACTATCAACTACCGTTGTTTTAGGAGCTGAAGTTTCTTTCTGTCTTCTGTTAATGATATATACACCCTTATCTTCTGACTTATCCTCTTTGTTGCCTGCAAGTACCCTAAACCACACTGGGTCTTGCTGTTTTTCAAAGTCCTTACCCCATATTACATATTTTAAGTTTAATTCTGTTGACCTACCCCAAGATTCTATAATTCCTGTCTCGTCAGGTTTTAATTCTACACTTTCAGCCAAACCGAAAATTTTACCTGTTTTTGTAGAAATATTACCATTCTTATCACACAAGCTTGCATTATCTTTGACCACTAAAGTCTTATTAGATAGGTTAGTCACCTTAAACACATAGTAACAATACTGCACTTCAGAATCAAGAGTAAAACCTCTGTTTTGAACATCTTTACTTTGAAACCAAGTTATTGCATCTTCAGAACAACCATATTCTGTCATTTCTACCCTTATAGGGTCCTTTATTAAATTACCCTTCTTATCCTTTGACAGTACATATGATATAACTGATGTACCTATACTTGCTGGGCTATCAAAACTCCCATCGCCCAGCTGAGGCGATACTTTATCTTTTACCTTATTACCATCCTTGTCAGTTGTATAATACTCATTTTGTAAATAGTAAGTTCCCACCCAAGTGGATGCCATCGTCATTTTACCATATTTTGCAGGTTCAGGAGTTTCCTCTTTTTCAATCTTTGCAAGCTTATCCCATTTAGTCCACTCTTCTGTTGGTTTAAAACTACCCTTGTCGGATAACAGCTTACCTAATGCTACAGTAAATCGCATTTCACAGTTCTTAAAAGCATCACTTGAAAAAAGTAATCTGTCTAAATGGGTATCCTCATCTTGTAATACTGTATAGGCATTACCAGTCTTTTTTATGTTTGGAGCTCTTGACACCTGTATCTTAGGAATTGTTTTCATACCTGATATATAATCACAAAACATATCTACAGCTATGTTAGCATAATCAACATTGTCTGCGGTTAAATCATAATCTTTAATTAACTTTTTTAAAGTCTCCTCATCAAAATTAATAGCATTATAATTTACATATGTAAAGAAAACCTCTTCACCTTCTTCAACAGGGGAAGTCATATCAACTACTTCAAGAGTCTTGCTATCAATCATATCATTACCAAATATATTTTTAGCACTAACTGATTTTGACTCATAATGTACTGTATTAACAATCTTAGATATAAAAGATAACTTATGCTTATTTGAATTAGCATAAGTAATCTCTTTCGTTAAATAATCTTTACCGTCAAAAACACTTTTCTGGTCGTGTACATTTTTCTCATAGTTCTCTAAAGCATAAATACCTGTCTGCTCCTTGATTATTTCTTCTTGAGCAGGAAATCTTATAAAATTGGTATATAATACCCCTACTAACAAGAATATCAGAAAACATACCCCTAAACCAACGAACACGCAAGCAGTAATCTTACCACCTGATATTTTACCTTTTGATTTGGGCTCTTTAATATTTACTACTTCTTTACTATCTTCAGAAGAATTTAATACTTCTTCTAAGTTAAAATCTTCCATAGTTTATACCCCCTTATACCTTAAAATTCAAAAGAGTTACCATTTAACAGGTTAGACATAAAATCAAGAGCCTCTTTTTCCTCTTCGGTATCAGTGGTTTCCACATTTTCAACAGAGTTCTTAACACTGGAAACATCTGGAATAACATTTTCAACAGAGTTCTTAACACTGGGAACATCTGGAATAACATTTTCCACATCACTCTTAACATTGGAAACATCTGGAATAACATTTTCCACATTTTTCTTAACAGGAACACCACTCGTTGACAAAGAACTAATTAAATCAATAAGGGTACTTAACTTAGCATTAACATCTTCTTGCATATCATCAATACGCTTGTTGATTTTATCTATATCACCCTTACTATCAACTCTACTTTCAGGCTTTACACCTTTTGATGCTTCGTTATACTTCTCAGTAAACTTAGTTTTTGCACTTGAAGATACGGAATTTAGTTCATCTGTAAACAACCCCATATTACTTAAAGACTCTGACATAGAATCAATAGAACTATTAAAAGAGTCAACAGCTGCCTTTTTAAGATTACTTAAAGTGTCATCTACATATGCATGAATATACCCATCTTCTATGTACCCATTAATTAAAGATACTACTAATTTAGAAAATGTTCTATTCTTTTTTAAAGGCTCTACCAAAGAATCATAAATATCATCTGAGAACTCTAACATTATACTTGTTCTACGCATACACAACCTCCTATTTAAGACCTTGCATAAGAAACAATTTTACAATTAGCCTTGCTTTCCATCATTTTGTAAAATTTAAATATACTCTTATCAAAATCATAATACAACACTGTACACAATTTAATACCTGTTAAACCAAAGGCATTTGCTATGATAGTTCTTGAACCAAGTGCATTTCCATGTACATATACAAGAGTATCACCTAATTCAGAAAAGGATTCTAATAAAACCCTGCCAACTAAATTAGAAATATCACCGCAGTAAACTATTACTTTATAACCTGATTCTTCTAATTCTTTCAAGCGTTTTTCCCAATTTACCATTAAGAAAAAACTATCATTTACATACCCTATCTTTGGCATCAACACCTTAACATTAGGTAAACAAGTAGAAGATAAATATTGCTGTACCCCTCCTCCTGAGGTAAACCAATTCATACCATCAACTATTTTCTTCATCTGGAAAACATAATCAATAGCTGTCTCAGAGGTTACATCTAAAATCAAATACTTGTCTTTAGAACCTGTTAACTCATTGTATAAGCATTTGTAAGTACCTTTTCTACTCTCAGAACTACCCGAAAATATAAACTTTACATTACTGTAATGGGGTGGAATACCCTTAATCAAAGGTGCTTTAATGCCACACTTAGGTAAAGACTTAGTACCTATGACAGTAAAGATATTAGTTTGTAACTCAGCATATTTTTTCTTTAACTCACTTAATTCTGTTATAGTTGCTTCTACATCAGCATCTCTGTTTGTAGAAGTCTCAAGAACCTTGAGTTTATCTTCCAATTTAATCTTTTCAACATTTGCCTGAGATAAATACCCTTCTGTTTCAGAACATTTTTCTTCTAGAGCAGTAAGTTTATCTGCATATGTATCTAAATCTTCGTTCAACTCATTATTCTGAGTTACTAAAGAGTTGTAATCACTTCTAACATCATTCAGTTCTTTAGCTAAATCAGACTTTTCTTTTTCAAGCGTGCTTAACATCTTTTTGTATTCTGATACCTTTTCATCATACTCTCCACGCTTTTCTAAGTCTAAGCCTAATCTTCTAATTTCTGAATCTTTAGAATCTAAATCTATAACAAGATTTTTATTTTCTAATTGAAGATTCTTACATCTACTTTTTAAATCTGAGATTTCCGATTTAAAATTGTTTATGTTTATCTCTGTAACTCTGATACCCTTTATCTCTTCTTGTAGCTTTAAGATATCCTTTTCTTTATCACGAATAACAGCTGACTTTTGAGAAGATAGCTCTCTCTCAGTAGCAAGCGTTTTAATAACATCTTCATTCTTAACCTGTAGAATACCTATTTTATCTGTGAGCTTAGCATTCTCATCTTTTAAAGCAGAGTCATTTTTCTTATAGTTTTCTACCTCTTGATTAACAGTATCCACAACTTTTTGTAAGTCTAATACTTTTCCTCTTAATTCAAGATTTTCAGCTTCTACCCCTTCAACCTTTGAAGTATCTACGGAATAACCACCTTCTGAGATAATACCCTCTAATTCCTTAACAGTACAAGTTAAGTTTTTAATAATACCATCTTTATCAGCTATTTGACTTCTATACCTCTCAATAACCTCTTCATCACAATTTGAGGCTGATGCACCATCTGGTGTAACGGAAGTTAAATCTTCCACAACAAAATCCATATTTAAATCATATTTCTCATTGAGATAAGATACTAACTGCCCATCACCCACATATTTATAAAACTTATCCGAGCTAAAAAGACCGTTTTCAATATCCTTGCACTCATCCATTGAAGTAGTATCTAATATAATCAATACAACTGATGTATCTTTAGTACCTAATCTTACTTTAAATCGTAAATCATCTCTATGCAACTCTTGTACAGAACATTCACCAAAAGCCTGATTTACAGCCTCTGTAATATACTCTATACCTGTTGTTGATACCCCTGCACATAATACAGATAATACAGGCATATGAAAAACCTCCCACCTATAATTATTAAAACACTTATTAAAACATCTTAATAAATCTTTTAATAATTATACCTTATAGGTATGAGGACTCACCATATTTACAGTGAGTCCTCACCCAAATTATTTACTTGATGAATCTATACCATACATAACAGAACTATCATCAGATACTACATTTGGCATCTGACCATTCCATTTCTCAATGTACTTATCCCTAAGAACCTCATCTGATAAAGATTTCCTCAAAATCTCATTGGCATCCGCTTTACCTTGAGCCTCTTTTACAGCTACCTCAGCATCAGCCTTTGCCTTAGCAATAGCTTTGTTATTCTCAATTTCCTGCTGTTCTGCTGCAAGCTGAGCCTTTTGTTTATCAGCAATAGCCTTATTATAAGACTCTTCAAAGTCAGCATTATTAATGGTTACTTTATTTACATAGATAACATCTTTACCATACTTATCGTTAAGACTATCCTGTATATTCTTTAAAGCTTTGGGTTCAATAATAGAACGATTAGTAGCATCTACATCGGATAAATCTTTACTCGATGCCTTAATAGCAGAACTAACTAAAGGCTTTGTTACCAAACTATCTTTATAATTAGAAATATTGGCATAAATCCAAGAGGACTTTTCAGGATTAATTTGATATGTAACAGTTACCCCTTTATAGTAAATAGCTGTTCTCTCTTTGGTTTCACTCCATATTTCATCATCATTAAATGAGATATCCTGCTGTTTGTTGTCAACCATCTCAATACTCTGAATAAAAGGAGTCTTCCAATTAAAACCGTTCTGTAAAGTAGTATTATCTATCTGACCAAAAGTAGTCTTTACACCTGTGTACCCTGTCGGGATGATTGCAAAACTCTGAGATACCACCACAAAAGCCAATCCAACTACCAACAGCAAACCTCCGATAATACGCTTCACACTTCCCTCTTTATAAGAAATTATGGAAAATGCACCTGCACATATAACAAGAATAATTCCTATAATCAACAATATCAAATTCATTTAACTTACTCCCACTCCTGTGTGAAATTATTGCATTCAGTAAATAACCCTGAATCAGTTAAACCATAAATCTTAAACTCGCCATCTTCCTTTTTAAGAAGAATGTTACTTAATCTTTTAGTATTCTGATTCCATTTAGCGAGATTATATACCCAATCCAGCTGATACTTAAAGTCTACATATACTGAATCACCAGATACCCAATTTGTTTTATCTGAAACAATACATTTGGACAGCTTAAAATTAGAATTGCCAGATGAACCCTTATTTGACATAGATTTAAAACCATCTAAAATTTGATTACAAATATCAGGGTCAGCATCTGATGAAATATACTTGTTAAAATCTGATGCTTTTGCACCATCAAGGTAATCAGAATACATGGCATTGAAAGAAGTCTTAATAAAATTCTCACAAGCCTTTCTATCCTCATCAGATAACGGACTTAGTACAATATCAGCATTTTCTGCTCCATTGCTCGTTGCTGGGGAAATATCTGTTTCGTAAGTATAGTTGTCACAAGACAATTTGATATGTATATCATCCTTACCCACACAAGGTAAAGTGCATACATTTTCAGTATCGTTTACACCTGTTTTACTAACTAACATACTATCTGGTACTTCTTTACCATTAACAACAATAGATACACCACTCGCAGTAATGAAAGAAAAATCTGTATGATAGAACTCCTCTCCGTCTACTACCCACTGGTTATTCTTATTCATACTACAAGGTACTATAAAATCTGTAGAGGATTCTGTATCCTTGTTTACTGCAGATACTACGCAATCTACTTTCGTTTTTGTTTTATCTTTATACCCTGTAAAAGCTACATCAACAGTATCAGGAGAAATATCTTCTACATCTGAATATGAGCTTCGTGGAAGATAAAACTCAACACTGTTTTCCGTAAGGAAAGAATCATCTCCATCTTTATCAATAGCTTTTAACACTGCTTTATAATCTTTAGAAATCAAAGCATTTATAAAAGCTACTGAAACTTTCTCAGGAGAATTCTCCTTCGCATCCTGATTTGAAACTACCTTTGAATTGGATGGAGCATCTTTACCATCCTTACTGGCATTACAACCACTCAACATACCCATCATAACACCTACCAAAACAAATGCTATGACCATAAACTTAACTACCTTTTTCATACAATACCCCTTCCTCTTATTCTGCGAGAATACCTGCTCCATTGATATTTAATAATCTTGATGAAACAGGATTGCCCTCTTCGTCCTCTGGAATTTTTACAAGCTTAATATCTGGTGACAATCTCTTCATATAGTTTACAATATAATCAGAAATAGGCTTAATCTCCTTATTAGGGGCTATTTCAGCTCCGCCCCCACATACAAGAATATTTGAAATAGTTCTAATACTAATCATAGAACTTTCAAAGAATTCCTGTACAGCATCTACAAGCTGATTAGATACCGCCTGTTTAGCAGATGCAATCTCTTCAGCGATATCGATAGAACGAGAACCACTCTTAACATAACCTGTATTTACTCCCTCACGAACTACTTCATCTGGAAGTGAAATACCCTTGTTTCTAAGGCTTCTCTGTACCAATCTATGTACATTGTTACCACCGATTTCCTTAGTAAATCTTGAACTCTGTACAATCTGACTACCTCTTATCATTACAATGTCAGTAGTACCTGCACCGATATCAAATATTACCGTAGATTCTACAGGATTCATAAGATAGTCATATCCCTTTCTTACAATACCCTTTGAAGAGAACAGAACTCCAAAAAAAGCACACATACCCTCAGGGAATACCTTTACCTTTGAGATGCTAATTTTCTTGTAGAGCTCAGGCATTAAGAAGTTGATATCTTCAATACTCTTAACCATACTTGCAATAGCCTGAGAGCCTGCCTCAAGGTCTTCTGGTGGTAAAAGCAGATATACCTCCCAATCTACATCTACATTATCACTGTCACAATTTGAGAATATTGCAACATCTTCGATACCCTGTCTGAATGCATTGATGAGCGTAAACAGAGTAACCTTGGACTCATATTTCTTTTCAAGAGCTGTAGGTCTGAAAGAAGTCTGAGCCATCTCAATATTACAAACATCTCCGTTGCAATAGTAAATACCATTTCTTTCAAAAATATAAGAACTTTCACTTGAATAGGTATCACCTTTCAAGTAAAGGTCAAGTTTTTCATCAGGTACAATACTATACCTGTTATCGATAATACTCAACCTCTCTCTTACATTGCCTTTTGCTGTCTTTCCGTAGATAGTCTTAACACGGGTTTCAGAATTGCCCAAATCGACTACCAGTTTTGCTGTTCCTGTAATCATTTTCTTAACCTCCTAATTTATTACAACCTAAATTAAATATAAAACATATCATACCAATCTCTACCGAAAGTAGCAACCATAGCATCTCTTACCCCTTTTAAGTAAGCGTATCTTTCAGGCAGATTAGCATCTTTACCACACATATCGAGGTACTTAAACCATACAGAAGATAATCTCTGAATCAGAGTATGGTGCAACAGTCTTATGTTGCCTGCCTTGTTATCTCCACCCCCTGCATAGGGACTTGAACTTCCCCCTGATACATAGCAGTAAAGTTTACATCTTCTGGCTGAATCCTGATACCTATCATCGCCGTCACCAAGTCTGTTCTTCAACAGCTTACACCAACCATCAATAAAGCAAATTATTTCCTCATCTGCACCGAACTGATTGTATAAAGCCTCACCGCAATTACTTGCATTAAAGCCTAAGTTATTTACAGAGTCCTCTAACTCATGCAACATTTTTTTACTACCGAAATCATTAGAATCCTTATAGGATTTAATAATATCTACCAAAGTCATTGTAAGACCTCCTATATTTTATTGATATTATTTTACCACAAATCAAAAATCTATTCAAGTTATTCTTAAATCAATTTTCTTTTTGTAAGTAATAATAAATAAAGCCTCTCTCCAGAATAGGATATATTACCCCATTAGTAAAATCTATTGAAGAATCAAAGCATTTAACTTCAATACCATCTACTTTATACTTTTGAAAAGATGGGGTATTTGATATTACTTTTACATTATTACCAATATATCTTACATAAGTATTATTCTGAGCCAAACAATACATATTATGTTCAGCACATCGTTTACCTTTTCTGTCTGCAAAAATAGCCAAATTAGTAACAGGTATTATCGTATTGCTGTTAATATACCCTTCTTCAGCTTTTTTACACGCAATATTTACTTTCTCAAATAACTGCTTATTTGGTTTTAAATTTAATATACCAAAGGCAGACTGATGCCCTATGCCTTCAATAATACCTTTGGATTCCTTAAGATAATCTGCTCCGTTTATATGACCTCTAAAACTTGCCCTTTTTACATACCTCTTACCATAGACATCTTTACTTATTAAATAAGCTAATACAGATTTTTTCCCATCAAGATATCGAGATGCTATCAAACCTATAAAATTTGACAAAACATCACTATAATAAGAAACACTCTTATCCCAATCATTAAGAAAAACTACCCTTAACCTTTCAAACTCTCGTACTTCTACTATCTTAAGCATCTTCTTTATAAGCTTTTTCTGTTCTTCTCTGTAAGTTAAATCTAACTTAGCAGTACAAAGAAAAAACTTGACAACATCTGTTTCTTTATTAAAGCGTAAACAAGCATTTACAGCTGGGGAAAATTTGAACTCAACATACTTTCTATCAAGTCTTGGAACACCAAAACCCCAATCTTTATCACCCATAGTACCATCAATTAAATACCTTATGTACCCTTTGTATTTATGATTGTACAGGGTAGTTAAATATTCTTTAGCTAAAGCGTTTTCTATATTACAAACATCTGACAACAAGGTTAAACCTACTAAAGCTTTATTCTCATCAGTATAAAAATTACTATCTAAATTAGACAATGTTTCAAAAACTACACCTGCTCCTGATAAGTAAGCTCTTTCTCTATCTTCAAAAGGATACTGGTTATTTACAATAACCCCTTCTCCCTTAGACATAATATGTATAAAAGAATCACCATTTACATGATGGTCCATACTTATAATGTTTGTACCGTTATCTATAATATCCTGCATTACTTGTTTGGGTATCATAAAATCTACAGCTACAACATTACAATCCTTTACTTTTTCTAAATCTAAGTCCCAATTATGACTTCTATTAGTATTTACATACCAACTAAAAGGCTTACCATACATAGCTAAATATTTGCATACAAAATACCCTGCTATCATCCCATCCACATCTGGGTCAAAATATACTACAATCTTTCTATTAGATGAAATAAAACTCTTTAATAGCCTTTCACATACATCTGTACCCTTAAACTTATACCCTTGCATTACCTGCTTCACTTCCTATTTTGTTTAATACATAATAAAAAGGCTACTTAAACAGTAGCCTTATAATATACACTCGAATGACAGATAACATATAGTTTCGCAGGTTCTATATCATCACAGGAATCAACACCATTCGATAACAGATGTACTTGACCTTGCTCACAAGTCTACCTTAGTTACCTATGACAGTGTCATACTCCGCAATCGAGCTCTTTATTGCTTATATATAACACTTGCTACCTATCATTACACTGCAGAACACAGGAGTCGAACCTGCATCTTCCTCCTCTTAGGCGGGTATTCTACCATTAAACTACTTTCTGCATATTCAATTGAGTGCTTACTTTATAAAGATTTGAACGGTTATGTTATGTAATCAATTTGTACAAAAAAGAAAGAAACAGCGAAAGTAAGCACTCTTTAAAATAACCCATTCTTGATGGGTGGTGAAGATGATGAGACTTGCACTCATACCCTTAGCATAGCTAAGATACTACTTATACTACATCTACATATACCCAACCTCTATAAAGAGGTTGATCACTTCAGTAGTTTTTAGTTTTTATATTCGAGTAAGATTACTGAAGAAAACTCCCTCGAATATTTAGCACCATAAAGAGTACCATTAACCCCTTCACAATGGATACCCTACCGTCTTTACCGTTTTTACACGGTTGCTATCTTTAAGCTAAAGGTGCATAACTTTAAAGCATCTTACCCTACTCGACCTTTATTTAAGGACTTGCTTTCTGTAGGTTTTTATAAGAAATTTACCTGCAACATATAAGCTGGTTTTCTTATAATAAACTGGTGAATCACCAGTGGAGCAGATGATGGGAATCGAACCCACAACCTCAGTATGGGAAACTGACATTTTACCATTAAACTACATCTACAGGTTGTCCTTGCAACACTCACTAATTGCAAGGACTTCTTTTAGGAGAGTTTTTTATGAAAACCTAACACACCCATTTAAATGCTTTATGTAGTTGGAGGACTACCTTTTTGGATGTAAAGATGGATCCCTAATATCCACCTTGTGGTGCTGGTAATCGGACTTGAACCGATACGGTCACAATGACCGAGGGATTTTAAGTCCCTTGTGTCTGCCTATTCCACCATACCAGCTTATTTAACTACTTGTAGTTTACTACAAATCTTATCAAAATACAATATGTTCTTTAAATTAACTCTGTATTTTCTATAAGCAAAGCATTTTCAACTTCCTTGGCACTTTTAAAAGCTCTTGTAACATCATCAAAAGCTCCATAAAACCAATGCTCTTCGCCTACTTCACGAATTACCCAAAATCTTCTTGATTTTGCATATTTAGGTACATTGTTTACATTTAACATAAGATAATCTCCTTTTCTCTTAAACAACAAAGGTATGTTTTTACATTTACACCAGTGGTTCGAATTATATTACAAATTACTACCATAAACTCCTTCGTTGTAAGAATGAATACAGCCAATATTCATATGTTTTTATTAAAATAAAGTATTCAAAGTGTGTGTTTGATAATCATTAAATACCTATCTTAAAAGGCTTAATAGATTTAGAGGTTTAAGACAAATTTAAAGAATAAATCTACCCACCGCTTTTGGCTTTGTCTCAAAACCTCCACGCTTGTAAACAGCATATTGCAAGCTTTATTTTTTTATTGTGTCTCATAGGACTCGAACCTATATCCCATACTCACTAAGAACTATTTTAATCAATACCCCTTAGCTCAAGCGTAAGTTTCTACCAATTGAACTATCGACACATATCTGCTCGACTTATGAATAAGCCGAGCTTACAGAACGAACTATTCTAACAGCCATATTACAGGTATTAGAAATCAATTCGGATAGTCTTTCTGGGGCGAGATAAGACTATCAAAAACTCACCCTTAGATTGCCCATTGGAATTACCCTCTCCATTATAAATATTATAAGTAACAGCAATTGCCTTTTATTCAGCATACCATAATGTAATTAATTCAAGAATCAGTCAGTACTGATGTAAGTCTGAGCCTATACATCGTCACATATAAACTTCTTACATCTACCCCATTAAGGGTACACAGAGTACAGGGGGCTGATACCCCTCATTTTCACCCATCATTCAGAAATTATTTTAGGTTAACTAAACCTTTTTTCTTATAATAGTTCTTTGCAGATTTGGGCTACTCATACCTTTATCAATGACTTATACACTCATTTCTGAGCTTCAACTGCAAAATTTAGACTTGTTTGAGTTTTCACATCGCTACCCAAGCTCTCACACTTGTCAGCTACCTTGATTCTACACCCAACCTGGGCTGTCTATTGTGTCTACGTCATCTTAAAAGTACCTTGCAGAAAGGATTACACACAGTACATATATCTTTGGTTGTTTCGCTTTGAAACTCCTACCCTACACCTCACGATGTATAGTAAAGTCTTAGTATGTAAGTATCCCAACATACCGTTACACTCCATTCAATATATTCTCAGCACGATGATTAGTCGCTCTTCACTGAGGTATTACTGCCACTTATAATATTTATAATTGTCAAGGTTCTAAGTATATACATATTTTACCATATTTTAAAACTAACTACAAGTCATTCTTAAAATATATTTAAAATATCTCATATACTAAAATGTAATACAATAGTTAAAATATTGTATCTTTCTAAGTATATACATATTTTACCATATTTCAAGCATAACTACAAGTCATTCTTAAAACATTTTTAAAATATTCTATATACTAAAATGTAAATACAATATTCAAGTTATTGTATTTACATTTTAACATATACCTAACAAAACTTAAATGCTTTCTTAAAATAATTTTATTATTTTGAGGGGAAGAATTAAATCTTCCCCACAAAACCTATAAAATCTTGGAGGTGAGAAAACAACATATAAAATATGTAATTTACATATTACCCCTTGTATATTCCGAAGGAATAAACCTTATCTTAACCCTGGATGGTACAGTCACCTTTTTCTTTAATACAGGATTGTAACACTGCCTCTCATTAGTTACTACCTTTTTAAATGTTCCAAATCTTGTTATTGAAACTTTACCGTCATCAGCTACACCATTTAAGATATTTTTAAGTACCGAATTAAAAATATCAGAAACCTGGTCTTCAGATACCCCTGTTTCTACAGCTACTGCCTTTACAAGTTGAGTTGCATTCATATTACTTACCTCCATTTACAAAAGCAAGAAAAGCCTCAGCTGCTGTATTTCTACCCTTTTCATCGGTAGTAGGTACATTCAATTTTCTTGCCTTAGCTGAACCTCTTTTTGCCTTAGCTTCTTCAGCTTTTCTCTTATTCTCTTCGATACGATTCAGTCTTTCCTCCTCTTCTCTTCTCCTTTTGCTTTCTTCGTAACGCTTTTTTCTCTCTACCCTTTCGAGTTCGGCATCTTCACGCTGTTTTTTCTTCTGCTCAGCGAGATCCTCTTCATACTTCAATCTTTCCTCAATAGCACTTGCATTAAATACACCATAAGAATTAGGGTCATTCTGTAAACATCTAAAGGTTGAATCGCCACCCTTAACCTTTACATAAACAGGACAAACCATCTCATATGACTTATCCCAATTACCCTTGGTGCGGTTATATACCATTTCTTTAAATGCTGATGTACTATAAGCCGAATGAATACCCTTTCTCTCAATATCATCCGAATTACATCTCTGAAGAGGAACATATGATGTGCCAAGTTTCATTTCGCAAGCACCATATACAAGCATTACAAGAAAGAAATCATCGTTTACAAACAGTACCTTAACAAAAGTAGGTACATCATTGAAAAACCTGATACCATCTGTTGCTACCATGATAAGAGGATTCTCAGCTGTATCTCTTAAATCCTTATATGTAAGAGAGGGAGCTCCTTTTACCTTAATAGGTGAATCTTTGTCATCCCCCATTAAAGCAAAAATATTATCTTCAGAAGTACCTTCTGATACTTCCAAAACATTATTATTTTTCCTCAATGTACAAACTCTTGATTCACTGGTATCAACATTTATCATCAAAGGTAAGGAATTACCTTTGTTTCTTTCATAAGAGCCTTTCAGCTCATCTAACATATTAACGAAAATCATTTTTAAACTTCCTCCTAAGTATCTTTTATTGTACTTATATTATACCATATTTCTTATATAATTTAAATACAATCTTAATCAAAATTATTTTCTATCTAACCTACCACTCAGTCTTCCACCCAATTTTTTCATTTTTGACAACTTCATTTCATTATACAAAGCAGTTACTGTATCTACATCAGGTCCTACAGTAACTAATTTGGTATAATTCATATTATCTTTAAAAGCTAATAAAACTATCCTTACAGCATCGCAAGACCAATCATCTGAAACTAATTTATCTATACCAATACCATTCTTCACGCAAGAAATGAGTACTGACAACTTCTCAGAAGAAATTGAACAATTTAACTTAGAAATAAAAGTATCCCATTTATCAGCGGAAATACCCTTTGATAAAACTGCAAGCTGTTTTATACAATCAACTTTCCAAATCTTATCTACAAAAGGCTTTACATCTTTCTTATTAAACTGAATTATCATACAATACCTTAGGTATTCTGGGTTGTAATTTTTACCATTATTGTAAACCCTCATATCAAAACCTTTTTGGAACCCCTGTTCAAACACTTCAAATAAACTGTTTGGAATAATAGAAAGATTAATACCCTTGAGGTCATACCCTGATAATACCCAAGATATCATTTTATGAATACTATAATCATTCAAAGTACCCTGATGTAATTGCTGTAATATAGCATCTATATCAGTACCTTTTTGGATTAATTGCCTTAATTTGTAAATACTGTCACCATTTTTAATAGAATAAACAGCCTCATCATTTACCCCTTCCTTTTTACATAACCTAATCTGGTCTAACCTGTAGGGGTTACTTTTACAAATTTCAATATAATCAGCAACATCAACATCATCAAGGATAGCACTTCTGACAACATCTTGAACATCAATAGAATAATCCCTTAGAACTGTTCTGAAATTATCCAAAATCAAGTTTGTACCTTTGAAATTCAATGCCATAAACCTCCCGTCATTATATAACTTACTAAACCTATAAGCAAAACTATAATTATTACCTTAGTTTCAGTATCCAACTTTTTAGAAGAAATAACCTTATATCCTACCATTATTGGAAAGAAAAGAACCCAAAGCAGAACCTTTACAAGTTTACTTTTTATAATCTGTTTGTTTTGGTAATCTTGCTCCTCTCTTTGAGCTTTTAACTTACCTTTTTCCAAATCATACCCTAACTGCTCAGCATCTTTAACGGAGTGCTCAACTCTCTGTACTTCGTCATCAAGGTAAAACACCTTACCACAATAACTGCACTCTACTATCAGACTATGCTCATTACAGGATAAGCTTGCACCACACGATGGGCAGGTTATATCTACTAATTTCATTCTTCTTACTTCCCTTTCCAATCTAAGAAAACATACATTTAATCATGAATGGTTGCCCCATATCTGTTTCCACAAATACATCTAAATTCAAGGGTCATCTTTTCAAGCTTTCCAAGCTCCTTATAATGATGCGTTGGAATAATTCGTGCTTCTCTTCCACATCTATTACAAATAATTCTAAAACCATCTGCATTTCCATATTCTTTTGTACCAAAAGCTCTCATAATATACACCATTTACCTTTCTTAAAAAGCTTAGTTTACTGCACTAATTTCATTCTTCAACTTCAACCTCTAAGTCATCATAAACTTCTCCAGTATCTATTGAAACAGAGTTTTCAAAATCCCTCAAAGCACTATCTTCTTCGAGATTCTTTTCCATAGTTTTCTTTAAAACCCCAGATGTTTCTTTGACAACTTTCTTAGCATTAGACAAATCCATCTCCTTGACGAACTTGCCTTCCTTACCCTTCTTATAGAGAAGTGTACTAATACTTTTTGCCCTTGTACAAGCAATATAATGTATTCTTCTTTCCTCCTCTAATTCACTTGCATTGTTACAAGATTTAAAGTAGGGAAATACATCCTCAGAGTCATTCCAAATATACACGCTGTCAGCTTCTTTACCCTTAAATTCGTGTACAGTAGCTATCCTTACCTTAGCATTAGATAACTTTACCCTTGCTCTTAGTCTATCATTTATACTCTCTAACTCAGACAAAAAATCTTCAGCTGAATCATAAGAATAATAATCTAACAGACTTTCTATGCTTACCAGTACAGATTTAACTACATCATTGAACTGAGTATCATTAATAAAAACGGAATATCTGTAGTCCTGAAGTACAAACTTCATTGTTGGAATATCCCCATTAGCTTTACGAAATTCCCTCCAAGAAATAAGTCTATCAGAAATTTCATAACAAGAGTATCTTAAATCCTCCTCTGGTATATTCCAAATATCAGTACCATTATTCCTGCATACATCCAATAATTTACTAATACCATAGGAATCCCAAGTTAAATAGGATAAAGCTCTTTTCACATAATCTGAAAAACTATCTGTAAACAAATGAATTAAGGACATCACAAGCTTACCAATATAGCAATCCAAAGTCATATTCTTACCCGATACTGAATATGAAAACATACCCATCTTATCAAAGAAAATAGCTGGTAAAAGACCATCACTATTTACCCTTGTAAGTATAGCTACTGACCTTCCAGCCTTAACATCTTCATATACCAAATCACCAAGAGTTAAAGCCATCTGCTTATACCCTGATGCCTCTACTAATCTGACTATACCCCCATCATTAGCAGAACACAAAGTCTTTTCAAAACGGGACTTATTCTTCTCAATACTCGGCTTAATTGCGGAAAGCACGATATTTGGACATCTGAAGTTGACGGACAGGTCATTCTTCACTGGATTAAAATCTTCTAAGAATTTTTCAGTAATAATGCTATTATCACTACCTCGCCAACTATAAATCGTCTGGTCGTCATCTCCAATCGCAACTACCTGCTTCGCCTGAAAGCAATAAGCCTTCAAAACAGCATACTGAATTTGAGATGTATCCTGAAATTCATCTATATAAATGTAATTGAATCTCTCTGATAAAAATTTTATAACATCTCCATCTGCTTTATTATAGCAGTAATCATAAAGAATTTCCTGTAAATCTTCAAAATCCACCTTATCCTTTATAATACGCTGAGACTTCCAATCTTTTAAAATACAATCAATAACAGAATCCACCAAACCCAACTCATCATAGATATCAGACAGATATCTACTGTCATCTAATCTATTTCGTGTACGAGTTAAAGCACCAATCAAAGAACTTACCTCATCATCATTTAAAGCTGTACCCCTTACACTTCTAATTCCGTAAGTTTTTAATACCTTCTTTAAGAGATTTTTATTATCAATATCAGAAATAATATCGGTCTTCAAACCAAGAGCATTTAAAGCTCTTTTAAACTCTGCGTGTAAAGTACAAAACTGTATAGCCTGAGACATATCAGCACAATGTAATCTATTACACCATTTTCTATAAGAGGTTTTCAACTCTTCTGCACCAGATTTAAGAAAAGTCGATACCCAAATTTTATCAGGAACACGAATATTATTACCATTCATATTTTTAAGCACTGTACTTCTGCCTGATTTCAAATCATAAATAGTTTTAAAAGTCAATGCAGTAGTTTTACCACTACCTGCACAAGATACAATCAACTGGTGACCTTTAGTTTTTAATACAGGCTCAAGTTGAGTTAAATCAAAGCCATAACTTTTTATGTCCTTTAACAACCTCTCAGAGGGTTTTAACTTAACAGTACCAACATTTTCTTCAGCAGAAAAATTCATTACTTTATCAAAAATACTTTCTGAACTTGACATAAACCTCACAACCTTATAATAAATTTATGAATCTAATATTTTCTATCACAATACAACATAATTAATTATATAACTAAAAATAACTTTCTTATTTCTAAAATTATATAATCATCTTATAAACTTTAATAAGCATCTAAATACCCATCTTTGGTAGCCTTGTTAACCCTGTAAACAGAAAATACCCTACTAATACAAAGATTCATTTACACCTAATACATTAAAATAAACACCTACGAATTCTGAAATCTAAATTAGTCTTTTGATATATGTAAATTTATTATTTTATATATCTAAAATTAACTATGCTATATGTAATACATACTTTCGTATATCTGATAAATATTTCTTATTTCTAATCAAAGCTATGTATTTGGGTGCTATCACAAGTATCCCACATAAGAGGTTTACCATCATTGTAATACCTTTTATATAAATCTTTATCAAAATCTACATTATACTGATTAAGTATCCAGTAGATAATATCTACATCATTCATCGGCATAATTACCTGCTTACCATTTACAGACACCTTTTTAGAAACTTCTTCATCTTTCTCAATTGGCATTAAAATAAGTTCTTCATCTAAAAAATGAGTTCCGATACCCAAAGTGTCAAAACTTATAAAAGATTTTGTAATACCCAACTTCGGGTCTAACAAATCCTTAAAAAGATTACGGTAATCTTCATCAATACCAAAGTAATCATCTTCTAATTCTTCTTTGGTTTTATTTACAGCAAATTTTGTAACTTTCCAGCCTGCCTTACCAGAATTTACATCGTCAGAATAATCATCTATCCTAACAATGAAAGCTCTACCTACTACACCAATAGGATTGCTTTCACTAATCCTTGTTCTTTCATATATTACTGCTATACTCCCTCTCTCAAAACCCATAAGATTGAAAGCATCAAATTTTTCCTTGCAAGACCACTTTCTTAATCTCTTAGCGTGTAAAGCAGTATCATATAAAATTTTAAAGTCCAGGTCGTCCATAATATCAATATAGTTTTTATCAAACTCGACCTTTACCAAGTCTTTCAGTACACTGAGCTTATTTATACAAGCAATAAGCGTAATATAAATATGAGCTGTCTTAACTTCATAATCCTTAAAATAGAAAATAATAGGTTTCTTAGGCTTCTCACCCAAAACAATACTAATCAACATATAAGCAGTTAAATGTAAAATAGTAGTACCTAACTTCTTTTTATTCAATACGTCATCCACAAAACCCTTGTAGTGCTTATAGGCATAAGAAGTACTCCAATAATAAGAATCTTCCTTCTCCTCAAACAATTTACTACCCAGTACAGCAATGGCTTCAGTATTAAAGTAGTAACGAGGTAATTCCAATATCGTTTCCTTACTGTGTTTACTACCATCAAAAATACAGCCTTCATTTCTTAGGTAGTGCATATAAGCTATATCATCATCTGATAGCATACTTTTATCAGTAATTCGCATAGACGACATATCCAATACTGTATGTCGTCTACCGCATTCAGCTGCTAATGCCATACAAAAAAGAAATTCATAATATGTATCAATAGTATTTATACCCAACAGATTTTCACATTTAATCATTTTTAAACTTCCTTTCTGGATACTAAACTTTAAAATTCTTAAGTATATCGGTTCTTATAGAGGGATTTCCTGCCTTTCCATCAATAACAGATAAGATGTAAGCAAGTTTATTTAAATCAACACTCAATAAGTCATTTTCAAAAAAGGATTTAGAATACCTTAAAAGAAAATATAACTCATCCTGTAAGTCAGAAACGTCATAATCACCCAAAGGCTTAGTATTTTTAGAATAAATATCAGCGGAAATACCCATCAATAATAAATCGTTAGAGGAAGTACCTGCATTTTCAATAGAGTAGATACAACTATCAACATACTCTTTATTTAAAGAGTAATTTGATAATTTCTCGAAAAAATCCTCAGGGAAAATACCCCATAATTCCTTGGATATATTTCTTTTCTCTGCTCTTATTGTCTCAGAGGACAATCCGTAATGCTGTGCTATATACACAGGACTAAACCCTTGCAAGGACATCTTAGCAATATAAGGTGCCTTCTTACAAGAAGAATAGCTACCACTCTCTACAAAAGTCTGTACTTTTAAGAATACATCAGCAGAAAGTCTATCCTTTCTATTGTATATTGACATCTTACACTTTAACATTTCTTTAAAAAAATTATTCATATCATCACTCCTAAGCAATAATTCACCTATCTAAATAACTTATTTATAATTCTGTGAAAATATAACCTAATCACATTTTATTTATGTATATTATTTTACCATTTTTCTTACAAAAATACAATGTAATCTGACAAATTATAGAAACTTAATCCTATAACAAAATTAAATTATAAATCAACTAATATATTCTTAATAATGGGTAACTTAAATACATAATTTTTTAACCACTGTACCTAACCAAAACATCACCCACAATTTTTTTATTCAAAATTAACCGCACCTGCAAGAAAAATTCTAAAAATAAACTATAGTTAAATTTTATGAGTATTAATATAACCAAAAATTTTAACCATTTTACCAAAATAAAAAAAGTACTCACAAAATCAATATAACTTCATCTAAAGTCATATAAATTCTATAAGTACTCCAATTTACATTAGAAAGATATAAACATATTTTTAAAAATCAACAAAACAGATAAACAATCAGCAATACCCTTTTGGCATCTCTATACCCTGCATCATTTTATAAAAACAGCGTAATAAAATCTTGTACAGTTATTTATAAATAAAAGTACATATTTCTCCACCAAAAGAAATATGTACTATCAACACAATAAAAACCAAACAAATAACAACTATTTCTAAAAACTAAATAATGTATTTTATACATCTAATAAAAATATTTTAAATAACTGATTTTTTAATTTTTATATGTAATATTACTTTTTATAATTCTAATTAAATTTTCTTAAATCTAATTTTCTATTTTTACGCACAAGAAAGTCGGTAGACTATATAAAAAATCTACCGACTTTCTTTCTAAATGTTGTACAATAGGCTATTTATAACTCTTTTATTTAAGTGACTGAGACACATCACACCTATCTTTTAATAGCTAAAGAATATTCAAAAACAATAAAATGAAAGGAAAGAAAAAAAATGTTTTTAAATACCTTTAACTACAATATATAGTTTACAACAAATCATAACAAAACACAATATAATCTTGTTAATTCTTTTTGTAGATTAAACCATAGGAATTTCATCAATCTCCCAATAAGGAGCTAAATCTGCAATACGGTGATTAATATCATCAATATCATCATCGGTCAGACCATAATTATAGGCTACATCTTCGTTGTCCACTGAGCCTATACCCATCTCAATATAAGACTCACAATATCTGTCTTCTACATCTTCTCCCGTATCAAAACAGTCTTTAACCACTGCTTTAATATCATCAAGAGATGCTAACTCCCCTTCATCAGCATCATAGAGAAGAAAGATTTTATTATCCTGAAAAACAACAGGAACACTACCCTTATCGGTTTCATATACATTTACGGCTGCTACAAAACCATAATCTCTGCTCTCGTAAAATGTATCTGCATTCCAGTCCATATTTACGATATCATTTTTAATTAACTTCTTCATCAAAAAGACTTCCTTTCAACTGTAAATAATGATTTGTGTGACCAATACTGCTTAGGTTTATCATCTTTTGTATGGGTTTTTATATATTCCCAAGCATCATTTATTTCTTGAAACTTAGCTGTATATTCAGCTCCTGCTAAATCTGGGTGATACTTCTTGCATAGCTTTCTATATCTATCTTTAATTTCAGATAAGGTATCTAAAGAAGATACACCCAAAACTTCATATGGATTTTTCAATCTCACCACCTCCCCTGCAAAAAGCACACCAATAAAATATAAATTAAAAAAGGTACTCTTAAAAGAGTACCTTTTCTTGCCGTTTTATCATCAATTAAACAAATCTTTGAAACCACCCTTAAAAGCAGAAAATCCATCTTTAGCTTTCTCAGTAAAGGTTTTACGCTGATTATGTCTATCTACCTGATGGGATATACCCTTTACAGCTTTAGCTCCTAAGGATGCTGCACCTGTTGCTAACGATGCTGTAGTACCAAATATTACCCCAAAAGTTTTTGCTACTAAGCCGTGGTTCTTACTATTGAACATATTTTTAGTAAAACTCCAAGATTTAGAAGTAAGATTAGACAGGTTGTTGTCACACATCTTTGCATATTTTGTAGCTTTACTCTGATAACTGAAGATATCCTCATCACCAATTTCCATTTTGTAATTCTGTCTTGTAAACTTCCTGTTTCCAATTTTGAGTATCTGTAAAGAACTAAATGCCTCAAAATAGTTATCTACCCCAATTGTATCTATAAAACCAAGTAAAGGTGATACCCTATTATATACAAAACTCTCCGAATCAAAATCCAAACCCCTTAAATTCGGCATATTAAACAACTCTCTATAGTTAAACAGCTCTGCCAGATTTCCTGCAGAAATCTGTCTTCTTATATCAAGAGGAAGTAAACCTAAACAGTCTTTACTGACCTTACTTCTAAAAATAGTACCGTTAATCGCAATAGCTCCACCAACTACCCTAAAGGTATTTATTCTATCATAACCACCGAAATTACCAATTACCTTGCTGGTTACAAGTTTTACAAGGTTAGCATATGTTGTAGCAGTTATTTCATCATCCTCACTACTGAAATCCATATTTCCTATATCTTGACTCGAGAATTCTTCTTTATAATCTGGACAATCATACCCACAATCCACACCTTTACCTGTCTCTGGTATTGAATATCCGTCTAAATCCGATACATCTATACCATTCTGCTGTAACCTATCAATAAGAGTTGCTATTAAAGCATCTTCCTCATCTAAAACAGGATTACCATATGTGTCACCAACAGCATTAATATCCTCAAAATCATTGAAAGCTCCAGTATTTTCAGCTCCTGGTTCATCAAAATTATCTGAATCATCAAATAAATCAATTTCCTCAAAGTCATCTATAGTCTCATCATCACCAAGACTATGAGCCATTCTATCTTGGAAAGACTCTTCTTCAAACTCCTCATCACTACCATCATCAGTAGCATAGAAATCTCTGCGAGCATCACTCTCATACCCACTTATGTCATACTGCCTTTCACCGTTCTCATCTTCGAAATAAGCTCCCTCACTTGACATAGTAGTATCATCTATATTAAGTTCTTTATGCTTATTAACATAATCTATATATTCATAATACTCTTTAGTAATAGGATTATCCCTACCCTTAGACATATTAGCGTCAGAAGTCAAACCACCACACATACAAGCTATATCTCTAACAGATAATAACCATTCTGGTCTCAAATCAGTTACGAACTGCAACCATAAAGGTCTTCCGCTACCGTCGTCTTGATACCCTAATACATCTCTTACTACCATATTAGCTATGTTAGCACCTTTTTGTAATCTCTCAGGTATATCTGAAACCCCCATTAAGCTCATGTACTCTGGAAATCCTACATACGGACTAATGTCACTACCATCAGCATTAGGATACTCATACACAACATCCTCTGGAGTTAACCCTGCATTTCTTACTCTATCAAACATCTGGTCTGTATAAGCCTTAGATGCATCATTGAGAATAAGATAAGGCTTAAAATACACACTTGTACTTGCATTAGCTACATTTTTAGTTAACTGAGCTCCTGGCACATCATCTTCACTGGCACTAACCTTAAAATTAGGAATATAACAAAAGTTATTAGCTACCAAATCAAGTCTTCCAAAAGCCTTTGAATTCTGCTCAGTTTGAGCAAGGTATTCTGGATGTAAAGAATTATACCCTATTAAGGCATCAGAACTACTAAACACAAAGTGAGCAAAAGGAATCGATGCCATACCTTTTACATCTTTTGCTATCTGAGTACCTCCTAAACCATTAGCTCCCGAACCTTCACCTGATAACCTACCACTTGATACAGCGGAAGTAATAGTATCTTTAGATATTGGTTTCTGCTCTAAATTCTGACCTATAATTACAATATCAGAACATTCCATTTCTTTCTGTAAAAATCCTGCAAGGCTTTTATCATATATGTAAGCAATGTTGTCAGATAAAGTATTCAAGTAAGCTAAAGCATAAAACTTATGAGCATTGAAAGCTTCTTCAAAATCACGCTTAGCATTGAAAAACTTTAACTCTGCACCCTTTCTTGCATTTTCAGAATAAGCCTCATTATATACAGACTCTAAACTCGCTGACATAGACTTAAACTTCTTAGCCTGTAAAGGTATCTTATCAGCAATAATTTGACCAATTACCTTGAATTTCTCTTGTAACACATTAGTTTCATCACAAACTAAGAAAATACCCTCTTTTCCTCCGTAAGCTGGGTCATTCATCTTACCGTGACCACCATCAAGACCTCGAGCAAGAATAATACCCATGGCTAAAGTATAGGCTCTCATATAAAAAATTTCACCATACTTACTCCAAGTAGGTTCTCCAAATAAAGCTACTGCCTCTATCGGAATATTGTCTCTACTAATCCAAGCATCTTCGTGTGTAAACTGTTTCTGCTTGTCATCTACATTATTAGAACCGTTAATACCAAAGAAAGGAGGTCCACTATAATTTCCTCCTTCTTCTCCACCACATAACTTAGCTAACATAGATACCATATCAGGCTTATTATCTAAGTATATTACAGCCTTACCACTTAACAGGGCTCCTGCAATCATATTTAGAGTCATAACACCCTTACCACTTCTACTACCTGCATTAATATAATGGAATAATTTTTTATCCAAAACCAAGCCGTGAGTGCCATTTCTAAGTATAGTTCCATCTGTACTCTGACCAAGAATCAAGTCCTTAAAGGAAACATTTTCACCTTTCTCTCTTAACTTTTCAAAAGCCTTATAAGCAAATAACGGCATAGCATTACTTAAAGAGTGATTAAACTCGTGACCAAACTCAAATACCCTATAAGTCATACTATCTGACTCATTTAAACCACTGTTTAAAGTAGCACCTGAGGAACCTCCTGTATTACCCGAAAAAGCAGTATTAATAATTTCACCAGTCATACCGTTAGTAACTTTGCCTCTTGGGTCACATACCCTCATTTTCAACATTACTGGCTTTCCATCTATACTTTTATATTCTGTTACAATGATACAAACACTTAAACTATCAGCTACATATTCAATATAATTTTGAATATTTTTAATAGTCTGAGAATCTCTAATTATACTTCTAATATTTTCTCTCTCAGTACCTGTTTTAAGTACATCAAGACAATAAGAAGTAATTGCATCTTCAATAGTCAGTCTAATATCTTCAACTACTTTATCACTAAACTTACCCCAATTGGTGCTTACTCCTTGACCTTTGTAAGTAGCATAACTATATCGTGTACTTTCTTCTCTTGAGGGATTTCTACCATAAGCATACTCCAACAACTTATAAGGGAAGTAATCTAACTTACCCCCATTTAAATACCCCTCTAATAAGTCCTGAGCAATTACCTTTGATGACCTGGCATCACTCAAGTTAAAACCAACCTTACCTTCAAATAACTCATATATATTTAAGATAGCACTAAAATCTATATCCTTTGAGGGGTTTTCACGCATCTTTAATACATTATCGCTATCTACAAATAAACTACCCTTATCACTTATAATACAATAAGGTCTTTCAAGGTCATACCCAGATTCAAAAAGTAAATCATATCTTTTCTTTACCTTAGAAACAAGAGATATAACAGTAGAATTAAATACCTTTTTTATCTCTTCCCTAAGAACAGCCTCATCATCATTTACCTCAGGTTCATCTGAATCCTCATATACCTCTTCTTCACCCATATCCTCTTCATCATCATAGAGGTCTTCATCAACATCACTATAATCTTCGTCAACTTCATCCCAATCTGTATCCGTATCATTACCTTCTTTATACACATCTACATCATATTCTTCTGACACCCATTTATTTATTATCTCTTCTGGAGTGGCTGTTGTAATCAAATGTACCCCAAATAGCTTGGCAATATTACAGCTATCATTACAACATAAGGTACAATCTGGATCTTTGATACCCATATTTTCTACAATAGAAATTGAGTCGATTAAAGTACTGATGTACAAATCCTCATCAGTACCTATAAGTTTCTTTTCAAAACCTTTAAGACTTACCCCTATAATGTCTACATACTTCATTTTTCCTGCCTTATCTCCGCATAAAGCAGAAAATACATTCGGTAAAAAAGACCTTTTACCTTCAGCTAAATTACTTACCTTAAAAGCTATTATCTGTTCCTTCTTCATATCTAAAACACTCCTTGATACTAAGCAACTGTACTATTTTTATAGTCTTCCTTAGAAAACCCACAAAGACTATATACATAATTAATCAAACCATCAATATTTTCAAAACCGCACTTATTACAGCTTAATAAAGATTTCTCCTCTAACTTAGCTGTAAATAAACCTTCAGGCAGGAAATCTACCCTTGCAGAGGTTAACAAGAATAAAATGTAATACTCTTTCTTTTTATTCTTATTTAAAGCATCAGCTAATCCTCTATCTAATCTATACCCTAACTGGTATATGCCGTCTATATTTTTATCTAAATCCTCTGTAGTATCATCAGAGTCGAAAACTCCTACCTTCTGGTATAAATCAAATAGATACTTTTCAGCTCCTCCCATCTTTACATTACCCACTCGCATAGCCTTTAAGAATAGCTCTTTAGACAAACCCTTAATAGGCTTTAATTTAACTGTCATACTACTCTGTAAGCATTTTGCTACCGATGCAGAAAACTCTTCACAACCCTTACAAAAAGTAATGAAAGACATTAAAAGCTTAATATCTTGAGCTCTCTCCCTATCTTTGTTAAACATATCAACAATTGTGCTCATCTTAGTCAACTCACTAATCTGAGCATCTTTAGCAGTTTCTTTATCACCTATAAGTTTTTCACATTTAGAAAAATAGGTATGTAATCTACCCTTCTCTGAATCTATCTCATACCACTGGGGTCTTAAGTTATACTTCTTATACCAATCCTTGTTACTTAAGTCATTGTATGAAAAATTGTTTAGTGACTTAGCCACTGTCATATCCATACTACCGTTAATCAAAGCACTGGAATAGAAAGTCTGCAAAGCATCAACTGAAAAACCACTGACATACCCATAATATCTCAGTCGAGATGCTTGATTATATAAACCCTGTACATAACTATTTAAATCTATAACCTCCCTGTACCCCTGATAACAAGAATCTACATATATCTCTTCCATACAAGAAAGATGACGGCTCTCTAACAGGTTATTCAAATTACCCCTTCTTGACGGGTTTGATAAATCCATAGCTACCTCATTGGTATCTAATTTTATGACCTTAGGTTGCTTAAGGTAGTCTGCAATAAGAATAAAGTCTCTCATAATATAAACAGCTCTAATCTCATTAGGTGACCAGTTTTTAAAAACTATACCAGACCTAAATATCTTACCGCCTAAAGCATCTCTTAATTTATCATAGATGTAACTCATAAATACTTCTCCTCTCGAACATAAAAATATAACTAAAAATATTAAGTAAATCAACATTCTTCTAACACTATATTATAAAATAAACACAATCTTAAAAACTAATTCCTTTTACTAATCATTTCTTTCTCCTTTCTAAAATTTATTATGCTATATGTAAAATTATCATTCTGAAATCTAAATTTATATTTTCTTATTTCTAATAGTTTATAATTCTAAACACCCTTTGCATTCGTTCTTTCCGTACATACAATACCAATCTATCACAATTTTAAAAATTACACTTCTTTAGAAAAATAAACCACCGAGAAACCATACCAAAATTTTGATAGCTTATTTTAAAATATTCTATTCAATCTTGTACACATTTAACATACGATTTTTGATAGGTTCTTTAACTAAAATTAAGTATCTTAAAATTTGATAAAAATTCTGCATTCCCGAATTTTACATATTTAAGCATAAAAAATGTGAGCCTTTAAAAGACTCACATTTTATAAAATCAGACACGCATAAAAGCATATTCTCTTTCCGTATTTCTTACATTGAAAAAACTAAAGGGTAAAGACTTCCTTTTCCTTTTTGCACCTACTGCATCCTTAGCTATCATATCAGCTATACAATTACCCCTTACTTTTGTATGAGCTTCTACCTTTTTAAATATAAGATGTAACCCATCCGATACTGCATTTTCTATATGGTCTTTGTATATCTTTCTTACTTCATTTTCACTTTTACACCCTTCAGATAGCCAAGTTTCTAAAGGTGCAAAATCAAAGTATATTACCAAATGAGTGATACCCAACTCTATAGCTTTATCCACTACATTCATTACCCCTAATGCCTCTCCGATTGTGGATTTATACTTTGCATACTCAGGATTATCGCCGTTACCCTTTACCATATACCTTGTACCGCAATAATCTATAAAACCACCCCAGCCATATACCTGTTTACTATGATTAAAAGAGCCATCTATAAAAGCATAAGGATAATTATTGGTATCATCAAAAATATAACGAGCGTCTTTATCTGAAGTAATATTACCTTTCTTGCAAGCTTTAGCTTCCTCTACTGTATAACACTTATATACACTATGAGGAATATTTTCTTTCGACAAGAAGTCAAAATCCTTTGAACATCGGTAGATTTTACAACTTCCTTTAGTATGTACCACATAATACGGTCGAGTATCTCTTAAATCCATAAATAAACACGCTCCCTTCTCATATTAAATGTATACCCTTAACAAATCATACTCATAGATATATGCCCAATCCACTGGTATATAACTATCATACTCATTGTCATAAATACCAACTATCTCAGCTATCAATATACCAGTTGATACATCATAGATATCTACGGTAGGATAGCTATATCTAAACCTTAAATCCCCAATCAAATCAATCACCCTTCCCTTTTAACTTTTTTGACTTTTTCTCTTTATGCGTGTCTACTAAGTATCTGACTAACAGATACCCAAAGAACACATAAAACAATAAAGTTACCAAGCCTATCAAACATAAGAAAATCCAACATAATACCATTAATATACTCAACTTAAACACCCCTTAATATATTTTACCATCTTTAAACTTTTTAAAAGTCTGATGTTTTAATACCCTTCCATCCTCAGTCTTTACATCAATATCGTTACTATTACGATACTCGACTATTTTAATTTTTAAACCATTTAAGTTTATAGATTCTATACCTATTCTTTCATTATGTTTATTGTTTCTACCGTACTTTTCTATTCTCGGCTTCTTGATTTCACCTTTTTTGAAAGCATTATAGGTTCTTCCATAGACTACTGTTCCATCTTCAAACTTTACAGCTATATTTTCATTATTTGTATAACAAACAATCACCATTTTTTCACCACTATTTGAATATGACACTTCACCTATCTTTTTACATACAGGCTTTTCTATATTACCTTCCAAGAAATCCTTGTACGGCTTATTTCTAACAACAGTACCATCGTCAAACCTAACAGATACCAAACCATCTTTTGAACCGCTAATTATAGTCATTTTATACCCCTGTTTTGACTTTGATACTTCTTCTACAACTGACACTCTACCACCTCACTATTTAGAGTAAATACCCTTAAGTATTTCCTGCTTCAATAAAACAGGAAATACTTATATAGGGTAATTAAAACAATCTTACACTACTCTTATTTTTACAGAAGATGTCTTACCGTTATACAATCTTACTGTTATAGTCGCTGTACCTTTCTTTAAGGCTTTTATCTTTGCTGAACTCTTAAATGTACCATCTTTACTTACACTTGCTACCTTTTTGTTTGAAGAAGTATAAGAAATATTCTTTGCATTTGCATATGTACCTGATGGTGTGCTCTCATACACATTCAAGGTTTTACCTCTCTTGAGAGTAATTGTTTTACCTGCTATGGAAGATTTATTATCACTTCTTTTAAGTGTAACTGATTTTGGAGCATTATAAACACTTACAGCTACAACAGGGTATTGATTATATAAAGTATTGGCATTAGTAATCTTGTACCCCCAAAATGTAGCCTCTTGAGGTTTACCATATGCCCCATAATTTACATAATTATCAAAAGCAACAAGTCTATACTTACAATTACTACTACCCTTTATTGATACTATATATCTGTCCGTAGCATACCCATCTGTTGGAGCAACCCTGGTTTTATTAGAAAGACCTGTTATTATACTACTTCTATTATATTCCCCAGTCCAAACATAATCGTACCCAAAGCCTTTCTTCTTTACCACTGCTGTAGGTTTATATATACCTATCATAGCAGGACAACCTACTACATCTTTAATATAGGTATTATACAAGTAAAACTTAAAAGTTTCACCTTTACCTAACTTAATTTGAGGCATTGTAAAATCTTTATCTACCTTTACATTGGTCAATTCAAATTTATACCCTTTCTTGCAGAGCAATATTTGACCTGTGGTTTCTAAAGCAATATCTCTCCTACCTGTCCCTTCACTGTAACCTGAATCAACACTCGACACCTCACTACCTGCCTCGGCTGCACTACCGCTCACCATGGAACTCGCCACACCCATCACTAAACAAATAGCAATAATACCTAACTTTGACAACAATCTTTTAACTTTCATAATATATCACCTTTCTCTATTAAAATAGGGATTTAATCCCTGATTTTTCTAACATTTGTTGAGGGGTTAAAATATGGGAATTACCCCTCTCGTCTTTACAAAAATAGTTTACCTCCTTACCTTGTTTATAAGCCTTTCTAATATTATTAAACTTGTAAAAAGTATTATTGTTGTTGCTTAACACGAAATAAGGATGTTTTACTGTACCTTTTTTAAAACTATCATAACTCTTATTTGTTACAATAGTACCATCTTCAAACTGAAGATCAATATCAAAAAAAGATCTGTACTCAATTATCCTTATTTTTATTCCATTGTTAGCTGTATTTATTTCACCTACCCTCTTATTATAATCTTTTGGTAACCCTATTTCACCACTTTTAAAACAACTATAAGTTTTATTTTTTACAATAACTCCATTTTCAAACTGGACATCAATATCATTACAAGACCTGTACTCTATTATTTTTATTTCCATTCCGTTATTTGCAATAGTTTTTTCTCCTACCCTGAGAACAGAGTTTTCTAAACCTATCTCACCTTTTTTAAAAGAACCATATGTTCTATTTTTAACAACAACCCCATTTTCAAACTGGACATCAATATCATTACAAGACCTATACTCAATCAACTTCATTTTCATCCCGTTATAAGCTGTAGATACTTCACCAACTCTTGAAAATAAAGGATTAGCTATATGCCCTCTTTTAAAACTGTAATAAGTTTTATTACAAACAATAGTTCCATCCTCAAATTGAACATCTATGTCATTAGTATTTCTGTATGCAAGTATCTTCATCTTCATTCCATTAGTAGCTATAGATATTTCCCCTATTCTTTCTTTAGAAACCAAAAATGTAGGATTTTTTATATACCCTTCTTTAAACATTTTATAACTTTTATTTTTAACAACAGTACCATCTTCAAATTGAATATCTACATCATTACAGCCTCTGTATGCAATTATTTTCATTTTCATTCCATTGCTGGCTATATTTTCTTCTCCAACTCTATCTACTACCCTTGACACTTTAAACTGCTCCTTTCCAACTTGTACTTATCCCTTTTTCCCTCGCCTTTTTTAAATGAGCTTTTACCTTTACAGTATAATTTCCTTCACCAAATATAACAGTTAATACCCTCTCAAGGGACACACCCTTTAATACACAGAAAGGTACTAATGGTACTTTACCTTCTTCTAAAGAAGTATTCAAAACATAATCAACAGTACCACCACTATCATCTCCACCATACTGCTTCCACATTTCATAAGCCAATCTACAAGCAATATTTAAAGGTTCTTCAATAATCTTAGAAAACATCTCATCCAAAGTAGCCTGATGGGATGTAGCAACCAAATCTTCTCTAAAGATTTTATTAGTATCATAAAAATCAATTTTATTTCTAATAACTTTCTTTGTAAAAATAGCCTTGAGAATTTTATACTCTTCCTTCTCGTCTTCCGAAAGAACTGTTAAATCCTCCTTACCCTTGGATTTAATCATTTTCTCTTTTAACTCTAAGTACCTTACCTTATCATTAACACTACCTTCTTCTTTTCTATCTAATGCCTGGGTTAAAGCCTTGCTATGTAGATTATCTACCAAATCAAATACAATACAAGAATTTAAAGCACCTGAACTTAAAGCCCTACCCAACTGCTGAGAAAACAATGTTGCAGACTTAGTACCTCTGTACATACCTATAAAAGTCAACTCACCTGTATGATAACCCATATTCAAGATATTAACAGCACATATAATATCTATACACTTGCTCTCTCGTTTCATACTATCTATTTTAAACCTATTGTTACTTGTTTCAGAGGTATCAGTTGTAACTACTAAAGTTCTTATTTTATAATCTGGGAAAGCCTTCTTAAACCACCCTACTACTTGAGCCTTAGATTCTTTAAGATGGTTGATATTCTTAAAGAAAAAGATACCCTTCATATAATCTGTATCTTTAGCATATGTATTTAAAGTTGTCTTTAAAATACTATCCATTTTATAAATATTTGCCATCTCAATAAACTTAGATTCCAGTCTTTTCATAATCTGATTTTTCTCATCAGAACTAAAATCTTTTATTCTCTTTGATACAGCTTTCTTTAACTCTTTTATATCTTCTTTAAGTGCATAAGAACAGTAGCAATAATAAGGCTTCTGAATTACCCCATCATCAAAAGCATCTGACAAAGAATAAGATGAAGTTACCCTGTTGTCAAAGAAATAGCCTACCTCATCAAACTCATCCATTCTAAGAGGAGTAGCTGTTGCACCTACCAACTTAGCGTCTGGTAAAGCCCTTAATAATCTTCTCAAAGCAACTGAAGTTTCCTTTGCACCTGTAAGATGACATTCGTCCGCTACAATAAGAGATACCTTAGAGTATGAACGCATAACTTCTGTTGGCATTCTCAGCAATCTCATATAGGTAATACATTTTACATTAGGCATCTTTCTATATTCCAAAGACCTCTTATTATAAAAGAACTCAAGTACAGCATCCAATACTGGGTCACTCGGATATAAAAACAATACTTTAGTTTCAGTACCCTTTGCCTTCTTAATATGATCTTTAATAAGTCTTGTTAAAATACCTGTCTTGCCAAAACCCGTTGGTCTAATAATACAAGCCTTACCATAGGTATCAAGCAGTTCTACTGCTTCATTATAAGTTTTTAATCTCAGCTCATCAATAAGTTTCATTTTTTACATCCTTTCATTTAACAAATTACATAAAGTTAACTATTAATAAAAGGGTTTCTAATACTACCCTTTCTGAAGTTTGCATAAGACCTATTTTTAACAAAAACACCATCCTCGAACTGAACATCTATATCATTGGCATTTCTGTATGCAATAATCTTCATTCGCAAACCATTCTTAGCTTTAACTTCCTCACCAATTCTATCATTTCTCAGAGATTCATTTTTAATATTAGGATTGGCTATTTCACCTTTCTTAAACTGCTGATACCGTTTATTTTTAACAACATTACCGTCCTCAAACTGTATGTCTATATCAGCACTACTTCTATAAGCTACTATAGTCATCTCCATACCGTTATTAGCCTTAGATTTTTCACCTATACGCAGAGTATGCATAATATCACCCTTTCTATATTGTATAATAATTTTAACATAAATCTTTAAATTTTACAATGTATTCCTAATCTATTTTGCAAATAATTCATAAAAAAACAGGTTAGGTAATTAACCTAACCTGCTACTCTGAATACACCCTGATTGTATTGCACACTCTCCAACCCATATGGTTCTAACTTTTCAAACAAAAATGTTAAACCAACTGGAGTAATATCATATTTTTTACAAATACGCTTTATGAGCTTTGATAATTCAATTATTTCACTACTCATCACATTCATATACATTCTTCTGTATCTCTCTTTTGAAATACCCTGTTTATGAGTTAGATGTTCTTTTAAATCTTTACTGTAGTGAGTAGCAAACCTTACACACTTACTACCATACTCATAAAAATTAGCAAGAGTAATATGACCGTCACCCATATCAAAACCTAATTTAATATTACTCATATCAGCAACATATTCACTCTCTTCATAACGCTTACAACCTAACTGATAATAAATCTCTTTAACTGGTAAACCTATGCAAGACACTGCTTTATCATTTAACCTGTTGTAAACTGACAGTAAATCTTTCATATCTTTAGCACTTAAATACAATTTTGGCACTATATCATCTCCTAAATTTAAAATCTAAACTATATTTTACCACATCTCTACATAAATTGCAAGAATTTCATAAAACTTTTTTAAAAAATTAATACAAATTCTACCATAAATCATTAACTTTTAAAATGCTGGTTTTACACCTGCTATTTTCATCATTTGCTGTAGAGTGTATATCTGACCCTTACCCTGCGAATCCCTACACAAATAGTACACCATACCATTATATTCAAAAGATTTTTTTATATTTGTGAAACCGTGAAAATTTTCAAGTGAATACTCAATAAACCCACTGCAAAACTTTCTATACTTCTTATTTTTTACAATTAAACCATCTTCAAATTGAATATCAATATCATCACAACTTCTATAGCCTACTATTTTCATCAACATACCGTTTTTAGATCTGTTTATCTTCCCAACCCTATTTAATTCATTTTTTCTAATTTTTGAATCAGTTTTTGGATTAGATATAGAACCCCTTTTAAAATTACTGTATCGCTTATTATACACAACAGTACCATCTTCAAATTGTATATCTATATCTACATTTGAGCGATAGGCAATTATTTTCATCTTCATGCCGTTTATTGCTAAACTCTCTTCACCTACCCTTAAGGAGTTCTTTAAAGGATAGCCTATCCTTCCAACGCTAAAATTATTGTATGATTTATTGTAAACCAAAGTACCATCCTCAAACCGTATATCTATATCTTTAGATGAACGATATGCTACTATTTCCATTAACATACCATTTATAGCCTTAACCACTTCACCTACCCTACCTGAGGCTTTGGGGTATTCTATTTTCCCCTTTTTAAAATTAGCATAAGCCCTATTGTAAGCTATTGAACCGTCTTCAAACTGCACATCTATATCGTGAGTTGTACGATATGCTATTATTTTCATCTTCATACCATCATTAGATATACCTTCTTCACCTACTCTATCTTTCAATAACAAAACCCTGTTTGTTTCAACTTTCGGATGACCTATACTACCCCTTTTAAAATTACAGTAACGCTTATTATACACAACTGCCCCGTCTTCAAATTGTATATCAATATCATATGAAGAACGATATGCAATTATTTTCATCATCATACCATTGTTAGCTCGTCTGACCTCTCCTGTCCTATCCTGCTGGGGTAAACCTATATGCCCCTTTTTAAAATCACCGTAAGCCTTATTGTAAACTGTAATACCATTCTCAAACTGGACATCTATATCATCATTTAAACGGTAAGCTACTATCTTCATTAACATACCGTTATTAGCTCTATTTACTTCACCCACTCTATCTATTCTCATAACTCTTAACTCCCTTCTAAAATTCAGAATGTACACCTACTAAGTCCATCATCTTTTGTAATATGTACACCTGACCTTTACCATCAGCATCTTTACACATAAAATAGCTGTCACCATTGTACTCAAAAGACTTCAACAAATTAATAAAGCCACAAAATAAATACCCTTCTCTAATATGTAATCCCCCACCTGATGTTACAAGTAGGGGATGGCTACTACTATTAGATATTCTTATTGAAGTATGTTCTCTTTTACATTCATCTTCATATAATATACCCAAAGCACCAACTTATGCACTACGGTAAGCAACAATTTTCATTTTCTGACCGTTTTTTGCAGTTATTTCATTACCCAATCTGTCTGCTCTTAAGGTTTTCTTCTTTACATTAGGGTTTGCAATTTCACCTCTTTTAAACTGCTGGTATCTCTTACCCTTAACTATAGTACCGTCTTCGAACTGGACATCAATATCCGAACTACTACGATACCCTATAATCTTCATTTCCATACCATTATTTGCTTTTGCTTTTTCTCCTACACGAGTTATACTCATATAAATCACCCTTTCTAATTTTGTATTTTTATTTTAACATACTTCCTGGATTTTTGCAATGTATTCCTAAATTTTTTATAATGTATTCATAAAAAAAACAGGTTAGGTAATCAACCTAACCTGTCTCTTTAATATAAATTCCACCATACATCATAAACTTTTTTAAAATAACCGTTATTACCCATTGCTCTCTTTCTTCTAATCATTCTATTAGAGGTATGTTTATAATACCTTTTGGCTCCTCTTTTAGATATATAGCATCTTACTAATCTACCTTTTCTTTTATCATAATAAACACCACAACCATAGCAAGTTTTGGTCTCATTATACAACTTCTTTAGCCTATCATTACGACATTTACTACGCTTATAACTCATCTCCAAACACCTCACAAGATAAAGGTAGCCTACAATTCTCAATGTAGACTACCTTTCTTTAACAATACACAAGCCTGTTTACAACAAGGTTTGTAGGTAACTCTCTTGTATAACAGTCGGCTACTATACCCACCTCGTCCTCAGATAACTCATAATCACATATATCATATATACTTTTCAAATAGGAGTAAAACCCTTTCGACAACTCAGTAAATTTTACATTCAAACCTGACCAAAAGCTATCAAATAAGGATTTGTACCCCAATTTATAAATGCTGTACCCTTTACTTTCTACGAATACACCAATGTGGTTTTTACCTTCCCATATATAAGTAATACCCTTAGAATTTAGACTTGTTACTAAATCCTTTTTAGTATCTGACTCTTTGATGATCTTAAGCAATGCATTCTCTTTAATAAAATTTACTACCATAAGTAATACCTCCTTTTTATATTACTATGATAGCATATTTTTACAAGAATTGCAATGTATTCCTATTTATTCTTCCTCACTCTCAGAAAGTAAAGATAAGTCAACATCATCAATATATACCATATCGTCTGTATACTCCTGACCTTTCTCAAGGCTTACAATATGAGATTCATCTCCTCGTTTTTCAACATTATAAATCTTACCAATGTTGTTTAAGCCATATTCAACAAAGATGAACTGAAAACCACCCTCAGCAAAGATTTCAATAACCTTACTAAGAATACGCTTAGCTTCCTTATGTAAACCATTCAACCTCTCATCCATAACAAGAAGTCTTCTACCCTTACGGATTTCAATTAAACAGATAGCAAACATAAAACTTACTACCTGAGAAATACCAGTACCACTCTGTAAAGCCATATCAAGAGTATTTCCGCTACCGTCAATCAATTCTACATTGATATGAGGCTTACACCCTGCATACAACTTCTTAGTAAGAACTATGTGAGGAGTATCTGTAGTAAACATCTCTAAAAGAACTTTATTTACCATTCCTGTAATAAAATCAAGAGTTTTAGATGTATTATCATCAGAAATTGTACTTAACAACTTCTGTGCATCTAACATATTTACATACAGATTCTGAGATTCTAACAGTTCCTTCTGTAAACTGTCTTTTCTTTTCTCCAATCTCTTTTTATCCGCAAGAGATTTTTTTATAGAACCTATATAAGTAGAGTAGAAACCCTCTTCTATAATAGTATCTATATTTACCATTTTACTACCTCCCAACTTGATAAACTTAATATAAAGTCCTCTAAACTGATACCCTGCTTCAAACTACTTAGAATAGTGTTTTTATAATACAGACCGTTCACTAAATACCCTTTAGTCTCTATCATATTTGATTTGGATATATAGCAATCCTTTATTCTAAATAACTTCTTGCCAATTAATACCCTTTCTACTTCTACCTTTAAAACATGTAAATAACCTTTACTGTTCATCCAGTACCAATTATTACCTACCCTGTACAGGGTATAAAGAGAATAGTTTTCAGGAAAACCATTTACAATTTTCCTGAAAACTCCATATGCGTTAGTACCCTCGTAAGGACTTCTTATTTCCCTTGCCATAATACTATACCTTCGATGCCTGCGTACTCGCAAACCAACTACCTGACTTATCCTGAATATACAGAATATAACTTCTCGAGGTTTCTACAAGATATATAAATAACTCAGGAGCAAATACATCATCACTACCCAAAATAAGCGATGACAAGATAGGAATTGAGATTTTAAAGTTAATACCTACTGTACCATCTTTACACCTCTCAAGAGGAACTTCCTGCTGGAATACTTCATTCATAACCGTAAGATTTTCTGAGCTCTCAATAAGCATCTTACCATCAGTAGAAATACTACCCATCCTCTTGAGTACATCTTTAAGATAAAGTCTATCTACCACGATACCCTTATCCTTTGACTTTCTCTGTACATAGGTCTTATAGTTAATTTTAATAGGTTTATACCTCATAAATGCCTGAGTGTTACCACTCTCAATACACAAATAAACCTTTTCTCTGGCTACTGATACAAAATCAGTACCCTCTGATAACTTCTTTAAAAAGCTGACTGATGAGTATCCTAAGGTAATACCCTTAAATTCGTCAGATAACTTGTTCTGAAAGAAAGCAGAACAACTACTATTAAGAGTAAATACATAATCTTCAGCAAAATTAAGCTTACTTGCAGTAGAATTAGAACTATCATTATTCATCAGCGGTAACAAACTTCCAATATAAAGAAGTAAATCAGAAGATGGAATTGATGAATAGTTCTCGGGGAATTCTGTTTTAACATCAGATAAAATCTTTGCTAAAATAGGAGCATTTTCTACCTCAAAAACACTATCCTGAGCTAACTTAGCATCCTTTTCAGCATCAATAGGAATTTCGTGAACCGTAATCTTAGTACGAACATTGTCGTCTTCGATATCGACCTCTTCTACCTTAGTTTTAAACAAAGTTGAATAAGCGGAAGTAATCTTATTCAAGTCATTAGCTTTAATCTGAAACTCCCAACCTTCTTCAGGAACATCATAGACTTCTGCTTTTTCAAGGGTAGTTCTACTAAATGTAACCTGATTGTAACCTACCATAGTTACTACCCCATCTTTTACAAGAAAGATTACATTCTTAATCTTGTCTTCTACAGACTTATCAGACAGAATTGTCTGAATATACCCAAGTACTGAGGTAAACTCAGTAAAATCAACCTTAATTTTCATAACCTTACTACCTCTCCTTATACATCAAGTTCAGTACCGTTTAAAATACTACCGAAACCGAAATCATCAAAGTCAACATTGTCAAGACCTGAATAAATATCTTCATCATCGTCATCATTGTCAAGCTCCTTAACAGTATCATCTACTGATGAGCCAATAGGAGTTTTTACTTTCTCAGATGATTCTTCTTCAGTCTCACTTAAACCGAAAACATCTTCATCTTCTGCATCGTCATCATCAGGGCTAAACTCATCTTCGTCGATACCAAAATTGTCCTCTTCTTCAGGGACATCTTTAGTATCATCTTCAACTGGAGATACTTCATCTAAATCTTCAGCATCTTCAATATCTTCAACATCAAAGTCATTGATAGGAGTCTCAATACCCAACAAGGTATTAGCCTCTTCAATATTACTACTCTCAATAGCACTTACAACCTTTGATTTAAGATTGTACTCTTCTTCAATACCCTTAGATACTTTCTTCTGTTCTACAGAGATAGCTTTAATAGTATCTTTAAGTGTATCCCCCTTGAGAGATACCCCATATTCTTTTTCGTACTTAGAGATTTCAGACTCCAGTCTTGACATAAGTACCTCACGCTTTGTTTCAGCCTTAGTACGCTGTACCTGAATCCTTTCGATTTTATCATTTAAAACCTTAATTTCATTTGCATTCATTTTAAACTACCTCCTATATTAGATGCTTTTTCAAGATAATCTTTAGCTATTGCTTTAACCTCAGGTCGTACTCCTGGGATAATATCAATCTGATGATTTAAGTCACCAGACATAATTCTTCCATCCATAATCTCCTTAACGATATCAGTAAGTTTAGCTGACTCATTTGCTCTATCAGCTTCCTCACTATCATCATCAACAAATTCTTCTTTAGGAAAGAATACTTTATCAGCTGGCTCCAAGCCCATAAACTTGGTGTCATAAGCTGTTGAGTACTCTCCATCCTCAGACTTAGAATATTCAAAAGTAAGATACCAACAATCATCATACCTATCAGCTACCCTTGATGGACTTCCTAAGTAAAATAATCCAATAGAAGAACCATCTCTAAGATTTGTATATAAAATCTCATCACTTGGTATATGGATATGACCACTGAATACAAATGGAACACCCTTAAAGTTATTCAGCAGAGCCAATTCAACACCATTACCTGCTGAATACCAATTCGTTACCCCTTCTATAAAGAAATCTGAATGTCCTAATACAATGTTAGTACAAATATTAGTATCTTCAGTAAGGTTTAAGGTTTTATGCTCATCACCATAGTTTACAAGATGGAATCTAATCTCAAGACCATCGTCTTTATTAGCTCCTGGCTTTCTACCATAGTAATTAAGATACTCAGGATTTTTAATATACCCTAATCCTTCCAAGAAATCAAAATCAGTAAAATCACCAATATCGTGATTACCCTTTACTGAATATACATTTTCCTTTGTAACCTGATTTAATACCTTGAAAAAGTTCTGAGTACGCATTAAGAACTGGCGGTCTTTAATATTTTTCTCATTTACCCCTACCAAATCTCCGAGAAAAATTACAGCATCGGCTTTCTCTTTAGCTACCAAGTCCATAATTCTTTCCATATTGTAATAGCACTCATACTGGTAATTTTTATGCTGTCCACTAAAGCTTGAGCTCAAGTGTAAATCACCGAATACTAAAACCTTTCCTCGTATATCACAGCTTTTCAGCCTCATAGTTTAAATCACTCTCCCTGCTATAAATAAGCTACCCTATAAACCGAGTTCGTTATAAACTTTCTCACATTTAAGCAAATCTACTACAACTTGCTAATATTTAACATATCAGGTTAATACCTCTATGTAAGAACCACAGTTATCACACTTTACAAACTTTATACCCTGCTTTTCTGCTTCTTTTACAGCTTTACCAAGTTTAACAGATACCTTGGTTTGCTTAGCCTTGATGTCTTTGATTTCTACAGAACACTCCTTGATTTCTGAAAGCAAAGACACTATTCCCACTAAGCCATCTTCTTTAGCTGTATCTAAAATGTCTACCTCTGGCAAAGGTAAGTCCATACTCTTTAGGGTATTTATTGTTGACATAAGAGCATCAATACTTGTAACTCTCTTAGCATTTACCTTCTCACATACAGGCAATGAGCTAATACCTTTGATTTCTTTTACTGTATCATCAATACTTGAAATACCCGAATATCTATTCATATCAATTTTAGATACCTCAGGGATATTAGATAATGAGTTTAACTCCTCTATAAGAGTAGTAATATCTTTCAATTCTTTGTATTTTGATACTAAACCCTTACAGAGCATCTCTCTATTCTCTAAAGCTGAGAGTAAATCATCAGTGTAGCTGTTTAATTCGTGAAGAGATAAATTAGTTTCCTGTAACCTTGCTTCAGTATTTGCAATACCTGCATTTACTTCATTCTTATCGCTGTTTAACAAGGCATTAGCTCTTGAAAGCTCTTCAGTCTTTAAAATTTCGTTAAGGCTATTATAGTTCTCACTACCTGTTGTTTCGATTAACCACAGTTTATCCTGTCTCACCTGATAGTTTAAACAGCCAGTACTTACAACACATAAACCAAGATAATCTTCTACAACCTTTGGAATATTATCCACCTTAGTAAGTCTATTACCCTCTTTGGTTGTAAAGATACACGCTCCATCTTCATAAACCTCATATAAAGACTGACCTGTAATATATTTATCTCTGATAATAGTAATACCATCATCAAAGTTTACTACAATTCTGAAATACTTTTCACCGTGACGAATAAACTTTGTCTGTGCCTTCGGGTACATATTCATAAGACATACTGCAATAGCTTTCAGCATTGTAGACTTACCACCGCTATTATATCCTTTTATATTTATAATACCCTTCTTGTCAAAACTGATTTTTGCATGAGAATATACCATAAAGTTAGTTACTTCAATATTAGTAATCTTACTATACATAACTACTTCCCCTCTTTGCTGTTTATAATAAAAAAGTGGGCATAGAATTTATACCCTATGCCCACCCTATAATACTTAATTAGTCGATGTCGATACCTTCATCTTCATCTGTTTCATCCATCTGAGGTACTGTACCTTCAAGGGCTTTCTTTTCAGGAGCCTTAAGATTAAAGTTTTCATTACCGCCTTCAATAGATGCACCCATTTCAGATGCTTCCATAAGAGCAAGCATATCCTTAACAGGAGCAAGTACTTCATCAGCGACAACTCTGAGGTCATCAATACTGTACATCTGGTTTGAAACTACAGTTTCACGAGCCTTTTCAGGAGTCCATTCTTCAGTTGACTTATCAAGAAGAAGTCTGAGCTTCTCTGAACCATTGTAATTTCTTGAAATTACCTTCAGATTACGAGCTGCATCTCTCTTGTTGGGGTCTTTACCCTTCGTATCATATGTAAATGATAATGTAAAGAAGTGACCACCTGGATGAGTAGGTTCATCCTCCATCTCTTCAAAGCAAGAGAGCCACTTATCTACATACTGCTTTTCAGAAACATGATACCACATTGTCTGGAGCATTGGCTTTTTATTCTCATCATAGAGAATAGTCTTACCATCATCATTCTTCGTAGCAATAACTACGATAGGGAATGTGAAAAAGCGATTAGCTTCCTTAAGTACCCTTGCTGAGAACTCAGCTGAACGAATAGCTTTTACTGTCTCGTTATCCTTATCCTCGGGGTCAACACCAAGTTTAGTGCACTTATTCTTGATGTGAATGTTGGCTAAATCCCAAGGTTCACTTGTACCATCGCAAAGAGGACAAGTACCATCAAAAATAACTTTACCATCTTCCTCAAGGGTAAGTCCCTGAATACAACGGTAAGAGAGATACCTCTTGCCATCGAGAACAGTATGAATAAGTGGTTTATCCATACGGAGTTCAGGTCCATCTTCGCCCTCAACTACATGGTTCGGTACATACACAAGTACCTTCTTACCTGGCTGAACCTCAAACACAGGAAAGTGTTTAGGGTCTGTTGACTTCGGAGCAGACTTCATAACTACCTGCACACCTAACTGCTTCTGAACTGAGTCATTAGCCTCCTGAGATAATTTAATCGGAATTGGTTTCTTTAACATCGTTTTTTCTCCTTTAACTAAGTTTTTCGGTTTCTTAATAAGTTTCGGTTTTGAATTCTTAAAAAGATTCGATTAAATTATATTTTAAAAGAGCCTTTTCGCCCCGTTTAAAATACATACATAAAATACAAATCTAACAGCTACATCACAAGAAGTATATATTCTTAAAATCAAAACATATCTTCTATTACTTCCTTAGACATTGCTATTTTATCCTCTTTGGCTTTTCTGCCTTTACTAAATAAATATCTTATATGGTAAAGAGGAAATACCCCTGCTAATGGTACATCTTTAAAGTACTTATATCTTTTAACTAATCCTAATACACTTATCAGTATATATGTAGCTATAAATACCCCTGATATTACCCCTATCCATAATTTATAGGACTCCGCAAGGTAAGCCATAACATCACTCATACTGATACCTCCCTAATAATTAGAAGTTTATGAGCTCTCTACCAATAGCATCATCACCTACAACATTTTTAGCATCACAAATACCAAAGTCTTCTTTTACCTGGTCATTGTATGTACAAATATGCATTACAATACTACCTTCTTCTATTTTTGATTCACCTATCTTAACTTTGTTATAGTTAAGTACATTTAAATCAAGCATAACTTTATTTACTGCATAAGGTATATCTGCATTATTCAAATCTACCAAAAACATCTTGATAGCCTTTGTAGCGTTATCTATCCTTGATATACTATCGTTGAAAGCTCGTTTCATAGTTTTATTAGTCATAAATAACTCGCCATTATTTGTATTGTAATACATATCATATGATACAAAATTACCGTCAATAGTAGATGCTAAGAGTTTAATATTAACTTCATCATTTACCCCCGATTCTGTTGAAATCGCTACTCGCATAGGGGCATCTACAAAGCAATCGGAAAACCTGTTATCAAATTTCATAGCAATACTTACTATCTTTGAATAAGCAGTACCTTTCTTCAGTTCGACCATTTCTGACATTTAACATTCCTCCAATAATTTTTATGGTTCTATGTTTAAATTCATAACTTTGAGTACCTTACCCACCATAAATACCTCCTCAGGTACTTCATCGCAAATAAGCACATTTATAGCATCACAATCTTTATACTCTCTCTTAGCAATATTTAAGCATTCTTTAGCTTTAGCATAAGACAATGGATATTTAGCCTTAGGTAAATCTTTAGCTTCCAAATCAAAATCAGATACCTGTACTTTATCATTTAATATTGCAAAAGTAAAAATTTCCCCATGACCTTCACTATACAGAGTTTTTACAAAACTTCTTAATGCCAAAACAACCTTCTTAACCTTCATATACAATAACCTCCATAAATCAGCACTCAAGGGTAACTACCCTTTCTTTTTCCTTCCATATATCTTTTAGGATATCTTTCATATCATAGTACTTAATCATATCATCAATATCCTTTAAAGAACCAACCCACTTGAAATATTTACCGTTAACTGGCAACTTCCAAGCATCATTAGCTATTACTTTTCTACCCTCTTTGTCATTATCTGGTATTGCTACAATACCCTTAAACAAAGTATATAAAACCTTGGTATAATTTGTAGCTTTAATACCCATCAATGCTACACAATTAAACCCTAAAGACCTAACTGATATACAATCAAATATACCTTCAACAAGTATATAATCCTTCCCTATACCAGTTTTTTCAAACTGTTCCATACCGAACAGCATACACCCTTTTTTAAAAAATTTACTTGGAGTGGTGATATATTTCTTATCATCAGGATACCAACCTATTAAGGCTACTATATTTCCCAACATATCCTTTACAGGAAATATATACCTTCCTTTTAATAAGAAAGTATCTTTATTGGTGTATATACCCAAATCTCTGCTTATTTTTAATAACTTAGTTTCATCAAATAAATCTTCATCTATAAAGACAAAACCTATTTCTTTAAGCATATTTGGCATATTGCTTTCTAAATCATACCCTCTTAAATCACAAATACTTTGTATGACAGAATCTTCTTCATAAGATACATCGTTTAGATATTTCCAAACTTTTTTATACCTTGAACAATAATCATCATACTCTTCTTTAGTCAAAGTTTGCATATCAACAACCTACCTGTAAAATATATCCTTCCAAAAGATAGCTAAAACTACTATCACCCCACAAATTCCTAATACACCGATTATTATTCTCATAATAGACTTAACTAATAATGATTTTCTTTTGCTTAAAAAATCTTCATTAGACATATCATCTATCCCATAAACATCAAGCATTTTCTTATTTCTTTCTTCTTTTTTCAACCTTCTTTTTTCTATAAATTTCATTAGTATCAACCTTCAATCCAACTATCATCACCAGTTAACCAAGACAGCAAATCTTGAGAACCTAAGTTACTTACTGATAATCTACCCCTGTTTATTAATGAGTCTTCACCAGTTACTGAACCTATGCAACATACTACCTCCTGACTTCGGGTAATAATAGTATTAATCATATTTCTATTTATAAAATCAGGATTACCCCTTGATTCAAAAACAGCTATAATTACCTTATTCTGGCTACCCTGCATCTTATGACAAGTCAAAGCATAAGCCAGACTAAGGTTACCGAGGTCTGAACCTGATAAACAAAAATCAGAATTTACAAATCTACCTGTAGCTCTTAATAATACATACACATCTTTTCTTAAATCTGTGTCATATACCTTAATAACCACAAAGTACAAATTATCGCCTCGAACAACAGAATCATTACGCATTGATTCTTCTTTTTCTTTGAAACGCTTTAGCATCTCTGAAAACTCAGGTTCATTTACCTCTGAATATATATCGTCATCTATAGATACCCTATTAGAATTTACCGAATAGATTTTTATATCATTAGTAGGAATTACACCTACTATTTTGCCCATTTCACCATTTACACAACCAAATGTTATTGTTTGATGAAAAGTTCCATCAGGTTTTAATATATATCTACATATATCATAAGAATTCCTGTTGATATAAATAACCCTATCACCTTTATAAAACGGCTTATTTTCTTCTTCAGGATTTTTTGATTCTCTGTAGTAAAGCACTTTATCATATTTCCTTAAATCCGCCTGTAAAGGAGCGTTTAACCTATTTGTAGAAGATATTTTTTCTTTAGCTTGATACCCCGAAATTACCTGTATATCATCTTCAGAATACTTTACACCTGTCAGCTCACCTGACATAAAACCGTTAAAAACAGACCTAACTGTAGATACGATAGATAAATCATCGCAATCTTTAGCAATGAAAGTTTTATTATCATAATTCAATTCTCTACAAATCGGAGTTGACATAAAGTTTATTAAAGATGTATTGTAGTTAATTAAACTACCCTCAGCTGCTCTTTTACTTACCCCTAATTCTACACAAGGTAATAAATTCATTAAGACCTTAAAAGGACAACCTCTTCCTATCGGGGGCAACTGCTTAACATCACCTAAAAAGTACACCATATCATTCTCTTCTACAGATTTAGCTACATTGTATAATAACTCTGTACTACACATAGCCATCTCATCAAGGATATACACAACAGATTGCCTATCAACACCTTCTGGTTTAGGTTTTCTTTTGAATACCCCTTGTAAATAGGATGCCTCACCAAGCATAACATTAAACTGAGAATGTATTGTTTTTACCGTACTATGAACTACTTCAGCAAGCCTTCTGCAAGCCTTTCCTGTTGGTGTACAATAAACGATTGATATATTCTCAAGAGTTTTTAAAGCATCTGTTAAACAATCACTTGTAGTAGTTTTACCACTACCTGCACAACCGCTTAAAACACCTGCATGGAACTTACATAGTTTAATACCCTCTTTCTGAAGAGGTTCTAACGAAAAACCCTTTTCCTCTTCAAAGTTTTTTATTACTTCTTCAATTGTTTCATCACTAATACCTGTTTCCTTTTTACCCATCTCTTCAAAGGTTTCATAAATCAAAAGCTCACGCTCTAAATCTCTCTGTAAAGCACAATAATTGTTTAAGGTATTTATGACACCTTTCTCGACAAGCTCATTAAAAACATCTTCGTCATACCAATGTTTTATAGATACATTGAATTTATTACCTACATAAATATCAATACCCAATAAAATCGAAAGCAAATCTTTTACTTCTGGACTACCCATAAAATTGAAGTTTAATATATTATTTAAAGCCTTTTCAGGATACTTACAATCAGCTCTTTTGTAATCCCTTTTATTTACAAATGTATTTTGATACTTGTTTCTTCTACCTTTGTAGAAAATACCATTGGCACAATTATCCAAAGTATCTAACATCAGTAAATAAGACCTGTACTTATTGCATAAGTTTACTGTATTTTCATCGGGTGTGTAGACATCTCCAATAGAATTGTAAATGATATCACAATCTACAACAGATAATCCCGTACCCAATAATCCTAAAAGGTAGGGATTAACAACCAAAGCATACAACCCTACTTCTTTTTCAAAATGATACCTATTCATACAGTAGTCAATACAATCATTTAAAGTTGAAAAACCTATACCTGTACAAACACCTATTACATTTAAAGTAAAAAGAAAATCAGACTGCAAAACAGGTAAAGCATCTATATCGTCCTCTCCTGAATACCCTGTGAGGACATTATTATCAACATATACAAGCTTCTTAAGTTTATCCATACCTCGAGCAATCTGGGATTTCTGTACTTCACTTAAATCTGAACTCGGCATATATTCACAGTTATCTATAAATATATCTACATAGTTTTTAACCTTTTCCTTACCGTAGACACCAAGCTTTCTCTGAGGATATTTTACTACATTCTCAATAAACAACTTACGAAAATAATCATCTTCGAGGTAATCTCTATTATCCCTAAAAGATTCAATTAATTCATCAACCATACTATTGACAAAGAAATATCGCATATCAGCACTGTTTTTGAAGTCTTCCTTGACAACATCATAATATTCTGATACGGGCTGACCTTCTAAATGATTTACTAAGTGCATATCAATCTTAGAGATATCTACCCTTTCCTTTGTTGCTACGAAATTCTTTCTTACACTTGTAATATTCTTACTTTCATTTTCAGATACTACAAGCTCAGTATAATCATTTACACCTGTATAAGGGATAATACATTCTAAAGTTTCAGGATAGGGAATGATGTTATCATTTGCAATAGTTACGATAAAATCTTCTAATACCGTACCTCGAGCATCTACATCTTTAGCACTTAACTCTACAAGTACATTAGGTACTAAAGGATATACAGAATACCTTCCATTCTTTTCAGGAGCTCCAAACATAAAAGCAGAAATACCCTCTGTTAAGGATTTGCACTTCTGCCTTCTTATATTAGCACCGTAATACTTACTCTTACCAAAAACTTTTACATCTTTACCTACCCAAGATGGGCTGTCTATATAAATAAGTACACTACCTTTTGTAAAATAGATGCTGTTTACATCATAAGTATCTTCTCTGAAATAATCTTCACCCAAACACTTAAGAGCATAAGCATCTAAAAGGGCAAAGTACCCATCAGTTGATTTTACCCCTTCCCCTAAGAAAGAGGGTCTATCTATAAGGCATCTTACCCTGCCGTAAATAATAATGTTATTTAATGATGGTCGTCTATAACCATCATTATTGACATCGTTTAGTGCTTTTAAAACATTTGCATCCATTTTACAATTCCACCTTAATATTATACTAACTTATACCCATCATATACAACCATATTTCCATTCGAATCAGACAACACTGAATTAAGAGAAGTAAGCTTAGACTCAAGATTATCAAGCAGAAAAACAACATAAGAGGCTACCGTTCTTGGTCTCTCGCCATACTCTCCGTGATGTTGTTCTACTACTGCTAAAAGTTGATTGTAAAATTCAATACCCTTCTTTTCTACAATCTCACTCTTATTTTCACTTAAAATGAGTACACCAAAAGTATGATGAGAAAGTGACATACCTTCTTCAGACATTGCACCATTATCATACTCCATAATTTTACCGATATCGTGTAAAGCACAAGCAATAAACAACAAATCAGGTGATACCCTGTTCATAATCTCTGGATACATCTTGATAAGAGTTGCAAGCCTTACTACCTTTGTTGTGTGAGCCAAAAGACCACCTTTACAGTTATCGTGATGACTTACCGCTGCAAATTCACAAAGAAACTTTTCTTTATAAGGGGCAATTATATCCTCAAACAAGGCAACTACCTCTTCGGAACAATACTTTCTTAATACCTTGAAAAGAGTATCATTCCACTGGAGTACATCATAAACATCTTCCATAAAATCAGATTTGTTTATAGAACTTTCATCCAAGTCAACTACATCCAAATCAGAGATGATAACTGAGAGAATACCCCCATAATTATCAATCTTACCCCTGATTCTGCATATATTACCAATGTACTCATCTTTATGAGTTGATAATTTACCAAAGGCTGTATCATTTGACCATACCTTATAGGCAACCTGACCTTTAGCCTGAAAATTACCTGAAATATACTGTCCACCGTTCTTAGTAGGTAAAACCTGCATTGACTGCATAAGTACACAGCCATCTACATACATACCATTATTAAACTCTGACAAATCTTTTCTACATAATACCTCTACCATACATAATCTCCTTATACATAATACTCAATTTTTCCATCTACCTCTTCAGATTTTACGAGCAAAATACCCATCTGGAACGGAGTGATGAAAGTTTTACCTTTAATATGAATTCGATTAGGTCTTGAAACAAATGTAACCACACAAAAAACCCAGTCGTTATCATCGTTAGGATTTATTACCCTGATTATATCTCCTTCTTTCACTTTGTTTTGTATATTTCTTGGTACAATTGAAGTCAAGCTATGTACTCTGTTATTCATTACATCTTTGACGGTAAAAATACCTTCTTCAAGTACCCAGTCTATGTTATTTGGAGCTACATCTTCATCGTTAAAATCAACAAATTCATCATGCCCTATTGATGATGCATATGCCAATACTTCTTTTTCGTCCTCAAAATAACCTCCATTCGGTAGGGTTAAACCGACATAATCCCAAGGCTTTTCAATCATTCTGTTTGTTGATAAAGATAACTGTTTCATAATTTTACCTCCTGTTTAATTTTATGGTTATATTTTACCATATTTTAGAGGATAATGCAAGCTATTCCTAAATAGAAGTTATTGAAGTATTAGCGTTATTTTCTTTCTTCCAGTACAGCTTTTCCAGTATATCTGCAAGATACTCTCCCTGACTTAACTTAAATATATCAGCGGGAGAGTAATTTTCCCTTATTGTGAGTATGTTTGTCCAATCTTCGTAGTTATCCAAGAATACCCTGATTATCCTGTTTAAATCATCACTCTCTGACCTACTGGATACTATTCTACCAAGCCACTGATTCTTTATTAGTACCCTTTCCCTCTCTTCTATCATAGAAGAATTGTTTGGAACTACCATCACAACAGGAATACCCATACTTTCCAAAGTTTTCAATAACACATCATTTTGCTCAAAAAATATAAAATCTACAATACCTATTGCTTTCTCTATAGTTTTTATACTTTTTGGATATCTGTCGTTACAATTTAAAATTGTACAACTACTTTTCTCTTTAAACAAATCTTTTCTAATCAGAATTTTATTCTGATTGTAATAAGTGTAATTTCTACCGCAAGCTGGGAATACACTCACTACACAAGTTTTCATATAATTCAATACCCTCTTCCTACAAATTTTATAAAATACAAGATTTAAAAATTCTCACTCTACAGAAAATCAAACCTACAAAAATAGCAAAAAATTAAGAAAAATCAAACTACTTTCATAGCATATTTGATACCTAAAATTAACCATCATATGTAGGGCAATTTATATATCTAAGATTTTAACAAAAATTCTTAATTTAAGAAAATTACTATATCAGTACACATTATTTATACCCTGCAAAGAGTATAAATCAAACTACCCGTTAATTGGGTTTCCTCATCAGCATAAGCAATCAAATTTTCCCTACCTGCTACATCAATTAGGGCTTCTACCTGCTGACCACAAATATTACCCATTTTGAATACTTCATCATTATTTATGAAGTATAAAGAAATATCTTTTTCACAACCCTTAGTATTACTTCGTACCATATTACTAATAACTTGTACCTTGTGTTTTGCCAATTTAAAACCTTTTTTGAAAATCATACAAGGGTATTCCATATTTGTAAAAGTATAATTGGTAACTTTATCCGTAATACCCTTTACTTCTTCTACTTGTTTATTTTCATCATAACCTTCATAAATACCCATTACACAGCACTCCCACCGTAAAGTTTTCTATAAGAAAACAATTCTACCGAATCCATCACAAAATAAAAAGGACTTCTTAAAGAAGTCCTTAATATTTATTTTTTAAACTTTCGCCTTATTATAAACCATACCACAAATATTACTATCAGTACCCCTACTACAATAGATATAACAAAAATCATTCTTGGAATAACATTGCTACTCTGCGAGGAAATAACTACCTCGTCATCACTACTCATTGTAACCCTTTTACCTGTCACTATCAACCTGTGAGTATTTACAGCGTATGGATAACAAGTTAAAAGACTAACATAATCTTCTCCTTCGTCAATACCCAATAAAGAAGTGTCATTAGGCTCTACAATGTTTATTTCAAATACTCTATATTTTAAAGTTTTATTTAATACATTGATATAAAACTCATCCCCTACCTCTAACTTAGTTAAGTCATTAAAAAAGGTTTTTCCTGGATAAGCCGTATGAGCTGAGATAACAGCGTGAGTATTTTCTCCACCGATAGGAAAAGAGGTTCCTGGCATATGACCTGCACCTTCATCTAATACATCATCATCTATGCCGTGATAAACTGGTAAGTTAACATTAATCTTTGGTATATCTACTGAACACATAATACCGTTATCAACATTTAGAATATCGTAATAATCACTATCATCACTTTCTTCAAAATCCCTTTCTTCGGTATCATATAACAACTTATTGTAATTTTCAGCCTCTTCTAATAAAGAAGATTCTTCATCATCAGATAAGGCACTAACTACATTAGAATAATTAGATACCCTGCTCTCATTAGTGATATCATTTATTATATTACTAACAGTAGGGTACAGTAGAAATCCCACCGCAACCACTAAAAGCATTACACTTATAATTAATATTGGTTTGAATTTTTTCATACTGTACCCTACCTCTTAGTTATTCAATTTGAGATACCCTATTCTCTAAGGATTAGTTTTCTCTTTTCTTCTTTCTCATAGCAACAATACCATAAATTGCAAGACCAAGTACTGCTACTGAGCCTACTGCAATTGCACCTACATACATAGCTGTATCACCAAAACCACCAGTTTTAGGAGTTACAAGCTTAGTGTCTGTGACACCGAATGTTGCTGTGCCATTTTCCTGGCAAGTCTTTACATATGTGCCATTTGTAAGTGTATCATTATAAGTAGCTGAAAGGTCAATTGTAATTACCTTACCATAGAGGTTGTATCCTTCTGGAGCAATTGTCTCTACTGCATAGTAAGTACCGCTTGTTAAACGAATTACTTCATTCTTAGAGTTCTTATAAGCTACCTTACCCCGAGCGTCTGAAACACCCTTAGCAATTGCATTTGTCTGAGCCTTAGCATCAGCTTCAGTCTTATAGAGCTCAAAAGTAGCACCTGCTAAAGGCTTGTTGTCAGGGTCATTCTTTGTTGAAGTAATAGCATATGTGTAAACATATACTGTATTACCCTCATGCTCCTGAACTACATCATTCTTATTTGAGTAAGAGATTTTAGGCTCTGTGTTCGGGTTACCCTTTGGTCCTACAACAGCTTCCTTATTCAGGACAGCTGAATATGTAACACTTGTGTAATATACATTATCTTCATAGAAGAAATCTTTCTGTAAGAAGTCCTTTGATAATGCTACTGTGAACTTAGTGTTCTTAGTAATATCACTACCATCAAAACCTGTTTCATAAGTTACTGTGTAATCAGGAGTAGCACCTGTACCGCTAAGAGTTTTTACAACCTTACCGTTTTCATCCTGTAGTGTTACCTTGAATGAATTCTTTGAAAGTGTTAAACCTTTTGACATATCATCAGTTACATAGTAGCTGTTGAGTTTGAAATCTTCAACTGTGTACTTATCACCAGCAGGTGTTGTAATTACATGAGATTTTTCACCAGTTACTGTAGATTTAATTTCGAAATCTACTGTATCACCTAATGAAACATCAGTGAAATTCTCATTGTTCTTAGTGCTGTTTGTGATTGTCTTCTTTGTAGTAATGTCTTCATCAACTACCTTAGTTGCAAGCGGAATTGAATCAATTTCGTATGTCCAACCCTTTTCGTTTGACGGATAATAAGGAAGTGCAAAGATTGAGTTTCTTACTTCCTTTACACCTGCAGGGTAGTTAACAGCCTTAACATAATAAATACCCTGGTCAAGGTTGCTGAACTTAGCAGTTGTATTAGTAGCAGATGTCGGTCCAAATGAACCTACCTTAAGGGTATCTGCGATTTTATCAGTATCTAAAGCTGCAAGTAAGCCTACTGAATTACCATCTTTGATATCCTTTGTTACTTCTGCACTGCTAACCGAAGATACAAGTGACTTATACTTTGTCTCGTAAGGACTTGTAGAATTTGATACAAGGTCAGCTACCTTATATACATTGAATGTATAACCCACCTTATCACAGGTTACAGAAAACTCTACTTTCTTGGACGAATCAAGTAAAGTCTTGGATGTTGCTGCTGATACTCCTACTAAGGATGTAATAATCATCATCATAGCAAGTACCATCGCCATAGTAAATTTTGCGATTGACATTTTTCTCATTGGTTTTAACCCCTTTTTAAAAATATATTAACCTTCTTTGCTCTCGCAAAAGCAAGAGCAAAGATAGATAATGAAATTAACAACGAAACTAAGCCTATCCAATAGATACCCATATCTCCGAAAGAACCAGTCTTAGGTAAGAGAGTATTGTTATCTATTACTGTGATACCGTCATCGGTTAAACCAATATCAGGTTTATCGGCAGTTAATGAGAACTCAATCTTATCTCCGTAAGGCATCTTATTTGCAGGAGCCTTAGTTTCTACTAAATAGTAATCACCCAAAGGTAAATTACCGATACTTAATGTACCTTCATCTGAGGTCTTTAATGCGGAAGTACCCTTCAGTAAATCTTCTGCCCTGTAAGTGCCCTGTGTTTTAGTAGCATCTACTGAAACTACCTCATCACTGGTGTAAGATACAGTACCATCATCAGCTACAGCCTTAGTTACCTTATGAAGTTCCCACTCAGAACCTGCAAGGTTATCACCATTTTCATCCTTCTTATTAAGAATTACTGAACCTCTGTGGTTGATTACTCTTAATAAATCATTAGAAAATTGCTTACCCTCATCTAAGTACACCTTTTTCAGCTCAGTAATCTCTTCAGAAGTAGCATTATTATACAATTTTGCTTTACCTTCTGTATCAATTACTACCTTGATAATGTAATCAAGAGGTACATATCCCTCAGGAGTGGTTGTTTCACGCATATAATAAACAGTATCTTTAACATCACTGTAAAGAAGATTATTAAATCCTACAATACCCGTTGACTTGTCGGATACAGACTCTGGTACTACATTCATATAGAAGTCCCTTGTCTGAACCTCACAAGCTTCATCATTGTAGAGAGTAAAACCTGCACCTGCAAGTACATTTGACTTTTCTACATCAGCATTGTCATCAGTCTTTACAAATTCGAAAGAAGTCAAACGAGGTGTATTCTTTACAGTTGTTTCTGTAACTTCACCATTTACAATTTCTACTTCAACGCCATCTTCTTCAGAAATGATGTAATTTGTAGGTGCCTTAACTTCTTTCAATTTATATTTACCACTTGGTAAACCTGTAATAGACATTGTACCAACATCATCAGGATTTACCAACATACCATGATGTCTTTCTGGGTAGGTTAACAAATCTGTAGAATAAGAAGATGATTCCTTAGATTGATATACATAAGTACCCAACTGCTGACTTACAATCGAAGAAAAATGATTGCTTACCAAAGTCTCTGTACCATCATCATTTACCTTGTACAGGTTAAAGGTAGCTGAATCCTTAACAACTTTACCTGTGGTAGAATCTACTTTGGTGACTTTGAGAGAACCTTCACTCTTATAAGTTAAAGTCTGGTCTGTATCAGTTAAATCACGGTGAGTTGCAATAAGTTCATCGTCATAATACAAATCTTCAACTACTACAACAGATTTACCTGCATAGTAAGTAGAATCAAGACAGTATCTAATTACAATGGACTGGCTTTCAGCCTTTGCTGTAAATACCGTTGATAAAGTTTTATTATCTTCAGATACCGTTACTGGTAAATTAGTATTACTTAATGTAGCTTTTACACCATCTTTTAATAATACCACTGCCTCTTCAGTATCTTTAGATAACAACTGACCTGATATTGTATACTCCTTGCCTGGAATTAAACCAGTCATATCAACTGTATCATAAATATAACCTCTTTGTCTTACAGGCACATTAGTATTGTAAATATCACTTGATGACGAAGATGCCTTTGTTTTAATTGTAGGATTCAGAATTGTTACAGTCTGGTCTGTATCATTGATATCCCTATGGGATGCAATTACTGAACCAGTATAATACAAATCTTCATATACTACTAAATCCCTACCTGCACAATTAGAAATATCAATACCTAAGTCAATAGAAATAGTTTCATTCTCAGCTTTAGCTTTAAAGTTTTTAGAACCTTTTGCAAAAATCTGATTGCTATTTTTATCTACTACATACCCCTGTAAGCTGTAGGTTTCGCCTGGGATTAAACCAGTTAATGATACTGTATCTTTGACAGTATCATTACCCAATGCGTAAGCATACTTGGTATTCGTAGACACCATAGATGCTTTAGTCTTAATGGTAGAACTAATGAACTTAACAGTCTGGTCAGCATCATCTAAGTTTTTATGCTCACCATATGTGTAGTAGAATTCTTCACCACTATACAACTGCATACCACCAATTTCTTCACATACAACAACTTCTCTACCTGCAAGACTATCTTTATAAGCAGATAAATCAAATACTAATTTCATCTGCATAGTCTTTGCTAAAGCAGTAAACTTGAATCTACCTGAATCACTGTTCCAACCACCGCCATCAGGTTTAAAGGTAGAACCGTCAGACGCTTTGGTAATAAGAGTTTTTTTACCCTTTGCATCCACAAGATAGACTTTAGCTTTATCAAGTATCTTTCCAGTATCTTTAAACACCACATAAGGAGATAATTCATACTCTTTAGTAGCATTTAAGTTTTCAAGGGTAATGGTTTCTGCAATAGAAGTCTGAGACAACTTACCCGAAATATAACCTACTTTATCATTACCCGATGCATTTGCTACCTTAGCGGTTGTATCTACAGGTAAATCAGAGTAAGTTACAATCTGGTTTGTATCATTTGGGTCTTTATGAACACTACCTGGATCAACCTTACCATTCTTCATAATAGAAGAACCATCACTGTAAGTCAATGTCTCATATACTACGAACTTACGGTTAGTTAAGTCTGCTCTTCCTTCTGGGAATTTAAATCTGATGTTTGATACCTCAACAGTACCACTATCTGCTTTTGGGCGAAATTTTGTATAAATAGCCTTTACAAAATTTGTACTTGAGGTATAAATAATATCAGCAGGAGTACTGGACACCTTACCATTTACAATTTCATAAATCTCTGTTTTTAATTTATATTCCCTATTCTTATCTAAGCCAACATAAGATACTTTATCAGAAATATTACCCCAATTGTCATCAGGAATATAAGAAATAGCATCATCTGTAGCCATATTCTTAGCTGCAGTAATCATACTAAGCTCTCTACCCCTAAATGATACCATTTGGTCGGCATCATTAATATCTTCATGACTACCAAGTAATTCACCTGTTGCCTTGTCATAAATGAAAGCGTAAGCTACAACTGAATCATTCTCAAACCCGTTAGAATTGAAGTAATACTTCATATTATATTTACCGTTGCCACCACTCGACGCTGTCCTGGTTACTTCTTTCTGAGTAGCCTGCTTACCTGATGAGTCTTTAAGAATTGAGCCATCTTCATTTAAGAGAGGTACTTTACTACCGTCACTCTTTCTAATCAGCATACCCTTAAATGTGTACTCCTTACCACCTGTTAAGTTACTATATGTAATTGTATCAGTGATACAACTTTTAGCACTTGTAAAAGCATTGTGAGAGTTTGTATCAGCATCAATTGCTGTTGTGTCCATCTCTACCTTTGGATTCTCATCTACTGGGAGTTCTACTTGGTCAACTACTTCAGTACCGTTATCATCTAAAGTTCTGTAATAAACTACTGGAGTGATTTCGTATTTCTCTGGGGCTTGTACCTCAGTTACCTTAAGAGTACCATAGGGAACAACTGTTCTTAATTTTCCAAAAGCATCAACAATAGTATAAACATCATCTGAATTATAAGAAGAAGTATGCTGAATATAATCATCACTTAATTCCGCATAACCATACTTATCCGTTTTAATATACCAAGTTCTCTTTGGACTGTTTTCAGTAAACTTTGGGATTTCAGCATTTGGATCTGAAGTATCTACTGGGAAATTCTTTTCATATTTAGTAAAATCTAAATACTCCCCATAATACTCAAGTTTAAATACTGCACCCTCCAAATCCTTAGTTTCGCCTGTAACAGCATTTCTCTTCTGAATTAAAACAATAAATGGGTCATTCAACGGCTCATCAGTAATACCCTTTGAGTTTCCGTTAGGTCTGTAGATTTTTAAACCTTTACTGTTAGTAATACCACTATCAGTTAACTGATATACCGTCTTATCAAGAGCATAGCCTTTTGGTGCTGTTACCTCTCTGATATACCAACCTTGGAACTCACTCGTATCACGCTGAGCTGCTCTTACAGGAGTACCTGAGCCTTTACCTTTATAAACGGCATCCGTATCATGATTATTAGTACCATAATGACCACTATTGGAATCATAGTAAGTAGCATAACCATCTTTGTCGGTAGTCATTGTACCGTGGTCGTTAATACCCTTTTCTGCATCTTTTTTAGTCCAATAAATGTTATATACAGCACCCTGTAAGGAGTAACAAGAATTACCATTAGTAAATTCAGGTGTTGCTGACATTTTCTTTAACTGAAGAAGAATTAAAGGGTCATCCTCAGGAGTACCAACATCCGTACCTTTTTTATTAAAGTAATGAGCTCTATAAATAGGTTTATTTTTGCTATCCTTTTTACCTACACTCACAAACTTATAATACCCATCTCTCTGGAACTTAGAACCACAAGTGTACTTACCACTTGTCGGAGCATCTACTTCTTTAGCGTAATATGTGCCTTTTGGAATATCCGCTCCTGAGTCTTTACCCCAGAATCGTGAACCTTTATCATTTGAGTCATTGTTTACACCTGAGCCACTACCCAATTTTCCATAGCCATCACTATCAATAGTAATGTAAGCATTTTTATTACCTATCTTAAAATGAGTAGTACAAGACTGGTTGGTGTAAATGTTGTATTTAGCACCTGCTCTGTTGTAAGCAGTATTAAAACCTGCTACTGAGCTATCTTTTGCCATTTGGAGCTTAATCGTGTTTGCGGAATGAGGAACTTCAACCTTAAATAAACCGCCTGTCGTTTGTATTGGCGAGGATGCAATATATCCAGTTGATTCTATCGCAAAAGTAAGATAGATATACCCTGAGCCATCACTCTTTCGTCCATCCTCATACTTTAACAAACGCATTACAGCTGATTGTTCTCCACCTCCTGATGGAGAACTAACACTTGCGTGATGACAATAAGCACTAAAACCTTTATTATATGCATCAGCACCTGGGTATGAACCTTTTGATGATTTACCAGTTTCATCATAAAACTGAAAATTAACATACTTACCGTTAAATTTAATTGACTTACTTACACCTATTGTGGCGTTAAATAGACTGTCTCTATCACCCCAAACCTCTAAAGGCTCTAATTTCCCTAAACTTCCATTTAATGTATCAGCAGAATAACCATCTCTGCCCACATAAATATCTACAGTAGTAGAGATGTTCTCTTTACCCTTGAACATTGACACATCAGTGCCCTCTTTTAAGTAAGAGGTTGGTAGTCTACTCATATCTACACCGTGACCTGGAGTAGCTAAACATACTTTAAAAGAAGAATTAACTTCTTTATTTACAACTACTCTTACATCATCAAGAACACCAAAACTACCAATAGATAATACATTTTCTTTAACGGAATAATACTTTTTATTTAAAGCATTATTTGAACCATTAATGAAAACAGAAATATCCTCAGCAGAAATAGACTTATTGGTATCTAACAACAGACTAAAGTATTCATATGGGTCATTAGAAAAGGTTTCTTTATTCAAAAGCTTACCCTTTTCATCTTCAACTGTAACATTTACCTTAGCTGAAGTATTTAAAGATGTTGTAGCTAATAACTGAATCTGAATATTAGCAAAATCAGAATTATCATCAGTCTTTATAGCATCTTTAGAAATTGTAGCTATATTACTATCAAAATCAAAAGATACACCATCTTTTACTACAATACCCTTATCATTACCTCTGGCAAATATTACATCCATAAATTTATCTGAAGAAGTACCATTTACAAGAGGAGTATTAGCCACTACCTTATAAGAATCACCGTCATCATATACAGGTACATAACTCTCTAACTGATAAAGTACATAGTTTTTGTTACCTAACATAACATTATCAATAGTTTCTGCACCTGTTACTTTAGACTTATCTAAAAATAGATATTTTACTAATACTACCTTAGTATCATCTTTAGGTAAAGACTTAACTTTTGAAACCTCATTAGGTTCCTCAGGTTTATCTTCCTTAGGCTTATCTTCCTTAGGCTTGTCATCAGATTTTACCTTATAATCTGTACTGTAAATAAGATTATTTGAGTTAACATCGTCAATCGCTTTATGCTTCGAAAGATACCCTGTAAATAAAGCACTTGCTTCAGATGTCGAACCTGCTACCACATTATAGTCTACAGTTTTACCATAGTTAGAGGTCTCTAAGCGAGTACCATCACTATTTGCTGCACCGATAATGTAAGCACCTTCTACACATCCTGGAATAAAGTATGAAGCATCAGTACCGTTATTACCTGCTGCTCCTACTACTGTGATACCCTGATTAATAGCTGTTTCAATTAAATCCTTAATTGAAGAGTTGTCCTCATTAGCAATACCCACAAAAGACATATTAATAATGTCTACCTTCTTCTCAATAGCATACTGCAAACCTGCATATACCGAAGAAGTTGTACCTCTACCATTTGAGTCCATAGCTTTAATGGAAATAACCTTAGCATCTTTGTCCTGCGAAAGGATTTTAGAAATCATCTCATCACCGTGACCGTTATCATCTGATACATCATCACCAAGCATTGAAACACGCTCAATGACATTATCTCTTTCAGATGAACCTGTATCGATTACAGCAATAACATTACTTTGACTTACTTCCTCTGTATCTGCTTCAGATAATTCGCCAATAGGGTTAATACCCTCTGACATCTCATCTTTTTCAACATTTGCAATATCAGATACCTCAAAATCAGCGGTATCTACATTGACAAAATCAGCTACCTTAGATAAAGCTATATAAGCTCTCTTTGTAGCATCCTCGGATGGGAACTGTAAAAGTGATACCCCATTGTATGTAGAGAGAACGCTTACATCATTAAGAACATCTTCTACTGAGCTACCTACAAGTAATCTACAAGTAGAAAAGTCTAAATCATTAAGTTCTTCATCTTTATCAATTGACACTGTTAAGGCATCAAAAGATACTGTAACATACTGAGGTTTTTCACTTACTACTACTGAATCAGCCTTTGTTGAAATCTCATTGGATAAATCCTCCTCTGAAACATCACCACTGTCAGTTGTAGTCGAATATTCAGATACCTTATATCCGAGGTCTGCAACAGCCTTAACATCTAAGGTAGTACCAATCGGCTTTTCTACCTTAAAGTCATAATCGGCATTATCACAGTTTACTGTGGCTACCTCACCGTTGCTATCTTTTGACTGTACCTCATTATCCTTTAAACGATAAGAGGTTTCATCGTCCTGTGCAGTAACTTTAACTGAACCATTGTCAGTAAGTTTAACATACACAGTACCCATCTCTCCTGATGATACTTCATCAGCAAAAACTGGTATAGCACCCACCCAAGTGGTTGCCATCGTTACAGCCGAAAGTACAACTGCAATAGCCTTCTTAAAACTATTCATTGTCTTGACTTTCTCCTTTACTAAATATTTATAACATAAAGTTATATGATAAAGTATTAGCGAATGAATTTATTAGGTCTATCTCTAATACCAATACCCATGGGCATCACCTTCTTTAATATAATCAAACGGTAAATTAAAGAAAGCCTAAGACAATTTTTACTTTTTACAGAGTAATCTTTCTAATTAAAACTCATATATTTAATTGTATTGACTATAATATAATTATAATCACTTACCATATAAAAATCAACCTATTTAATAGCCATATCTAAAAAAGTATAACTATTCTACAATAAATCAATAGAAATACGGTAAATTTCACACATAAAGTCTATATCACCGCCTTAAAAATTAACTACATAACAATATCTATTCCATATAAAAAATTACAGTATTAGTATATTTAAACACTAATACTGTAAACTCTTAACAATTTATTAAATTAACAATACCCTATTCCACTGGTTTGTTCTTCACCTCTAAATCACCCTCTAAAAACCACCCGAAACTGAATGTATTCTGAGTTGAGAAATTATCTTCTAATTCATCTCTATAAACTACATAATACATAATATCTCCATAATGGTTTTTAGCTATACCTGCTACCCTGCACTGTTTACCATTCTTTTTTAAAACAGCTACATCTCCAAGACCAAACTTATACCTTTTGGATTCTTCATTGGTCAATTTAGATAAGGTTTCTTCAGGTACTACCCCTCTTTCTCCTTGGTATATCACTTCATAGCAGATACAAAAACTACTTACTGCATATGGTGTAAAGTACCCATCCTCGGGTTGAGCAACTCCTATTCTATGAATAATGCCTTCTACCTGTTTGCTACCCTTGGGAAACCTTATATTTACCTTTTCTCCTAAACAAAACTTAGGTTGCATAATTACCTCACTTACAACTTCTTTATGTATCTTTCTTTTAAGTAAGACTTGTTACCCACATCTTCACAAATACCTACCGTATATGAGCTTACTGGTTCAGGTTTAACTGTCTTGTAATACCCTTCAGCTTCTTCTACTGAGTTAAACTTTAAAGCTAATCCATACCCTGAAAAGAATCCATACTTAGTAAGAAAATATACATCTTTACCCCTCTTAGCTATGACTAATAACATAACTATACCTTCTTACAAAGAATCTTTTTTAATACCAAAGAACCTTCATCAATAGCATATACCCCTGCTGAATAAGCTTTAGGTATTCTATTTCTTAAAAGTTTATACATATTTACAGCAAGTTCTTCACAAGAAAATCTTGATGCTTTATTTAAATCCGTAGTAAGATGAGTTTTACAACTATCATTGGAATTTAAATAATAATCTACACCTAATCTTATGTCTTTAATGACTACAACATACTCAAGCATTTCCACTTTTGATACCCTCTTTCTTTATTGCTTTTGCAGAATACCATTTTTTATCAGACTCTTCACAAAAAATGTAATATTCTACTTCACCCTTATCGTTTTTATGAATACCACCAACTCTTCCGATAAGACCTTCTCCTACAGTGACCACCTCACCGATTTCATAATCATAATCTTCCTGTTCTTCATCAGAAAGCTTTTCCAACTCAAACTCGAAAACACGAAACCTCTTATTAGGAATACCCTCTAACTCTACTGAGTAGGAAATTTGGCAATCGCCACTTATACAATCTGTGTTGAAACAGCCTTTATTGTACATAGTAACATTAACTTCTACAACTTTAGCTTTTATACTCGTGTATTCTGTTTTACCCAGTTCTGGGAGTAATGCTATTGAAAAGCATCTACCCAAACTTAAAAGAAGTTTTACTTCTTCACCTATATAAAATTTATTCTTCATAAATTATCCTCCTGTACTATCTATTGAGAATACTACAGACATAATATGTCTCCCTGCAATATAATTAACACAAAAGATACTATAATTATTAAGCCTAATATCATCATCACTACTGATATTATTTTAGAACAAAGCGTACAATTAAATATAACACTTATACCCAATGCAATAGCACTTACCCCTAATGTAATTAGTGTACTAATAAAAATTGAAACCAACATTTAAACAACCCCTACAAAGTTTTATGTAATTTGAAGTCTTCTCCTTCTAAAGCGTATATTGCCACTGGACAACCTATTGGTATTCTATCTTTTAATACCCTATAAGCTTCTTCAGCAAGTTCTCCACTTGAAAACTTAGGAGCGTCATCTAAATTAGTAGTTAATTGGTCTAAATAATCAGCTACTGGGTTTAGGTAATGAACTTTATCATTTAAAGTATCCTTTACTACTACCACATACTTAACCATTTTTAACATCCTCTCAATAGTGACAAGCACTAAGATTTTATATACCCTTTAATTTCATTTTAAAATAATCTATCTTGTAAGTAATAATATTATACCCACTCTAATAGAATTGATAATACTACGAATAGTATTACAGATATTACTATATAATACCCTGCCATTATAATTGGCTTCTTAATAGCAAACCCTGCAAAAACACATACTGCTATCAATATCAAGAGCATACACAACCCTACTACCCTATACGCTATATACAACATATCATACACCTATTATAATACAAAAGACCAACCTCTCAATCTTTTTAAAGAAAGGCTGGTCTTTTGAGATGAAAAAATATAAATTAAAACTGAATAACTTGTTTGAGTCCACGGCATTTAAAGGAGTACCCTCTAAATGCCGTTTCACAAAAGGAATGAAAAATGAACAACATAGCAATAATTTCTTATTGCACTGTTAGTTTAACATAATTCTTTGAAAAATAAAATATGTTCTTATTTAAATTTTAAATTTTCTTAAAATTTATTTTTTAATCCCTATACCCTATCACCTCTAAGATTATACCCACTATACAACCTAACGCAACCAACAAGCATAATCCTATGCCTACTAAAGACATTATCTGATAAAGTCTATCCATAATTTTGTACCTCCAATTTTATATTGTATATTTATTTTACCATATTTTAACATACAATTAAAGATATTCGGTAACAAAATTGTAATAATCTTTGATTTTGATTAATAATAATTAACTGAAGTCGTCTACAATATCATACATTGCATCTATTGTATTTGAAATCTTGTTTAGGTTTGATGTTGCCTTAAGTAGATAAAATCTTTCAAGTTTATTTCTCATCTTGTCACAACAATACCAAATTACCTCTGATTCATCACAATTAAAACCGAATACCTTTTTAGCTACTTCTATAAATTTTTTCTTAGAAAATCTGTTGATAATTATCATATCGTTTATCATGTAAATAGCATCTACTGTTTGAATAAGCCTTTTTTTAGTACCTATATTCAAGTTATCAACAAGAATACTATTCTCATATTCAGAGCCTACCTCTAAGATAGCCTTGTTCTCCAAGTATATAAAAGCATCTTCTAATTTGGAGTTAGTAGTAGTAAGAGTTCTTAGGTAATTTGTTGAAATATATGGATAGATGTTCTTTTCTATTTCATTCCAGAATTTCGTCTCTAAATAAGAGTTAGATACCCTTTCTGATAAAAAGTCCTTTACATCCTTGGCTTTAACATCTCCCGCTATAATCTTATCTGAAAAATAAGATATACAATCTTTAAAAGATTGAGGAGTATCTGATAAAAGGTTATCTAATTCTGATTTGCTCATCGGATTTAAATATTCAAGTAAATCCTCTATATTTTCGTTCTCAATTAACATTATACTTCATCTCCTATCATTTACCCTACTGATTTAAAAGCCTCTTCAGCTGTAGCATAAACATTTTCTGGTGCTATGTAAAACCATCTTCTATCTTTGGTTGACTCGTTATATTCAGGTGTAAGCTCTACATCGAATTGAGAATCAAAAGAACCAAATAAACCTACACTACATCTTAATACATCAGAAGTGTCTTTATCAATACAGTAAACACTTCTATGTTCAAGTCTTGCCTTTTTAATATCTCTGATTTTCATTAAAATACCTCCTTTAAGTCCTGTATAATCTTTCTTCTTAGGGTTGAAGTCATTGCTATACCTATCAGGTGAGATTCTACTGTTGATAAAGAAATTTCTTCGTCCTTGATTGCTTTTGATAATACCCTTATGTATTTATTATAGTCAGGGTGCTTTACCGCTTCCTCGGCTGATAGATGAAAAATATTCTTTAAACTCTCATCACCTACAAAACTACATATTGTCATCTTAATACCTCTTTTCTATTTTAAATATAATTACTTTCTAAAGATACTAATCAAAAGTGTACCCCATATAAAATAATACTGATACGAGTAATATTCCACCCACAACCATCAATATACAAAAAGCTACACTATGTTTACCTCTCTTGTACCATGAAACTAAATCCATTGCATATGAAAATTCTATCGCTACGAAATAGATGAATATTAACAGCAAGCAATTAATAAAATCCATATACCCTACAACCTTTCCTTTTATTTTATTATATTATACCATATATTATAATTAAATTGAATACTTTCTTTAGTATAATATTTATTTTTAGCATAGAAAAAGAGGGTTCATAAAGAACCCTCTCTTCCCAATAATTTTCTTTAAGGATTTATACTTGCTATTAAATTAATACCCTCTCACTTAGTTGATAGGAACTTTCTTATCCCAGTGATCATTTTCAGATACTTCCTCGTCGTAAGCTGGAGTGATTGTTTCGGTCCAGGCTGGAGTAATAACTTCTGTGTATGCTTCTTTCCAATGACCGTCTTCTACTGTCTTTGTGCCTACCTGAACCTGCTGTTTCTCAGCATGGTATGAACCTCTACCACCATTTTCTCTTACTTCCCAAGTTAAATGCTCTCTTCTTGAGTTAGCATCAGGTAACTGTTTACCGCAATCATTACATACATCAATGTAACCATATACATATACTGGTTCCTCGTGAGTACCTGTTACAATCCACTCTCTGTCATGCTTTTTTGTCACTGCAGGGTGATATTTTGTCACAGCATCGTGATGCTTGTAGTACTTATATTTCTTAGCTGTCGTTTCAGCCTTTGATGACTCACTCGGCTTAGCTGGCTTCTGAATATTACTTGAAGAGTTGCTTGGCTTCGCTGGCTTCTTGTCGTTATCAGATGTATTTGACTTGGTATCTTCTTTCTTCTCGGTGTTACCCTTGTTGCTGTTGTTTTTGTTAGATACCGTAGTTTTTACATCGTCAACCTTAACTGTAACTGTCTTACCGT